>Ga0255763_1000123_pt1 | contig 78774 bp, 51 predicted proteins | sample 041ome_2_FD_179963 | JGI IMG/M metagenome (GOLD analysis project Ga0255763, IMG submission 179963) | Coastal salt marsh microbial communities from the Groves Creek Marsh, Skidaway Island, Georgia - 041406US metaG (version 2) | ecosystem: Environmental > Aquatic > Marine > Intertidal zone > Salt...
AGAGAGGTGATGACTAGGCAAAAGCGCGCTGCAGCACCGCGAGCAATCCGCCATTTCGTGGCGCGCGATAGTCGTGAGGTTCCGATATTAGGTACGTTCGCTTGCGTCGAGATATGCGTCGTCATTTCGCGTTGCTACGGCTCGCACGCGAACGCGAACCGGGGAGTGTGGTCTGTGCGCGCCGCCCGTCACGATGAGGCGCGATGGTGACGATGCCCCGAGATCTGGATGGCGGCGCTCGCGAGCACCTCGTGCTCGACGCGAGGTGAATAAGCGCACCTGGGTTGCGTTTTATATTGCGCGATTTTATTGTGCATTCGTTGCGCCATCGTTGCGCGATGGCGATGCATTGTTCACGCGTGGATGGTGGTGTCATGTGTGGTCGCGCGTGAGGGAGTGCTCAGGTTGGAAAGGCGACGGCGGCGGCTACGCCGGATGAATGAATATTATATTTTGTATAGGTGCTATGCGTTAGATGGTGAGAGGACGATGAAGAAGGAGACCATTATACTAACGCGCATTATATCGTGTTGTGCGCTGTGTAGCAATATGCCGCCGACGATGTTTGCACGAATTGGGCTTGCCATCAACGGCGACTGGTCGCGTGTCGTTCGCATTGAAGCCGATCCGTTCCCTTTTCGAGTGGATCGTTTAACGGTGCGTTTGGCGGATTCCACGTTCGCGCAGGTGGACTTAAATACAGCGGCCATCGTTGAAATGGTCCGCCCAGTCGCTGATCATTCAAACTTCGCGGATGAAGCGGGCGAAGTCTCATTGCATACGTGGGCGCTCGGCGCGGATGGCTTTCCGTCACTTACAAACCCGCGTGTGCGGTGGGGCCGCCCGCCGCTCGTTCTCGAAGACATCAATGACCCGTTGTTATTGATGTTGCATGATTTACGCGAAACGCGCAAAGTTTTTTTCGCCTCGTCGCCTGACGAGGCGGAACGCTTTGCGCGTAAGCGCCAGCGCCATTTCGCGTCGCACCGCTTCACCTTGCGAAAGCGTTCGCGCGATAATTCAGGATTTATCGCGCTTCTCGCAACGAAAGCCACCAACTGGAACACGATGGGTAATGCGGCAGACATAGAGGCAGACCTTAACAGATTCGGGGTGGTGAATGGCACACTCGAAGAACGGGCCAAAGCGCGCGCCGCCGCCGGAACCTGCCACATTGTTTACGATGTCGACGCGTACTACGCTATTCGTCAACTTCAGACCGGAGCTGAGGCTGAGGAATGGCTCGAGCACAAGATGCAAGAAATATGCGTTTGGCGGACGACGGTCGGCGTCGCGTTCGAATGGGCTCGCGCTCGCGCGAATGTGACACGGAATGAGGCGAGCGGCACGTGGGTTGAACCGCGGCACGTGGGTTGAACGTCGACGAATAAATATGCATGGTGCGTTGAGAAGCGCCAGGATAAGATATGATACGATATGATGTGTATATGAAAAAAGTATTTGAAATCACATTCAGCTGCAGTATATGCATCGTCGTTGTTATCGTCGTCATTGTATTCGTCGTCGTTCTGCCTTCGTTTACGCACCGGGTGCGATGGGTGAGTAATCATCGCCAACCCCCAGAACAAACCCATTCGCAGTGGCGATTGTTCGTGCATTTCCGTCGAGAGTAAGAAAAGTGCATTCGCGAAGGCCTTCGTCGAAGTGATCAAACGCGAACACGCCGATGCCCTGGGTCATTTCCCTATCGACGTCGCGCTTTTTAGTGAGCGCTAGCGGGAGCGATGTCGCGGGGCCGAGAAGTCGAATGACGAGCCTTTCACTGCATCTGATGCCGAAATTGCGGCGTACGAACCGTACTTTTTCTTCCCGCGACATCGCTCGATACGCTTCATTGAGGACAATGCGTTCCTGTTGATCAGGGTCGTGCAGAGGCGCTTGTCGAAGTTCGCCTCTCTCAAGAACCGTTCGCACGTCAAAACCATGCCTTCCCGCAAGCATGGCCATGATCACTTGGAGTGCCTCATGGCCGCCTGTGGTACTTTGACCAATAGTCGTACCCAGCAGCTGAAGACTCGCTACTGGGCCGGTGCCATCGGCATCTATAAAACCCGCCAGCATGGCAAGCGCAATGTTGGCGGGCCATGCCAAAACAATTTCCATGTCGCTAGCTGTGAAATGTTTCTCAGCGAAGCATTGTGCGGACAATCCACATATTTCGATAGCGCGCCTCATTACGCTTGTTCGCGCGCCGTCGTCCCTTACCATTTTCACAATGAGCGCTTTGCCCGCCTGGCGTGCGCGGGGGTCGTCTTCGAGCTCGATATGCGCGTCGAGGCGCAACGCGGCCAGCCGGAGGTGTCGCAATATTGGGGCGTGTTCCCCGTCGCTAGCGTCGACCACGTACATTTCTTCTTTGACGTACGCTGGCGTATCTTCAACGCTAGGTGCGTGGTCAGATTCCATGGAAAGTACGAACCTGGAGGTATTTTTAAAGCCATCTCCAAAAAAGTAACCGAGAGCCCACGCCACGTCTTCATCGATGTTTGGCGCTTGCGCATTCGCGTTCGCTACATATGGATGAATTGGAAACGCGAATGTTGTGCGCGTCCCAGCGCTTGTGAAGCGCAGAGTATTCTCGCCGCAGAATTCTGTATAGAATTTCCGCGGTTCATCCCGCGCCGCGTCACGCGTTCGCTGCTCCCAACCGGCGGCTGCATCGAGTTCCGAGACGACGTCTGCTACGTTGCGAAAACTGTATGCTTTGTGCACGTTCGCGCTGTCATCCGCCACAGCTCGTATGACATCATCCATTGAGCGCAAGGGGATCTCGCTGCCGTCCGCTCTGCGATGGATGACTTCGGCGCGATTTATCGTTTGTCCTCTTCCTGGGCCAGACGGCACAACAATTTCCTGCTGGCCGTACGACACCTTAACCTGGGGCGTTCGGTGCGCACGTTCTTGCGTGACCGTGTAGCCCTGTAACCCTTGTCGACGTATGGCCGATTGCACGGCATCGGCGGCAACTGTCGTTCTGTCCAACCATCGCGTTTCTTGTATCCCCGCCACGATACTATAGCGTTTTGAGAAGACCTGACAAGTGCCCGTGCCGTCAGCCACTTTTAAGGTCAGACCGCCTTTTATTTTCAGAGGTCCTAGTGAGAGTTCCGAAAGTTCATATCGGTCGGGCATCGGCGAAGCGCACAGCAAGCGCCCGCCCGTGGCGACGCCTATGCCGTCGCACATCGCCTCGAAAACGTTTCGGCGGGGTCGCGTCGTTCGAGCTACGAATCGCGTGGTAGGGAGCACTTTTCGCTCCACGGACGTTACCGTTGCTGTCGTTATCCCATCGCCAGTCACTAATTTGTCCCCGATGGCCACGTCTCCTAGACTTGTCACGTGCCGGTCAGCTCCGTTCAGCGAACGAAGTACTGTCAAATTACTGTCATAGAAGGTTTTGTGTGCCTCCACCGGCGTTGGCGGCGGCGCCGCCGCCACTGCCACGCGCTCGCTGTTCCCGTCGCCGACGCACTCGGTCATTTTCTAAACTTGGTCCGGCAAATTGTCGTCGGCGCTGCCGTCAGACGATTAATGGCGTCATCATTCCAAGGAGTTTGCAACTATAAATAGTTTGCATAACGTATGCGTTACATATGTAACGTATGCGTTTCTACACATGATGTTACCATTTATGTCTAGAGTACTAGTGTTTTTTTTAAAAACGCGAGACTTTGACATTTTCGACTTTGCGCGAGCATAGCGTCGCACGTAGATTGTCGTTTGAAATGTAAAAGGGTGCGTTGTATAGATCTCAACGCGTTCTTTCCAACGCCGCGTCGAACGTTGGTATCGACTCACAATCGTCGCGTCGACGGCCGTTTGAATATTTTATTTTTCGCTTCGACTATGTGCAACGCGATGCTGGTGTTACTGAAGCGGGGCGGCGTTAGTTAGCGGCCGGCGATGTGTTCGCCCAGCGACATGGCACAGTTGAAACTTCAACGCAACAACCGCAGCGTAAAAGCTCGCCCCGAAATCAACGAGGAAATGTTACAGCGTGTGTCTCATGGGCTAGTTGACAATATGGCGCGTCGACTGTCTCGGAGAACAACCCCGAGTCGCGCGCGTGGGGACACTCCGGTGGTTGACTACGTCCCCGACGCCAGCAACGAGAAACGCGCGCACGTTATTGAGAGAGAGCGACGAGTCAGACAGCTCACATGAGTACGGAATCGCGGGTGCTGCCGACTTGAATGCAAACGTAAAGCTCCATGAAGTGAAGCTTATCCTCATAGATCGGGTCGGCGAGGCTGCGTTGACTCACGTCTGCGGTGGCGGTGACGTACGTCTGTAGTGAAGTACAAAGAGACTGCATATCGGCGAGAGATTAGCCGTTAGACTCACGAACATAATCGTGCGCCGTTGTGCGACTCTTACGCAGTATTTTCTCTGTTTCACAGTAAGCCATAGCACTCGTAAGGCGTTCTAAAACACCACACACGCGTCGGCGTACGTTGTCTTTAGTAACTGTCAAATTGCGAATGCACGAGTGCTTTGACGCGCAAATGAAGTCGAAAATCGAAAATCCAGCTCCAACTAGTTGTTAACGAACATTGTATCATGCATGTAAGCGCATCCATTGGTCGCGAGGGTCGGCGCCGCGTCCACGCATTCGCGTCAAAATCACGCATGTCGACTAATCGTGCCATTTGTAATTTTCAAATTGCGAATGCATGAGTGTTTTACGCGCAAATAAAATCGAAAATCAAAATTCGGGCTACGCAGCGACGTTCGAACCAATTTTAGAATGCACATTCTTGGTTCCATTGGTCGTGAGGGTCGGCGCCGCGTCTGCGAATTCCAGGTCCTTTCACATATGTCGACGATTCATGACTCACCACGCAGTCCCTCCACACAGCGTGACGGACGTCATTTTTTGAACGATCTTTGACGACCGAGTGCGCCGTCGACGCGCGCTGCGCGCCGCTGGAAATCGGTGAATGATGATAAAAACGAGTGTTGAACGTCATCGTCGTGCCATGAGCGCGTGCACGGGTCGTGCGCGACCGGTTGCATCAGCAGATCACCCATTTCTGAAAATCAGCTTAATAATGAGTGTGTATGTAACCAGTCACTAAAGTGCCTAGGTTACGAAACAAACGTGTATATACTTACGTATTCTTGTAGTATTATACGATATTCATATTATAAGAGTAGAAGGCCTAACACTCATGTGTTACCTTTTTATGTCGACAAATTAAAAATAAAAATGATAGCCTTAAAAAAGGTAAAGTATTCGTACCCTCCATGGGGCTCGAACCCATGACCACACGCTATCGTCTTTCGATAGCTCGGCGAGAGTATGAACTCCCGCGACCGTCGTGTTTTCTTAAGAGGCGTGCGCTCTGCCAACTGAGCTAGGAGGGCTGTACTTAACAACCGGAGGGAAAACCCTAATTTCCTCGGGTCGCAGAATGATGTCCTGGCAAAAGTTACGGGTATACATTTATTTGAATTGCGCCGTAGGAGTGCTCGCGGCGGCGCGCGCGCGCGGCGCGACAGCGCGTCTCGCAGGACATCCGCTGCCGCCGCCGCCACCGCGCCGCACGCACACACACACACACACCACTCCGTCTCGGGTGCACGCATCATCACCACTTCGATGGGTGCGCCGAAGAACGCGCAGGACACGCACACCGTGGTCGTCCTCGACTATGGCTCGCAATACACCCAGCTCATCACCCGACGCATTCGCGAGCTGAGCGTGCTGTCGATTCTCATGCCCGGCGACGCGTCTTTAGAGCGCATCTCCAAAGCGAACCCAAAGGTGATCATCTTGAGCGGTGGCCCGAACAGCGTGCACGTGGAGGGCGCGCCGAGCGTGCCCGATGGGTTTTTTGACTATGTCGCCGAGCGCTCGATCCCGGTGCTGGGGATTTGCTACGGCATGCAACTGTTGGTGCAACGATTAGGGGGCACGGTGGAGAACGCGAATAAGGCGGAGTATGGACGCATGCCTATCATTGTACAGTCGGATGATTCGGTGTTGTTTGGTGCATCAGTGCACAAGGGTGACTCGCAACAGGTGTGGATGTCGCACGGCGACGAGGCGACGAAACTTCCGGATGGGTTCACGTGCGTCGCGAAATCCGAAGCTGGCGCCGTTGTGGCGATCGAGCACGCCGAAAAGCGTTTGTTTGGTTTGCAGTATCACCCCGAGGTGACGCACTCCGAGCGTGGGCAAGAAACGTTGCGTAGAATTTTGTTTGACGTCGCCGGCGTGGACGCCGGGTGGAGCATGGAGAACGTCCTCGAGGAACAAATTGAAATTGTCAAGAACAAGGTTGGCCCCGACGCGCACGTGATTTGCGCGTTATCTGGAGGCGTAGATTCCGCCGTCGCCGCGACGTTGGTGCACAAGGCGATCGGCGACAGACTCCACTGCGTGTTTGTCGACAACGGTTTATTGCGGTTTAAAGAGCAAGAACGCGTGATGGATATGTTTCGCGACCACTTGCACTTGCCCGTGGATTGCGTCGACCACTCTGCGCAAATGCTCACGGCTTTGAAGGGTGTGACTGATCCCGAGAAGAAGCGTAAAATTATCGGCGCCGAGTTCATCGAGTGCTTTAAGAATTTTAAGAGCGAGATTGAAAAGCGCACCGGCGTGCGTCCGACGTTTCTCGTGCAAGGCACGTTGTACCCAGACGTCATCGAATCGTGCCCGCCGCCTGGGAGCGATCAGAAGCACTCGCACACGATCAAGAGTCACCACAACGTCGGTGGCTTACCCAAAGAACTTGGCTTTGAACTCATCGAGCCGTTGCGCATGTTGTTCAAGGATGAAGTGCGCAAGCTCGGGGCGATTATGGATGTGCCGCGCCAATTCTTGTCGCGTCACCCGTTCCCGGGTCCCGGCTTAGGCGTGCGCATTTTGGGCGACGTCACCGCGGACAACGCGTTGGAAGTCTTGCGTGCGGTGGACGAGGTGTACATCAACACCATTCGCGAGTTCGGGTTATATGATAAGATTTGGCAAGCGTTCGCCGTGTTCCTCCCCGTGCGATCCGTCGGCGTGCAAGGCGACCAGCGATCGCACTCCCACGTCGTGGCGTTGCGTGCGGTGACGTCGAGCGATGGCATGACGGCAGATTGGTATCCGTTTGATCACGAGTTTTTGAAGACGGTGAGCTCGCGCATTACGAATGAAGTCAAGGCGGTGAATCGCGTCGTGTATGACATTTCGAGCAAACCGCCGTCGACGATTGAATGGGAGTAATAAGTTTTACGAACGATGCCATCCATCAACTATGCAATATATGCATGCATGAGTAATAATAATTTTGGAACGACGACGACGCCGACAAAATTTTTACAGTAGTAGTAAGTAAGGTTACAAAAAAAAAGAAAACAACAAGGAAAAATCATCATCATCGCGTATCGATTCGAAATCCCGCGCGCGTCGCGTCGCGGTTTCCGTTCTTGAGGTTCTCAACTCAGCGCGTTCACGCCGCCGCCTTGATTTCAATTTGACGCTCCGTAGGCTTGGGAGTTTCCGGCTCAGGACTCGGCGTCTTTTTGATGCGCACGCTCAACACCCCATCCTTCATGCTCGCCTGCACCGCGTCCTCGGCGTCGGCGTCCACGCTTTCGGGGAGCTGAAACTTACGATCGTAAGACCCAAACGAGCGCTCATAGGCGTGAATCTTCACCCCAGCATCGTCAGATTCTTCTTCATGTCGAGATTCACGCAGAGCCTTGATGTGTAATTGCTTATCAGAGTCCACGCTCACCTGTTGTATATCCCGAGGAAGGCTGTCAATCTCTGAAGCGCGCGCGGTCGCGGTCGCGGTCGCGGTCGCGCCGGCGCTCCGAGGAAAAATCTCACCTTGACGTTCTTCGTGTTCAAGCCCGGCAGGTCAGCAGTCAACAAGTAGTGGTCTTTCTTCTCAAGGATGTTCACCGCGAAAGGAAGCTTATCCGGTAACGCGCTCACAGAATCGCGATGCATCAAGCGCTGGAACGGTTCGTACATTTCGCGAAATTCGCTCGGGAAATCAAGCGCGTCGAGCATTCGATTCGTCAACGCAAACGGACTCGACATGACGCTCGGAAAGTCGCGTCCGAGCAACGACGTGAGACCCACCGGGAGCGCGCCTCGACGAAACGCTGGCGTCGTAGACGACAAAGATTGCTGCTGCTGTTGTTGTTCTTCTTGTTGCTCCTCATCCTGTCGCTGCGCGCGCGCCGCGCCTCGAGACGCGCGCGCGCCGGCGTGGACCATTCTCCCATGACGAGCACCCAACTGTGCCGTCTTCCCCAACGCCGCGCGCATCGTCGTCGCCGTCGTCGTCGTCGCCGCCGTCGCGTACATGTAGTGTATGAAAACTTGTGTGTGTTTCTGTGTGCGGTGTGCCACTCGCCGTCGTCGTCGTCGTCGTCGTCGTCGTCGTCGACGCGTGTCCAATTATGACGCGACGATTGGCGTTCCACACTGGACGAAGACGCCTTCGACAGGCTTCGAACGAACGATGACGTCATCACCGTCGCGCCCGGCGCCATCGATCGCGCGCGTGACCTTCTTCGTCATCGCTGATGGATGCACGCGCGCTCGGTGCGCGATCGATGGCGTCGTTCGCACGCAACGCACGCGATGATTGATGGATGCACCAGCCCACACAGCGCGCGCATCGAATGCACTGTTCGACGCCGCGCACGGCGTCGTGCGCGCGCGATGTGCGCCGCGCCGTGGCGCAAATGCGTGATTTAATTTTATTGTCATACGTTGACGGGCGCACACGCGCTGGGACGCGTCGCGTCGCGCGTCGGTGGGTGTAATCGTTATTGTCGAATGGCGCGATCGCGATGCGTCACACCGCGTCGCCGTCGAAGTCGTCGTCGATGTCGATGTCGCCGCCCGGGACGCGGCGCGCGGGAGACGACGCGGACGACGCGCCCGCGGAGGCGCCGGCGGCGCCGTCGGCGGGGAAACCGTCGGCGACGGCGCGCATGCGCGAGGCGGAGCGTGGGATGGAATTGCTCGCCATGACGCGCGCGCGCGCGGCGTACGCGCGCGATTGCGAGCGCGGGGCGGTGATCATGGGCGTGGCGAAACCCGGGGAGGATGGGTGGGTGCGTGACCGCGCCCAGGTGGGGGCGTCGATGAACGCGGGAGGTGAGGCGGAGGGGCGGGAGCGCGCGGGCGCGTCCCGGCGATTCGATTTCGACGACGCCGGCGATGATGACGGTACGCTGACGTATGCGACGTCGCGCGTCGTCGTCGATGCGAACGTTGCGGATGACGCGTTTAAACGCGGTGTGGCGTGCTTGAAACGAGGCGACGTGCGTGAGGCGTTGGAGGCGTTTGAGCTCGCGGAGGCGTCGTGTCCGCTCGATATGACAGACGCGAGGACAAAGTTATTGCGTACGATTACGCAAACGCGTGCGTTATTGGCGCAATATAGTGATGAGAGTGATGATGATGATGGTGTTGGTGCTTTTGATGGTGGCATCAACGACGTCGCCAACGTTGAAGACGACGGCGATACTGATGAGTTTGCGAGCGTCGAAGACGAAACAGACGACGGAGGACGCTCTGAAACCGCGAGCGAGGCGGATGCGAATCTCGCTGACGATGCATATCGCGCCGCAATATGGCTCTTGACAAACTCAAGCGATGGTTCGCCGCCTGATTACGAAGAGATTGAAAATTTGCTTCTACGCGCGCGAGCGTTGTGTCCTCCTTCGCAAGCGACGGCGATTAAGAGAATCGACGACTTGCTCGGGGATTTAGCCGCGCTCAGCGCGTAGGTACGCGCGCACACGCGCAACAATAGAGAGATCACCGCCTATGGTATCACTAGAACTAGTCCTATGTATATTTACTATAACGCTATTCGTACCGGTAGCTTGCGAGCTAGACGTTTTTTTGTTTGTTTGCACGCAATGTTAAATCCAGTCTATTGACGTCGCGCACGCGTCCTCGTCAGTGCGCACCCATCTCCTCGCTCAGTTTTTTATGTTTATGCCCGGTGCGTCAAAATTACATATGATAATCATTCTTAAAAGTATATGTATACATCGAGACATTCATATCGGTCGAGACTCATCGTGCGTGCACTTCGACGCGCACTGCGTGGGACATGTATGAGGCGAGCGTACACGGGGTGGTTGGTTTAGATGAAGCTGCGAAGAAGCCAGCGTGACTGTGCGCGTTTATCGTGACCGATCAACACGGAGGCGCACCGGGCTTATTACCACCTTGGCCGTTGCACGCGTTGTCGCTGCGAGCGCACACTGGACCGTTGTAGCTGCACATGCCGGCCCAGTCGCGGCCGACGTGGTTTCCGCATTGCTGCGCGGTGTTGTAACAGGATTCGTAGCACTTGGACGAGGACGTGTCCCACCAACGATCTGGGGCGGCGTTGCACGCAGTTTGGGGATCCTGGCACGTTGGAACACCGGGTTTGTTTTGACCGTTTCCGACGCAGTCGGTTCTCGCGCACGCCGGAGTCATGTAGGCGCACTCGGTGGGATGATTTTGCTGGCGGGAGATCTGGTTGCCGCACGCCGAAGCCGAGTTGAAACAGGTTTCGTAGCACGTAGACGAAGATTCCTGCCACCAACGATTGGCATCCGCTTCACATTGTTCTCGTGGAGTCGGCGGCGGTAGGGGTGCGCAGCCCGCGGGCACGGTTTGCGGGCACTCGTCTTGACACTTGCCCCAAGTGAACGAGTTGGTCGCCTGGTTATAGACACGATTCCAGAAAACGTCTCCATTCGCCATCTCCGTTTTGAAACTGCACGGTTGACCAGCCAATGGAGCCGGAATCCTCGACGCAGGGCACTTCTCGCTACCAACCGCCGAACAACCAATCTCTGACGAAAAAACGTCGTCTCGGTACAGAAAAAACCCAAACTCTTCATCGTTACCGATGTCAACCGTCGCCTCGTAGCGACCGCATCCAGTCTTTGTCATCTCAAATCCACTTTCAAAAAGTAAATCCCCACTCATAGACTTTCTGACGAATTTGGCGCCGACGTTTGACCAGTCCCCTGGGTCAAAGTCCAATTCGCCCACGTTTGCGCACGCGGTGTTAAGCGTCAACGTCTGCGCCGTGCCAGCCCCGAGACCCGCCCGCGGCGTCGCCATCGCGCGCATCGCTTCATTTGTCGTCGTCACGCCGCCTGCGATCACGAATCCGCACCCAACCAGCGCGACGCACGCCATCGCAATGGCCCGTCGAGGTGTCAACCACCTCCGCGCCTGCGTTCCAGCGTCATCGAGAAGCGCATCCGATTCACTCGGCGCGCGTCCGAACGACGCACTCTGCGTCGCGAAGGCGCGTCGCACGTTGAACATGGACAGCGTCGATCGTCGTCGATCGTCGTCACAATCCGGAATCGCGCGCGACGGGGCGACCGTCGAGTGACGATTGGGTGCGTTGGTGGTTACGTTTTTCAATGGGTGGAACGATCGTCCGACGTGTCACACGACGTGTATACTGTTTACCCATATGTGGATATACTTTGGTGGCATCCACGCAGAGCGATATCGACCTAGTCCTATGTATATTTACTATCACGCTATTCGTAGCTCGTGAGCTCGACGTTTTTTGTTTTCTTTTGTTTGTGCGTTCGCTCGCTCGTCATCATTCTTCTTTGTCGTCGTCAATAAATACATACAGCGGCGAACGAGCGAGTCGACGACTCCCGACGCGGCGCAGTCGTCGCGAATTCCATCCAACCCATCACAACCCATGGTCGACGAACATTTCCTGCGCCACGCGATGCAACACGCAATGGCGAGACGCGAGCTCTTCGATGTCGGGCGAATACCCGCCTCCGACGACGCCCGCGAGAGGCACGCCCGCTCCGATAACCGTGTCCAAAACCATGCGTTCGCGACGGTACAATCCTTCCACAGTCATGCACAAGTGACCGAGCGAATCATTCTCCGTGACATCCACGCCGGCGTCATAAATCACCAATTGCGGCTTGAACTCCTCCATCGACTCGCGCAACGCCGCCGAAACGACAGCCATGTACTCGTCGTCCCCGGCGCCCTTGGCCAATTCAACGTCTCGCGAGCTCGTCTCCTTGCGCGTGGGGAAATTCGACGCACAGTGCGCCGAAAATGTGTACACTTCATCTCGCCTCCCCGTGGCGTTCACGATACCCGCCGTCCCATCGCCCTGATGCACGTCTAAATCCACAATCATCACCCGCTCCACCGCGCCCGTCCCGATAGCCGCGAACGCCGACGCGCACAAATCCGAAAGCACGCAATATCCCCCTCCGCGATCGTAATTCGCATGATGCGTCCCCCCAGCGGTATTCACTGCCAATCCGCACCGCAACGCGAGCTCCACCGTGAGCATGGTCCCGCTCACTTCAGCGAGCGTCCGCTCTACGACGGCGTCGCTCCACGGCAAACCAATCTCCCTAAGCTGTTTCGCGCTCAACGTCGACGCGCACACCGCCCGAGCGTACGCCTCATCGTGCGCCGCGCATAACTCATCCATCGTCGGCATCCGGCTCGGCGTGAAACAATTCGTCGGCGTGATTATGCCCTCTTTTATGCACATCTTGTGAATCGCATCAAACACTGGCATTGGAAACCGATGCTTTGGCGGGAGTTTCGGCTTGCTATACGCCACGTGATGCACCACGGGCACGCGTCCGTGCGCGCCGGGCGTCGCGGCGGTGCTCATCGCGTGCGCTGCCGCGCGGGCGAGCCGTCGCGACGCCATGCGCGGGCGTTGCGGCGCGGGCGCGTCGCAATGAGGGAGCCTCATTGCGCGACGCATTCGCAGCTCTATCCGTCGTCATGCTTCGCACGCTCGCCCGTCGCGCGAGTGCGCACAGCGCGCTGCGACCGGCGTGGTGTGCGCCGCGCCTGACGCGCGCGTTCGCGTGACGCAACAGTCTCGCCGATGCGCCACCGACGACGGTGCACGTCGAGTACGATGAAGCTGCGCACACCGATGCATTCATTCACCTCGCCGACGTCGTCGAGGAGGCGTTTCCGGCGATTGCGGTGGATGGAAACGTCGCCGAGGCGTTAGAGGCGATTTCTCCGGGCGGCGAGGCGCGCGCGAGGGCTGGGGCGTTTGAGGTTGTGGTGTGCGCGCCGCGGGCGGATGGCGAGGGGGTTGATTTCGCGAGCGTCGCACGAGGAAAAACGTTAGCGAGCGCGTTGGCGCTCGGTCGCGCGCCCACGGCTTTAGAGGTGATTGATGCGCTCGAACGTGCGTTGGATGCGACGACGCTTGGTTTGGATGGCGGCGGCGGCGGTGGTGCGAGGTGTGGATAGGCGCGACGTTTCCCAAATGTACAGAAGACAAAAAAAAAGATGGTAGCGCGATTCCCGTGACGCCTTCGCGACTCAACGTTTTTTACAAAACGCGTCGCGGTGCACGCGAACGAACGCGTACGCACAGATGGATGGTTGAGTCCGCGACGAACGCGTGAATACGTGAACGAACGAACCCCCGCGCCTCTCGCGCGAGGCGCTTTCGTTTGTTTCGCGCGCTCGTTCGTTCGCGCCATCCGTCCATCAGTGCGTCCGTCCGTCGTCGTTCGCTCACGCGCGAGGCTGATGACCATCGCACTACCATCGATCGTATGTATATCTCTATCTCGCGCGCATCTCGCGCCCATCGCCGCCCCTTTGTGTAGTCTCGTAGGAATTCCAATGTGTCTCTTCATATCCCTCACGTCATCCCACACGCACGCGCGACGTTGACTGCACACACCGACGCGCGACGCGACGCCCTCGCGCGCCCGCCCTCGCGCGCCACGCACGAACACGAATACCCCGCACCCGTCCGCGCCATCGCCATGCGCGCGCCGTCGTCCTCCGCGGCGACATCCGCGCCGCAATCTTCGTCCGCGACATCAACCTCGCGACGCATCGCATTGGAGATCGCGACGTGCGTCAAACGCGCCGATGCGACTCGCGCGCGCGCGGCGCGGTGCGTCGAGCGGATGTGTGCGCAAGCAACGATGCGCGCGGGCGATGGTGCGGGCGCGGCGGAGGAGGATGACGGGCGCGAGCGCGGCAAGGTGCGTAGGAGCGGTCAACGCGCGCGCGACGCGTCAGTCGTGGACGCGTTGACATTGCGATGCGGTGCTTTGATTTGCGTTCGCGGTGTGAAGCACTGACGCGCGCGTCCGTCGCGTTTTAGATTGAACTCGCGCGAGAAATTCATAAACTCCGCGCGCACGCCGAGGCGCTGCATCGCTATAAGGACCGCGCGGATTCGCGCGCGTTGCGATGCGAATTGGACGCCGCGACGCGCGCGGTTGAGGATGATGTCGCGTTTCTTCGAGGGATTCATGATGGCGACGAGAGGAGGAGTCGCGCAGAAGGGTTGGCTCGTGGGACGCCGACGGCGGATGTTGCGTTGAAATTGGCGGATGAAGCGCGTGATTGGTGGGTTACGCGCACGCGAGAGCGCGTCGAGCGCGTCATCCAGGCGAGCACGCTTTCGCCGTCGAGTCAAGGCGCTGGTGGCGAGCGCGCGGCGGAGTCGAGGCGGCGTTTGATGACGCTGATTGAGTATTTGGAGGGTGAGGTGCGCGTGATGGCGCGCGACGTTGGTTCGGACGCTCGGCTCAAGGTGGATAAGATGCTCGAGCGGTGCGAGAGCGGCTCGGCGGTCGATTTGGCGCGGGCGATTGAGATGTATTCATTACCTGGGTTTGCGGAGTTCGCCGAGCGACCGCGGACGCCGCGCGCGGTGGATGCGTTAGTAGCCTTGGTAAAGGAGACGAAATCGCCGCCGACGACGGCGACGCCGGCGCGCGTGAAAAAGTTGCGCGTCGGCGGGGAGTTTGGGATGCAACCTTCGACGTTACGATTCGATGACGACGATGATGAGGAGAAGAACGATGACGATGACGCCAATAATGATGACAATGGCGATTATTTTGATTCTTTAGAAGCCATGTACGACGACGTACGCGTACAATTTGAATCGGACGACGAATCGGACGCCGACCGCGACGACGCGCGTACCTACAACATGGACGCCGATACACTCTCGGGTGAAAATAGCGACGATACCGCGGTGGATGATACCGAACATGGATTCATGCCGTTAACGTCAACGGATAGGCATTCAGATGTGTGCATTTTTGATCTACCCGGGAACGGCGCGTTGACTCTCGATGAATTATCCGCCGGCGGACACGAGAGTTTAGGCTATCGCGGAAGTGAACGCGTGGATGATCCCGTGATGGGTGTGTGTATTTGCGGTACATACGTGCGCGACATTAACATTTCCCATCGTTTACTCGAATGTACGCTGTTAAAACTTCCGATTGGCGAAGAAGGCGCGCTCGACCGCGAATGGCAGTTGTGGAACGACGGCAACGGCGAAGAGGATGAGGAGGACGAACGCGCCAATGACGGTGGTAGCGGCGATTCACGTCCTTCGAAGCGGAAAAAGTCTCCCATGTCTTTAGTGCCGGGTTCGAAATTTCCTCTCACTTATCCGCGCCACGCATTGGCTGCGCTTGAAAACCCCAAACTCTTCGAGCGTCTCGACATCGACGCGTTGTTCTTTTCATTCTACTATCGGCAAAACACGCGTTGGCAATTACTCGCCGCCAACGAACTTCGTCGATCGCATTGGCGTTTTCACATGAAGCTTGGCACGTGGTTTGCCAGGCTTGAAGAACCCAAATCCCGATCCGAAGATTCTGAAACCGGCGCGGTGATTTATTTCGATTTCCGCATTGGCGACAACGCGTCTGACCATTCGTCTAGTGGCTGGTGCCAGCGAAGTAAATCCGAATTCGTCAGTCGATACGCTGACTTTTTACCTTGACTTTTCTCATGCATTCATACGACATGGTGCCGTAGTTAGACACAGCCATGATACATGCAATGATACGATGATACCGGGACGTTCAAACGCGCACCTCAGCTGTCGCGGCAACCTCATACGCACCCACGCGCGACACCTTCGCGCGCTCGCGGGCGCGTGTCGTCGCACACGACACCGCACCAGTGTATGCGTTGACACCATGCCGTCGTATGCCATTTCCGTCACCGACGCCAATGGTGAGTCGCGCGCGTTTGACGTGTCCTTTCCATTCACCGCCTACGAGTGCCAAGTGGTCTTCATGGAACGCGCGCTCGCCGCCATGGTTCGCGGCGAATCCGCGCTGCTCGAATCTCCGACGGGTACGGGGAAAACATTGTGTCTCCTCGCCGCCACGCTGGCGTTCGTGCGCGAGGAAAAGCGACGTGGGAGTCGGCAAAAGGTGGACGGGCGGACGGATGGCGCGTCGGGCGTTGCGGGTGCGCTCGACGCCACGGCGGCGGCGATGGTGGAGGCGGCGTCCGCTGGTGCGTCGCGCGCACCTGTGATCATTTATGCCACGCGAACGCACTCGCAAGTCGACCAAGTCATCCGTGAATTGAAGCTCCTCGACGGCGCCGCGAAATCAACCGTGCTCGCGTCCCGGCAGCACTTGTGCGCGCACAAGAGCGTTCGCGAGCTCAAGGGTGCCGAACAAAACCAAGCGTGCTCAAATTTAGTGAGAAATCATGGATGTGGACATAGAACAGAGCTAGAACGCTTGTGGCGGGATCCATCGAAGAGTTTTTGGAGCGATGGTGTGCAGGATATCGAAGATTTAGTCGGCAGGGGCATCGGTACGGGGTCCAAATCGCGCGGTCCGTGTCCGTTTTATTTGAGTCGGTTCAAGTGTGGTGAAGCGGAGATTATATTAATGCCGTATAATTACTTGTTGGATGAAAGTGTGCAGCTCGGATTGGAGATTAAGTGGAAAGATGCGGTGATTGTGGTGGACGAGGCGCACAACTTGGAATCATCGGCGGCGGATAGCATGAGCTACACGTTGACGGCGGGGAAATTAGCTAAGGCGATTGACGAAGCGAGACGGGCGTACGAGACAAAGCTTACGATGGATGATACTAGTATGGATGGCATAGTTAGCGAAGAGGAGAAGAAAGCGATGATGTTGGGGTTTGATCCAGAAGAGATGGCGATGAAGGCGGCGGATTTCCAGACGCTCGCCGGCGTGTTGGTGCAGCTCGAGACGCGCATCGACGAGGAGTGTCGCGCGGCGCCAAAGCCTAGTGGGGGCGATCCTTCGTCACAACACGGCGAACGCGTCGAGGATGGACAGTTCATCTATAAAATCTTCAACGACTTAAACGTCAATGTAAACACCTACCAGACGTTTGTGACGATGATGAAGTGCGCGGCGAAAACCGTCGTGCGCGGGAGTGAAATCATGTCGCAGCCGAAACAACGCGAAACGCCGCTGATGGAGATTGCCAAGTTTGTCGAGCGTATTTTCAAAAAGAAGCAGCCGCAGTTTTTCGTCACTCGAGTCGGACCCGACACAGACACCTTTAGAAGTGGTCGTAAAAAGGCGGGGCCGTCGCTGTCATATTGGTGCTTTTTTCCCGGTTTGTGCTTACAGAGTTTGACTGAGAAAGGCGTCGGGAGTTTTCTCCTCGCCTCGGGCACGCTGTCACCCATGGACTCGTTCGCGCACGAGCTTGCGTTGGATTTTCCCGTTCGGTTGGAGAACCCGCACGTGATTCAGAGCAACCAAGTGTGGGGCGGCGTCGTCACGCGCGGTCCGAATGGCAACGTGCAATTAAATAGTTCATTTAGGTTACGAGACACCCCAGAATACAAGAGCGAAATTGGAAACGTCGTGTTGAGCGCGGCGAAAATTATCCCAGATGGTTTACTGGTGTTCTTTCCATCTTATGGCGTAATGAATTCGTGCATACAGCACTGGAAGGCGACGGGCATTTGGGCTGGTTTGGACGCGGTGAAGACGTGCGTCGTGGAGCCGTCGAATTCAGAGGAATTTCATGCGTGCTACAAAGAGTTCAACGTCGCATTGCAGCAGGGTACTAAACGCGGTGCAGCATTCTTCGCGGTGTGTCGAGGTAAGGTGAGTGAAGGTATCGATTTCGCCGACAAGGCGTGCCGCGGTGTCATTCTCACGGGCATTCCGTACGCGGGATCAAAGGATCCACTCGTACACCAAAAGAGACTCTATTTGGACAAGCGCAAACAAAAGAACGGCGATGGATATTCCGGCAATGAATGGTACTCGCAGACTGCGATGCGAGCGGTGAATCAAGCACTCGGTCGAGTGATTCGTAATCGTTACGATTTTGGCGCCGTCATTCTCGCCGACGAGCGCTTTGCAAATGAAAACGCGCGCAATCAAATATCTCTTTGGTTGCGACCGTCTATTCAAGTGCACTCTACGTTTCGAACCGCGGCTCAAGGATTGCGTGAGTTTTTCAATCTTCACGCCGGACGGAGCGATGAAGTCGCGGCAAAGCGAAAACTTGAAAGCGGCGCGGTGCTCGCCAAGATGGTTGACGTCGTTCCAGTCAAACAGATGGGAGAGAAAAAGCAAAAGCAAGATCGCAAAAAGTCCATCACGTCGTTAATTCGCCAGTTTTCTGCGCAACAAGACGGCGAAGGTGCAAAGGCATCGACGAGCGACGGTGACGCTGCGCAGAAGTTCATGCTCGTCTCCAAGCAGAGTGTACCGTCGAGAGGCATCGACGGCTTTGCGGCGCGCGATGCCCGGAGCAAGTACAAAGCTGCGACGGCGAAATCGTCGCTATTATCACAGCTCGCCACCTCGCGCACAGTTACTACGACTACTAGCACTGTGACCGCCACCGCTGCGGGGGACTCGGCAGACGCCGATCAAAACGCCGCACCGAGCGTGCATCGCACGAAACTCTTCATGCGCCGGGCGCGCGCCGAGCTCACGCGAGAAGCCTACGACGAACTCACCGCCGAGATTGAAAAGGTAAAAAACGAAGATTTCGACATTGGAAACGTCCTCCGCGTCGCCAGTCGCGTGCTCAAAGCTCCAGAGAACCCCAAAGGATTGTACGCCCTGTTTGGCGAATTCGTACCTCGCGACCACAAATCCGTGTACGAAGAGCATCGCCGCGCGCTCATCGAGCGCCAAAACAAGCTCAAAGCGTCGCGCCCATCCACCGGCGTCGGCGCTGACGGCACCGCCAGGTCACCAGTCAAAACCCTCCCAGTGGTAAATCCACCGTCACCGTGCGTCGCGTGCGGCGCACCGTGCAACAAACCATTTCAAGCCTCCGCGTGCGCGCACGTCGCGTGCTACGCCTGCTGGCTCGCGCGCGTCAAACCTAAAGGTCCCGGCACGTGTCCTTCGTGCGGTGTCGATGTCCTCAAGCGCCATCTCGTCAAGAAATTCTTTTAGCGCCGTGTATCGGCGGTTGTAATGCATGTAGATGTCTTAGTTGTCGTAGACTGATGGTTTTCGCGCGCGGAACGCGAACGGTCCCCACCATGCCCAAACCCTTGATGTTTTTGAAAGCAAAATCTGATGAGGTTTTCACACCAGATCACGCGCGCACGACGCCGCGCGGCCGCCTCGCCGCGCGCTGCGACGTCATAGCCACCAAAACGATAGTCCAGACCGATTGCGCACATCACACGTACCGTCGTCGTCCGTCGCGCGCGAGCATTGCGTGCGAATTGCGCGCGAATTGTGATCACTAATTTGCGCAATTTCGTCGAGATCGCACCATGGCGACGCGTCAGACGTCGTTCCGCGCTCGCCCGATTGATATATCGGTAGCGTTGGCGATTATGCGTGATCCTGATGCGATAAAGGATGAGCAAGTGGTGCAGCGCGAGGTTACGCACGCGCACAAGGCGTTGGACAAGGAGAATGAGGAGGTACGGAATTTTGACCAATCATGACTCCACGAAACGGAGGGACTCGACTCGACTCTGCGCTCGGCGGTTACTGACCTTTGTACGCGCGTACGTATCGGCTCATTCGCTCGCAGGTACTGACAAAAGAAACCACCGAAGGCGTGGTTGAAATTCCAATTCCTGAAATATTAAACGTCCCGAGCTACGAGACAGATTATCCGACAAATTATAAGCAACCCGAGTATTACTTGCGGAGCAAGTTGACGTGCGGGTTGCCGCCGGAACCAGAGACATCGACGTATTGCGAGTATGATTTAGATAACGATGATGAGGATTGGTTGGAGAATTATAATGATGGGCAGGATGTGTTGAGTGCGGAGAAGTTTGAGGAGATGTTGTGGAGGTTGGAGTTGGCGTGCGCGGCGGCGAATGAGAAGATTATGAAGGCGAATACGACGCTCGCGGCGGCGCGCGGGCAGGTGATGAGTTATCAAGAGCGCGTGGACGCTTTAGGGGTGGTGACAAACTTGCCGAAAGATAAGGCGTTGGAGTTGTTACAAGAGATTAGTGGGAAACAAGCGATTTTAACTGCGGTGTATGAGTACTGGGTGGAGAAGCGGAAAAAGACCAAGTCGCCGATTTTGCGTCGTTTGCAACCGCCGCCAGCGCCGAACGACACCAATCCGTTCAATGTGTTCCGTCCGCGTGAAAAACTCACTCGACCACAAACGCGTCGACGACGTGAGAATGATGTGTCGAGTTACGATAAACTTCGACAGATGCGCAAGTCATTTGATATTACCATTGGTATTTGCGAGTTGATGCTCAAGCGCGAAAAGCGCAAGGCTGAACTCGGCGCTGTAGAGCACGAAATGCAGAAGCTTCAAGTCAAGTTGCGACACGAACCCAAGGCGTCGATCGAGGACATCGAGAAAAAGGTGCTGGAGGCGGACAAGAAGCGCGCAAAACTGGAAATTCCAGAGACGCCGCCAAACAAGAACATCATTCTCGCCGGCGGCGCTGTGGAATTGGTCAAAAAGCCAGATGGCGTGTACGTTGTCATGGGCGACGAAATGCAAAACGATTTGGCTGGGAAGAAGCGTCGCCGCGACATGGGTTTCGCTGCGCTTGGTGGGCATGCGCCGCGTCCGAGAGTGCACATTCCCATCTTGCCGTACAAGCCGCCGCCAGAAATTCCAGACATCGAAATGTTGTTTTCAAAGACTCCATCTATGGCATCCGTGCGTCCATTTTTGTTACCGCTCGGTATTAGCCTGAAACATTGCCGCCCAAGATACGGGCGCTCTGGTCGCATAATTTTTGACCGCAAGGATCCAATCACGAGAGAAGTGTACTCTGTAGACGGCGAAGGCGACGACTCGGATGGCGAAGACCCGTTTATGATTCGTTCCTCTTTCGCCCCGCTCTCAAGCCATTAATAACAGTAGTTGATTTATACCGGTAGAAATAACAAAAACACAGAAACATTTTTAGAAATGAAATCGTGTCGTATTCATCGTGTGGAGTGTGAGCGATAAACAAACTAAAAGAGTATCATCATTTCATCATTTAAAGCGTCGTTTATTCATTGTGCAACTCGTATCGTCTCGCTCACGCGCCTTCATTCCATTTGGCAAACATCGCGCGGCGCGCATCATCGCTCATACCCTTGGCATTTACTCTATCATCATCTTCGCCACTACGAGAACGCTTACGACCCTCTCTAGAAGGGCTTCGACTGCGTCGTCGGTCTCGCGAGTCGTCTCGACCTCTATCGCGCTGCTCGCGTCGCGCCTTATATCGCCCATACAATTGCTTACGCATATCTCGACCAATCGGCTTCAAATGCATGAAATTGCAATACCCTCCTCGCGTGCATGAATTTTCCTCGTACTGGCGGCACGTGCTTTCCCTAAAATCCGTCACTGGAGAAAACTCGACCAAAATCGGTCTCCCGTCGTAATACCGCCCTCGCAAACACTCCACCGCTTTGGCCGCCGCTTCTTCCTCCTTAAACTTCACGTACACATTCCCAATCATATGATCCGTCACATTATCGCACACATTCACCCCTTCAATCTCCCCAAACGCATCCAACTCCTCGAATACGTCCTCCACGAAGGCTTCGTAGTGCTCCTGCGCCCGTCCCGTCGGCACCGTGCTCCCAGACGTGGCCCCTCCACCTCGCCCGCCCGCCCCGGCGTCCTCCTCCGCCGGCTTATACATGTTCGTCAGAAGAATCGTTTGCGATGCCTGGGGCTTGTTATGCAAACGCGAGCATCGATCGCCGTGGCGACACGCGCCGATCTTAAAGTAGAATGGGCAATTCACCCGGTCCTTCTCCGTGCCGAAAATCGACGCTAAATGCTCCGCCATGACGCCAGAGACGATGAAACACGCGCGGGCGACGCGAAACGCGAGTGTGTGCGCGTTCTAGGCGCGTTCGCGGGCGACGGCGATGCGAGGCGCGGACGCGGTGCGCGCGCGAGCGTGTGGCGATCGCCGGTCGATGATGGCGCCTCGAGCACCATGAAAACAGCTCATAGGCTTACAATTGCCACAGTATGATATTAAGGGTTTTGGCGTCGTGGCGGCGGCGGCCCGCGCGCGCGTTCGCGCCGCAGTCTCTCGCGCGCCGTCGCCGAACGCGTCCCGACGCCTCGCGCACACGCGTAGCATCCACGCGTCGTCGTCACGGACGCCCGATCATGCGCAGCCGCGAGCGCGCCGTGCGCGTGAACGCCGATGACAAGAACATTAACGACATTGTCGCGCTCCTTCGCGCGCTGCGCCGCACCGCCGCAGACGACGCGGACGCAGATGACGAGGCGTTCGACGCTTTGTGCGGACTCGAGCGGTTCTTTGCCACGCGTCTGCGCGCGGGCGAGCTCGCCAAGTCGCGGATGCGCGCGGCACAGGCGAAAGAAGATGGCGCCGTCGGCGCCGACGCCGAGGCGACGTACGCGGCGTGGTTCGTGAAACATTACAAGGCGTTTATCGAGCGCGCGATGGATGTTATGGTGGATGGTACGCGCACAGCGCGCGTACGGGTGTTGGCGTTGGCGGTGATTATGGAATGCGTGAGGTGTGAGACGCCTGGAGCGTTTGCAAATGAGTTGTACGACGAGACTGTGAAGCGCTGCGTGACGTCTTCGACGTTGAGTGAAGAGTTATTAGGGGCGTTAAAAGCGCGGTATTTGACGAGAATTGATGTGAGGTATTACACGTATGCGTCGTTGAGGAAGATTATTGAGGATTTGCGTGAGGGTAAGGGATTGAGGGATGATGAGGCTTCGGCGCTAGACGTGGCGAGAAACGTGTACGACGTGCTCAACGCGACGCCGAGGGATTTCGAGGATTACCGCGCTGATGGTGACGGCGGTGGCGCGCAGAATGATGATTTTGCAGCCATGTTGGCGAAACTTCGCGGGGCGACGGGTGCGAGCGGCACGGGTGGTGGTGATGACGATGAGCCGGCGACGAGAGCGCCGTGGTGTAAAGAGGAATCGACGGCGGCGGCGGACGCGGAGACGCCAAAGAAGAAGCGTAAAACAGCATCTTCAACGGCGGTGAAATCAAAGTGGATGGATGGTAAGCGTCACCGAAAATTGTTTTCCGAGACATGGGTCGCACTCCTTCGCGCAGACTTCCCAGAGGATATCTATCGTAAAATTTTAATGCGTTTACACGTGGATGTGATGCCACACATGGTGAACGCGCAGCTTTTGAGCGATTTTTGCATCAATTCCATCGACATTGGTGGTTTAACGGGTATGCTTGCGTTGAATGGATTGTTTATATTGATGACACAGCACGGATTGGAGTACACGGCGTTTTACAACCGCTTGTACGAGCTCTTGGACGCGTCGTGTTTCCACGCCAATCATCGTCGCGGATTCTTCCAGCTCATGGATGTTTTCCTCAAGTCTCCAGCCTTGCCAGCGTATTTGGTGGCGAGCTTCATCAAGCGCTTTTCTAGACTTGCGCTGAAAGCGCCGCCCGCTGGAGTTATGGTGTGCATAGGCTTCATTCACAACTTGTTGCGTCGGCACAAATCGTGCGCAGTGCTCGTGCACAGAGAGTCGCGAGACGGCGAACCGCTCAAGCTCGTCAAATCTGACCCGTTCGATGCAGATGAAAACGATCCATCGAAAACAAACGCGCTGAAGAGCTCGTTATGGGAAATGGAAACCATGCGGGCGCACTATTTTCCGCAAATTCCCAAGATGGTTGTTCTTCTCGAACGCGATTTAACCGACCGCGTCAAGACAAAGGAGTTGGAAATGGGTGATTTAGTCGCTGCCGCATACGGTACGCTCATGCGCGAAGAACTCGATGTACGAATGAAAAAAGTCCCACTCGCCACGCACGTCGAGCCTTTCACGTCGTTATTCGCGACGCCTGATATGAAGCGGTGCTTTGACGCGTTTGCGACCACCGCGTAGATTTAGAACTTTTTAGAATCCAAACGAATGATGTATGTTTCGCACGCCGTACGGATACTTGTGCAGTACCTACGCACATCAGCTGTGATGATTTCCCTACAAACTAGCACTACAACGCGCGTACTAGCACTACAACGCGCGTTCCTACGCCTCTAACGGACCTAAAACATCCACTAACGAAGGATTAAACACTTCGTACACTATCGTAATCGGCTCGCCGCCATTCCAAAAGATGTAATGACGTCCCCAGAACGGCCCCTTGGCCTGAAACACCTCCTCGAGCTCCGCGCTGTGACCACAATACACCATACGTATCTCTCTGTACAACTCCACGTGCTGCGTGCGTAAATTGGCCCACATCGAACTCTCGCGCTCGGGCATAAACTTTTTCATCTCCGTCTCGCTCCACCACGAAGACGCGTACACCGCCGGCGGCGTCGCGCCCCCACCATCCTCATCCACCCCACGACCATCACCATCCAACGCACGCGGACGCAAAAACACCTCGCGCCGGATGATTCTATCGCCTTTAATCATCTTTACGTCGTTCGGAGCCGCGCGTCCGACGCCGTCATCCTCGCCCTGCCACCGCACCTCAACCTCCGTCTTCCTCGCGCCGTACAACACCGCGAGATGCCGCGTCACCGAACCATCCGACAAGAGCAACATGCGCCACGTCGGTGACAGCGCGCTGAGCGCGATATCGCTGCGCATGGACGCCATCGCGGTGGCATCGTCCCGCGCGCTGAGCACTGGGTCCAAAGCGAACCACGACGATGCGGCGTCGCACGCGACGACGCGCGCCTCTCTCGCGCGCCTCGAGCGCGACGCGCATGCATGACGATGCGAACGACGCACCGCGACGCGCGGCGCGGCGGCAACGCGCGCGTGCGACGGCATGGCGTCGAGATGTGCGGGTGCAGTCGCGCACCGTCGTCAATCTCTCACACGCCGCAGCGCGCCGACCGCGGACTCGAACGTCGCGCGCACGCGTCGCACGCGCGCACGCACGCATCACGACGCGACTCGTCGCGTCCGACGCGCGCGCGACGCGTCGCACGCGCGCGCACTGCGCGGCGCGGGCGTCACCGAGGTGCGTGTCGCAACGGCATCTGCGTCGCGCGCGCGCCCGTACTGTCGTCATGTCTGCGCGAACGCGCGCGAGCGAGGCGCGAGTGCGCGTGGAATTTACGCTGGGCGATGCCGCGAGCGCGCTGGCGCTGGCGCGGGCGTGCGCGAGGGCGGAGGGTGGCGTGGATGTGTCTTCGCGGGACGGTTTCGTCAAGGCGCGCGAGTTATGGGCCGCGTACGACATCGTCAGCGCCGTTGCGCCGCAATGCGACGTGGTGCCGGTGTTTACGAGCAGCGGTGACGCACGCGTGGCGGCGGCGGCGAGGACGACGAGTGGGTTAGATACGGACGCGGAGCCGTCGAGCCGTCGAGACGCCGAGGCTTTAGACGGCGGCGTCGAGCGCGATGTTTTAGCGCTCGTGCGCGCGCACGGCGGTGGAGACAGAGTGTCGTCATCGTCATCGTCGTCGTCGTCGTCGTTGAATCATGCGATGGAGTATGATTTCGAGCGCGATGGCGTGATGGAATCGGTGAGCGTCGGCGGTACATTTGACCGTCTGCATGCTGGCCACCGGTTATTGCTCGCCGTCGCAATGCGCGCCGTGGCGCCCGGTGGCACGCTTTACGTGGGCGTGACGTCATCAGAACTTTTAGCCAATAAATCATTCGGGGAGTACGTGGAGTCGTACGAGGTGCGCGCGGCGTCCGCGAAGGCATTCCTCGCGGCGTGCGACCCATTCGGGACGGTGGACGTGCGCGTCGGCCCGCTCGATAAAAATCCCCCATTAGCCGCCACCGTGCGCGAGATGTGCGGTTTGGTTATTTCAAAAGAAACCATCGCCGGTGCAGAGGCACTGAATGACATGCGCGCCAGCGCAGGATTCGATGCGCTGCGTTTCATTGTGGTCGATTTAGTCGGCGCTTCGCCGGATGGAGACGCGCGAGACAAGCTTTCGAGCACAAAGCTTCGCGAGCGCGACGCTCAGCGCGCATCGCGCGAGCGTCCCTAGGCATTCGCGCGCAGAAATGTACCTTTTGGCGCGCCCAGCGCGCGTGAATGGTCGATCAAACTCCATCAAGTAGCTCTAGTCGTTGTCAACGCGCGCTTTATCCACTTTTCGCCCTCAGAGCTCGAAGCGCGCGCGTCGTCATGTCTTCGGCGCGCGCCGTGCATTCGCACGCGCGCTCGACCGTTCGCGCGCATGACATGCAACGCATTCGTCGTCGTCGTCGTCCCGCTGTCGTCGTCACGCGAGCGACGACCGCAGAGTCAGTCGTCCCGCGAGGCGACACCGCCGGCGCCGTCGTCGCCCTCGCGAGTAACCTTCGCGTTACCACGGGCGATAACGATCTCATCGTCGGCACCGCCACCGCAGACAGCGTAGATATTCGCATTGAACCGAATGAGATATGCGGATTGGTTGGCGCAAACGGGTGTGGGAAGAGTACGCTGGTGAAGTGTCTGAGCGGCGCGCGAGGCGTGGACGACGGCTACGCTCGCGTCGCGTACGGCGCAGTCGTGGGCGTGTTAGAACAAACCGCCGTGAGCGGCGTGACGACGACGGTTGAGGAAGAAGCCATGAGCCGCATGACGCACGTGCGCGCGGTGGAGGCGGCGCTGGATGAGGCAACGCGCGCGCTCGAGGCTGGGGTCGACGGAGCCGCGGCGGCGCTCGCGCTCGCAAATGAACAATGGGACGCCGTGGAAGGCGCCACGGCAAAGAAACGCGTATCAAACGTATTAAAAGGGCTTGGCTTCTCAGAGGCGATGTTTTCAGCGCCGTGCGATACGTTGAGTGGTGGATGGCAAATGCGCGTGGCGTTGGCTCGGCTGCTGCTCTCGCCCGCCGGCGACTGCGCGGAAAAGGGCGTCAACGGCGGCTTGTTGCTCCTCGATGAGCCGAGTAATCACTTGGATGCCAAAGCCCGCGATTGGTTGGTGTCGTGGATCAAGTCGTATCAAGGCACGGTGGTGCTCGTGAGTCACGACGAGGAATTATTGAACTGCGTCAATCGCGTGGTCGAGGTGCGCGGCCGAAAATTACACAATTATAAAGGCGATTACAAGCGCTTTCTTCGCGAACGCGAGGCTCGACGGAAAGTTGCCGTGGCTACGCTTGAGCGAGAAAATGTCAAGGCGGAGAAGTTGGATAACTTCATTACGAAATTTGGCGCCAAGGCGACCAAGGCGAGCGCGGCGAAATCCAAGCAAAAGGCGCTCGATAAAGTCAACGCCAAAATGGAGACCTTCGCTGAGCTCGCGGGCGATGGACCCCTCGGTGACGGCCCAGGGGACGCGCGCAAGGTGATTTTGAAGCTTCCAACACCGCCTGCGGGCGCGCGCGAGATTCTCATTGCGAAAAGCTTAGATGTCGGGTACAAGACAACTGAATCCACGCTCGTATCCGGCGTCAACCTCACCGTGCGCAAAGGTGACCGATTACTCGTGCTCGGGCCGAATGGCGCCGGAAAGAGCACGTTTTTAAAAACAATTGGCGGTGAACTCGAACCCATGGGCGGAGCCGTGATTCGCGGCGAAGGCGCAGTCGTGGGGTACTTTTCGCAAGATTTAGCGCAAGAGCTGCCCACTGAAGTCACGGCGTTGACGCATGTCTTAGATGTCGCTCGAAAGATTGACCGTTCGGTGACAAACGAGACGGCGCGAGGCGTGCTCGGTGCGCTCGGCATCACGGGTCCCGCCGCGGTGGACCGTACGATTGGAAGCTTGAGTGGTGGTGAAAAAGCACGCGTCGCGCTCGCGGCGTTTGTCCTGCGTCCCGTCAACGTATTGCTCCTCGACGAGGCGAGCAATCACTTAGATGGCACCGCCATTGAAGCGCTGTGCACGGGGTTACGAGGATGGGAAGGCGCGGTGGTGGCCATCACGCACAACAGCGCGTTCGCGGCGGCATTGAATCCTACCGTCGTCGCTCGAGTGGAAAACGGCGAGCTTTCGACGCACATGCACATTCCAGGCGTCCCACTCGTCGTCGGCGACTTTTGCGTCTCTACGAACGAGCGCGTGGACGCCATGGAGATGCAAATGAAGAAAGAAGCCGAGGAAGAGCGCCGTGCAAAGGAAGCCATCGCCAAAGAAGTTCGTAACGCGCCAAAGGTGATTGATAAAATCGAACGCGCGATGACGGTGATTGAAACCGAAATTGCACAACTCGATGAAAAGCTTCTCGCCGCGGGCGCCGACGTCGCAAAGTGCGCGGAATTACAAGCACTAAAGGATGCCAAGGAACAAAAGTCACTATTATACATGACTGAGTGGGAGCGTTTAGACGCGTTGTGCGCGGCGCATGAAGCCGAACGCGGTTCGGGCGTCGCGTAGTATTTCGAGACGACGCAAACGCGCGCAGATTTACATTTATATACCATGTACAGCAGCATAAATAATCGTTAAACTCGACATCTCGTACGATTGCGTGACTTTACCGGCGTCTTCCCGACGACGCGCGCCTCGACGCGCGGAGGAACATATGACAACACACATCATGATGGGTTTCACTTTTTAACCGCGCCCTCGCGCGCCGCGATATCTCGCGCCGTCGCCGCCCGCGCCGTCGCCGCCCGCGCCGTGCGCCGCGCGTGCGCGATGCGCGATAATTTTATCGCGCGCATACGCCGCAGCGCGCGACGGCGTGGGCGTCGCTCGCGCGACGTCGAGTCGCCGCAGCGGGGTATCGCGTGCACACGGTGTGGAAAAACTGACGCAAACCCGTGGTTTCGATCGAACGGTCCACCACAGAACGCGACGCGCGAGGGTTGACCGGGCGCGAGACGCACCGAAACACATCGAGGGATAATCTTTGCACGCATACACGCGGTGTTCGGGCGCGACGCATCGTCGCGTCGTCGCGTGAGAAGGGGTTTTCGTCGGCATCGATTACGTTTTTTTTTTGGCGTTTCATCAAGTTTTGGCGTTTCTTGGCGCTGTGCACGTCGTTCGCGCGCGCGGTCGGGTGTGTGTGCGCGCGATCGCGCGCGCGGAAGGTGTGGTAAACCATGTCGGATGTGATGGCGGCGCGAGATGGCGAAGAGTTGGGTAAGGCGCGCGAGCAGGGCGGGGGAGAGATGGATCGCGCGGCGGGCGAGGCGCCGGGACGCGAGGTTGGCGCGCGCGTGGGTAAGGCGCAGAAACGGGTTGTCAAGGCGAAGGCGGCGGATGCGGGGGTTTTGGATGGGGCGAATTCTCTGTTATGGCTCGTTGAGGTGCGTGTGTGTGTGTGCGCGCGATGCGTGTGTGCGGTGATGCGTTGAGAAGGGCGCGGGAGGGCGCTTGAGCGTTGACTTTTTGGCTCTGGACCCGAGGACTGACGATGTGCTATGTTTGTATTCATGACCGATGCAGGCGGCTGAAAAGGCGGCACCGAAGAAGCGCAAACGCGCGCCGTCGCAAGCGGTCAAACGCGGGCGTGGGCGACCGAGGAAGGAAAAGTCAAAGGAGGAGGAAGCCGCGGTCGCCGCCGCGCTCGCAGACGCCAAAGCGTCGGTCAAAGTCGAAGGCAATGGCGCGGATGCTCGCGCCACTGCCGCCACCGGTGCGGCGACTGAAAGTATGATGGATGATGGCGCAGCGAACAAAAATATTGCGCACGGCGTGCAATATGCAGGGGAAGACGAGAACAAGTCCAAAGAAGGTGACGACGCGCCGTTGTTGTCGAGAATGGAAATCGAACGCACGTCCACGCAACAATGGACCAAAACCGAGGATGCCCAGCTCACCGCGCTCATTAACAAATTCGGCGCCAAACGCTGGAGTTTCATTGCCGGTTGCTTGCGCGGTCGCAAAGGCAAACAATGCCGCGACCGGTACTTGAATCACCTCCGTCCGGGAATCAAAACTGGCGAGTGGACCCGTGAGGAAGAAAAAGTACTCGTCGAGGGACACAAAATTTTAGGCTCCAAGTGGGCGGCGTTGGCGAAGCTGCTCGTAGGACGACCGGAGAATGCGATTAAGAATCATTGGCACGCGACGATGCGTTGTAAATGGAACAAGGGCGGGGAAGTGGATGAGAACACGTTGACGGAGCTTCAAAGGTATCAAATGTCGCTCAAATCGACAAATCAGAAGGCCATTGCACCCACAGCGGCACGCGCGACGCCAGCGGTGAGTGAGGATCTCAACGTTCGCAAGGATACCAAGGCGCGGCGAAGCGCCGCCAAAGCAAAGGATACGACGCCGAAGGATCCTTACGTCTCGAGGTCCATCTTCAGTGCGATGGAAGCACTGGTAAATAAAGGTGAGGCGATAAAGCGGGCAAAATCTGGGACACCGACGGATTCAGGGAAGACGACGACGACAGCGCCGACGAGCGACGCGATGGGAGACGCCGCTGCCGTCGACAAGGCCGCCGACGCGGAAGAGGGGAAGATGGCGGGCGTCAACAAGGAGGACAATGTCGACGTAGAGGATTCATCCATCAGCGGCATGACGACATCGTACCAAAACACGCGCTATACGCACACTGAGCGCTTGGAAATCGCCGGAAACATCGAAGTTGTACGAGAGAAAATGGCCAAGGAATTAGAACGTATTTCGGCAGTGTCAGAAGCGACGGCGGAGCATCCCGCGACGGCGCCGCGACATTCCGTGGTGGCGAGCACGGCGAGTGCGCCCAACGAGACGGCAGCGTTGGGAAAGGAAGCATCCGACACGGCCAAACCGGCGAAGGAAAAGGTTGCGGATTTCATCCAAGTAAGTGAAAGTTCAATCATCGACGTCGGACGATGCGTCTCCATCGTCAGCTCAGTGGGTTCTTCTGAAGTATCCACGCTCACCTCCGTCGCGACTCAGGATGGCGTGTCATTCATTCAAGGCGACCACACGCTGACGCGCGCTGTCATCGCACAAGGCTTGCGAAACATTGCCGATGTCATTCGCGCCAAGTGGCCAGTGCACCGCATTGCGCTCGCCGTGCGCGTCGGCGTCATGGCTGTCGGCGACATCAAGCTCTGCATTTGCGTCGCCGGCGATGAGTGGACCGACGTCGTCGCTGCGAGCGAATTCGCCAGCACACAAGTCAAGAACAAGTACCTCTTTAGTGAACTCAAGGCGTCGCATGATGAAAGAGCCAACAATGATAGAACGCGTGCCTAAACGCCCACTGTAGTCTCACGTGTAAATCAATCAATCTTTTTTACTACTGCATCTGTGCGTGTGTTTTACAAACCTAAGTCAATCTATCAACAATCCATCGTGTGCTTGAGCGTTACGCTGCTTCCGCTTCCTCGCGCGCAATCTCCGCGAGCTTGGCCGGAATGTCCTCGATGGCGCACCCGATCGCCGCCTCGATATCCTCCACCGTCAGCACATCATCCGCCGGCATCGACGGCAACGGAAACGGTGGAAATATAAAACTCGGCGCTTCTAAATTCAACTCTTTACGACTCGATTCGCGATGAACAATCGTATACAAACCCGCGAGCTCCCAATACGCGTGCTCCGCGTCCAACTTGTCGTCGCACGCGAGCGTGGCAATCTCCCCGAGTCTCTCCACCTTTTGCGTCACCGCCGCCGCCGGAAACGCCTTAGAATTACGCTTCAACCATAATTCTAACCCTACCGCCGCGTCGAACAGCGAATCGAGCACGTGACGGCACCCCGCAGCGCGCATGTTTGATTCAATCGTCGCCAATTGGGTTTTGACTGCATCGCGCTGCTCCTTCTCGATCGCCTTGGCGCTCTTCTTCGCGGGCTTTTTCGGCGGCATCGCGTGCACGCGCGCGGTGCGTTACAATGCGGTGCGTCTCGACGGCGCGGTGTGCGCGCGATGACGTGCGTCTGGATGTGACGCGCGGCGGTTGTGTGTAGCTTTGATTTTTTGAATCGAAATTTAAAATGAATTAATAATCACCTGTCGTCACAACACCGCGCGCGGGCGACGCGCGATGGCGTCTCACGCCCTCGCGTTGACGAGCGAAAAAAATATATCGTCGTTCACGCACGCGACGGATTCGATTAAGAGCGCGGTGTTCATCACGAAGCGCGCGAAGACGATCGCCAAGCGAGATGATGAAGATGTCCATGGCCATGACGATGACGACGGTGACGGCGTGAGGAGGTCGAGCGCGCGGGATGAGGCGCCGCGATTTGGACCTATATTACGCGATGAATCAGAAGCCGCGCGACGGGCGCGTGGTGAGGCATATGTGACGTGCTGGCGGGCGATTGACGCGCACTGTTCAGAGGTGCTCTCACGCGCCAACGCCGACGCGTTTACCAAAGTGAGCGCTTTCGTGGAAGCGACGCACGGCGAGCGCATGGCGCGCATCGCGAGTGGGCGCTTGGCGACGTCATGCCGCGTGCCCGTGGGCGTCGTGCTCGCGGGAGGGGTGAATAGCGATGATCATGAAGAAACGTTTGCGGCGTTGGTGACGTATTTGAGACGACGCGGCGAAGCGCACTGCGCTTTATTGCGATCGAGAGATTTGAAAGCGCGCGCCGGAGTTGGATCGGGTGGTGTAGGTGTTGCGTTTGGGGTTGTTCTGCGTCAGCTTGATCGAACAGGTGCGCATTGGAGTGGGAAGAGCATGCGGGCGGTGAAGCGTTGGCACGACGAAGCGAGCGCCGAACGCGTGGAGCGCCTCGCGCCCGCCGGCGTCGATGACGACGATTTCGGCGGACACGGCGGCGTCGATGATGCCACTAATACGTTAGCTATCGGAAGCGGTGATGCTCATGATGACGACGGCGATGGTACCGTCGTGAATACAGGATCAAAGAAGCGCGGTGGCGGTAAATCAAATTCCAATTCCACCGCCGCGCGCAAGACGAGACGTAAAACTAAACGCGACGTCAACGACGAACAAGCCATGGATGATGATGCATCGTGTTTTCCCACCGTCATCGGTCGTGATCGCCCCGTGGTGATTGTCGTCGAAGACACAGAAGGATTTGACGCGCGCGTTTTGGACTCATTCCTCTTGAGCGTTGCCGAATACGCGTCGACGGTTCCCGTCATCGTCATGCTCGGCTTAGCCACGAGTGTGAGCTCGCTTCAAGGCATGCTTCCCGCCGCCACCGCGGCGTTACTTCACGCGCAAGCGTTTCAACTTTGGGCGCCTGGGCAAATGATGGAGGCGGTGCAGGAGCAAGTACTGTTGAGTCCCGAACGCGTCCCGGCGTTTGGAAGCGCAGTGTTGAACGCGTTGCACACGCGATTCAAAGAGCACGACTTTTCCCTTGCCGCTGTCCGACGTGCGCTTCACTTGCTTACGTTGACGCATTTTATGACTGAGCCTCTGAGTGCGGTGTGTCCTCTGCTCACGCGCGATGCGAGCGCGCCTTACGCGAATGGCGAAGACAGCGACGAAGAATATGCCGACGCCGTCGAGCGCTTTGTCGACGCGCTCGACGCTCAAGCGCTCGAGTACGCGCATAAAAAATACGATTTTGCCACAAAGCGCGATTTAATCGTCGCCCTACGCGATGTCTATCGCTTGCGTCGCCGATGGAAGCTCGCGTTGCGATGCATTCATCTCGTCTGCGTCGCCGCCGAGGAAAAATTTAAAAAGCGCGCAACGACAACCATGGCAGATTTACTCCTAGACGCCTCTCGTGCTGAATATTTCGCCGACGACGTCAAGTCCCCAGGCGCACATTTGATCAAAATCACTTGCGCGCGATTATGTGATGGTTTTAGTACGCAAGAAATCGCGACGTTGGCCAAGGAAATGTTGACGCATTTGGAGGAGGATGAAGTCATGCGCGGCGCCGAAGGGAGCGAATTGAAATTTTTATTGATGCGTATTGACGACGGGTCCATCGCGCGCGAGGACGCTGCGATGGTGGTGGATAATGCACTCACGCCGACGACAAGCAACGATGAAAACGTACTTCGCCGCGACGATGATGTGGCGTGCAAGCGCGAACGCGTCGACGACGTCGACGGAGACGCCGCCGCGCTCGAGGCGATGATGAACGCGCGACGCGGGCGCGGCGCGGCAACCGGGCGGTCGTCTTTGGGTCACAGCTCGGGCGCGATGACGACGACGGGTGATGGCGGATTGGTTTTGCCCGCACTTTCGCCGGTGCGCGAACGGTCATCGCCTCGAGCGCGCGCCGACGCTTTGGACGCGCGCCGAGTTGCCGACGAGGAGGAGAGACGACGAAACGCAGCGATGGCGACAGCCGCAGCGGAGGAAGAACGAAAACGCAATGAAAGCAAAGCGCATGCTCGACTCGACGCGAGCGCTTCGGCGGCGGCGACGGCGTTTTGCGGCGTCTTGCGCGCCGTCGCGCGCAAGTACGCCAGTCGCCCGCCTGAATCTCTCGCGGCGAGCGGTTTATTCGTCATCACCGACGTCGATTGCGTGCGCTACGCTCTCCAAGCATCACCGAGATTGACTCTCGAGAACACTTTGGTGGATCCGAGCGAAGTGTTGGGATGCTCGTGTTGCCGCCGGGATGTGTACGACTTGCACGCGTCGCGCAGAATTCCAAAGTCGCTCCCAGATACCGCCGCCGCGTACCGTTTACTCGCCATTTTCGGCGAACAGGCAAACATTCACGATTGGTTCCAGCGATTCTGCGCGCTACATGCGCCATCATCCGCGTCGTCCGTGAAATCCTCCGCGGCTGCCGAAGCGGCGTCGCGGGGCAAAGGCACGTTTGGATTGACGCGCGAAAAGCTATGGGAGCTCCAAGCGCGCTTCACGCGCGCCGTTGCCGAGCTCGAATTTCTCGGCATCGCGCGTCCGCATCAAAAGGGGCGCAAGGGTGTCGAATTCATGGTGCGTACGGCGTTTCCGCTCGATAAGTTGCAACGCGACGCCACCAAAGTCGTGTCGCGCTTGGCATTGCCATCCAACGACGATTAATATTTCAGCACCTTCTCTTCGCGGTGGAGCTCGAAACGCATATACTAGAGTAGTAGAATTCTTTAAATATAATGATTGATGATTGGTACCGGTACGAATGCATGAAACAATCTCAAGCACGATGGTGGTGTTAAATGAAACACCAGATTTTTTTTTTATAGTCGTCGACGCGCGTCGCCGTTTCTGGTTTGGTTTGAAATTTTTAAAATATTTTCAACCGACGAACGCGCGCGCTGCAAGACATCAAATCACCCATCAATACAAAACGATTGAATTGAGGATTTAATATTCTTGGCTCGCCGAGCCGCTCTTGCCCTTGGACTTCTTCGGCAACAACACCGAGTGGATGTTCGGGAGCACGCCGCCGGCGGCAATCGTCACCGTACCCAACAACTTGGACAATTCCTCGTCGTTGCGGATCGCCAACTGAATGTGGCGCGGCACGATGCGCGACTTCTTGTTGTCGCGGCTCGCGTTACCCGCCAATTCGAGCACTTCCGCGCACAAGTATTCGAGCACGGCAGCCAAGTACACCGGGGCACCCGCACCGACGCGGGTGGCGTACTTGCCAGCCTTCAAGTAGCGCGCGACACGGCCCACCGGGAATTGGAGCCCAGCCTTGGCGGAGCGGCTCGTGGCCTTTTTACCGGTCTTTCCTTTACCTCGTCCAGACATCGTATTCTGCGTTCAATAGTGACGCGCCGCGCGCGCTGGGCGGCACGCGCGTCGGCGTTCGGGATCTGGCGCTCGGAACGCGTGCGACGAGTCATGACTCAACGCACAAAACACACTCCATGCGAGATACTGTACGAGCCAATGAAAAAGCACAAAAACATGTATGCACCAATCAAAACACACATTGTCCGACCGACCGATATACGCCTCGATATATCATAAACCTCATCTCTACCCCCAACGTGTGCACTTGACCAATACTATACACTATATAATATATATATAAGGATAATAATAAATATGTAGTATTCATGGTGATTGTATGATGGCATTTGTACGACGTGCAGTACGAAGGTCTACGTGTGACGGTTCGCATCACCACGCCCGATCCTTAATTGCCTTTTCGTTCGCGCAAGCGAAAAGGCAGTTTAGGATGCCGCGTCGTTTCCCGCGTCGCCGGGAGGTCTCCGGCGGGCGCGCGCGCACACCGCATGTCCGAACATCGTCCCCTCGCGCGACGAGTCGCGATTGGCGCCAAGCCTTGATTGCCTTTTCGTTCGCGCGAACGAAACGGCAGTTTAGGATGGCGCGATGCGCCGCAAAAAGCGATCGCGCGGATCGGTTGGTCTCGCGCTCTCGAAGCGTCGTCGCGTGCGGTACAGCCCCGCGCGCGCGAGCGCGCGCGTCATGCACGCGCCGATTTCGCGCGCGACGCCGGTGGTGGATATCGACGACGACGACGACGACGACGACGACGAGCGCGCGGTGCGCGCGATGACGTGGATGTCGCATCGCTTTGGGGGTGCGAAACGTCGGATGACGTGTGAAACGCGCGAGGCATGCGACGATGAGGCGATGGATGACGACGCGTTCGGGTCGTCGCAGTCGCTCGTTGATCTGGTGGATGCGTTCATGCCCGCGCCGGTGTCGAGCGGGGCGTATTTGGGGTTCGGGGCGTGCGGAACGGTGCGCGCGGGGACGCGCGAGCGCACGGGTGAAGTCGTGGCGTTGAAGACGATGAAGTGTTACGATCGCGAAAACGCGGCGCAGGCGTTGAATGAGATTAGGATATTGCGTAAACTCAATGTTGGTATGTCTGTGTCGTCGTCATCGTCAGTGTCGTCTTCGGATGTGTCGTCGTGTGGGTCGTTTGGGGCGTTGACTGGGCGAGCGCGTCGGCGGTCAAAGCGGTCAAAGCGCGAGGCTTCGATGATGTCTGAGGATCCACACGCGGGAATCGTGCGGTGCGTTGGCGCTGGTTTTGATGCTCGGGCTAATTCTATGACACTTGGTTTGGAAATCATGGCATTAGGGTCGCTGGAGCGTATTTGGCGCACGCACGGGTCGATGGCTCGAGCGCCGCGCGCCGCGATGGCTGTCGCGCGGTGCGTGACGAATGGTTTGGCGTACTTGCACGACAAGGTTGGTGTCGCCCATCGCGATGTTAAACCATCGAATATATTGGTTGATGAGGATGGCGCGTGCAAGTTGAGCGATTTCGGTTTGTGTTCTCCGTTAACATACGTCGTCGGCGGCGCGAATGGTCAACCGTCGAAAGTCGGTTTCGGCGCCGACGCTGTTATTCGACGAGTGGAAGACGACACCATGGTGGGCACCATCGCGTACATGTCTCCAGAACGCGTCAGTCGCGGTCTATGCAGTGACGTTGCCGATGTCTGGGGCATGGGCATCACCATTCTCGAGTCCATTCTCGGTCGCGGCGTCTTTGACATTGAAGACGGCGGTCCGCTCGGACTCGTCGTACAAATTTGCGAAGAGGACATCGACATCGACGGTGCAGTTTCAGGCGACGATGACGCATCTATCGCCCTTCGCGCTACTCTCAAGCGATGCTTGGAAAAGAAACCCGGCCTTCGTGCGACAGCGCGCGAGCTCGTATTCGACAGCGAGTTAAATCTGTCTTCTTATTCTTACGCGGATGTCCGCACATTCATTCACACTTCTTTGGATTCTTCGAACGCTAAAGGGGCGACTCATTGCCCTGGTCATTGTCGACCACGTTCACCAACACGAGGTTCGGTGCACTCAGATTCGAATGCATCCGACGACACCGACGTCGTCGTCGACAACGTCATCTTCTAAAGTCGACGACGACGGGTATCACTATTGTTTCTTGTTTCATTCTGTCACTACTGCTTTGAATTGATTGTTTGTATTCATTTGATCACACGACGCGCGCCGGCGCGACGCTAAAACATCACGATTAACATGTTATTCCATTATGCTACTGTTGTACTTGTGCGGCTTGCGTATACTAGTGCATGAAGCGCGCGTTTCAGGACAACGACGCATTCAATTTATATAATATTCACGCAAAACTAATTTCTCAACTTTTACATGGCTACTGCGGCTTCTACTGTTGTTACATTCTTGGTAATCTTGAACGGATGCGCCTCAGTGTTAAATACCCATTCATCCAGGTGCATCGTCTCACCGTCGCTAAACGTCAGGTATAAATATTTCAGCGTCTCGGCGAGGAAAAACGATTGCTGTTTATCATCCCCTTGCGCGTGCTCTACGCTCACGTCTTTGATGCCTTGCCACCCACCATTCGATGTTCGGTAGTTTCGCTTCATGGCTTGAAATATCGTCCACGCTTGCTGGCGGTAGGCGTCGTCGCCCGTCTTGCGATAGAGATAAAACAACGACTCGACTGTTTCAGGACGTTGAATGCTCTTACGCACTGTGAATGTCGGCGACGTCGCGTTCGCGACAAATTGCACAGTGTCAGCCGATAAACCAGTCGGAGTGGAAGTGTACATAGCTACACACGTGCGCGCAATATCTTTGGCCATTTGCACGTAGTCATCGGCGAGCGCTTGCGTGGGTGCCTCCGCGCCGCCGAGGACTAACATCCCGGGCATAAAGCACGTCAAGTGCTCCATAGACGTTGCGTCGCCACCCAGCGGCGCGACGTATGCAAACCGCTCACCGTTTTCTGACGTCTTCCACGTATGAAGGAGCGATGTTTTCATCGCCGCCATGGCGGCGTCAAATGCCCTCCGCCATGCATCCGCCTCGTGCAGCGCGTCCAACGACCGCCAGCACTTGATTAAATACTCGTAAAATGAATCGCCGAGAGATCCAAACGATACCTTTTGCCCAACCCACGCGCCTGTTTCGGGATTAAAAAGCACCGGAAACAATCCTGTCGGCGTCGACGACGCCACGGGTGTCGCCATAATTTTATCAAAAACTGCGGCCGTATGCGCTTCGTAAATTGGATTGCGCGCGCGAGCGCTCAGCGTCGCCCATTCCAGATGCATCGACCCAAAATCCGCCAAAATCGACGCCTTCCCCACCCACGGCAACCCAAACGAATGCCCAGTCTTCGCATTCACAAACGAACGAGGCACACCACTCGGCGTTTGAAACGCCGCCGACAACCTCGACGCCAACGTCTCCGATAACTCCAACACGTCCGCGTCACCCGTCAAATCGTACGTCGACAACAACCCGCCCAATATCCGAATATTCGTCTCAAACACCGACACATCCCGATTCACCTCGCCGCGCGCGAGCGCACTCAACGCAGAATCTCGCCGTTTTAAATACATCAATGCGCGAGTAAACTCCTCGCGTAACCCCATCACGTACAACGTATCCAAACTATCGACGAGCGTCGCGCCGAAACCGCCAAAGTCGTCGACGCCGCGGTTGGACATTGGCGCCAACTCGTCGTGTCCCATGGCCACCGCCTCGTACGCCGCGAACGCCTCACGCGCGGCAGACTTGATGTCGTTTCTTTTGACGTCGTCCGTGGTGATCCCGGGCGCCCAATACGACGACCGGCGACGCATCTTTGGTGCGTCAACTGATGCGTTTTTGATTGCATTAAATCTGACTTCACGATCATCATCGCCCGCAAACGCGCTGCGGTCGTCGCGGACGCGCTCGCGGGTGCGCCCGAATGCGCGGGCGATCGCCGCGCACGCGAGGAGCGCGAGAGCGGCGCGCATCGCGGCGCGGCGCGCGCGAATCCGCGAGCGGATCCGCGCGTTCGCCATGGAGTGAAGCCATGGACGTCAACGTCACAACGCGATGCTTCCGCCACCCGTGCGTGCGCTCCTCGCCGCGCTAGTGACGAAATGGCGCCCAGTGTTGAGTCTCGCCGCCGGCGCGCTCGCGTTTACGGTGACGGATAAGGTGTCGAGCACGGAGCGCGATTCACGCTCGCCGGTGGTGGCCCAGCGAAGGCGCGCTCGACGGCTTAAACGCCGCGCGCGCGCGCTCAACGCCGGATCCAAGGGCGCGCGAGGGACGAACAAGTCCAAGTCGTACGCCTTAGGCGTGATCGTGGCCGTGTACGACGACGGGGTGTTTCCGGGGAAACCGTTGGCGATTGTGCACGGGAAACCGGCTTTCGCGCGCGCGTATGAAGCGGCAAAGAAATCCACCGCGCTCGATCGCGTGGTCGTCGTCACGGATGATTACAGGATTTCTGAAGTTGCCCGGCAGTTTAATGCTGAGGTGGTGATGATTACGGAGGAGATGAACGGGGAAGGGCGAGGAAGCGCGTCGCGGGCGGCGGCGTGCGCGGCTCGGGCGACTGGAGGCGGTTGGGACGCGGTGTGTGCCGTGGGCGCGGATGAGCCCATGATCGAGACCGAGGTCATCGATGCGTGCATAATGGAACTTGAGAATAACGGCGATGAGTGGTGCGTGATGAGCACGGCGCTGGCGGCGATGGATGAAGAGGAAATCGCGCGTGACTCGAGGCCAAAGTGTGTCTTCGACGTCAACGGGTTCGCATTGTACTTTAGCGGAAGCTTGATCCCAGCGCGTATGGATGAGCGTAAACAGACTTTAGATGCTAATGGAGTGTTGATCCGCGAGAGCGTGGGGAATTATTGGCATCAGCTCGGGGTGACGGTGTACGACGCGGATTATTTACGCATGTTGCAAGCGTCAGATCCGACGCCGCTGCAAAAACAGGAAAATTTGGAAGTGTTGAACACGTTGGAGAATGGATACAAGATTAAAGTCGTCACCGTGGATTATGTCGCGCCGAAAATTTGCGTGCCCGAGGACATTCCTCGCGTCGAAGCCGTGTTGGCTAAGCGCGTCGAGGAGAAGCGTACGGCAAAAACGCTCAGGCGCCGCGGATCCATGCGTGGATCCGCATCCGGGCTTGCATCACTCACGGATTCACCCAACAAAGAGAAATCTGCACCTGTCCGCGCGATTGACCCCGCCAACGATGCCGATGGCGAGTACTCTGCATCCGAAAACCACACCGCGAGCGAGCGCGAGTAGTCGCCGCGCCGCCGACAAAAATATCCACGCGCTTTATAAACATTCCGCAAAAAACCCTTGTAATCATTACGCCGCCGCGCGACGCCGCGCCAGAACCAAACACTTACCCTCAGTGCGTCCATCGCGCGCGCGCACCGCTCGATCGCGTGCGGTTCGTGGCTTCATTCGCCCAAATCGAGCCCGCGCGAATACAGTTACACCACCCCTGACGCGCGAAACACCCTCCCTCACACCTCCACGCCCTCACCGCCCGTCGTCATGGCTCTTCTCGCCCTCGAACGCGCCAGTGAGGACATCCACTACGCATCCTTCGAAACCACCACCGAGGATCGCGGCGATCACTCGTTTTCGGGGGTGTTTTTCGCGCTCACGTGCGACGCATCCGTGGCCCCAGTCGCGGCGTGTGAAGTCAATGCGCTGAGCGTTCGCGGTGGGTTAGGCGCCATGAAGGTGTATTATCGCGTGTGCGATGTGACGCGTGATAATGAGGTGTGTGCGGCGGATACGACGGAGCGGTATGGGAGTTACCGCGCGGATGATGGGCGAATTCGGCGATTGTTGGATGCGTCGAGCTGGACCCTGGCGTACGACGCCGACGTGGGCGCGAGCGATTTTAAGACGTTAGTGCGCCTGGATTTCGCAAAACCGATCGAATTCTCGCCAGGGGAGAAACTTGAGTTATATGTGCACAGCGCGGAGGAGTCTGATCAGGGTTTGGTGTACGATGACGCGCCGGATTTGTGTGGGCGACCAAAGGATGACGGTATTTTGCAAATTTGGCCGGGGTACGCGCATTTAAGTTCGGTGCCGTTCGGTACGAGCGCGCCCTGGTACGAGGAGAACTCGTACTCGATTACCAGTTTGCGTCGTGATCGAAGGTTTGTGGGTAAGGTGCAGTATGGCGTGCGATGGAAGTTGTGGGAGCCAATGAAGGAGACGCACGCGTCGTTTCCGGTGCGCTATCGAGAAGTCGTGCAAACGATTTTACTCGGTATGAAGGATAGGAATTGCTTGCTCAGTGCGCTTGATTACGATGTGGTCATGTACATATTCAACAAGCACATCGGATGGGATTGGTTTGGGAATCAACTGGACCCACCGGCGTTGCCGCCGTTGGAGACGTCGAGCGGAAGCGCGGTGGTGGACGCGGCGTTGCGCGCGTTGACCGAACATCACGCCTCCGGATCCAAGGGCGATGCGGTAAAGGACACTTACATGGAGCAAATCGAAATAGTCACAAACGTTACGGCAACGTTAATTAGCCAGAGCGCGGATTTACGTCGCCGTCTCGATCACGCGCCGCCGCCGATTCGCATGCAAGCGCTTTTACACATTACAAAGAACATTTATGAACACTGCCGCAAGGAGAATGTCAACGCGTTGAAGTTTGCGCGCGACACACCGACAGTGCAAAGCATCACCGATCGAGTGTGTGCGCTGATCGCCCATCGTCAAAATTGGCAAAGCTTGGAAGAACCGGAAGCTGGCGCCGATGACGCCGAGACGGAGGCTGCACAACGGCTTTTAGACGAGGAGCACAAAAAGGCGGTGACTAACTTTTTGAACTCCGTAGCCATCCCATCGCTTCGTCGCTTTTTTCTGATGAACAGAGAACATCACGATAGCGATGATGAAATTGACGACTTTGACGACGTTGATGACGACGATGATATTCCATACGACTCAGACCTTGATGCAGACGATTTTAACTCCGATTATGAAGACGAGGTTGATGAGGATTTTGACGACGAGGTTGACGAGGATTTCGACGACGAGGTTGACGAGGATTGATGAGTACGCGAAACAAAATTAAAAACTTGTAAAGCACTGCACGAATGAGTACTTTTATTAAAAACGCGGCGGTGTTCGCGTTCGTCTATTTTTTTTCCTACCGGTACAATAATAATCAAACAAAATCTCTCGCGCTAGACTACTCCATCATTTCATCGCCATCGTCATCGTCTTCATACTCTTCTTCCGCGTCATTGGACGTTCTATTCATAAGCGATAGTTCATCGAGCAGTTCTTCAATAGGAACTTCCGGAACGTCGTCATCGTCATCGTCGTCGCCGTGAGTGGCTTGCGCCGCTCGAGCCGCCGCGGCGTCGTCTCTAAAGATTTGTACTTGCGCGCGTACATCCTCATCTTCCTCCAATTCTTGATAGAACAATTCTTCATCTTGTGCCATGCGATCGCCGGCGGATCTATTTCTAGCGCTTTCTTCAGCTTCCTCGATTTGCATGCGTTGAAGCTTCCAATTTCTTTCGACACCCTTTTCGCGTCGCCGGCGACGCTTTTCGGCGTATGACTTCTTGACGAGAATGACATCAGGCACTGTACCTTGGTGTTTACCCGAGTACTTTTCAAGTTCAGGGTCGACGATTTGAATGTTCGTCATATCGTACCCTAAAACCGTATCGCCGGGTTGAAGAATAAAACCCAAGTGTGTCTTTGCAAAAAACGTCGTGTCGTTGGCGCCGAAATCACTCGTACGGGCGACTTCTACTTCAGCCATACACAACTTCCCTTGTCGCGTGCTGTGATCGACATCGACGTCAAGCACGGTGTATTCAATCATACCCTTGGATGACATGATCGCGCGGAACGGTTGGCGCCAATATTTTTCCGCATCAATCCAAATTTGTCGCATCGTCACCGGGTCGGTAAATTGCAACGAATTTGATACTCGCGTACACAGCATCACCGGACCTACTAATCCAAACTCTTTGGATAACTTGAACGGAATCACTGCCACGTCATCTTTACACACTGGCACGATATCCACCATGAACGTAAACCGATAATTGTATGTGTTGCTATTCGCGTCATGCGACACTAATTGCTTGTCGTTTCTCGCTCGAATAGCCACGACGTTATTCAAAAAATCCACAAACCTCAACCCATGCGATCGATGTCCGTAATAAAAGTCCAACCCATCCGGTTGACTCTTTATCCCAATCGTGTTCTGTTCCATCCCATGTTTCAAGATTAACTGCTCCAAGAATAAGAACGTACGCTTGTGCTCCACCTTTTGTCGCACCTGCACGCACGCGTTCCATTGATCACTATTCGCCGCCGTACGCGCACACGCATCGCACATTTGCCACGCAACAACAAACTCCGTCACAAACGTTTGCTGTAAAATCGCCCCATTCAACACCTCCTTTTGAATCGTCAACTTTGTCTTTAACCGCTTGGAGTGCGGCTCCGTCCAAATGAACCCCGCGTCCACCAACTTGACCTTTTGCAATCCCTTAATACGCTTAATGCAAAACGTCAGCAACTCCTTGGACTCTAAATCCGCTCGTATCCAATGTTTCGGCGGTTGCAAATACCGTTCGCACGTCGAGCAGTACTGCACCGTCGCTTCTTTCGAGATGCCTTCGGTGATGTCGATCTGGGTTCGAATGCACTCCACGCACATCCCAGCCGGGTTGGGGCACATCGGGACCGCGCACAGGCAGCATAATACGCTCGCGACTTGCGGTTGAGCGCCGCCCTGGGCGTGGGCGGACGTGAAGTCGTGCGACATGCCGGCGGCGGCGCGGTGTGGTGTGCCGACAGGCGCCGCCGGCGGCGGGGCCACACACGCGCGTGGGCGAGATTACGTATTGTGTAGATTTTATTGCTATTACATTTATAAAATGTACCGTGGTGCGACGCGTTTGGGATTTGATACCATGAAATTGTATAGAATATGGAGCGAGCCCGTCAGAATGCGACGCCGATGGCCCCGCCGGCGTTGAATGCGATCGACGCCGACCTCGCCGCGCTCGAAGCGAAGCTTCGTGCGCTCGAGGAGGACGAGGATAGCTATAGCGATGCGTCAGAGGCGAGTTCGAGCGCGTCCGATGACTCGCGCGCGCGTAAACGTGCAAAGAAGGAGGCGAAAAGTGCAAAAAAGGACAAGAAGCGCGCAAAGAAAAAGCATAAAAAGTCCACGCGGGACGCCGAAGGCGACGACGAGCCGATGATTATCGTCGGTGGGGAAGATTTAGAACGCATAGCGCCTCTGCCGAAGAGTTTGCTTCCGGAAGGGAACGATTATCGTGGGAAAGGTGCGAGTTTCTTGGGCAAGCGCGGGACGGGCGCGGGCGCGAGCGCGAAAGCGAACGCGACGTCTTCCGCATCCGCGCCAGGATCCAATCCACCGCCTGCACTTCCAGAGACAGAATTAGCTCGTCGTCTGGCGGCGCGCGCGGCGCGACCGAGGTGCGATGCGTGTGATATGGATTTTACGAGCGACGCGCAGTATGTCGAACACTGTCGAGGCAAAAAGCACGCGAAAGCCATTCGAGGACCGGTGGATGCGGCACCGCGCGCGCCGCGGGCTGTGAAACCCCCTCCTGGCCCGCACTGCGCGTTGTGTCGAAAGATATTTACCAGCGATGCGCAACGAGTTGAGCATGAAGGTGGGAAATGGCATCGGCAACGCGTCGCGGGAACGTTGCCTCCGTCCAACAAACCGTACGCGTGAAACTCGCGAATCGCGCATAAAGTGTATATCAAACTACAAACATTTTAGCTAGCTACTATAGTACTGTTCATTCATCAAAATTGAGTCAATCTTCATCGCTGGTGTGCATGGTGCGCGATCGTCTTCGGTTTGCGGGCTCGGGAGTCCCCCAAATCGACGTCGCCGCGCCGTTGGCGCAGTCAGAGTGCGTGCGATGCAACGCAAAGCCTCCAACGCGATTTGGACGCACTGCCTCGTCGTCTTCAAAGTCACTCAATAAGGCATTTTCTGTCAACGCCATCAATGGGTCTCCGCGATCGATACCCACGGTATGGTCGTCGTCGTCGACGTTCGCCAAGTCATCCAAATCGGATTCGCGCGAATGCGTTGCGCTCGGCATATTTGCTTTTCGCGCCCTGTGCGCGCTCGCTCCGAGTAACCCTTTACGAATCTGCAAACCTTGCTCGAGCAATAATGCTACGTCAGGATTTTGCGACTTCCACTCCCGCGCAAGTTTTATCCCCGCCGTATATCCGGCGGCGACGATGTGCGAGTACTTGTTAAACTCTAAAATCCCATACGTCGCGACATGTGGCCGAACGTACACGTCGACGTCTCGCAGCCGTGTTTGACTCTTAACCGTATCCGTCACGAATGGCAATTGCCCTTGCATATCTGCCATGGTCGGAATCGAGTGCCCACCGCCGAGCCACCGCGGTAATAACGATCTGAACAACAACATCGTGCCACTGATGCCGTCGCCCCACGGCTTGAATGCTCGTCCTGGTAATCCTTCGCCCGCAACGTCGACAGCGATGACGTACCGCGCGCCGAGTGCGCGCATGACATCCGTGGGTAAATTATTTACGTATCCACCATCGACTAAAACGTGAAGTTTCGAATCGTCTCCGGGTTCGGTGTCGCACACGGGCGGGAGAAAGCCAACCAACGCCATGCTCGCTCGCACGTATCGCCACAGCGTACCGTTCCGATGCACCATGGGCACGCACGAGATTAAATCCATGGTGCAGCAAAAGAACGGCAACCAACAGTCTTCAATCTTTGTCGCACCGAACGTCGAGCGTAAGCCGATATTCATGGCGGTGCCGGTGAAGTAACTCACGACTGGGATCGTAATATCCATCAACCGACGCCATAGGCTGGACATTTCCTTTGCAAACCTGCCCGTGGTCGCTCGCACGAGCAATGCGCTCGGGTCGCGCGCGTATGCGCCGCCAACCATAGCACCGATAGACGTTCCACCGATGGCATCGATTGGTACGCCTTCTTCTTCCAAAGCTGCGAGCACGCCGACGTGGGCGAGACCGCGCGCGCCGCCGCCGCCGAGCACGACGCCCACGGAGAGTTGCCGCAATGAACGCGCCAGACGCGCCGCGTGCGCGGGCGCGAGACCACTTGGCGCTCGCATAGCCACGTGATGGTGTCGACGCACGCTGAACGCTTCGAGCCAGAGCTTAGTATTCGTCGGCGTGTGTTCGGCGTCTTGATGAAGAATGACCAACTCACGCTGAGCGAGGAGCGTACGTTGGAGCTTGGTCGCGCCTTGACCGTGCAAGAGGCGTTCTTGAAGCGCGCGTCCTTCGCTCGGGAGCGGTGCAAAGTCTTCTGCGCTCGCAACGAGGAGCACGAGGTCGCTATGTCGCGCACATTGCGTGCACCAAGGTGACGGGAATGGGTCGCCTTTGAGGACCACGACGTCGTACGCTGATTCGAGCTGTGATAGCCAATTTGCCGCGGCTTCTTCGGCGAGCGGACCGATAGCGGCTTGACCGAGTTCGGTGAGTCGAGATGCAGAGTCTACGGCGCGAACGCGGCAAATCTTACGCAACGCATACGTCAACGAGTGACAGAACTCATCCAAGTTTAACGCCGCGCCTTCCGTGACAGGAATGATGGATACGGTTTTTGGCGCCGTCGAGCGCGTCGACGTCGTTTGCGGCTGACTGATGCCTGGGATGTTGTGCGACGCTTGCGCATTCGTGGAACTAAGAGCTGCGCTTCGATTGGCTTCGCGCAAGCCCAAGCCGCGCGCAAGACGGACGAACGCCGCCGGTGCAGCGAGTGCGAGCGTGTCCAGACCGGCGCTGGAAATCCACAGCACTTGAGAATCGCGCACGGCGCGAGCGACGATGCGCGATGGCGTACCGCTTGATGCGCGACGAAGTTTAGGCGACGTAAAATCTATCGATGAGGACTCAGCGAGCACGGAATCTTCACCCGTGGCTTCCCCAGGGCCGACAATGTAGCCGGCCGCCATCAACGGATTTGCCGCGCTCATCTTTACATCGCCCGACGACGTTCGACGCTTTAGTAAATTCCCTGAAGAACTCGCACGCGCGAGCGCGATGGATTCCTCCAGTTGTTCGCGAAGGCACCCCGTGACAACGATGTGCACGCCGCCATTGAGTTGCCGCAAACTCTCGCCTGCTTGGAGCATGTCAATCTCTGCACCGCAGCGGTCCCACACGAGCGAGCTCGGAGCGCGGCGAACGCGTCGCGCTAAATCTGCAGCGGACGTTCGATGGATATCTGGAAGAGCGCGTGCAAGACGCGCATACGCACTGAGCCGCAACGCCACGACGACGGCGCCGTTTCTGCCGGCGCGAATCGTCAATCCGCTTCTTTGACCGGTGAGCATGAGATGGCCGCCGACAATGTCACCAGTTGTGGCCGTAAAAATCGGCGCGTCAATCGTCATCGTTTTACGCTGCGCCAACGCAGTAGGTGACACTGGATCGGTGGGCCGTGGTGGCTTTTCTACACCGTGCGGTACGGCGCCCAAAAATGCCTCGACCGAGCCGTGTTCGATGATTAACGCTGCAGCCGACGCGCCTTGTTCTAGCACCGTCGCCCCGGGTGGATACACCTTGGCTTCGAGGACGATTGACGAGTCGGGAAGACACGTAGCAGTCGCCTTTGCGTTAGATTTCCGGCTGCTGAAAAATCCGCCGCCAGAAGTCTTTGTCGGTTTCGAGCGCCGACGATACCCGCCGCGTTCCAGCGCCTCTTGAACCTTTGAAGTATCAATCATCTGCGCTGTATCTTCGCCTAAAAATCGAACCAACGATGAAGCGCACGCTAGTGGCGCGTTCTCATCCATGGAATTCGTCGGCAGCGCGTCGGCTTTGGCGTCGGCGTCTTCGGATTGCGGATTCACCCATAACGCCTTGATGTCGCCCACCATGCACAGATACTTACAAATCGTCGTAAATCCGGACGCGAGCTTCAACGCCACACCCTGTGTGCCGATAATGTATCCCGCACACTCGTGATAGTCGGCCATGCTCACGACGGCAAGCACGCAGCCGCGGTCGCCAGCGCGCGCGGAGACGCGAGACGGTTCACGCGTCTTTGTGTGGTTGTCTCCAACCGTCAGAGACACGCGCACGCGTTCTGCGGATGATGAACGCGGCGATATCGGCGCCTTAGCGTCCATCGCTCTGTTCGAAACGACTGTTGCCTCTACTGCTCCTGCCACGCTTTCTGGTTTTGCGTTTTCATCGACGCGCGCGCTGTCAACGCGCTCTGGAATGTGCTCTAAAATATCCATGAGCGAATTTAATATCATTCCAGGCCGCGAACACGTCGTGGACATCGCGCGCGCTTCGCCACCGCCGCGTTCGCTCACGTCTAATTCCACCGAGCCTCGTAATTCTATGTCGCCTCCAACTAAAATGGTTAACTCGTCGCGTGTCACCGTGGCGCCGACGCGTTCTCTCGCGCGCACCGACATCGTCCGCGTCTTGGCGCGCAGCGCGCGCAACTGCGCTTGTGACATCCCGCGGCACACCGATGCCGCTTTCAACGCCTCCATGGCGTAATCAACATTTGTATCGCTCTCGTTCGCTTTGGCTCCAGACAATCCAGACATCGCATCGAGCCATTCTTCATCGGCTTGGTGCAACGCGCTCAACCCGTCGCCACGAATATCCTTCAGTTTCGCCTTCAATTTCGTCTGCTCGCGCCACGTGCGCCAAATGCGCATCGCCTGCCGCATCCTTCGCGGTTGATGCGGTAAATCAAACAACCGCAACGATACGCTCTGAAACGCCTTGACCTTATATTCTTCTAAAAGCATCCCGCGAAGCTCGTTTGACCGCTTCAACGCCGCCGCGCGAAGCTCCTTTAATCGTCTAATCGCGCGTATCGCGCGCTTGAGCAAGAAAAACCTACGCACGCACAGAAAACACATCACCAATCAGTACCGCATCGTTACCCGATTATATATCGCGCCCGAAACGTCGCATCGAGAGAGAATAATACGCATCGCGCGCAATCGCGACGCGCCTCGTCGCGTAATACGCCGCCGCGAGCCACACCATCGCGGTCAACCCACGGTCGATGCCGTACGCGCCAATCAACACCGCGGCTAAAAACATCAACTGCTCGCGTTTGAGTAACATCGTCTCCCGTCACGCGACGTCGCGCCGCGCGAAATCCACCGCAAAGACGCGCGTAATTGTTAACCACTTCCGAGAGACAATCTTGAATCGAATGTCCCCTTTCGTCGTCGTCGTCGTCGTCGCCCTATGTCGCCCGTCGCGCGAACCCGACGCCAGCGTCACGCCTCACGCACGCGCGTCTCTCGCGCGTCTCTCGCGCGTCGCGTGATCGCCGTCGAGCGTCGCGTAATCACGCCCGAGCCGAGCCAAGCTCCATTCCTCGCCTCTCGTCGTCGTCGTCGCGCGCGCGCGGCGCCCCATACATGCCGCCGCCGGCGTGGCGTCCGCACTACCTCGGCGTCTTTCTCACCGAACGCTCGCGCGCCGCCGTGCTCGCGATCGCCCGCGACGCGCGCGGGAGCGAAGACACGCCGCAAGGGTGTAAGCTCTCGGGTGACCACGTGACGTGCGTGTACGCGCCTTCGAGCCGCGATCTCGCCGCGTTCCCGCTCGATGCTTCGCACGATGCGACGGTGACGTTTAATGCCGTCACGGTGGCGAGCGGTGAGGGCGAGGCGGACGCGCAGGCGTTCGTTATAGGCGTTGATTTCACCGAAGCGCAGTTTCTGTTTGGTATCGCCGTGGCGCACGCGACGCCGCACGTGTCGGTGTACGTCGCGGAACACGCGTCGTGGTCGGTGTGTGGGGACGTGTTGGCGCGCGCGGTGGCGAATGGGACGGCGTTGCCGCTGGCGGCGATCGGGGCGGAGCGTGTGCTTGAGGGAACGTTAGGGGTGATGATGTGCGACGCGAGCGACGCTTCGGTGCGATGGGTCGCGAGGTCGATGGATGAAGTGCGCGAGGCGATGCGCGTGGGGCCGTACGGCGCGAGCGTGAGCGGTGTTCGATACGTCAAGTCGTCGGCGATTGATGATACGTGCGCGGATTTAGATGAGACGTACGATTCGGATGGGTATAGTTTGGATAACGACGGTTCGGATGTGGAATCGTACGACGACTCTGACGATTCCGACGATGACGACTCTAATTTCTACGACGAAAGCTTTCCAGCGTCGACGTCGAAGTCTGCATCCTTGGACGCGCACGAGTTGTTTCGCGCCGCGAGTTACGGCTCGAATGCTCAAGCGGCGAGTCAAGAGCAAGAGTATATTGAATTGTGTGAAATGTTTGAAGGCCAAGACACGGAGTGGATTCACGAACGGTACGTCGAAAGCGGATGCTCAAAAGAAATCGCCGCATACATGATTGAAAGTACCCTTCTCTCACAAAATCTAAACATTATTCCAACTAAGAAGAAGCCGCCGACGCCGCCGACAAAGGATGTGGACGAGCCGTCAACGCCGGCGATTGAGCTCGGGTTTCGCTGCGCGGGCATGTCGCGGGGCAATTACGGCTACGGTCACGTCGGCGTCGGGGCGTACTTTAAATCCGACGGTCCCGCCATTCGTGGTCGTCCACATGTCGAGCACGCGGTGCGCCAGTGGACATCGTTACAGGGTGATCGCGCGAGTTCCATGCTCGCCGCGCGACGGGCGGCGAACATCTTGGTGAAGCAAGAGTGGGTGGACGACCTCAACGAAGAAATGGAGAAGTTGCGTCTGCTTCGTAAAACAGGTGGCGACGCCGAGCTCGAAAAACGCATTCGCGACAAACTCGGCAAGCGCGTGGCGTTAGAACGCATGGCCATGTCGAAAGCCATGCCGAGATTCGACGACGACACCGAGTTCAACGTCGTGATTGATTTCCATGGGTTTTCGCGCGTCGACGCGGTGCGGGAATTGGAACGCGAAATGGTTCGCGTCAGCCCGCTCGTGACGTCGAATTGGTCTATGAAGCTCATCACCGGCCGTGGTATTCACTCCAAAGGAGGACCCGTGGTGTATAAGACTATTAAAGCTTGGCTCGATCAGTTTGGCTTGGCGTACGAGGAGAATCAAGACGCCGGGCACGTCGTCGTCCGCGCGACGGCGCCCGTGTACGGTACGAAGATGCGACGCAACTGATGGATTGATATGAATATTGATTGATGATTGATTTGTAATGATAACATGTACACTACTGTTCTACACTCTACAATCTACGCTCTACTCGTCAATATATTTTTATTATTTTTCATAAACCGTCAACGTAAACGCCTTGGTGACGTCGCGCGGCTCCGCCCTGGCGCGCACCTTTTCAATCGCCTCCGCATCGTTATGATACCCCGACGGTCCCATAATGATTAAATTAGCCACAGCATCACCATCGAGAGACATTGTGCCGCGAATCGAGCGACGACTTGCGACTTTAAACCCGGCTTGCGACATGCCTTCGTCAACGCGTTCGGCTTTTCCGGGCTCTACGGCGACCACCGTCACGCCGATATCCTTATCTTCCCGAAGCTCACTCATGTGCTCGGGCTCAGGGCTGACGACGACGACGCGACCATTTCCTCTCAACACGCGCGCGAGCTCTTTGGGCACGCGAGGGGCGAATACGCTCAAAACCACGTCAATCGTCCCGTCATAGAATGGCAATGTCGCTGTAGCATCCGCGACGCACGTAAACGCCTCCGGGACCATCTTCGCGCACATCTCACACGCCTCTTTCGACGCATCCACACACACGAGCTCTACCGCACACGCGCGTTCCTTTGCGTAATCGCGCACGCGCGCGGCGTAATACCCTTCGCCGCATCCCAAATCGAGCACGCGAAGCGCGCTTTTTCTCAGCGGCGGCTGCGCGGGACGCCTCTCGCGCTCCCTGTCTCTTTCTTCCCGCTTCTTCGCCAGCTTCTTCGCGCGCGGTGAATTATGAATACTCACCGGCGTATCCTCCTTTGCGATATCATCCAAATCACCCACAGCGTCGCGCAGCGCGGGTTCGAGCGCGCTCGCCGCCGCAGCCTCGGCGAGCTCCGCGTACGCCCCGCTCGACAAAAACTCTCGCCTCGCCCTGAGCTGCCCACCCCCGTCCCCGCTCGCCTTTGACTTGGTCGGCAATAAATTCACGTATCCAGTCTTGTGCGCGTCGAACGCGTGCGAGGCGCGCGAACATTGCAACGTTTTCCCATTGTCACTGCGCCGCAACGGTGATTGCGCATCGGCATCGGTGGTACACAAAGGACACCGCCACGGCGTCTCCGTCGCGTTCGAGCTCGCGTGCGCTCGCGTGCGCGTGGCGCGTCTATTGTGGCGCGCCTGTGCGGCGCGGCGCGGCGGCGACGACGCCGGGCGCGGCGCGTATGTGTGCGCGAGCGTCATGATGTGCGGTGCGCGTGTGGCCCTTTTCGTCACATTCTTTCGCGCGTGACCGTCGCGCGAGGTCGTCGCTCTCGTCGTCGGCGGCGTCGAACGCGCGTACGCGTCATGTTGTGCGCACCGTCGCGCGCGTCGGCGCCGCTCGCGTCTCGCGCGCGATGCGGGCGCCACGTTTGTGTTGGTGGTTATCCAACGCGTGGACATCAGCATCATCATCATGCGTCTCTTCGTCGTCGAGGACGGCGCGTGCGCGCGTCTAACGACGACACCGACGACGCCACCGCCTCGCGCGCGCGACGTCGCTCGAACATGTCGCTCTCGAGCGCGTTCGACAAGTCGGTGCCGGACGATGTCAAAAAGAAGATTGCGTCGGAGAGCGACGTCGAGGCGTTGCGCGCGACCCGGGACGCCGCGCGCCGCGCCCTCGCGAGCGCCGAACTCGCGTACGCCACCGCTGCGCTGTCGATACGAGAGATGGAGAAGAACGCGGCGAGCGAGGCGAACGCCGGGGCGTTTGGTTCGACGGATGAGATTGGGTGCGAGCGGTCGTATTACGGCGGCTGTTACATCGACGTAGAGGCGCAAGGGGTGCCGAAGGGGTTGGGCGCAATGGCGAGCGATAATTTCGTAAAAGAACTTCGAGCAATGGTGACGGAAATTCGTGCACCGGCGATGGACAAGCCGGACACGAGTGGGACGACGGCGGAGATGTCGGATTCGTTGCGGGCAAAATTGGACGCGTTACGTTTGGACGCCGACGCGATTTGGGATCGAGAGGCGAATCGCGAGCAAGTCGCCGCGCCTTGGGTGATTAAGGCACCGTATCTGGCGCTTTGCGTGATGTTGGATAAGATGTTTGACGATACGAGACCGATTCAGCGTTTTTGGTTTTTGGAAACGGTTGCGCGCATGCCGTATTTTTCATACACATCGATGTTGACGCTATACGAAATCTTGGGATGGTGGCGGCGCGGCTCTGAACTTCGACGCGTGCACTTTGCGGAGGAGTGGAACGAGTATCACCACTTGCTCATCATGGAATCTCTCGGCGGTGACGCGCTTTGGAGGGATCGATTTTTGGGTCAGCACGCGGCGCTCGCGTATTACATCATTCTGATTACGATGTGGCTGGTGAGCCCAGCGTTGGCGTACAATTTCAGCGAACTCATCGAGGCGCACGCCGTGGACACGTACGCGCAATTCGTGGACCAAAACGAAGAGATTTTGAAATCCATGCCTCCGGCGCGCATCGCGCGCGAGTACTACCAAGGCGCGGATTTATTCCTGTTTGATGAATTCCAAACGAGTCGAGAGGTGCGCTCGCGCCGACCAGAAATCAAATCCATGTACGACGTCTTTAGCAATATTCGTGACGACGAGGGCGAGCACGTGAGCACGATGCACGCATGCCAAATTCCAGACGCCATCATCAGCTCTCCGAATGCAGTGAATGCGAAAACAGCAGCCATCGGCGCTTTGGTCGCGGCGCAAATTTGGTTTTCACGCGTCGCAGAAACTGGCGCCCTCGGCGATGCGGCGCTAGACGACGAGCTGATGTCACGCGCTGATTGGGGCGCCACCGATGGAATCTTCGATGCCTTGTTCAACCTTCTTCATTTCTTCTAGCAACCGTCGCCAAATTTGGGGCGTACGCCTTGTAACACCGAACCAAAGCGCGCGCTTTACGCTCCACCCGCCGCACATTCGGCCGCGCGCCCACGCCACCCTTCTCGCGCGCGTTCGCTCACACACGCCGCCAACGCAGCAGTAGTTCTCGTCGACACCGCGCGCGATCGATCGACGACCATGGGGTGCGTGAGCTCCAGTCCCGCGCGCGACGAGGAGCGTCTCTATGCCAAGCTCGCGTCGCGCACCCTCTTTCGTCCCGCGCAGGTTAGCGTCCTGCACAAAATATACGAAAACGTGTCCAATTCCATCGATCACGATGATGTGATTTCGTTGCACGAGTTCCAGCTCGCATTGTTCGGAAAGCGCGCGCAAGAGGATGGAGACAGTGGAGGTGACTTGTTTAGCGAGCGCATCTTTGAATGCTTTGACACCACGAACGACGGCACGCTGTCGTTCGAAGAGTTCGTCAATGGGTTGTCTATATTTCACCCGCAGGCGAGTAAGGAGGAGAAGACGGCGTTTGCGTTCAAGGTGTATGATTTGCAGGGCACGAATGCCATCGAGCGGGACGACGTCCGGAAAATGCTGGAGTCTGTAATGAAGCAAAATAAAGACATGACGCTGAGCGACGAAGCGTTGGAGATGGCGGTGGATCAAACATTTAAAGATTGTGATTTAACCAAGGATGGTGCGATTTCTTTGGATGAGTTTAAGGTTTTAGTGGAGAAGAATGAAAAAGTCATCGCCAATATGACGTTGCCGATGTTGGCGAGGCTGACTAAAGAATTCCCCGAGTTCCTATTTACAGAAGACACCTAGGTACCACCTCTGCGCGTTTGCACATCGTCATCATCGCCCGTCCTAGTCGCGTGCATTACAGCATACTTGTATCATCATCCAGCACATATGGGTTACAACTTACACGACGCGAAGCCGAGCGCCTGAACATCCGTTTGCGGCTTTGTGCGTCTCAAATAACGTCGTCATTGCATCAATAAACTCCTCCAACTTTGCCGCCACTTCAGCGTTCGTCGGATTATCGTTTTGTTTCACAGGAATCGCCTTGCCCACGACCGTATGTAAGGGTGTCGCGTATGGAATTGGCGAGCAAAACTTTCCCCAGAACACCATCGGCGCAAACGCAAATGTCTCACTCAACCAATTCGCCACGCGTTTAGGCACGAACGGTGGACCTAATCGCCAGTACCCATACGCCTCGCTCTGCCCAAACGTAAACGCCGGTACTAAGTGCGCGCCAGTCTGTATCGCCACTTTAATAAATCCAAATCGCTTGCGTAAATACAATGTCTCCACGCCGCGCTCCATCGCCATGCACTCCGCCACGCCTCCAGGAATCATCACCACCGTCCGCCCAGCGCGCAACATATCCACCATACGCTGCTTCGATATCGGATCTAAACCTAGCCACGTCCACAAGTGCCGAACGAACGGTACGTTGAATATCGCCGCCGACGCGAGCGCTCTCGCGCTTCGCATCGTCGGCGTGAATCCACCCTTCATCGCATACACCTCCTCATCCCCGTGCGCATAGTACGCCGCAAACGATATAATCGACAGTGGCAACACCCCATGTGGTTCTAGTCCAACCACGAACGCCTGACCATCGCGCGCGGCGTCGAGATGCGCGCGTTCGTCTTCAAACGTCAACGTCGCTGGAAAGTACCCACACGCCGCGCGCGCGATGCTCCGCGCCAACGCCACGCCGAACCGCGGAAACGGCGGCGCGCGAGGGAGCAAGGCGATAGTCACGAGCGCGGCGACGACGGCGACGGCGCCCGGGTGCGGGTACGCCATCGCGGCGCACGCGAGGATGACGATGTTCACGTGGATGAGACCGAGCCAGAGAAAGAGCACGGCATTCGTGCGCGCGCGGTGCGCGAACGATCGCGCGGCGTGCGGCGTCGTCGCGCCGGGCGCGTGCATCGTCATCGTCGTCGGCGGTGCGAGCACGTCGGACGCGTCGCGGACGTCGAGAGCGCGGCGCAATGCGGGCTAACACTGTCGTCACGCGCTGTGGCTATTTTTGGTGGATTCAAACCGTCGCCACACTTTCGCGCGCGAAGCGCCGCGCACGCGCCGACGCCCGCGCTCGCTCGCGCTCACGACTGCGACACGATGTCTTCGATCTCGCCGAGACGTTTCGCGCGCGTCACGGCGGCGGAGCGCGATGGCATGGCGCGTCGCGCGCGCGGGGCGTGGATGGAGGAGGCGACTCCGCGTCGAGCCGAGCGCGAGGAACCGAGCGAGCGAGCGCGACGCGCGAGGATGCGCGCGCACGACGACTCGCGACGACGCATCGAGATGAAACTTTCGTCGGGTGAAGCGAATGCAAAGGCGCCGGAGATGACGGTGCGAGAGGAAATGGATGGGGCGACGCGCGCTCGAGCGGCTCGAGCGCTCGAAGAGACGCTCGCCGACGTCCGGGAAATGAACTCGATGGTTTTATTCGGCACATGCATGACGATTCGCGATGCACAGTTGGATGAAAAACGTACGATTGCGTGTGCGGAGCGTGCGCAGGAACGGGCGCTGGATGCGGCGATGGAACGCGATCGCGTGGAGGCGATTCGCGAGATGGAGGCGCGGGAAGCCGAACGGACGCGGTTGATGAAGCTCGGCGCCGAAACGTTGCGACATCAGATCTCTGAGCGCGAAGAAGCCCGCGCGCATGAAGCAGTCCTGCGCGATATTGAATCTAAAAAACGTATCGAAGATTTCGAGCGCGCCAAGGCGTTGGAGATTGCGGAGCGGGAAGCCAAACGCGAACGCGCCAAGGCGTTGCTTGAGGAAGTCAACGCTGAAAACGCAGCGCAAATCGAACGTAAAGCCGAAGTCGAACGTGCGATTCGCGATGAAGACGAACGCGCGATGGAGTATTTACGCTTGAAAGATGCGCGAGATGCAGCCAAGGCGCAGGAGGAAGACAATCAGCGTCGATTGCGTGAGATTGAAACCGCTCGGCTGCGTTCGCAACAAGAGCGGTACAACGATGGCAGGGCAGAACAAGATGCCATGCGTGCGCGCAAGCTTCAAGATGCATACGAGCGGGGAATGCGCGCGAAAGAAGAAGCTGAGAAGAAAAAGCGCCAAGAAATGCTCGAAGATTTAGCTGCGGCACGCGTGGCTCAGCATGATGAAAAGATGCGCATTCGAGAACAAGAACGCGATAAAGCACGACGAGACGCCGAGCGTTTGCGTGAGGAACATCTCGCGCAAGCAGAAGCCGAAAAACGTCGCGAAAATGAGCGTAAAATGCAAGCCATTGCGCACGAGCGCGAGCTTCGTCGACAAATCGATGCGAACGCACAGATGAAAGCGCATGAGAACGCTCGATTGGCCGCCGAGGCAAAGGCGAGCCGAGCCGAAGCTGAACGCGTAAAAGCCGTCATCGAAAGCATCAAGGCTCGTAAATTGAAAGAAATGGAACTCGCCGCGATTCCAAAAAAGTACACCGTTGAACTCGAACGTAAACGTGCGTGTGCGGCGTAATAGTTCAACACAATTATAATCATCATCATTAAAAACAAACGAAACAAAACATCAACAACACAAAAGCTACCGCGCGGTGAGCCGCGCTTCACGAGACTTGATCAATTGATCTGCCGTGCGAATCATCCATAACGCATTCGGTAGCGATTTGTTATAAGAATTTCTCCCGACGCTCTTTGCATTCGCAGCCAAGGTTTCGGGAGACGCGCTGACGCGAAGCCACTGGTACCCGAAGACGCATCGCATCGTGTCCAACACGCCGGTTTCGTACTGCGCTTGCAATTCTTCGCGCGACAGTAATTCTTCGCTCGTCTTCTCCGCGCTCGACACCGCACCGAATTCGGCAGCCGCTGCACAAAACGCGGCGTAATATGCGTCAATCAATTCGCGTTCGGCGCTGCCATCGGCGCTTAATCCTTCGGGATCTACCGACGCGCACACAAAATGTCCGACATCCGTTCCACCCAAGCCGAACCCAGTCCATTGGAAATCAATCAATCCTACATCCCAGGACTCGCCCTTGCGCTGAACGAAAATGTTTCCAGATTTCGGATCACCATGAATAACGGTATGTAGCGCCGCGAGGCGCGCGCCGCCGGATTTTAAAATGTCGCCTGCGCCGGGGCACGCGCTGAACGGATGCGCTTCAGCGCCGATGGCGACGGCGTGCGCTTGCAATCTCGCACCCACGCTTCCGACGTCCGCGGTGGACATTGATGGATCCCTCGAGATAGCATCACCAAAGTTTTTCATGTGCGTCTCCCACGCGTCGGCAAGGATGCACATTTGTTCTTCGGGTTGCATGTTGGGTTGCCAGTAGCCGCCCGAGTTCCACACCGTCGCCCGGAGCTCGGCGTCCGCGTCTGTGGATGACCGTCGGTAGCGACTCCCAGGAAGGAAAAACGCGTGCATGCGCGCTAAAGCTTCAAGGGCGCACTTTGCCTGGTCGGGCTTGAGCATGCGCTCTTGTAACCAGCCGTCATCGGGGTGGAAATCTTCGAGAAGCAATGAAAATTTGCTTTCAATGGGATCGTCGTCGCGTGGTCGCAAATCCGCCGCATAGCACAATGGAACGCCGATGCCCGACGACTCCAACGCCTTGGCGGCATCAGACGCAAGAAAGGAAGACTCCACGCGGTAGCTCTTGCTATCTCGCGCAATCTTTAACGGTTGCGTGATTTGCTTTAAGCGCATATACTCCAGATTTCCCATGTCAACCTTTTTGTAAAACGCCGAACGCGGCAACGCCGGGTCGTCGTCGTCGGACCATTCGAGGTTCAGTCGGCACGCATCACTCATCAACCCGCGCACGGCGTCATATTCAGGCGCAGAGTAACCAAGCAACGCCGTCTGCGCATTGCTGATACCGAGTGCTCGCATAATTTTATCGCCGACGTCGGCGGTGGACATCGGCGCTCCACCTAGGCAGCGCGCGACGTCGCTCGCTTGTCCGACATCTCCCCCAACCGCAAGCGACGCATTTCCCGCGGTGAATCGATCGATGAGCTTTTTCAAGTCCGTGTTCTCGCGCATGCGCGCGCACACGGCGTCGTGCGCCATGGCTCCCGTACATGTTGGACCAGAGCCGATGACGCCGAGTTGGTTCACCAATCCGCCGGGCGCGTCGGCGGCGTGCATCAATGGCGCGCCGTATAAATCTGTCACTTTACCCCCAGCCGCGCGAACGATGGCTTCTGGCGCACACGTGTCCCAAAGCGACGTGCCAAAGTGCATGAGTGCGAATTCGGCGCGGCCTTCGGCGACGGCGAGTAATTTATTCCCGGCGCCACCGATGACTCCGTGCGAATATGTCGCCCCGCTCTCCAAAGCTGCAGTCTTTACGATATCCTTTGCCGCGATGAGGGCGGCGTTTTTGGAATCTCCGCTCACCGAACGCACATCTGCGGTTGGATTGTCGTATTTAATCGGCCATGGCACGCCTCGAGCGCCGTGGATGCCGATGACGCCTCGTTTGGCGCCCGGAGCGACGATGCCAAACACCGCGCACGCCTCCGCGCGCTCCACATCACCTTCTGGAAATGGCAATCCAATCACGCCCGCCACCGCGCGACCTCGCACGGCGATACCAATTAAGCATTGCACGGCGTGTAATCTCGACTCTACAAATTCTCGCGTGCCGTCTACTGGGTCGATGAACAACGTCACGTCCGCCGCGTCGCACGTCAACAAAGACAAAGGCGCAAACTCTTCACCGCTCTTTGCGATCGCCTCGGCGCACAAATCCTCGCGCAAAGCATCACCTGTATAACTCTTTGGACTCTGCGGCGCCGCGTCGTCGTTCTCGTCCTCTTCGCCGACGATATTGATGGCTGGAAACTGCGCCCGTAGAGCGCTCACGATAGCCTTTTGCGCCGCGACATCCGCCTCCGTCAACGCCGAACGCGGATCGCTCGCCACTTTACGCGTCACCACGAACGCTCCCTCATCATCGCTCCCAGCAGCCTCTCGCGCGCGTTGCACGCGACGAATCTCCTCGCATCCTCGAAGTGCCGCGTCCACGCACGCGCTCAACAGCGTCTCCAAACGCACGAGCTCACCGCTCGGTGCGCCGCTGTGCGCCGCCATCCCGCGCGAAGGAGCCGGCGACGCACAGCGCGACGTGCGACGCGAGCGTGCGGGCGTTCCCAGGCGCTCACTCGATGCGCTCGTTCGCAGGCGCGGGCCGAGACGCATCAATCGAAGACGCTGGAGCTCTGCCTGAGGATGACCCGAGGACGGACAAATTCACGGCGCTATCGCCCGTGATGACGCGGCGTTCGTCGTCGGAGAGCGCGGAGACGTTGTATTGCAGCGCTGCGGCCCAGAGGATGATTGCGCCGGCGATGATTGGGCGGGTGCTTGGTTGCATGCGCGCGTCGCTGTGTGGGGGGCTTATGGCTGAGCAACGTTCGTTGACAACCTACGCGCGTAATCGAGCAAGATTTTCGCCAACGAGGAGGGCGTTCGTGGCCGCGGCCGACCGCGCGTGATCGAACGATGCGACGTCCTCCCCGAACGCGGCGTCGGCGACGACGAGACGGGCGCGGCGAAACGCCCAGCTCGCCTCGAGGAGCAAATGGTTTGTAAAGTCTAAATGCGCGTCTCTTTCGTTGGATTCCGCGCGCACAGCGAACGCCTTGAGCGCGCGATCGACCGTGCCGTCGACTTTTTCGACGACGAAGGTGGTGATATCGGATGTGTCGTCTATATCGACGTTGGCGTTCCATTCGTTGATGGCGTTGAGCAAGAACTCGCGAACTCTGCCGCCGAGCTCGATGTGCTCGCGTATGCGTTCGACGTCGTCGATATCCGTGGACATGTCTACTCCCGTCACGTCGTACGTTCGCAGAAACTCCCGTAATGATTGTTTCATTTTCATCGCGAGTTCGCCCTCGTTGTCTCGCATGTCTCGCGCGTACGTTTGCACCAGACGATTCCATCGTTCTAAAGCGAGCGTCAATCCAATCGTCGCGCGCTTTCGCATGTGCGTCAGCGTCAGCTCAATCGCCGCTCGGTCAGCCTCTGGTGCGCGCGACAATTCTAGCGACGCGCCCTTTATCCAACTCTGCCCGCGCATGGCGCTTAAAAACGCCTCGCCCTCGCACTGCGCCGCACGGAAGGCGCTCGCGCACCGACGCCATTCCACTCGAGCGCTCTCCATCGACGTCCCGGGCTTCAACGCGGCTACATCTACATCATCAAATAGCGCCCTCGCGCGCATCGCCGCCTGCAGCAACGCATTCGCGTATTGACATCTCGCGTACAATTCGCCAAAAATCGGGCCCGCGTCCGCGCGACCGCCGCCGTCGAGGTCTCGAGACGTCGCGCTCGTCCCGACTGAAGACGCGTCGTCCTCTACTTCATCGTCTTTCCCCGCGCCTTCGCGCCCGTTCGACGCCACGGTGGCGCGCAACCACGACGCTAAGGTGTCATCCTGTCCTGGTAAAACGACGCTCGACGTGCTCGCGTCGTCGTCGCGCGAGGTTTCGATGCCGACGACGCGCTTGAGCAACTGACGCCGTCCCGCGTCTTCGACGTCTGGACACGCGTACCTCGCCATGGCGCCCGTGAAGTCGCGAAACGCAATCTCAAGCGCTAAAAGAACGCGTTTCGCACGCGTCGCGGACGCATCGCACGCGCGTTCGAGCGCGCATCGACACGCATCGAGCGTCACCGCACGCGCTCGGGCACTCGTCGAGAGAAACTTGATGACAACTTCGACGCCGTGCTTTTCGGCGACGCGCGCGAGCGGCGACCGAAGCGCCGGGTCAGCATCTGCACCGCGGGAAGATTTCGGTGGTTTGTGATTTCCAGCGCGCCGCGCGCGACGAGACGCGGCGGTGGAGGTTGAGCTCGCCGTCGAGCGAGGCATGCAATGCGGCGACCAAACGCGGCGTCTCACCGTCGTCTGCATCTCGCACAGCACCGTTCGGGCGGTGTCAGCTGCACTATTTAATGACGCTAGTTATCACATGTGTCGCCCGATCGAGTCTTTTGACGTCGAGCGCGCGATGTTGAGCTACAGTTTCTACAAACAAACAATTCGTCCGCGCGCGGAAGAACGACGCCTCAAAGGCGCCGCTCCGCGCACGCGCGCACGCGCGCGCGCGAACACATCATCGCCGCACGCGTGTACACACACACACATCTCACCCCCCTAATACATCCGCTGTCCGCTACGGTTAGCGTTCCTGCGAGCCGCTCACGCCGTGTCGCCGTTGGAGTTCCTGTATCTCTCTCTCTTTCGCCTCTAAATCCTTCTTCGCCGCCTTCGCGGGCTGATAGTACAGCACGATGAGATACCTATTCGCCACATTGAACCCTGAGAGGTGTTCGCACGCGTGCTTGGCGTCGAAGATGTCCTCGTAGGTGACGTACGCGGTGCCTTTGGTGGCTTTGGCGTCGCCCAATCTCACTTGTCTTAAAGCGCCGTATTTGCCGAAAATGTCGTACAGCTCTTCGGGAGAGATGTTGAAAGGGAGGTTACGCACGTAGAGCGTGCGATTGACCTCGGGTGGGAGCCTGACGTTGGTGCGCGAAGCCATGGTGGCGGACCGCGAGACGAATTGTGAGGCAAGGTTTGCGGCGGCTGTCGAGTTGGGACGGCGAGCGTGAACTCATGTCAAAAAAGAATGCAGTTTAAAACGATAATAAATAACAACAAAGAATTAGCCACGCACGTAGGCGTAGGCGTAGGCGTTGGCTGATGATGAATGCGAGACGCTCGCGTCTGTACAGTATCTAATCTTTATTAACGACGTATTGCACGCCGTCAGCGGTACACATCACGCCCTCGCGCTCTTGCCGCATGATTTCCAGCGCCACCTCGCACGATTGTGAAATAATTGGCTCGCTGTCATGGGCAAACTTGTTTAAATAATCCTCTGTGCTCGGGTCCGCGATGCTCCCGAGCGCCTCGGCGGCTTCGTGTCGAACCATGGGATGTTCGTTCGTATCTTCTAAGCATGCGACCAACGAAGCGCGCGCTTGGTCGCTCGATGACTGCAGTTGTCCTAACACGTAGCACACCTCGTGTTTCAGCAGCGCACTCGCTGAGTTGGCGAGAGCTGCGCCCAAAACGTCAGCGCACGCCGTCGTCGCTTCGGCGCTCGCGTACGACTTATTCCTTAAAGCAAACATCGCGCCATACCTTGACCACATATCCGCGTCATCATTCAACACTAATGCACGTAATTCATCCATGGGCGTCGCCGAATCCATCGCAGGAACGGGATCGACGCTTAAAAATGGCGTCGCCCCGTCGGCGCTCGCGCTCGCTCGCTCCTTCGCGCTCCCTACGACGCTCCCACTCGCCACGGCGTTGCGATGTTCGAGCTTCTTCAGCGCCAATTCCGCAGTTTCGCGAACTTCGCGCTTGTTGTCGCCGACCGCGCGCATCAGGGCGTCACGGCAAGACTCGAGCCCGATGGCGCCCAGCGCTTCAGCGCACTCGTGACGCACCATGCCATCCTCGAGCTCATCTCCTAAAACCTCCGTCAATCGCGGAATCGCGCGCGCAGTTTGCATCTGCCCGAGCGCAAACGCAACTTCGTGACGCATCAACGCGCTCGGCTCTCGTTCGGCGTCGAGACGGGTGAGCAGGGCGTCGATAGCGTCGTCAGTGGCGAGGGAACGCAACGCGAAGAGCGCGTTGAAACGTTCGTGCATCGGCGCCGCGCCGTCGCACAGCGTCGATATACGATCGGTGATCATGTTTTCTCTCGCGTTTCTCTCGCGTATGGGTTGCGTGGGTGAAACCGTAAGTCGCGCGCGGGTGAAGCTTTGAGGTTTTCGACGCGACGGCTGGGACTTTTTGTCGACGTGAAAACATTTGATACAAAAAGAGAAAGCAAATCAGATTTCTCTAATAACGATGCCTACTCCAGCAGAGGATTCAGCATATTTGCGCTTTTTTGCGACGATATCGACGACGGCGCGAAGATCGGCACATCCTGCGATGTCGGCGGGCGATAACGACGTAAAGCGTTCTTCGGCGTTAATCAAGCCGACGAGCACGGGAAGTCCGACGGATACGAGACCGATTTCGTCGAACGAGTCGTCCAAGGAGACGTTATCTTCGACGCCTGTTAACGCGGCGACAGCTTTTAAGACTGATTGCTCCGGCGACGCTTCGGCGGCACCGGTGGCGGACTTTGCGGACGCGTCTACGGTGCGTCCGAAGAGCCGGGCGACGCATTGGCCGCCTTTAATCCAAAGCACCGTCAATCGCGCATTTAGCGCCTTGTCCACGAATGCCGAGAACGCGGTGACTAGTGCAACGACAAAGAAGAACTCGTACCACGCCACGGGAAGCGGTTGCGGTGAAAACCAGTAGTATTCCTTCGGATACGCCCACCACGACCAATCGTGCTTGCGCCCGATGTCGACGTTGCTTCGCGTGATCCACCAGTACCATTGACCGATGATTTGATGAAACAAAAAGCACCCGTACGACGTTGGTGCGAGCGTACGAGTCAATATATTTGATTCCAGAAACCGTGTCGTGACCGAGCCTTGCGGCATGGAGAGTAACGCGATCCAAACTGCGATGAGCGGCGAATACAAGCGCGTAATCATCACCGACCACACGTAGCGCTTAATGCCCGTATCCCACGCGTGATGTTCGTCCGCCGTGACTTGCCACATTTTCCCAGTGACATGCGTCGGGTACGGCCAGTCGATGTCGCAAAAGTGTGCGATGTGAAACGCCATGAACGCCAGTGTTAATCCATCCGCGATGGCGCCGTAAAGCTTTTTACGATGCGTCTGGTACGGCCGCACGGCGTCGTACCAAAAGTACGCCGCCATGCCTGTGCCGACGCACGGCACCCAGTATGGTGGGAACATCATCGTAGACAATGCATATATATTTTGCATGTTTTCCTTCCAACTCTTGGCTTTGCCGAGTTCGTCGTGTTCTTCCCACGCCGGAAAGGCGTAGTAGACGCCGAGTAGCGCGCCCGTGACGAGGACGCCAAACGTATACACGGCGAACCACTTTGTAATCGCGCGTACGTCCCCTTTAACGCGCGCCAAAGCGTTTTGCATGAAAGGAAACACGAGAATAATAAAGTAATACACCCCGTTGAACCAGGTGTAGTACATGAACCATGAACTTAAAAGCCACGCCGGGAACCACGTTTGTAAGCCCAAGCCAAAGACGACGAGCGTCATAAACAGCCAAGCGCCGTAAGGCATCTCCACGGGACTCGTTTGACATTGCGCCATGGCACCAGATGCGAGCGTGAGCGTATCGTTGTGCGGCTGCCAACTGAATTTGCTGCTGAAGGTTTCCGGACGACACACTGCGAGGACGTTGGCAAAGCCGCAAATCAACGACACGAGGTACAACGGGTACAACGTTTGCAATCGAGAGTTATAAAAGGATAACCAAGTACCCTTCTTGACTTCTTTGCCGTACAGCGCCGCGCTTAACGTGAATCCACCGAGCACAAAGAACGTCGTCGCTGGAAAGTAAAACGTCGTGGCTTTCGCAGACCACCACGCGGGGCCGTACGTGAGCGGATTGACCTCGTCTGCGCCTTGCCACACGGCGCCGATGTGATTAAACATGACACCGACCGCCATGCAGTATCGCAAACCTCCAAGTCCGGCTGTCGTCGTCGCGGGCTTTCCCGAATTTTTCATCGAGCACGCGAGGCGAGTATTTGCGCTCTTGGTCATGTCGAGAATATCCGCGAGACCCGCGCGCTTGTACTTTTTCGTCGACGTCTTGGGCAAGTCTTCGTCGGCGACGATTTTCCAATACGCTGGCACTTCAAATCGCGACAACTCTTTCGATGACGTCGCTAAACCCTTGATGGACTTTAATGTTGCGTCGTTATCGGATTTAACGCCGTCGACGAGCACGATTGCGACACCGACTTCTTCGCCCCATAACGGCGAAGGCACGCCAAAGACGACGGCGACGCGCACCGCGGGATGCTGCGCGAGCACGGCTTCAACCTTCAATGGACTCACCTGCTCACCGCCGCGCTTGATGAGCTCTTTACTGCGACCTGTGAGATAAATAAACCCATCGGCGTCGAGTTTCGCAATGTCGCCCGTGCGCAAGTATCGCTTGTCGCCAATGTACAGGTACGTTTTGTTGTTTGCTTCTTCAGCGTTTGCGTACCCGCGCATGACGTTGTCGCCGCTGACGACGAGCTCGCCTTGTTGCCCGAACGGTGCTGTGGGGAGACACGAACCGTCGGACACGAGCGCGACGGAGCAGATCAGAGGTTGACCAACCGTGTCGGCGCGCTCGTGGAGCGGGAGGTTGATGCTCTTCCCGGAAATTGGCATTTGCTCGCTCATGCTGTACGTGGGCACGACGGGCGCGCGCCAAAAATCGTGCAGCTTTTCAGCATCGGCGTGACTCAGCGCGGCGGCGCCAGAGCGGATGAATCGCAGCGAATGCGACGGGGGCGAGCCGCCGGACACAGCCTTACCGTATTGGAGCACGGTGATGTGAATGGTGGGGATGGCGGAGTACCACGTCGGCGGGGCGCGCGACGTCGAAGACGTGATGGCGTCGTAGAACGCCTTGGCGTCAAACTTCATACAGCAAATCACGCTCGCCTTGGCTGCGATCGTGGCTAGTATGGAGCACGATAGACCACCGATGTGGAAGAGCGGCATGGCGTTGATGCACACGTCTTTGTGGGTGAGTTCCAAAGATTTGGCCAGAGCTGCGCCGTTGGATGTGAGCGCGCCGACGAGTAAAGGCACGACTTTCGCCTTTGATGTCGTACCTGAAGTGCGCAAAAGTAATCCAATGGAGTCACACCTGAGCTCGAGACGTTGTGCGCTGGAGGAATCTTCTTCAGATACTTCAGGTGCGTACGTCCCGGCGGGTCGCGATGCGTCTTCAGACACGGCGAACCACGCGATGGAAATGTTGGCTCGCCTCGCAGCCTTTTCGGCTGCGTCCGATCCCGTTCCTCGGAAAATAATCACGCGCGTCACGCCGCATGAAGTGAGCGCTTCGTATGCATCGTCTTCAGCGATGCCAGGGTCGAGGGGCACGGCGGTGCATTGAGAAGCAATGGAGAGAAAAGCCACCGCGCCGACTGGGCCTGGTGGAACATTATACGCCACGACGTCGTTTGGCTTGGCAGAAATTTTACGCAAGTCACCATCACCGTTCGTGATAAAGTCAAGCAATGAACCGTACGTCATTGGGGGTTGCGTTTCGTCCAAGCTTCGAAGCAACGACGACTCTCGAGGAGCTTGACGGAGGGCTTCAAGAATGGTCACGCTCGTCGTCGAAGTCGCGGCGTCACACGTCGCGACTGACGCGCAGTTGGTATCAAACGACAGCGCACTCCCACTTGGCGTGCATATCGTTTGTACTGTAGGCGGTTTCTTGAACATCAGCGCGTTCGCCGTATCGTACGCGGTCACAATGGTGGTTGGCGCCGGCTCGCCTTCCCCACGCTCGGCGTCGTCCGCGTCCGTCGTCTTTTGCTTGGTATCCACCGCGCGTTGCCCTTTCGGTAGCTTCTCAGAGCGGTAATTCAAATCCTGAACGACGTCCCAACTTGCATATTCACTGATAATTTCATCGCGCTCGTACACGTTCGGCGTCGATTGAATCTCCATCCACGCGTCGATTTCCCGATGAAACGCGTCGTCATCCTTGAGCGCGGCGGGTACGCCGTGTCCGCCGTCGAAATACACGCAATGTCGAATGAGCTCGCGTTTATCCATCGACGCCGTGGCGAATAACTTCATGAGTTCTTCACCTTGCGGCTTGAATGCATCTTGAAATCCGAACACATGCAACGACGGCACGAGCGACGTCGTCTTTGCCTCGCTGGACAAATCCAACCCGAGCGCCCGTTCGGCGAGCGTAATCAACGCGCTCGACCCGCCACACACGATGATGGCGCGTTTCCACAACGCGCAACCGACGGGCACACCGAGCGCCTGGAGCACGTCTGGATGCGAGAGCAACGTCGCCACGGCACCGCCTTGCGAAAATCCCACCACGCACTCGTACGGCTCGCGCTGCGACGTAAACTTGACCACCGCTCGCAACGAACGCACCAATTCCTCCTCCAAAGCGCGCGTGTCCCCATCCAAATCCACATCTCGCGCGGCGTCGACCCACGAAAACCAAGGCCCATCGAACAACGCCGCGGTGGCGTCATCGGCGGCGGCGTTCGCCGCCACCGCGCCATCCACACAGTGCGCGCGCTCAAATCGAGCCAACAACCGCAACCGCGCGACGTGCGTCGCGCTCACCGACGCGTTCGATCGCCATCCGTGCAACACCAGCGCCGCCCGTCGGGATGAATCATCAGCACCATCGCCATTATCGCGCCTTCGCGCGAGCGTCGTCGCGCGTCGTCGAAACGACTTAAATACAGAGTTGGTCCTCGCCAACGTCCTCGAGCGCTTCGCAAAAGATGACACCCCGCCGTCGACCGCGGCCGCGCGCGGAAACGACGATGACGACAGCGTCAACGATACAGGCGGAGATAGCTCGCCGCGATCGCGCACGGCATCGCTGACGTCCGTCGTCGTCATTGGATATGAATTTCGAATGCAGAGCACAATTTCAGTACCCTTCTCAAGACGTCACGCGCCGCGCCCCCGTCGACGTCGTCGCCGCGCGCGACGCGGTGCGACACAGAAACAAAACGCGTCTTCGTCGCCGTCTCGGCTCGAAGCGAGTTCTTCGCGACGGCGCGTCGACGGTAAAGCAAAAAGTTAGTTTACCGTTACGCTGTGACGTCACACGACGATGCGCCACGTACGCGGCGCGCGCTCGCAATCGCGCGCGGCGCACGCGAGCGCGTACGAATGCGACGATTACGCGCTCGATCGCTCGCGGTGCGTCGATTGCACCGCGCCGTCGACGTCGGCGTCGGCGTTTGAGGCGCACGCGCTGGCGAGAGGATGTCTCTTCGTCGTCGTCGCTGGCTGCGCCAACGGCGGCGACGACGCGCGCGATGGCGTCGTGCGATGGTGCGCGATGCGTGGCGTCGCGAGACGCGCGGTGTGGCGCGCGATCGATGCGTGCGGTGGCGTCACGAGCGCGTGTTACGTCGATGACGATGATGCGCGCGCGAAAGATGATGAACTTTTCGCGTTTGGCTGCGCCAATGGCGACGTGTACGTGTACACCGCGCGCGTCTTCGTCGACGCGGCGACGTCTATTGATATTCAATGTGTCCATAGGTTGGCGTCGAGCGAGCGATTGGCGCCGGTGACGCGCATAGGCGTCGTTTGCGACGCGGCGAGCCGTCGGATTTTAGCGTGCGCGCGCGGAGGCTCCGTCGGCGACTGGCTCAGCGCGTGGCACGTGCCCGCGAGAGGCACGGCACGAGACGCACCGTTTGTGCCGTGTGGCGAGCGCGGACGCATCGAAGGGTGGGCCAAGGCGTCGCCGTTGTTTCGCGGCGTCTCCCGGGCGACGTCGCTCGGGCGCGGGACGTGGGACGTCGTCGGTTCTCGAATCTACGCCGTCGCGGCGGATGCGAAAAGCGTCGTGTGTGTGAATATATTGAGTAGCAACGATCGAGTTGGGGAGATGGTTTGGCAATCGCGACGAGAGCCCGGGCGGCAGACGTTTTTAGCCGGCGTTGCGTCGCTTCGCCGAAATCGAGCGGTGACGTGCTCGTGCGCCGAGCTCGTGAGTGGCACGACGTACGCCGCGCCGGATTCGCCGATCAAAATAGTCATATTAGACGCCGACGACGGCGCAGAAATCAACCGTTTCGTCGTCGAAGGGCTGGGGGCGACGAATGTATTCATAGACTGCGGGTCGATGCGCGCGTCGGGTGAAAACATTTTCCTGGCGCATCGAGACGGCACGGTTTGGGTTATTAATTCCGGAAACGGCGCCATCGTCACCACGTTGCACCCTCCGCTGGGGTACGCTGATACGAGCGGCCACCGTCGAACGCTCCCGAGCTTGCTCGCGCTGTCACCGAGTGGTGAAGAAATGCATGGAATGACGTGCGACGGAGGCGTCGCGCATTGCTGGCGCGTCGACGCGCCTCGCGCTTGGTCCCGGCGCTCGCATCGATTCTTCCCGCGCACCTTCAAGCGCGTCGTGCGTGAAATATTGCTGTGCGTGCATGTCGTCGCGGCGGCGCCGGCGCGCGCGATGTCGCGATTGGATTTATACGCCGACGTCGACGCCGTGGATGAAATCGACCGAGCGGCGTCGACGCCTTGGATTCGAGGCTTTGTCGACGTCGCCGCGCACGAGCCCGCGTTGTTGGAAATGATTCTTGCGCGTCTCGCGAGCGCGGAGTATGGATGTGACGTCACGGATGGCGATTATGCCGATAGTATCTAGTATCTACATGGTTAAGACTTTTTGTCTAAATAATCTCTCAATCGCGCGACGTTTTGCGCTTGATCCGGGGCGACTAAATTCACCACCCACATCGGCAGCGCCCCACGCGGATCGGCTTGGACGGCGTAGTACACCGTTGATCCTCCAGTGTCGGCATTCGGCACGACGTAGTACCCAGAGACGAGAATCGTCCCGCGCACGTGCCCGTCGGCGACGGGCGCCAACGCATTCACCATGCCACTCTCGACCGATTGCGCCGCGACGAGCACTGCACCATCAGGCATACGCATAGTGATTTGCTCCCAGACAAAATCACGATCCTTGATGATGGATGGGAGCTTGAACGTGCCCCGGAGCACGGCGTGCCCGGGACGACAGGCGAGCGGATTTTCGCTCGAGCGCTCCGTCGCGACTGGTTCAGCGCGAGGCAACGCCGCGATAGCGCTCGCATTCGACGACGACGCATTCGACGAATTCATCTTGCGCGCATGAACCACAGCGTTGCTTTTAGACGTCCTCGCGCGCTCCAGTCGATCAAACAACTCCCCAAACGCCGCGGTCTTTGTTCGATGAAACAATCCCAAACCGCGCCCGCGCTCCGCGAAACGCCTCCGCCCATCGTCATTCGCACCCGTAGTGCCCGCGTCCGCCCCATCGTCCCCACCGCGCTGCGACATGTCGTCATATAACCGATAACTCAACACATCACCACCCTTAAACATGGCATCCAACACTTTAAAATGCGCGTCAAACTTGTCCGCGGCGCTGAAAAAGTTGAAAATCTCCCCCGCCGACGCCCGCGTCTCCGTCACCCCCAGTACCTGATGCGCCGCGCTCTCCTTGGATGAACTCGCGCGTAAAAACACCGACGCACCGTTCCTATCGCCGCTGTATCGCCACCGCTCGCCGTCGCGCGCGCATAACACGGAGAGAAACTTGGAAATCAAATCAACATCACGTCGCTCGAGCGACACGTCGTGACACTTGCCGTACTCCTCCAACGCCGTCGACGCGTCGTCGGGGTGGTGGAAATCGCGCAACACGCGCTCGGCGTCTCGCGCGCCTCGCGCGAGCGCCGCCGTGGCGTCGCGTTCGGGCATGCGCGCGCCGAATTGTGGGGGAAGAATCACATTGACATCACATCACGACGCATGGATGCGCACGTGCGCGAGGCGTACGTCGCGCGCGACGCGCGCGATGATAACGACGACGCGCGCGATGATAACGACGACGCGTGCGCGCGCGATGATCGCACCGAGGACGACTTCACGCACGATGTCGCGCTGGAATGCGTGTCGGCGTTTCGAGTAGTTCAGCGCGTGAGCGCGGATGACGTGCTCCCGCGCGCGTCGTCGTCGACGTCGTCATCGAGCGCGGCGACGGCGAAGACGCTGGATAGATCATTCAGCATCGCGGCGATGTTTGGGTTCGGCGCGAGCGAGGATGCGGGTGCGGGTGGGGTGAGCTCGAGCGGCGCGGCGAAACGTCGCGCGATTGACTTCGCGTGCGCGAGCACCGTCGCGCGACGCACGCGCTCGACGACGACGACGACGTGTGGCCTGGCGGTTCACGATGGGTTTTCCATCGCCACGAGCGCGAGTGGGTCGTCGCGCGCTGAGTTGAGTGCGAATGGAGATGCAAAGGCGCAGTTGGAAAATTTCGTCGCGGCTCGGGACGGACGCGCGTCAAATGCTGTGCGAACTGCGCCGTGGTACGAAGGTTCGCGGGCGAAAATAATCGCTATGGCGCATGCGTCATCTGGGGAGTATTTAGCGTGCTGTACGACCGCGGGTGGGGTGTATGTGGTGCCGATTTTGGAATTGGTGCGAGACGCGGCGGCGTCTCCAGCGATTCGGGTGTTGGCGAGTCGAGGCCCCAAGCCCGTGAGCGCGTTGTGGTGGTATCGCGCCCTAGAGCGCGATAGACAAGACGTAGAGGTTGTGATATGCGTCGGTGCAGATGGAGAGGTGCGGTTGTGGGATGGCGCCACGGGGTCGCCGCTCGGCGCGTGCGTGGTGGGCGCGAAATGTTTGAGTGCCGAACTCGCGCGCGGAGCGAAGAAGCAATTTTTAGTCATCAGTGGAGTCGATGGTGAAGTGTGGACGTTGACGCTTGAATGCGAGACGAGCGTGATGAAGGTGGCGTCGGGAGAACGCGGCAAGGTGGAGAAGGTGGTGCGTGTGGAGTCGTTGCCCGACGCCGCGGGTTCGCCCGGATTTGCGGCGCATTTAGTCAAGGATGAATACGGCGTGCGTGATGGTCGCTCCGTCGCGCTGAGCGTGCAAGACGATTGCGCGCATGGCGGTGGCGATGAATCAGCGCCGAGTTTGTCCCTCATCGCGGCGTTGGTGGATAAGTGCCTATTAGAGCTATACGACGTCGACGCGCCGGGGACGCCAAAATCCACGCACGCCTTGCCAAAGGACACCGTGTCGGTATACGTCACGGACGATTTGATATTCGCCTTGGTGCGCGAACCCGTGTTTGGGGAAGAAGACCTCACGGATGTGTCTTCATTTACCGCGTGTGTCCACGTTTTGGCGCGCAATACCGATAAGAATATGTTGACGTTGCAAACGTTTTTCGTCCCTCGAAGCGCGGGCGTGCCTCGAAAACTCTTCGCGGGACCTATTCCGTGCGACGATAAAAACGTGCGCGTGGTTTTGCGTGGATGCATGCTGTGGACGTCGACTGGGATTTTTGCCATCGAGGCAGCGATGAGCGTTGGGCATGTTTTACGGTCGTTCTTGATGCCAGCCGAGACGAAATCTGGCGCCAGCGGCGGTGAAGACGAATGGACACTCGCCAGCGACGCGACGTCGTCGGTGCGTGACACTGCAAATGACACCGTCAGCGCGAACGATAAGTTGAAACTCCTCGCGAGTGCCTTGCGCGAGGATCACGCACCGGTGCTCGTGGAGGCTGTGCGAGAGGAGCTCAGACGGCGAGAATTCACTCGAGCGCGCGCGGTGTTCGAGAAGACGGGAAAGCCATGGAACGAGCTCGTGGCGCTCGCCTTGGAAGAATGGGGCGCAACGCAAGTATTGGCGCACTTCATCGGCACACCTGCGCCCGCGGCGCCGTATGGAGGCCGTGGCAATCTCGAATGGCTTGAGATTGCATCCGCAGCGCACGCGCAGCTTCACGCGTGGTGCGAGGCGTCGACAGCCGTCGCGCTCGGCGCGACTGCAGACATGAGCGAAGACATCGCCGCTCAGCTCGAAGCTTTGAGCGTGACGAACAAACCATCATCACCGTTGCAGTCGTTAGAAGCATCGGTGGATGCAGTGTTACGCGTGGCGAGTGAGGGCATCGCGCGGGCGCGCGACGCAGACGCGGCAAGAGACGCGGCGTCGGCGTCGAGCGCCTCTGTCGTCGCTCTCGAAGCCGCCAAGGCGGTGACCGCCATCGTCAGCGCATCTGTCGCCAAGAATACATATTCGTCAGATGTCAAAGCCGTGTTCACGCTCTTATTGTCGTCGGCATCAATGGTGGAAAGTTTACACATGCTCGGTGAAATCACCGCCAACGCCATCGCTCAGGACGCGCGGGACGTCGACCGAGGCGAAGGTGGCGTCATCCAGTCATGGACTCCCAGACCACTGGTGTTCTGGGACGCGCACGTTACGTATTACTACACGTCAGCGCATGCCACGGATGATATGGGCGATGTCGTGAGCGCGCTCGGATTGAAACCAAACGCGTTGGCTGAGTCAAACGGCGACGCTCGAGCGACGCTCGCGTCTCCCATTTTCGACTGCTTAAGCGACGACGAACTCGAGAAACTCGCCGAACTCGCGCGCACAGCGGTTGAATCTGGTGTGAATGGCGCTCGTGTGATTGAAATCGCTGCGCTTGCGCGATTAACAGACGATGGAGCGCTCGAGGACGCCATCAGCCGCGCGCTCTACGCCGACCCGTCGCTGTACGCCTCGGCGCTCGGCGCGTGCCTCGATCGCCGCAAACATCACATCGCGACGACTACGGCGATGAAAATGCTCGATTATTCGACTGCATGCACGTGTCATCTGGCTTACGTCAAGCATCTCGCGATGAAGACGGAGACGACGCGAGATTTGATTCGCAAAGAGCTCGAGCGAGGATTGACGACGTACGTCGAGCCGATGTCATCCGCGACGGGTGTTCGCGCGCTAGCGCTCGAAAATTTCATCAAATCTTGGCGCGCGAACGCTTTACCGACTGAAAATTTAGAAGAATTATTATTATCCGGAGCCGTGGCGCGGGGACACGCGGCGGCGATGCAAATTGTGCTGCAACGAAGCGCCGACGCGTTGGATTTTACGTTTAGCGGTCGCTTTGCGCTCAAAGTCGCTGAGTACCGCATTCTCGAAGAAGAGACGCAGTACGCCGCGAAAGACGGCGCCGCGATCGAAACCATCTGGTCGCAAATTAAAGAAAACCTCGTCGTCGGCATGAATACCGCGATGAGCGTGCAAACGAAGGCATTCACCGCGGATGAGCTCAAGGCCATGTCGGCGAGCGGCGCGCGCGAATGTTGGGCGTTTACGTGTGGTCATCGGCTCGTCGGGAGCGAGTTAACACGCATTGTTCACGAATGCACAAGGCGACTCAGACTGTTAGATTTGCCATTGACGTCGACCCTACTTGAGAGCGACTATGCCCTGCGCAAGTGCGCGCTAGCGTGTCCGTCGTGCGCCACGGCGAGCATCGAGCGGCGCGTTGAGCTCGCGCGCGACGTTAAAAATCATCCACTCGCGTCCTAGTGCTGGACAGATGTATCATCATGTTACCATAGTTAGAAAGCCTTTGTCGTCGTACCATAGCAGATTATAAAGCATATCATTTGTGGTTTTGCGTTCTTACAATGTCATCGTTTCTAAGTAAACGACTTCTGAGTCTGTGCGTCTCAGCTTTTGTTTGTCTAAGCTTCAGTGATCGTGAGCACGTCGACGATGTCATCTGCGTACGAGGGAGTCGTGGATTTATTTTCCAGCGTCGCCTCATACTTTTGCACCATGTCACGCACTTGCGAGCCGTACACGCGTTCATTTTCCAACAACTCGCTTGCAACGCGTTCAATGAGTGGACGGTACTCTTTAATGAGTTCAATCCCGCGCTTGTGCGCGCGTGTCATGACATCGCGCGTGCCATCCTCCATACCCTTGCGGGGAATTTTGAACTCGTGCAACATAATCGGATCCATCATCGGGAGCACCTTTTTGTCGGGGTACAACCCAGAGCTGGTGACGATGTCGAATGCCATTTCAGCCGCGCCCGCGAGTTCTTCATTTGTACGAATGGAAATGCCGTCAGAGCCGAAAAAGACGTACTCGGCGCATCGCCCAGCGAGCATGACGGCGAGGGATTCGATGTAATACTTCAACGTGTCTGGACCGTCGTCGGCGTGCAATTCGAGCTCGACTTCGGGCGAGCGCTCGTTAAGAATGACGCCAGAAATTTGCGACCCGCGCGGCCGGATGGAGACTTGGAGCACGTCGGGGGCGATTTTCGGGCGCGCTGAGTAAATCACCGCACGTGCCGCCTCCATAATGGCGACGTGTTCTTTACCCCAGCCGTCTTCGAGCGGCGCGCTCACGAGACCGATGGCTTGCTTTTCCAAGATGGCTTCGATGTCGTTGATGTCCATGGTTTCTTTGTTGCGTCTAACGCTCAAGATTGCGGCTTCGTTGAGCAAGTTCGCAATCTCGGCGCCGGAGAAGCCAGTCGTGAGATCGGCGACGCGATGCAAAAAGGCGTCTTCTTCCCACTTGCCGTCTCCCGAGCGGTCAATGTTCAAGTTGCGCGCGTGCACTTGCAAAATGGGCATGCGACCCGCCGCGGTTTGCGGAATTCCGATGTTGAACACACGATCGAAACGCCCCGAGCGCAAAAGCGCCGGATCGAGCTGACTCGCCAAGTTTGTGGCACCAATCACGAGCACTGCTTCGCCGGCTTCTTTGTTGTCAAAGCCATCCATTTCGACCAACATTTGCATCAAGCCTTGCTCGCGCTCAGACGTGGAGGAATCGCGAAACTCGTTAGCCGCACGACTGCGACCAATGGTGTCGAGCTCGTCGATGAAAATAATCGATGGCGCATTCAAACGAGCGCGCTTGAATAAGTTTCGCATGCGACTCGCCGCGACGCCGACAAACATCTCGACAAACTCAGAACCGTTTGCGTAAAAGAATGGCAAGCCCGCTTCGCCTGCGACAGCCTTCGCCAGGAGAGTCTTCCCCGTCCCTGGTGGGCCTTCTAATAAAATACCTTTCGGTGGCTCAACCGCGCGACCTTTATATTTCGGATCACCCTTCATGATGTTGATGATGGTTTGGAATTCGTCGACGACGAGGTCTTGACCTGCGACGTCGCTAAAGCGCGTTGTGGACTTGTTCTTCTTCATCTTCTTCGCTTTTGATCGGCCAAACTGAGCGGCTAAAGCATCACGTTCGTTTTGCATTTTTCTCAACTTGGCCTTGGCTTTCAACACATCACTCGAGCGCTCGTAAAGGTGCTGCGCCTTCACGCACTGGCTGATAAACCAGAAAAACGTACCCGCCATGAGCCAGTTGCGCGCCCCATCAATCGCCATGTTCCAAGGCTTAATGTTCATGTACAGGTGCACTGGCGTTTGCTTAATCGCGTATGGATCGTTCGGGTTCGCCTCGGTGACGTGGAACGCCTTTTGACACGCCAGAGTGACTTCGTCGTGCGCGTCACCCGGAATGTTCACCTTCCAACGCAAGAAATCCGCTGACGCGTCCAAATGCGAATCTGGCCCACCAATCTCTACGATTGCCGTATTTCCTTCATCATAAAGCAACACTCTGCTCACCTCTCTACGATCTAAATACTCTAGAAACTGCGCATACGTCGCTTCACCATCCACGCGAGGGTGAATACCCATCTTTTCCTTGATGCGATTGACGCCAAATTTCAACTTGGACACCTCACGCGGATACGTCGGCTCTTGCGCCTTGCGTATCTTCCGACGCACAGCTCTATACTTTCTCAACGCACGTTTCAACTTGGGTCGATCTTCCATCAACGTCGCCAGCTCAGGATCCGTCCCCGAACGCGCGAGCTTGGAAATGCGCGCAAACTGCTTCTCCTCCGCGATGGCGTCCCACTTCCTACCCGCCTTCAACGCCTCCGCCTGCGCGTTATGATCCACAAAATAATGATCCACAAACGGCGCCAACCACCTCGGCACAGGCGTCGGTTCCACCGTCGGACGCGCCGTCTTCATCCCAATCGCCGGCGCGCCCGGCGTCTTCGCATCCTCCACCGAAAACACCCTCCCAATCGACCTCAACGCCGATTTCACCGCCTCTGGCACCGCCCCATCGCCACTCTCGGCATCCGCCAACAACGCTAAATCATCCTTCGCGCCGCCATCCCCCGCCCGCGCGCGCGTGGAGACATCCGCGACCGATGATGACGTGCCAGCCCTAACGCCGCCGAAGAACATCGCTGCGCACCCGCGCCCTGTCGCGCCACCGCCGCGCCCCGTCGCGCGGCCGCCGCCGACCCCGGGCGCGGCGAAACGCATCCACGGCGCGCCGCGCACCGTCCACGGCGTCGCGCGCGTCGTCATCGCGCGCCCAGTCGCGATGCAATGGCGCGCCGGCGTCCACCTCGACCTCGAGGGCGTCAGGTCGTGACCCCCTCCTCGTTGGCTTGAGTCATGAACGGCCAAATACGATTCCACCAATCACGACCGCGCGAACGCACCC
>Ga0255763_1000125_pt1 | contig 77912 bp, 50 predicted proteins | sample 041ome_2_FD_179963 | JGI IMG/M metagenome (GOLD analysis project Ga0255763, IMG submission 179963) | Coastal salt marsh microbial communities from the Groves Creek Marsh, Skidaway Island, Georgia - 041406US metaG (version 2) | ecosystem: Environmental > Aquatic > Marine > Intertidal zone > Salt...
CAGCACTTTGTGAATTTGAAAAACGGCGTCGAGGCGTTGCCGACGCTCCGACGCATGGGCGTGTCGTCGTTCACGTATATCCGTATCCAATCGTCTTTACTCGAAGCCGGGAATGTGGAGAAGATGGTGCTTGAGCTTGATTCGTCGCTGTTGCTCGCGCTCGCGCTCGGACGGTCGTGTTTCGTGTGGGATTACGGCTCGCGCGACGTCAATCCGCTCAAGAGCAACGGGAATTCGCGAGCGTTGTGGTACGGCGCCGAGTTCGTGCGCTACGCCACGCGTAAGGAGTGGTTTGGGAACACGTCCGTTCCCCCGGTGTTGCGTGGGAAAAACGTCGAGCGGGATTTCGCGACGAAACTGACGATGTTGAGTCGCGGCGCCAAGCGAAAGCTTCGGTACTATCGGCAATTCATCCCGGACGACGTCGACGATGTGAGACTTCTGGGCGTGTACAAAGCCACGACGCACGATGACGATAACGAGTTTTATCGCAACGTATTACACGCCGAGGAGTTTGGGGCGAGGCGAGCGGAGAGAGACCCGAGCGGTCTGGTCGGCGACGTCGACGAGGCGACGACGATTCGCGCCATTAAAGAATTAGGATTCAACATCTTTTACAGCGGTGCCGAAGAACCGGTGTGGCTGAATCAACTCCGCGGTAACAGCACTAGCGATAGCGATAGCGATAGCGATAGCGGTATGTAGGAATGCATCATCAAAGCTGATACTGAAACTAAAAACTAAAACTAGCCACCTATTTTTACGTACAGGAGTAGCGCACGCAACTATTAAGCGGTGAAATAATTTGTGATTGGATTACTTTTCGCCTTCTTGAATGATGGTCCACCACCAGTACCACCACCAGCAGCGTTCGCCTTTGGGAACAACGACGCGCGAATTTCGCGTTGAATCTCTTCGGGTAACTCGGCCAACACGCTTTTATCGATTTGATCCGCCTTGATTGGACTCACGGCTGGTGTCGTTGTCGTCGCGCGTTCGGTGGCATTTTTGAACATTTCCACGACATCGCCGCAATCTTTTTCGTTTGACACAAAATTTGAGGCGGAAATGGATAAACCCGTGATGGACCAATTCGAGCGACCGCTCGCCCACTTGGAGACGAGCGCCAAAGCGTCTTGAGCTTTTTCCGCCGCGCCTGCGCGCAGCGCGCAGCTTCGCGAACAATACCCGTTACTCGTGCCACGTTCATCTGGTGAAGACAATCCTAGCGTCAAGAGCTTGGCGGTGCGATCCCATTCTACTTCATCCGCCTCGACGCGATCGTTGAGCTCGGCGGCGAGCTCCGTGAGCCGATATTTCACCGCCTCGAGCGATTTAAGCGCTAGCGCCCCTCGAAACGTCTTGCCCGTGCCGATGCTCTTGGGCATTTCGCGCGCCTTGACTGGATCGTCATCCAGACCGAGCGACACTTTGCGCACCCATTGCGCCTTTTCCTCGCCGACGACGTGCTCGAGCTTGCGAATGGGCGTCACCGCGAGCTCGCCGATGGTCTTCACATCCAACGCCTCGGCGAGCTCACGACCGAGCTTGGCACCGAGACCGCGAATGCGGTCGATTGGCAGATCGCGGAGGAGATTTTCGGTGTGATCTGGGCACAGCACCGTCTGAGAATTAGGCTTATTCATGCCGCTCGTGAGTTTGGCGAGCATTTTATTCGGCGCGATGCCCGCGCTCAACGTGTACCCGAGCTCATCCATACAGCGCTTACGAAGACCTTCGCAAATGTACGCCCCAGCGGCAAGTAACTTTTCTTCTTCGCGCCATTCGTGTTCTTCGCGATCCCACCACGCCATGGACGCCTCATCCGGCAGCCGCGGGCGAAACTTAGCCATGGGATCGGGCGCCGCCGCCGGCTCCGACGGTTCAGACACAGTCGCCAACGACGCCTCCTGGGCGTCACCAACGCCACCGCCACCGCCGTCAGTCGCGGGCGCGATGACGACGCCATCCGCCGACCCCGCGCGCAAGTTCGCCTTGCTCACGAACGCCGGCGCCTCGCTCGCGCCCGCCACGTGCGACCGTCTCGCGCGCGCCACGACTTCTTCAAATCCAACCTCCTCCAGCGCCGCATTCGCGCTCAGCGTCAAATCCAAATACGCCTCATCAATCGATGCGCGTTCAATCACCCCTCCACACGCCAACACTTGCGCAACCTTGGCCCCTGCGTCGCGATACGACGTTAAATCCGCCTTGGACCGCCGCGTCGGCACTTGCACAAACACGCACTCCGGCGCCATCCTCGCCGCCTCACCCGCACGCATCTGTCGCTTCACGTTGCACGCACGCGCTTCATAACTAACCGCTATCAATGAATGGTTCTCAAAGTCCTTCGCCCCGCGATCGAGCACGCGCGCCCGCACATCTTGTGCGCTCATCGATTTCACCCCACCCTGTTCGAACGGATTATACTGCACCACCGCCACGGGACGTCCATGCAGCGACGGATCGAGCGTGCGCTCGACTTGCACGTAGAACGCATCGAGATCGAGGTGGGCGATGACTCGCGCGGCGCCCGCGGCGCCGGATGACATCGCGGCGGCGAATGGCGCGCGGAGCCGCACACCATCGCATCAAGTGTGTCAACTGTCGCGCCGCATTCGACGCCGCCATGCGCTCGACGACGGCGCCGCGAATCGCGCCGCGCGCGCGGGCGACGCTACCGCGCGGGCGGCGAGTGATGGCGAGCGCGGATGCGCCGTCGACGAGCGCGCGCGTGCGCGAACTGAGAAATGAAGGCGCGTACGCGGTGTTGGCCAAAGCGAAAGCGCTCGAAGCGCGCGGGCGCGACGTGGTGCACTTGGAGATTGGCCAGCCGGGGTTCGCGACGCCGGAGAATATCGCTCGAGCGGGTATGCGCGCGATCGAGGGCGGGGCGACAAAGTACGCGGCGCCGGATGGGACGATGGAGCTCAGGGATGCGGTGGCGTCGTACGTGGCGAGGACGCGAGGCGTCGACGTCGATGCGGATGAAGTCGTCGTCGGACCAGGGGCGAAACCGGGTTTATTTTTACCCACGCTCGCGGTGGTGGATCCAGGGGACGAGGTGGTGTTCCCGGACCCGGGGTTTCCAACGTACGCGGCTATGGTGGACGCCGCCGGCGGCGTGAAGAAACCGGTGGCGTTGCGCGCAGATGGCGCGTCGTTCGATATGGATGCCCTCGAGCGCGCGGTGAATGCAAAGACAAAGTTAATTGTGATTAATCCCACCGGGGGGAATCCCACGGGAGGGGTGATGCCGAGAGAGGATGTTGAACGCGTCGCGGCGTTGGCGCGAAAATTCAACTGTTGGGTGCTGAGCGACGAGATATATTCAAGACTGATTTATTCGGAAAGCAGTAGCGGTAGCGGCGACGTCAGTAGTGACGGTGCGTCGAACAGCGCGACGACATCGAACGCCGATGACGATTCGGTATTCTCCATAATTTCCCTTCCCGGGATGAAGTCGCGAACGATTTTAGTGGATGGATTTAGCAAGACGTATTGCATGACTGGATGGCGCTTGGGGTGGATTGTCGCCCCCAAAACCCTCGCCGAACGCGTAAAACTTCTTACCGTACACTCCGTGGGTTGCGTCGCCGCATTCACCCAAGTCGCCGGCGTTGAGGCGCTCACCGGGCCGCAGGACTCTGTCGTCGCCATGCGCGACGCGTACAAAATCCGCCGCGACTACCTCGTCGACGCTCTCAACGCCATTCCGGGCGTCACCTGCGCCAAGCCCGCAGGCGCATTCTACGTCTTCCCAAACATCGCCTCTTTTGGCGTGTCCTCACAAGAACTCGCAGATTATCTCCTCGAAGACGCCGGCGTCGCCTTACTCCCGGGCACCGACTTTGGCGCCAACGGCGAAGGCCATCTCCGTCTCTCCTACGTCGGCGACCTCGACACCCTCCGCGACGCCGTCGAGCGCATCAAAACATCCCTCGCCAAGTTCGCGTCGCGCCCATAGCTCACTTGCATCGCCCATCGCGCCCCTAGATGTCATGTAACGCGTCCTTCGCGCCGTGCCAAATGTTTACATTAGTGGCGTCACGCCTCAACACCCAAACGCCCCACCCATCCACCGGCCCGAAACAACGCGCCTCGACCGCGTCGATTCCCGCGCCGTACCACCCTCGCGCGCGCCGCACATCTCCGTACCTCGCGCATATCCACCGCGTCCGCACCCGTTCGCCGTTCGCGACGACGACGACGACGCGCGCGCGCACACGGATCGCATTCGCGAGTCTCGTGGTTTCGTGTTGAACGACGCATTTCGAATCGCTTCGCGCGTCGCGTTCGCGGTCGTTGAACGCAGTCGTTGGTGACGCCTACGCGCGCGATGTCGACGGATGGTCGTCGGCGTGCGATGACGCGATCGCGACGTTCGGCGTTGAGAGCGTCGAGAGCGACGACGGCGTGCGCGATGGCGGCACTCGCGCGGATCGCGGGCGCCTCGGCGGCGTCGTCGTCGTCGTCGTCGTCGATGAGTCATGGACACGCGTACGCGACGTCGACGTCGGTGCCGGCATCGCAGATGTTGCACCGCGAGAGACCGAAGATGCCACTGTTTGGACAGACGGAGGAAGCCGAGTGTGATTTTTACATGTCCCCAACTGGGATCGCCGACGCGTCGGATGAAGACGCCGGGTCCGTGACGAATCCGTTTGGTTCGTTTGAAACCTCGCAGTTGGTGTTGAAGCCTGGGAATATGTTGTGCGTGGAGAGTGGGACGTACACGTATGATACGTTTGTTGGCGCGGAAATTGTCGCGCAAGGGACCAAGGAGGCGCCGATTGCGATCAAGGGACGCGCGAGCGCCGCCGGAGTGTATCCAAAGATTAAGTTTACAGGCGCCGTGGCGATGGATTTTAGAGCTGCCGAATACGTTACCATGGAGAACATTGAGATTGACGGCGGTGCGAAAGCGCTCGACGCGAGATCGACGGTGGCGAATTACTGGTGGACGAATAAGAAGATCACCAATCAAGGGCAAATGTGCTTTCGATTGCGAGACAAGTCGCGACACGTGAAGATTTTGGGGTGCGCGTGCCATGACGTATCGGATAACGCAGTGACTGTGTTGGATGCGTTCTACACGACGATTAAGAACAACGTCTTTTATCGTATTGGCTGGTATCCATCTACTTCGACGACGACACCGATGGCAATTCGACGAGCGTACACGCCCAAGACGAGTGAAGTTGAGGAAGATGGCGAATATCGCCTTGATATCGACGGTAACGCCATTTTCAACGTCGAATCGCACATGTACGCGCGTAGTGATACAGATTCGACCGGCGAGATAATTGACGCGTTTGCCATTTCTCTCGATACCGTGACGGATGAAGATTCCAGGTATCGCATCAACGAAAACTTGTTGGCGTTCAACAACAACAACAACTTGCTCTACAAGTACAATCCGCACTTGACGGTGAGCAAAAATACCATCTATTCAGATCCAGCGCACCCATCCAACGGCATCACGGACGTGTCTGACGCGTCTCGGGCTGTTTTGCAAAGCAACGTCGTCTACACGGGTAAGGACGCCGAGTACGCGGCGCGTTTCGCGTCCAAAATGTCTTCCGACACGCGTGATAACGTCGTCGGTGGTGGTGCCGATATTACTGGGGAAGAGAACATGAAGAATGTCGGCGATTACACACGCATATTTGCTGACGCACCGGGTGGAGACTTTTCCGTCGTCCCGAGTATCACCAACCTCTTGGGCGACGGCGCGGAAGCTCTAGGCGTAGATGCCAGCACTTTGGAGCGATTGGCGACGATTGCGCAGCAATATAATGGCCAAGCGATCGGCGAAAGCACGTGGAAGGTCAATCACGAAGCGCTCACGCTCATGATTATCGACACGAAACCAGCCAAGTTTGACGGCGCTGAATTCAAGCGAACGTCGCCGAGCGAGGCGCAAATCGATTTCACTTCCTCGACGACTGGGGAAAAGTTTACGTTGAAGTTGAATTCCGAATACGCCCAACAAATTTACGACGCTGGCGACGTCTCGCCGCTTTCGGAGAGTTACAAAACTCTTGATAATGGTGAGCGTCCCCAGGATACCGTGAATGTCCCGCCAGCCGTCGCCACGGAGGAATATCCGACGACGAATTCTGCCTACCCATCTTCGGACACCAACGCATATCCTTCGAAAGGATACAGTGCGTACCCGGCGTATCCCTCTTCCGAAACCGAAAACATCAAACATGCGACGCAAGACGCCGTCGACGCTATTGAGGCGGCGACTGCGAAAGCTATTGCCGAAGTCAAGAAGGAAGCGCCTAGTGTCGAGGAATTGAACAAAGAGGATGGTTTGATCCAGGATGACTCGGGCGAGTACGAAGCGACCGAACCGTTTGCCATTCCCAATGTAGATTTGGCCGGCACCGACCCAGACGCGGGCGTCAAAGACGGGCGCGTGGTCGTTCCAACGGCGGATGGCAAAACTGGTCTCATCAGAGAACAGGTCATTGAAGGCGATGCATCGATCGTGGATTTGGACAAGCCGGATGAAGACGTGAGTAAGATTGTAGGTCTCGACGAGGAGTGCTACAGTCCTCCGCCCCCGTGTTCTCGCCAGATTCATCTGATGGCGTACAGAACTTCTCATCCACAAACAGCCACTTCGCCGGTGGCAGATACGACTCTCAACGCGCCCACGACGGAGGATACCACTCTCAACGCGCCCACGACGGAGGATACCACTCTCAACGCGCCCACGACGGAGGATACCACTCTCAACGCGCCCACGACGGAGGATACCTCTCTCAACGCGCCCACGACGCCAGAGGAGATTCCCCAGCTCGGTGACTGGGGCGTTCGCGATCCGAAGCAACAACGTAGACAACGAAGAGCAACTTTGGCCGCATTGGGCATCAAACAAACGCACTCTGAGCGCTTTGGTGATTTTATCGCACCCGTCGCTATCATGTTGGCGGTTGTTGCGGCGGTTGTCGTGAGCAATAAATCTTGGATGTCTTCGGACGCCGTTGAAGAGCGAGCCTCGTTACTCGCCATGGCTGAGGAAGCTGAAGAAAGAAGCAGCATGAGCAAGTATAGCAGCACAAAGAAGATGCGTCGAAGTGCACTCATCGGTTCCGCAGTTGCTGGCGTTTGCTTGGTGGTTGCGTCTACCACGTCTTCGGCTCCTCGCGCGTCAGATATGAAAGTCGCGCGCGCCGAAGTCGCTCAGTTGGGTTCAAAGCTCTCTTCGTGCGCTGGAAAGTTCTACGTCGTCGGTCTTCCCGAGGCATCGTGTTCAGTGCGAGCGAGTGACATTCCCGTCGAATCTAGACCATTTCCGCTTGAAGATTATATCAAGTTTGAAGCGTACCTCGTCGCGCGGCTTTCGTGGGGCGCGTTTTGGCAAATGAAGAAGACGGCGTTTGACCTTCGTACCGAAGCAAAGGCTCAGCTCCTGCAAGAATCCGGATCAAAGATAGAGGATGAGTCGTTGAACATCGATTTCAACGCGCAGTGCTTGAGAACGAAAGCGTGGTGCACGAGGTCAGACGAAGGAAAACAATCGATGTGTTGCCGAAGCATGCCAGTTAGCCCGTTGGAAATGGCCGACAACTCGTTGGCGTTTAGCTCGTATCAAAGTGTTTTGAGAAACATCTGCGCGTGCACCGCGAAAAAGAAAGATGTGGTACCGGCTGGTTGTGGCCAGATTTCCACTGAAGGGCGCGATATGTATTGCGATAGACAACGTACTTTGGGCGTGAGCGATGTCAAGCTGAACAAGTGCTGCTCTGCCCCAAATCCGTTCCGGGTACAAGAGTGCTTGTGCTTGGCGGATGAGGACAATCACTGGGACTATCGATAGTTTAAAAATTAGGGACAAAAGTAACTCGTGTATGTGATAATTATAAAACACAAACATAATCAGAATATCTCAAAGAACGATACAATGCGCGAGGAAACGACGATGCGAGCATTTCTGCTCTGCGCAATCCAAAGAACGATGCGCGCCAAGAGAGAGGAAGTACATGCGTGAACTGAAATTAGCCATCCATGCTGGTGATGCCACCATCGGTAATTTGAAATTCAGCCTCGGCTTCTTTCAAATCCGGCCCTTGCAACACCTTCAACACACGAGCTTCCGCGCGTCCTTTACGAACTTGAAGTCGAATTGTAGACGCGTGCGCCAAAACATGTCCTCCGATTGGTTTCTTTGGCTCGACACCAGCGAACGCCATACCGCCAGGATCACTTTGCACTTGGTTCGTCAAAATCACTGCCACGTTGTACTCGTCAGCCAACTTGGTCAATCGAGAGAGAAACTGTCCAAGACGTTGCTGACGCTCGCTCAACTCGCCGCGTCCGGTGTAGTCGACGCGGAACGGCGCCATGATTGAATCGATCACGAGAAGCTTGTAGGGCTCTTCAGCCATTTTAGCTCCGATTTGAACGAGTGCAGTCATCATTTGTTCATTTGTAAACGTGCGGGCAACCATGATATTTTCCAAAACGGCGGCGCTATCCAAACCAAAGCGATCGGCGATTTGCACGATGCGCTCGCCGCGAAACGTGCCTTCGGTATCAATCCATGCTACCTTGGCACTTCCACCACCATTTTCAATCGGAAGTTGCGTAGTCACTGCAAGTGTGTGGCACAATTGCGTCTTCCCACAGCGCCACTCGCCAAAAATCTCCGTAATCGCGCGCGTCTCAAACCCGCCGTTTAAGATTTCATCAATCGCTGCGCAAGACGTCGTCAAATGTAAAGTATCCTTACGCTTTTCACACCACTCTGCGCCACTGATAAACCCACCCGCATCGCGATCAGAAAGAACTTTTTGCGCGCTTTCGAGCAATTTATCCACCTTGGCGTCGCTGAACCCACGCACCGCAACCAAATCCTTGCGCGTGTACAACATTAAAGAGCGCACCGTGGAAAATCCCGCCTCGTGCACCTTTTTAATATCCGTCGCACTCACGCCGTATTGCTGCAACGCATCAATGGGAATGTGCGATGTAGGCACATCCAACAGCTCATGCATACCGTCGCCCACGTCCGCCTCGACGTTGCTGTGCGATGCAACGAAACGCGCGCGCGCGGCGGTTAGTCTACGACGTCACACCATCCGAGACGACGACACTCGCAACACACACGCGACGATGACAGCCGGACTACCGCGTTCGCGCGCGCGCGCGACGTACATGTTTTCAGCAGCCTCTGATGCCTTTTCTTTGCGCTTACGCGACGCCGTGGACGACATGATGATGCGTTCTCGTCGTCGATGTCGATTCGCGTCGGGTGCCTCGTTTCACTCGAGCGTCGTTGTCGATTCAATCACGCGCGTCACAGCACGTATCGTCTCGCGTGCGTGCGTCGTGCACGCTGTCGTATGTGTGTTGCCGTGTGCGTCGCGCGATGCGTGCGTGATGCAAAGATGTGCGAATCGCGCGCGTCGAATTGTGAGGCGAGGCGTCCCGGGACGTCGCATTAAAATCGCTACGAGTTTACGCGCTATGCTTTGAAATGGCTCTCGCGATGCGCTGCGTGAACGCATCGTCAGCGGCGAGTTCTAATAACGCAGCCTTGATTGCGGCTGGGGAAATAGCGGTCGGGAGCGCGGCGGGTAGCGTCGACGCGACGGCGACGGGCGCGGATTTGACTTTGGTCGTCGCGCGCGCCGCAGAAGCGCCGGCAAGGTTCCTCGGCGCTTGTAAAATTCGAATCGGCGCCGCCGCCGATGCGGACGAGGATGATGCGATATCGTTCACCCCATTCGCATGATTCGAGCTCGGCGAAAGCGATGATGCGCTGGCGAATAAAGCTTCTAAACCGTGCTTCACGGTCGCGCTCGTAGACGTCGCCGGCGGCGCCGCCCGTGAAATCGCCGTTAAATCTTCAAACACCTCCGTCATGGACTCACACTCGCTCTGATCGTGGAACCATATTCCATTCACTTCTGATCCAATCTTATACATCAAGTACGGCACGGAAGGCTCAACCTCAAACCCGTCGCCCCCGATCGCTTGCGTGAGATTCTCCGACCCGCATCGATTCAACACCACGAACGCGTACCTCGGCGCCGTGGACCTCGACACCACGAACAGCGCGCCTTCAACGTTCTTCCTCGCCCATTGCCTCGCCGCGGCATCGAATCTATACAACACCGCGTGCTTGGAGTGCGCGACTATCGACTCAATCGCATCGTCATCGCGCTTCAACACGCGAAGGTTAATGTCCGACGTGCCTTCCGGCGTGGACGGCGCCGCGGTCGCGGGCGATGCTTTCGGTTTCACCGTTCTCGGCGGCATGACGCGCGCGATTCGCGAGCGATTCGCGCGGGGTGTTGTGACGATGAAAGCTAACGATTGCGACGTGCGATGCGCCATTGTGATGCGCCGCGCGCTCGCGCACGCCACCCGTCGGGCGCTCGCATCGTCATCGTTCGCAGCACCGACAGTAGGACCGTTGCCGCCGTCCGTGCGGTCGACATCGACGTCGTACGCGCGCGAGATGTCGACGCTGTGCGTGCTCGCGGCGCCATCGCTCTTGGCTTCAAAACCATTGACCGATCGATTGCGCGCGGAAACGCCAAAGGAATTCGACATCGTGCTCGGGAGCGAGATTGAGGACTTTAAGGATGTCATCGATGGCGCGAAAAGTCGCGACGAGGTGTCCATGCTGTGGTGGTTTGCGAAGAAGGAGTTAGTGGAGGGATTCATGGCATCGGCGAGCGTGGGCGAGCGCGTGCGTTGGATGCATTCAGGGAGCGCGGGCGTCGAACATTTACTCGCCGTGGATGCGGTCAAGAATCATTCTGCACCGCTGTCGAACGGGAAAGGGGCGTTTAGTGCGAGTTTAGGCGAGTGGGGGGTGTTCGCGTGCATGTATTTCGCCAAGCGCGTGGACGTCATGCGCAAGGCGCAGTCGGAACGACGGTGGATTCGCGAACATGTGGGGATGATTGAGGGCAAAAGAATGTGTGTTGTTGGGTACGGTGATATTGGCGCGCATGTGGCGTCTAGGGCAAAGGCGATGGGGATGCACGTGGATGCAGTGCGTCGTTCTCCGGAGAAGACGTCGGCGAACGATTCGAGCGTCGAACGCGTCGTATCATTCGCGGAGATCAATGACGCGGTAAAGGATGCAGATTACGTCGTCGTCGCGTTACCTGCGACACCAGAGACGGAGAAAATGATCAACGCTGATGTGCTGCGATCGATGAAGCCATCGAGCGTGCTCATTAATGTCGGGCGCGGATCGACGGTGGACGAAGACGCGCTCGTGGACGCCTTGCGAGACAAGACAATCGCCGGCGCCGCGCTCGATGTGTTCGCCGTCGAACCGTTACCAAGTGATCATGCGTTTTACGGCATGGAGAATGTGTTAATCAGCTTTCACTGCGCGGATCTGACTGCGGATTATCACGATTTGGCGCTCGATTGTTTCATTGAAAACGCTACAAATGTCGTCAAGGGACAACCGCTGACGCACGTTGTCGACAAGGCTCTGGGATACTAGTACCTCCCAGACCTTTCCTACGACAATGACAATCACACTTGCATACACGTTTTGTAAAAAAACCAATAGCGCGCGCACACGTACATGATGAAACAATGCAATCAATCACATTAAAAAATCAAAATTTCGACTTGTCTACATACCGCAAATCGCCCTCTTCGATGTTCGCGTACTTGGCCAAAATCAACTCCCCGAGCTGCTCGCTATAGTCCCCTTGCAAATCGAGCTCATCCTTTCCCGTCGCGCCCTTGGTCACCGAACACCCGCACGCAAACTTCTTCCCAAACATCTTACTCGCGTCCTTCAAGTCGACGTCAAACGCGTCCAAGCCTTGCACGTTGGTGATTTGCTTTTTGCGATTCCGGCTCAACCGCGTAATCACCACCTCCTTCGCCTTGGATTTTGATTTCTTGGACGACGATGATTTCTTCTTCGTCTCCTCCGCGCCGGCGTCGCCCGCGGCGTCGCCCGCGGCGCCGTCGGCGGCAGCGCCACTCGTCGCGGGCGCATCCCCAGCGGCGTCATCGCTCAACGCAACTTTCTCGAGCTTTGCCGCAGCGACGCGCGCGCACGACGCGTATTCGCAGTACTCATACGGACACGAGCATTCGGCGCAGTATTCCACGTCCATCGCGCGCGCTTCGAGCGGTGTCTGCGCGTCGGGTTGTGACGAGAGCCGTGCGCGAGCTGTGGCTGCAGTCCGCGGCGTCGGCACATCGGCGCGATGAGCGCGATCGATGATGCCCTGGACGACGCGCTCGATCTCGAGCGCATTGCGTTCAATGAAGGCTTCCGCGAAGGCGCCGAGCGCGGTCGCGTGGACGGCATTGACCACGGGCGCGAGCTTGGCTTTCAGAAAGGATTTGAGCTCGCGCGTGAGGTGGGTTACTACGCTGGATGTGCGCGCGTTTGGCGCGAGCTCATGGCGCGAGTGCGCGATGAAAGCGTGTATAGTGAACGTGTCCGTCGGTTAGTCGCGCAATTCGACGCGCTCGTGGCGGCGAGTGCGATTGGCGATCCTTTGGATGCCGAAGTGCTCGCGCGCGCGGAGGCGTTGCGAGGAAAGTTTAAGACCATCGTTGCTCTTCTCGGCGCGCGTGAAGCATACGGCGACGGTGCGAACGATGACCGTGGTATTAGTTTCTAGGTTTAGTGCGCGCTCAAACGCGCGGCGAGAGAGTTACGATAAGACATCTCGCTCACCGAGGATAAAAAGCGTCCGAAACGTGCACCGCCGCCTCACTGTAACACACGGGGTATGCTCAGTTACGCCCGAGCGTTGGCATCGGTTACGCAAGGCGCCCGCGTGCAGTTAGGCTGCACAAGACCATCGTCGCGCACGCGCATCGTTTCCGCCGCGGAAAGTCGTCGTAGGATTGTCATGTCCTCGGGACGCAAACCAGGCGTGGCGTCAGACAAAGAGTTTGACGCCTTCCTCGCCGCTGCCGCTGGGCGAAACATCGTCGTCGTCGACGCACGCAATCCGGACTTTTCCATCGAAGCGGATGATGCAAAGTTTGGCGCTGATGGTGGATCTGCGCCGATTTCGCAGTGCGGAACGCCGGCGCGCCCAAACGCGATGAATATTCCCTTTGAGCGCGAGGCCAAGCGCTTGCAACCGCAAGGCATCGAAGCGCTCGCGGCAAAGACGGGCGGCGATAAAACGACCCCGATCGTCACGCACTGCGGAGGCGGCGGGCGAGGACAAAAGGCTAAGGAAGCGCTCGAAGCCATGGGCTACTCAAACGTAGTAAACGGTGGAGGTCCCGCCGTCGCGGAGCTCTGGACAAAGTTCGGGTCGCTTTAAACCCGACACGATGCTCTCGCCCCAGCGCATGATTTATGCGAGCGTTTTGACTCATTCATTTCATACCTAGCTATTTTATTACATACACAGTTGAAGCATTGTCCCAAGTTAAGCTGTCGCTTGACGAGTCAAGCCAATAGCCCCGACGTTTGGCTCTAGAATTTTGCCGCATCCCAAACACTCTTCGCCATCGTAGAACACCGCATATTGTCCGGGTGCTAAGCCTTGATCGTCTTCGTCGATAACAACGTCACTGACGCGCTCGCCATCGACCGCACCAAAGGTGAACGATGTGCACGGGTATATTTTCTCGCCGTGACGAACCTTGACGCGCAGGTTCTCAATCGATTCCAAAGGCGGTTCAACGCCAGAAATCCAATTGAATCCGGCCACTGTAAATTTGTTGCGCGCTTTGTCTAGGCTATAATAGTCACGCGTGACGTATACGATGTTGTTCACGCAATCTTTCCCGGCGACGTACCACGGGCCGCCGTGGAGAAACAATCCACTCCGTTGACCGATGGTGTGAAACCAGTATGCGCGATGTTTTCCGAGCACCGTGCCAGATTCTACTTCAATAATATCGCCTGGCATTTCCCCCAAATGCTCGGCGATGAATTCGCTAAATTTTACCTTGCCTAAAAAGCAAATACCTTGTGAGTCTTTACGTCCGGCGTTTGGAAGCTCCGCCGACTGCGCGAGCTGCCGAATCTCCGCCTTGGGCATACCACCCACAGGAAACATCACGCTGCGCAACTGTTCTTGGCTCAAGTCTGCTAAAAAGTACGTTTGGTCTTTAAAAGAGTCACCAGACATGACGAGCTTTGCCTCCCCCGTGACATCGTTCCGCTCCACGGCGGCGTAATGTCCGCTCGCCACTCGATCAAACCGTCCAGGGTGGGTCTTCGCCAACCACTCACGAAACGCGCCAAACTTCACGCGACTATTACACAACACGTCTGGATTTGGCGTTCGACCCTTGCGGATCTCTTCCACGCTATCTTTGACGACTAAATCCCAATACGCCTCTGTCAACGCCACCGTCTCCAGCGCCGTCCCGGTACGCGCGCACACCGCCTCCGCCACTCTCAGGTCCTCCTCCCACGGACACGCATCCCAGGTATTGCGAAAATCCTCTTGAAACCAGATTTGCAAGTAAAACGCCACGCACTCATGTCCGGCGGCTTGAAGCAACGACAGCGCTACGGAGCTGTCCACCCCTCCGCTGAGCAGCACCGCGACGCGCAACGGCGCGCTCGCGGGCTCGCACAGCCGCAAGGCCGCCGCATCTTCGGGCACCCAATCGAACGATGGTAACGACGCTCCGTGCACGCGCACTGGCTCTTCCGCGCTCGAGCTCACGGCGCGCGCGCGATAGCAGCGGTGGTGTCGCGTGGAGCTCAACTTTTTCAATGGCGGCTTGGGCGCGACTGTGCGCGCGATTGCGTGCGCCATGGCGACGGTACGCGCGAAACACGTGCGCGAGAGACGTGTGCGTGCGTTTGTAGATTCGCTCGACGGCGGTGGTGTGTCGGTCACGACACAACCGCGCGCGGTGCTGTGTGGAGCCGCGAGCGCGCGAGGGTAGAGGAGCCAAAAGCGACGACGCGGCGTCGCGCGCGCGAGAACGTATTAATGAATGAAGTAGATTACAGACACGGCGCCGCGATGGGCGCGTGAAGAATGTACGCGCGCTGTGTAGAGCACAGACCACGGATACTCATACCGTGTGCGCAGCGCGCAAGTTTTCATGCTCCATGTAGTCGGCTAAGCCTGGGATGGCGTTGGGATGCCGGCGAATGGCTTCGCGGAGCTCTTCGTCGGCGACAACAAAGACAATATTCTTGTACTCCTTTAACGCAGCACCGCGAACGCCTGAGCCCGATTTGTGCGCTGTGGCTATACCGAGCGTGAGAAGGTTTTCAAACGCGCGGACGAGCACGGAGCGTCCACAATCTTTGGCGTGCGTGAGCTGCTCCTTTGAGCCCATTTCATTGAGCTCTTGCGCGAGCGCGTCAAAAGTGAAAGATGGACGTTGGCGCGCGCGATGCATTCTGTACATGGCCACACACAATAATAACTCGAGAGGCGTGACACCGGTAAGAGAGCTCACGAAAGGATTGCGATCCATGCTCTTTGCTGCGTCGACGATGTCGAGCGCGGTGACTTTGCCAAGACTTCTATTGATGCGAGAAAGAATTGCGCACGCCATCTTACTCACCGATGCCGGTGTGTTCTCAAGCCTCCCAAATTGTTCCAGCGCATTCTTCACTTCCGCGTTCAACATTGCCGCACGCAAGGAAAGATTCCATTGCTGCACAAAGTCTGGCTCACTCGGGCACAAATGTTTGTCCTTGTCCGTCAACTTTAACGCCTTGGTCACGCCGTCGACCATGGATACCGTGCTTCCGGGAGGAGCGACAACGATTCGGCGGTTGGAGAATCGACTCGCCACACGCTTTTCAAGCAAGCGGTCGATACTATGCCTACACGTCACGCCAACCACGGCAGCTTGGACGTGAGGTTGTTGAAGCAAATCCGTAATCGCATAAAGCAACGTTTGCTTGGAACGCATGGCAAAGAGTTCGAATTCATCCAGCACGAAGATCACTCCTCGTCGACCGCCTTGCAAAAGCTTGAGCATTTCTGTCATGAACGCGACGTTTTCGGCAAAACCTCCCGCAGAGCGTCCGATGGAGTCTTCACTCAAATTTGGACACAGCTGGGCGGCGACTTTCTGCATGCCGATGCGTTCGTCGGCGTGTAACAAACCATTCAAGTACACGGTGACGACCTTGCCAGGGTGGCGGTCTTCCAGCATCTTCAACGCAGAGTCTAATATCAACGTCTTCCCGCTTCCTCGGTTACCAACCATGAGCACGGAGTTATTTTGGCCTCCCGAAACGGTGTCTTCAAGCATGTTTAATAAATGGTCTCGGTGCGCCTTCAAATTCGCCGCAAAGTCCAACCCATCTGCGGAAACTGGGCGTTCTCGATTGACACCAAACAATCGCCGCCGCAAAATGCGAATGACGGCGTCACCACCGCGCGCGCACGGGACCTCGGGTTCTTCAACCTTTGGAGCGATGGCCAAGTCAAGACGCGACGGCGCTTCGCACAATTCTGCAGAATCAAGCACTTGCGTGCCACCCGCGTAATCATCCATGCCATCATCATACATTTGCGTACCACCATAATCGTCCTCCTCTTCTTCCGTCTCCGCCTCGTCTTCGCTATCTACATCCAAATTAGCGAGCACGTCGCCGACGCGCGCCACGATGTTTGGACTCGCCAGTATGCCTCCGATATTTGGGGACATTCCAATCGATGGTGCACCGTGCGGTGTCGCACCTTTATGCACGGGCGTCATCATCTGCCCCGCTGGGCGACGTCCACTCGTCGTCGGTGTCGACATCGTCCTTCTATTCTCGTCTGGCGACTCTCCTCCGTCGCCACCCGCCGCGTCGAAATCTATATTCTTCACAGGTAACCCACTCGACCCTTTCTTTTTCCTGCCCAACGAAAAAATATCCGGCGACACGGCTCCCACTGGCGACGTCGGCTTCACCACCTGCGTCGACTGTACGTCACCCTCGATGTGATCAAAATTCAACGACGCCTTGGCGTTTGTTGTCGTTTCTTTTAAAACCGTCGTCGTCGTCGCAACCATTCTCGCACGTTTCCGTGCGCCTTCGCTCGTGCCGTCGCGCGACGCCGTCGTTGCAAATCCAGAATCGCTCGTACGGCGTCCGCGCGCGCTCGGGCCAGCCGTGCCCTTGACGGACGTCGCGCCCGCCGTGCGCAACGTCTCGTCCTCATCATCTTCAAAATCTTCATCGCGTACGTCGTCTCTCACCGCCTCTACGCGCGCGCGCGGCGTCAACCAATGCGACAAGCGTTTCAATGGCGACGTTGAAACCGCGTTTCGACCGGCGCTGGCGCTCACACGCGCGCCAGACGATGGGTTTTCGCGCGCGATCGCGTGGCTGTCGCGCGCATCCGCGTCGTCGACATCCTCGTCGCGACCGCTCGGTCGACGCGCTGAGAGCAGCGCGCGCGATGCGGATGAGAACAATTGACCCACCGCGTGCTGCATCGGCGGCGATTGCGCGGCGGCGTGCGATTGTGACGCGCGAGTGCGCGTACGCGTTGTGTTGTTTTTTTGAAATTTTGTTTTCAGGCGAATTCGTAGCCACGACGCGCGGAATCAATGTTAGAATGCACGGAGACGCGCGCGTGCGAGCGAAATGAATGCCAATGAATGAAATAATATTTAAGCAACACGAATATGGTAGACTAGAGTGAGAAGGCGGTGAAAGCGAAAGGAGGATACGAGGTTTTAAAGGTCGTCCGCGGCGGCGACGACGCGCTCGATTTCTCGCGAAACGAGCTCAAAGGATGTAAACGTGATCGCCGCCGCTGGGGTTGTGCGGATAAGATTTGTACCACACCCGCGATAAAATGCAGATGCGCCGCCGTCGCGATGGATGCGTCGGATGAGAGCGCCAATGCCTTGAAATGGGCCGAGGCCGTGCACGTGCATGTGGGACCGGATGACCTCGTGCGGGTACGTAATCGTCGACGCAATCATCTTGGCGAAAGCCGAGGCGACCATCAAATCGAGTGCCGGGATTTCGTCGAGTTGCACTCCCCGTCGCGCGGCGAGTTTGACCTTGATTGACTCGTACAATGGAAATTGGATTATGACGTGCGCAATGCCCATCAACGATGGCCCGAAACCACTGTATAAACCTTTAAGCCCTTCTTCAGTGGCAATCCTTCGCAGAGCATTTACAGTGGACGTGTATGGCACGCGCACTGGTATTGTTGACGCCAAAGCTTGGGAATGTTGTACCTGTAAACGAGTCTTGGCTACCCATAGCGGATTGGTAACGAAAATAGTCGCAGCCCCCGCGCCCGCCGCGGACACAATGTGCGCCACATGATCCGCCCCTTGCACCTCTACATCACCACCACTGGCATCGTTAGCGGAAGTTGTACTGTCGCTCCCGCTACCTCGCCGCTCTTGACGCAAAGCCTCTCGGGCCGCGGCTCGCTCGCTCGTCAAAACGCGCTTTAGCGCTCCATAGGTACTAAAGTACACCCCCCAATTCGGCAACAACGCCGCAATCGTCGGCCCTAACCCGCGATAGAGTCCTCGAACACCTTCAGAACGCGCGATTCTCCGCAGCGCTTCAACCGTGCTCAGGTACTGCTCACTCTGACTCGCGAGCGTGCTCACTTGAAGTCGCGTCTTCAGCACATCCAAAGGACACACCACCGTCGCCGCAATCGTCCCCGCGACGGCGCCAGACAACCCATTGGAGAATGACTGGTCCGCAATGGCGCGTAAAACCAGTGGGTTTAGCCCTCGGGCGATGCGCGAGTGGATGTCGTACGGGGGGAGCTGTCCTGGAGCGCCGCGCTCAGTGGACGACGTCGAAGCCGCAGAGGAAGGTACCGACGACGCCACGGGACGCGACATGCGTACGAATCGCTTGCCTAGTGCAATAAGTCCGTCTATACGTCTATGATACTAAGCCGCGCCAGGAGCGCGCGTCGTGCGCGCCAGCGTATGAGGTTGCACTGCCTAGGAAAATATGCAGGGTAAGCCACCGGGTCGAGCCGCTGCGTCTCGAGAGGAAACCATCCAAGCTCCGACATGAATGAAGATGACGGGCATTGAAACATGAGAAATATGCATTATTATACGAGCTAAGATGTATACTACGAGGCATTGGAGGTGACCCAATCCACGGTGTCGCGTAAAATTTTAAAGTCGTGCGCGTCGGCGATGTTTGAAAAGACGCGCAAATCGTCGTTGAGCGCCCCAGGTTTGGCTGAGCATTTGTACAATCCACCGCACGCGCAACGGTTTGCCAGGTGACCAACTTTAACACGACCGTCGCGAGAGCACTTTAAGTCCTGGAGTTGGTATTGACGCACACGGTCGTTGAGTTCGGATACGAGCGAGCCTTCGATCCACTGCAAGTCGTACGGCTGCGCGCACGTCAAGCACGCCCATCGACCGGCGGCCAAATCGGGATCACGGCACAAATCCAAGTCACGGCAGTCTGAACAGTACGAACACATAGCATCACGCAATGTGAAAGACACGCACGGGTCGATGAACTCGGCTTGCGGGGCGAATTCGGCGACGCGGAGCAAGCGAAGCGCGTTGCGTCGCAACAACGCCACGGGACCAGTGAGACGCGCATCGAGCGATAACACCTCAAGTACAGTCTTCACAAACGCCAAGGCGGGCGTACCGCGAAGTTCTTTCGAGAGGTGCGCACCCGGAGGTGACGGGAACTGGTGCTCTATCGGCGCCCGCGGTCCAGCCAAACCAAGCTTGGCTTGAATGGCTTGCGCGAGACGCAAGAGTTTCGGGCCAAAGTGCGACTCGAGCTGCGCTTCGAGCCACATCGCTTTTTCTTCTTCAACGCGATCCAAATCGCGAGCGTTGTGTCCAGCGCCTGGCGTCGAAGGCGGGATTTGCTGATCGATCGGAGAATCTCTTTCAGCATCCGAATCACAATCCACGTCCGAATCCTCGCTGTCGCTCAACATTCGAAACGACCTCACTGGCGTTCGGCCGCGAAGAGGCACGTCATCCTCCTTGTCGTGTTTCCATGGGATCAACAAATATTCGCCAACGATGGCATAGAAGTGCTCACGCACAGCTTCAGGTAAGAAGAGCGCGATGTTCCACACCATGTCGAGCGAATGCTCACCGTTACGCATTGCGCGCGGATCCAGTTCGGCATCCATGGGCGCGATGGAATCCTGCCACTGGCTTTCACCTGGAAGGTTCACGGCGGAAATACCGGCATAGTCGAAAGGTCCACGAAATAACAACGAGTGCCATTGCTTCACGGGTTCTAACTCGAGCCAAGAAAACAACTCGCGCTTGTGCAAGGCAGTCTTCAAACCTTCAACGCAAGAGGCGGCGCTCGCGAGATCGTGCTTGCCAGTAGCGATGATAATTCTACGCATGTCCGCGTAGACGACGTCCACTTGAAGCTTGCGGATTTCCGCGAGTAAGAGCGTGAAAACCTTCTTCATACACAACTCAACCAAATGTCTCAACGCAGGTTCCCGTAAAGCCGAAAGTGGACTGAACAACCAGCGTTGAAGTTGCTGCAACAATTTATCGGCGTATTCGTTGCCGTAATCTGATGCGTCAGAGAGCCAGTTCGAAACAAGCTTTCGCAAAGTCTTGAACGCGCCCGCGGCTTCATGTCCACCCAGTCGTGTCGTGCTCTTTGAGCCAGTCTCAAAGCCCAACAACGCGCCTTGTTCTAAATCATTCAAAATACCAGAGTTGACGATGGCGCACACGACTAAGTGATGCGCCTTGAGTTCAACGCACACGCTGCGATGAGCCCCGGCGTTGGTGATTTCCATGCGCGACGATTCGACGGCACCATCCAAATCGCTCAAAGACACGCCGCTGGCGCCGCCACCCAAGTCAGGGACACCACCCACACCAGTCCATGAGACTTGTTCGTCATCCGCCAAAGCGCGGGCGAAAAACGTGTCCGCCGTGTGCACACACCAATCAGCATGCAAGTTACCCACGGGAACGTGTGCGTAGCGCGCGATGTCAATGTGTTCTTTCAGCCACTGTGCACTGTGAGCAATGCGAACTGACGCAATTTTCGCCGCATTCAACTGCCACCCAACAGTTTCCAAAGCACTGTCAGACGAGTTCGGTGGCACCATGATTAAAGGCAAGCGGCCCGACGCAGGCAACATCGCTCCGAGACGCCCGGCGAGACCTTGGCGCACAGAAAGACTATCTTGAGTCGGTTCGAAGCCAGCACTCGATGGCGCTTCAACGACGAGCACAGTCGCACCACGCGAGCTGTCAACGTATTTGCCCAACGCAATGTTCAAGTGCTTGCTCACTTGCTCAGTGTTTCGCGCATACAACACTATCCAACCATTCGCAGTCGGCGCGGTGTCAACGACGTCTTCGTTTTCCACGTCGGACACTCCGTCGACTTCTCGTAAGAGTTTGGACCACACTGCAGCCGTGACTTCTTTGACGCCACCACCCGGTTGATGCACAACGACGACGCCTCTGTTCTCGCGGTGATCGTGCAAGACATAGATCCCTCGACCCTTTTCACCAGATAAGCCGGCAAAATACAAAGATATGTGCTCAAGCTTTGGCAAGTACGAGATTTCAGTCGTCGTCTTCATCTGGAACATACTGGCATCGTACAAAGCATCGGTGATTTGCATAGCGCGTTGCTGCTCTGCTCGCTTGATTGCCATCACGCAACCAAACTGCTGAATCAAACGATCACGCAAAGGCACGTGTTTTTCATACACCCCAATCACGGCGGGGTTAGCAAGAAGAGCGGCAACTTCCAAACCGCTTGCAAAGTCTTCCTCGCTGATGTTGATTTCATACAAGTGCGGGGCTTCAAATCCACGAGGAAGCGACAAGTTGACGCGTCGCTTGCCATCGAGGCCAAGATCACCTTGACGATCTGGTTCACGCATAGCAACGATGAGACGCCGCGGAATGGAAATCTTTAAAGTCTGCATACCACCATTAACGTAAACCCACACGCCGTACACACCCGGTGTTTTCGTCTGCTCGATTTGAATGATTTGTAACGCAGAGAGCGCGACGATTTCTTCGCGGGACTCGATAAAGTTATCAAGACCATGCGCGGAAGAACGACGTCTCCTTCGCACAACGCCACCTTCGCGTTCCGCTCGAGCAATTTCGGCTTCTTCTTCTGCGCGCTGGCGCTTCATGTTGACGCGCAACTCCTTCCACTTTGACTTCGCGCGAGACAACCAACCATCATAGTTGGCTTCTCTCTCTTCAGCGGCGGCGACTTCTCGCTCGCCTTTCGTAGACCCAGGAGTACGCGGCGCAACTGGCGCAGAATTTTCCGGCGTTTGCGGAGGTTCGTCGTCGCGCAAGAATGTTCGAACACGGCCGCGAGTCGGCGTCGCGGCTGCCCTACCATGGTCTTCCATGTCAAGGATGTTCATATCTCTGCGCATGAGCGGTGCGCCACCTGCAATGGCCGTGTTAAACATCGTCCTCAAATTACGCTGCGAAAACTTGTCTGCTCTTTCGCGAATACGTCTTGCAAGCCAATCAGGGTGTTTCACTCGCGGACATGGGTTTTCAACGTTCTGCAACGCCGCAGGAATGGTGATAATTTTCTGAATCGCTCCACAAAGACGAGTTTTGTAGTACTCCCAGTCAACCATCTCACGCATATCTGGCATCTCATCAGCCTCGCCCGGAATCGCATCCTTTGTCCATGACTTCAAGAAAGAACGAGCGACGGACACCTCAGCGTTGAAAATACTCACAGGAATCGCGCGTTCGGAAGTTGGTGCTCCGTACGGCTTCTTCGAAATGATATACTTACACACCAAACCTTTGTCCTTGATCAAATCTTCACCCAAAAATTGTGCAAGACGGCGAGCAGTCGTAACAGGGCACGACTTGCGATCGCCATATTCCTCCGCGGACTTACTCATCACGCTTGATTCAGAAATAAACTCCATCAACTCTTCGTCTTCAAAGTTTGCACCTTTAGTCCACAACATGTCGAGCCAACGGTTTGCAATGGCGCCAACTGCTTGGTACACTTCTTCTAGAGTGTCACCCTTCAAGAAGTGATCAAACACCTCAGATTGGAAAACTTTAATAAGTTTGAGCTCACCACGTCGCTTGAGTTCGAACCCCTTCAACTCCTCTAAAGATCCATCGTGGTTGAAAACTGCGTAACGCTTTTTAATCAACACACCTTCTTCCTTTGACGCTGGCAAAATCATCGCCTTGTAAGGTCCATCGACTTCGAATTCGATTGACATTTCGGAACTCGTCTGATAAGAAGATCTGCCATTTTCATTCACGAGCGTTTGATATTGGTCGTTCGTGTTTCTCAACGCGGTCATACGATTAAGTACAACGCACGGGTACGAAATCTTGTAACTCTTCTTCTTACCGTTTGGCATGGAGAAAGCGAACTCCTCTGGGAATGAGCCAGGCAAGCAGCACCAAATACCATCAGTATCTAATTCAAGCGGCTTACCGATGTCATCCACCAAACGCTTCGCCATCTGAATAATCTTCGCGCCAGTGTTAGTCACGACGCCAGCCATCTCCATAGAGTACCAGCGCGCGCCCTTGCGCATGACGTATCCATAGAAAGAGTTCAAAATACATTTGTGCGCAAGCTGCAAAGAATCGTACAACGTGACCATATCGGCCGCCTTTTGGATCTGAATCGGGTTACCGTCGTCTTTGGCGGCGCCCAACTTACCCTTCCACTCTTTGTTCAATCCCTTGTACGTGTAGCGTCGATCGCGGAACGCCTTAACGGTGTCAATGTAGAAAGGGTTTTCACGCATGCAAATGCCAGCCGTCTTCGTTTTTGTCACGGGCTTGTCCAAAACCTTCTTGTACACTTTTTGCGTGTACTTTTTCAAACGATTTTTCTTCTCTTCTTGCTGTTCTTCGTATGAAAGCTCAGTCCAGAATCGCTGCGGGTCACCAGGTTTCAGCGGCGGAAATCTGTCCGCTTGAAGCTGAGCCTTAATGGCCGAGTACTCGCTCGACGTCGATGCGTAATGTTCGCCACGCCAAACCCATTCCATTTCGCGCAAACATGTTTTACCGGGACGGTTGTAATCACACGCCGCACACGTATCTTCATCAACAATCGCCGGCGGTTGCAAGCGGTTGGTAAGAATAATATTTGGGTACATAGCCGCGACGTCCAAGTGATAAATCAAAGGTGTTTCCGTAAGAACTGGGTTGTCACGGAGATGCTCCAACTTTTTCACAATCTGCTCCTTAATTTCGTCGTAGTTTTCACAATCTTCTCGCTTGATGCCTTTGCCTTCCACGCGAAGCGCGTAATCGAGATCGTCGTCGAGATTGTCCAACAGCTCTTGGTATCCAGTCGGATTCAAGCGGAAGTCGCAAGGGATATCCGAACGGAAAACCCCAGACTCCAAACACTCGACGTGACCACCGATGTAGGTTTCGCTACTCAACAAATGTCCGTCGTAATATTGTTCGCCCGCGCTGACTTGCTTGTTCGGGCACACAATATTGCCGCGGAATGCCTCAACCATCAATAAAGCCTCGCATAGCGTCCCTGAACCTTTACGAAGCACCTCATCAGGAGATAGCGGAATGATCGTCGACAACGCAAAGATGAATGGATGCACGTAGCTCATGTACAAATAGTACGTGCTGACGGCGTCGGAAACGGAATACGCAGCCATTGTTTGCGGCTGGCTCTGCGCGTATGGCAGCATATCCTCCGGGTCCACTTCGACAGGATCATAACCAAGCTTGGCTTTCGTCACCGCTTTCAAACCATGAGACCCAGCCGGGAGATAGGAGTCGCGTTTCACCCATGCGAACGCGTCGAGGTGCAATGCAAATTTGCTGCGGCATTCACCAGACGTTTCACATTTGAATCCAATTTCGCGGTACATGTTCATACCGTTCTTCTTCGCTCGCGTTTCAATGAATGGGAAATCGAAGTAATCGCCGTTGTACGTGACGTAAATACTCGGTTGTACTTCGCGCATATGATCGAACCATCGTCGCAATAATGCTTCTTCGTTTGGCTCGTTCCACACAATGAACGGACCTTGGTACTCGGGCTTTGGCGTGTACTCAAAGTCTTCAACATCCTCGCTCACCACTTCGCGGTTGATGATCAAATAACCTTGCTGGTCAACCATATACGAAATCATAAAAACTTGATCGAACTCGGCGTCGGGAAACTTGAGCGGCAACTTGGTGGTTTCGATATCAAACGCGCACACGCGCACTTCGCCACGCGTCAACATTTCCTCCTGCAATGTCATCGTGACCATCCCGTGCTCAGCGCGCACGGAGTACCACTTACCACATCGCACTTCGCTATCAATCAAATAACGCATGTGGTAAGGCACGTCGTACTCACGAATATCCAACATGGCGTCTTCGTAATCCGTGAGTACGCGCTTCTTCATCGTCCCCGCGTCCAAGCTTTCTTGGTGTGCCAACGCCTGGTATGCCGCCGACGCATCAGACTTTTTCTTGTTCTTGGCGATGATTGGCATGATTTCTCGGCGAACATCCATCATTTCCTGATTGGTGGCGAACGACACTTTTAAATACGTCTGCTGCAACCCGCTCAAGTGATTCTTCAAGTCTAAATCCTCCTTATCCACCATCTCTACGTCGAGCAATTGCTCGGAAAACTTCCGACGCAACAGCGCTTCGACTTCATGCTCACATGACGATTTGGTGGCGAGATAAAAGTACGGCGCGTACTTCACTTGCGCCTTGAACGTAGACCCGTCTTCGGACATGAAGTAACAATTCACCGCCGAATACGCCTTGTCCGACTCCTTATCCTCCACCTGCGTCGTGGACACATTAATCAACCACCCGATACGGTCTTCACCGCCAACGTGTACATCAAACCCCAACTCCTTCTCCAAAGCATCCTCCTCCGCGGCGATCTGCGCCTTGGTCCGCCCGTCGCTCTCCGCGCCCGCGTACCCGCCACCGCGCCCGCCACCGCGACCACCACCGCGACCACCGCGACCGCCGCGACCGCCGCGCGCCTCACCGTACAAATTCGCCTTATGCCCCGTATTCGTCCCAGTAAACGCCGGTTTCTGCCCCGCCATCGCGCGCACCGTCGCTCCGATGCCTCAAAACGTTTCAAAAATCACGCACCCACACCGATCTAATCAATCAAATCCCGCCCACGTCCAATCGCGCGATCGCCGCCCTCGCCCTCGACGGTCGCACGCACGATACGAAACAATTCGCGCGCACCCTTCCGTGCGCCGCGATCGACCGCCGCGTCGACGTGTGACGCCCTCGACGGTCGCGCGACGTCACAGCGACAGGTGGACGGACGGGTTTGAATTTACACACAATGATACGGGTTTTGTTTTTCTTAATACACACATGTACGGGTTTTATTGTTTTTGTGTGTCTGCGCCGTGCCGCCAGCGCTCGATGCGCGGGCTACGCGCCACACCGCGCGCGCCAGGGCGTCGAAGGCGTCGACGTGGGCGGCAACGCGTCGACCGTGCGTGTCTTTAGCGAAACCCTATCGCGTCGCGGTCGCTGCGCGGTGGTGGTGGCGGCGTCGAGGACGAGGATGGTGGCGTCATGGGTGTCCCGAGGTGCGCGAGTCGCGCGCGCGTGTTCGTCGCGCGGCGTCGCGATGCCGCGCGCGATGACCGCCGCGTGGTTGGCGATCGATCCGAGGCGTGTGCTGTCGTCGGTGACGTCGTCGGCGCATGGTGATGATGAGACGCCGTGGCGACGGAGGGCGGAGCACCACGAGGCGACGCCGCGCGCGCCGACGTGGTCGACGACGGCGCTCGGCGACTCGAACGCGACTCGAACGAAGGAGCCAATCGATCGCGTCGAGCTTGAGAACGTGGCGAGGTTGGCGAATGTGCGGATTGATGACGTGGACGCGACGCTGGAGGATGTGAATGGGATTTTGCGGTTCGTTGAGGCGTTGGACGGGGCGGACGTCGCGGGCGTGGCGCCGATGTGGAGCGCGCACGACGCCGCGGATGGATTACGTATGCGGTTCGATGCCGCGGCGAGGCGGGCAGAGGCGGGCGGGGAGGCGGGTGAACGCGAGCTCGCGGCGCTGCCTCGAGAACGCGCGTTGCGCGAGGCCAAGTACGCGCGCGATGGAGATGAGTTTTTCATCGCGCCGAATAGCGGGACAGCTGGGCACGACTAGTCGAGCGAGGATGCGCGTGCTGTATGATACCAACAAGTTTGTACTTCTAGGTAGTAGGGATTAATATTAGAACACAACTCGATAAAAACTACGAACAATACAATGATGTAACTATAGGCCAGCGCACTAGGCTGTCCTTTGGTGGGATTTGTGTGATTGCAACGAGCCGAGCGCTGCGGCGGATTTCGCGCCGTCGCGTTTAATTTCTCGCGCGGTGAAATGAAAAACGCCCCCGGCGAGGGTAAGAAGCGCTGCATTCGCACCGAGTGCGACGGGGATGCCTGCACTATCTGCTAGCGCCCCGAGCGCGAGTGGGCCGAAAAGCAACCCGACGTCGCCACATGTGCGGTAAATGCCAAGCGCCGAACCTCTGATGTTTTTCGGAGAAATGTCGGCAGCGTACGCCGCCGGCGCCGTTCCCATCAAGCTCCCAGCGGCGGCCCATAGAATACTCGCCGCGGTAAACGCGAATGGATCGGTGGTCGTGCCAATGAGCGCTACGGATGCGGCGCTCATAATCACGCACGGCGCAATCACCGCTTTTCTGCCTACAGCGTCGGTGATGGCGGCGGCGGGGCCGAGACCCAGCAGAGACGTCACCGCCATGGCAGAGAACAATGCCCCGAGCGCGTCTGGCGTAAATCCAAAGCTTTGATAGGCTAAAATCGGCAACAACGTCCCACGTCCACCGGCACCAGAGAAGAACAACGCAGCGTTCAAGCCGCACACCGACCAAAAGTCAACCGATTTCACGAGTCGACCCATCGCGGCGTCCTGCGCCGTGCTCGCGTCCGCGACAACTACGGGTTTCACCACTCCTTCGCCCTCTAAAACTTCCGACGGGTTCTCAATTGGATGTCCGTCGCAATACCAATGTTTGCTAGGCTTGACGGTATCATCCACGGCTGTCGCCATAGGGCGAGTCTCTGAGACTTTAAAATAACTGTGCGTCATCGCGAGCGAGCTCAATCCCGCTACGGCTAAAAATGGCGAGCGAATAGACATGCCTTCCGCACCAGCGATGGCACCACCGAGTGCAGGGCCGGCGGCAGCGCCTGCTAAAACCGCCGCCTGATTCGCGCCTAAAATACGCGCTCGATTGCCGTGCGTGGAGAGGTCGGCTAACATCGCCGTCGCGCCCGACATAAACATCGACGATCCGATACCCGCCACCGCCCGCGCGGCGAGCAACTCCCCGAGCCCACCACTCGTGTACGACCAAAGCATCCCTATCGTCGTCACCGCCGGTCCCGCAATCATGAGCGGACGTCTACCATACGTATCCGCAAACATCCCGCACGGCAAGTTGAACAAGAGTCTACCCGCCGCAAACGCCGACATCGTCGCCCCAATCTCCGTCGCATTCGCCCCAAACTCATTCGCCAACATCGGTAACACCGGCGAAGCACACGAATGCGCCGTCATCAATATCGCACTCGTCAAGCACACCGCAGCGACGTCGCCATGCTGACGAATGAGCTCAAACGCACCCGAAAACGCCGACGCTGAAACCCCACCGCTCGTGCTCACCGCCCCCGTATCGTCCTCGTCTCGCACCGCCGCGCGCACATGCGCCGTTGACGTCGACGACGACGCAAACGTTGGTCCCACCGCCCCGCGCTCGCGCGTTCGTCCATCGCGCGCGCCTCCACGCGCGTCGAATTCATTATACCCGCGCACCGCTCCGCCACCATGCGATGACGCATCTTGTCCCGCCCGCTGCGCCGCTCCCGCGCTCGACACCGCGCGCCACCGCGCGTGCGCGACGAACTCATCGCGTGGCACCGCATCGCGCGCGCACAGCGCGCGGAGACGCGCTGCGTCGACGCACCGACGGCGCATGGATGCGGCGCCGTGTGAAGTGGCGCAACACCAAACATCGCCTCACATCAACGCGCGCACGTGCGTTCGACACGCCCTCGTCCGCGCGGTCGACGCGCGTCACGCGAACGCGACGCGAACGCAGTGCGCATGCGCGACGATTCCGGCGCCGCCGATGTGCGCGCGAGCGACGCGGCGGAGATGAATGATGGTGATGATGATGTTTCTCGCGCCACTCGCACGGGCGACGCATCGACGACGACAGCGACGACGACAGCGGCGCCGGGCGCGATCGATGCGTCGGAATCGGTCGTGACGCCGACAAAGGCGCCGCGTGACGTCGCGAACGCGGATATCACGCGTGCGTTGCCCACGAAAGGGTCGGGGAAGGGTGTGGGCGTGGCGTTCTTTGACTTGGACCATACGATTATAGACGCCAACTCGTCGTGGCTGTGGGTGAAGAGTGAGATTAATGCGGGACGAGTTGGGTTTTCGCTCATCACGCAGGCGATGTATTGGTTCGGGAGGTACGCGCTCGGGTACGGGGATGGGGCAGAGACGGCGGGGAAGGAGGCTGCGGCGCTGTACAAGGGCGAACGGGAGGAGGCGTTTAGAGGTCGAATTGAAGACTTTTTTCGCATGGAGTTGCAGCACCGCGTGCGGCCGGGGTTTAAGCGCACGCTCGCGGCACATATTGAGAATGAGGATCGATGTGTGATGTGTACGTCGACGTGGCAGCATCCAGCGGCGATTGGGGCGGAGATTTATGGGTTGGAGACGGGTGAGGAGAACATCGTGTGCAGCGTCATGGGCGTGGATGAGAACGGCGTTATGGATGGTAACATCAACGTTGTAGCGTATGGTGATGGGAAATACGACACCACAAAAGCGTGGTGCGAGAAGCACGGTGTGGACATGAAGGATTGCTACTTTTACACGGATAGCATGACGGATGTGAAACTACTCGAACACGTCGGATATCCCGTGTGCGTGAATCCTGATCCGAGATTGAAAGCGCACGCACTCAAGCGTGGGTGGCCAATTTATGATTGGGGAGTATCTCCACCGTTGTTCACGAAACCTAGATATTCGTACGCGTGCTTGCGTAGCCCATGAATTATTTGGAACGCCGCTGAGACGCGTCAGACGCGTCCAATGCTTGGCGTGTTGTTATTGTATTACAGAATCTGAAGATGATTTTACCGCCTCTCAGAGCTACCAAAGCTGATGCGTTTTTAAATTGCGCACAGTGTTAAATCGCCGTTCCTCGGCGCGCCACGCGGAATCGTACGCGCCCGCAGCTTCGCGATTTTCGACAAACGAACCGTACTCCTCCGTCGGCGGCTCGTACCAATCCTTCATATGTCGCGGCAATTCATGCACGCCGTACTCAAAGAAACCTTCTTCTTCTGGAGCTTGCTCTTGCGCATACGACGCCGCTGGTGGTGCCTCCTCGTACGCGTGTTGTCTGTCGGGCGCGAACGGCATTGAATACGGCTCCCCGTACGCCGCGTCGTACGACACCCTCGTCGCCGTCGCCGAGCCCAACGATCCCGATCGCAACAATCGCACGTCTTCATCACTTAATGGCACTCCCGACGGTGGTGCCGATGCCGCTGTCGCCCCTGCTCTCGCGTGCATCAACGAAAGCTCTTCCTCGTCGAGCTCCCGCCCGCGACGTCGAGGCCCATCGCTTTCGTCATCATCCCCTCGCCTCTCTGGCGCCAACACCGTCGCCAAGTGCGACTCCAAGTGTGCACATCGCCTTTTATTCTCCGCAGCTTCCGCCCCGGGGCGCGGCGCGCGCTCGACGCCCGCGCGAACGCGCGCCCAGTATTCGAGCACCGCGGCATCTTCCTCTCGCGCGCGCGAGCTCGCGCGCTGTGCACGGCGCGACGTCGGCGATTGTGCGTTCGGCGCGCTCGTGGCGATGAACGGAATCGGATTCGTCTCGCGCCCGACGTCGTCGTACGTGCGGTACGTCATGACGCGTGCGCGCGAATGTGGCGTGGCGTTGGTGTTTCCAACGACTGTATTCAACCAGCGCGCTCCAAGAGGCGAGCTCACGCGCTTTTCTCGCGCGCGTCGACGCCGATGGATGCGCGTTTGTGCCGAGATGATGGCTATGATTATTAACTTAACATTACAACACCCTCGGCGCGACGACGTGCGCGCTGATGCGCGTTTACGGCGCCGCCGCGAGCGCGGCTTCCATGACGTCGCAGTGCGCACGCGCGACTTTCGCCTGGTGAAGCTTTACGCGCGCCAACGCCTGCGAGGCCGCCAGAGCCTTCTTCACGTCATCTACGCTCGATGCGTCGGTGATGTCTAACGCACCGGTATCGATGACAGACGCGTCGTGTCCCGCGCTCGCGTCCACTTCGGGCGGCGGCGGCGCCGCGCGGCCGAGCGCAATAAACTTTTCCAAAAGCGCGCGTTTCCGGGCAAGCTCCACATCCAGCGCCGCCGTCACCGTTTGGCGTATGTCTTGCGACCTCGCGTATCGCGCTCGCGCGTCTTCAATCTACGATACCGACGAAAAAGTACGCAGTCATTCGTCAGACTCGCGACACCATCAACGCGTCGCGTCAACAAACGTACCGTCATATTCTCAAACCTCGCGGCGTCTCCTTTCGCCGCCTCCTTCAACCGCGCGATGACATCCTTATGCGCGTCGCCGTCGCCCGACATTGTCCTCGCACGCCGCGCACTGAAGACGACGCGGCGGCGATGTGTGGCCACAAAAACCGTTGTCCCAGGCTGTCGGCTCCACACGCTGACGCGCCCGACGACGACGACCGCCCGACGACGACGACGCACGCGCGCGCCATGGCTGTACGAGTGTCTTACCCATCGTTCGCGATCGCGAGAGCGGCGCGAACGCGCGCGAGAGACGGCGCGAGACGCGTGCGCCGAAGCGCGACGTTTGAAGACGGTGCGCCGTGTCGAATCACCGCGCGCGAGGACGGCGCCATGTTGTTTGAGTTTGGCGTCGCGCCCGAGGCGGTGGTGGAGGAGACGAACGTGGTAGACGTCGTCGACGCGTCGTCCGTCGCGGAAGAGGCGGTGGAGCGCGTCATGACTGTCGTGGATGAGTTTGTTCCAGCCAACACCGCGCGCGCGCCGACGCAAACGCAAACGCCGTTATCAAAGATGAAGAAAGCCGAGCTCGTATCCGAGTGCGTGCGATGCAATATTGATGCCACAGGAACCGTGGCGGTTTTACGCGCGCGCTTAGCCGAACATCGCAGCGCATCCGCTGCGGTTTCCAACGCATGAGCGCGCTTGGATATTTTCTCACCCGTACTCCTTCCGTTGTTGTTCTCGTCGTCCACCGGCGTTGTTGTGTCAATACTCATCTCACGCTATCATGATATTTTTTTGTGTTCTGTACAATCCATCGCTGCGCGAAAGCGTCCCGCGTGAACGCGCGCGGGCATCGTTTGAGCTCGGCGAGCTGTCGCTCGCCTCTCGAAAACAAACATTTGAATCAGTGATCCACCGACGGCAGAACTCGTCGTGTGCACGCACACATCGGCCCCATGCACGCCGCACGAACGCTCGCGCACACCGCGTGGCGTCCGTCGAACGATGTGCGCGCCGCGCACGCGCACAGACGACACCGGCGCCAACGCACGACGACCACATTCGTGTGGCCCATCACGTCCGCGGCGTCGTCACGAAACGACGGCACCATCGACGATGACCGCGCACCGACGGGCGGTCGCGCGCGCGGATTTGTCGGCGCGTCATTTTACGCCGATCCGTACGACACCCGGACGCGAGGGTTGCCGAGCGCGAGGGAGCTCGCGACGAATGTGCGCAACTTATCTGGACCGATGAGCGGCGCCGCGCGAAGAGCGAAGAGCGCAATGCGGCCGACGAATAATGGCGCGCGCGTGACGAAGAATCGCGCTGAGGAGGTGATTGAACGTCGGCGGCGCGTTGAGCGAGGGATGCGCGAGGAGTTGGTGAAGAAGGAGGTGAAGAATTTGGTCAAGGAGCGGGTACGTGGGTTCAAAGCGTCGACCGATCGATCGCGGGACGGGTTGATTATTTTGGATTATACGTCCATGTGTAGCGTCGACGCGCCGCGCCAACTCGAGCACCGAGTGCGTTTTGACTGACGATTTATGACGACAATGATTTATCGCACGCAGGCACAACGCGCGTTGGAAGTTGAGCGATTAGACATGCCGGATGGCAGCGTATTGTTTCGATTTAAAGTTCAAGCAGTCACTGACGAGGAACAACAACAAATGACGCGAGAAGTCGAACGACGACTGGGTGCTGACGATAGTATTTACATGAACGACAATATCGTCGCGAGATGGTTCATGACGGTCAGGTTCTTAGCGTCGACGTTATCGCTAGAAAATGCCATCGTGTACATCGCCATGACGCCGTTTAGAGTGGCGTTTTGGACCTTTGCGTACACGCTTCGGGCCATCTTTTGGATCGTCACCGGACGTGGAGGTAACGTCCGAACGCGGCGCGCGAGCAAGCAATTGAAGCAAGCGACAAATACAATCGTCACCACGGGTCCCGAACGTGGGTTTAATCCTTTTGGGAGCGTCAAGAAGCGTCCAAATTGGCGCGCGTAGCTCTGAGCCAAATTTGTTGAATATGTATAGCGAGAAACACACCACAGTGTCCGTCGCGCCGCCCTCATCGCATCCACGCGACGACGACGACGACGACGCGAAGGACGACACCGAACCCCACCTCTATTTTCTTTCAATGCCACGCGCGTCGCGCACGCGATAACGACGACGTAAAGGCATGCGCGAGGACGCGGGCGCGCGACGTCCAGCGAACAGAGCGCCTCGACGCAAACCAGTCCTTCCACGGCGAGGCGTCCCGACGACGCCGCGCACGCCCGCTGGGGCGATAGAAGTGCTCAATGTGCGCGTGCGGACGAGCGGCCAAGGGGACGGCGATGGCGAGGACGCGCATGATTGGGTGCACCGCGCACCGCGAGCGGTTGGTCCCGCGAGCGACGGCGACGGCGACGGCGACGATGACAATCCCGGTGCCGTCTCCATGCGCGGATTTCGAGGGTTCGGGTACGGCACAGACGGGTTAGGCATCGTTCCGGGCGCGAGCAGCGCGGCGGGCGGTGCGGGTGCGATGGGAGGCGCGCAGGAGGTGTTGCACTTGACTGAAGAGACGGCGGAAAAGGTGTGGGACGTCTTGGCAAACTGTCGCGATGACGACGCATCCGAGGCGCCGTCGACGACGAAAAGCGATGTAGAAATAGCGCGAGAACGACTCGCGGCGGCGAACTTGGCGGCACCGATCGTGAAGGGTGAAGCAGCTGGATTGGCGCCGACGAGCGGCGGTCGTCGGCGCGCGGCATCGAGCGTTAATATTTTAGACGAATTGAGCGCACAAGAGCGCCATGGCGCCGTTGTTGCATCTCGCGCTGCCGCGAGTGTGGATGCGAGAGAAGAAGCCGAGCGTGTGCTGCGCGCACGGAAGTTACGAGATTCGTTATTAAGACGTCGCGTGCTTGAGAAGGGATTCGCAGAGATGCGCGTCGATGAAGCGCTCGCCGCAAATCCGGAAGTCGGCGACACGAAAAAGCACGCGCTTGAACGTTTAAGCGCTGTATTGGATTGGTTGTGTTTGCGCGTGCCCAAGGACGAAATGCCCGACGCGTTCGTGCGATTATCAGAAGCGTCACAAAAGCAGAAAGAGTCAAAGACAGAGCTCGTCGTTTCTGGCGCGGCGACGACACATGAAGCGCACGTGAGCGATACGAGAGCCACCGACCCGTATGTGTTGCTTTTACAGCGCGCAATGCTCGCTCGTTTGATGGCTATTGGTTTTTCGCGTGCGGAATCGAGAGAAATGTTAGAATCATGTGGTTGGATTGAGGAAGACGCGATGTACGCGTTGCTTAAATCACTTCAGCCCGCCGACAGCGACACGCCTTTGATGCCGCCTTCGCAAAACAACGACGACATGCTCGCCGAACGCGGGGAAGAAGCCATGGCTTTAGAAGCCATATTAGATGATAAGTTCAAAATTTGCGAGGCGGACAAACTTTGGACGGTGCAAGTAGAATTGGACGAAGACGCCGCCGGGCGTCAATGGGACACGTGCGCGCTCGAAGTGCACTTTCCACCAGGGAGCACGTATCCCGCCGAAGCGCCGCTCTTCGTCGTTCGTCACGACGCACTCCCAGCGACCGTTCGTCGATCAGTGGCTGCGAGTGTGGCGGCCCACGCGCAGGCGTACCTGGGTGAACCATGCGTGTACGCCGTGATTGATTGGGTGCGAGAAAACATGCCGACGATTCTCGCCGAACGCGGGACGCTCGACGACGGCGCCGAAGAAGGCGAAGAGGGCGACGGTTTCAACATCGATGATGGTGTACGTGAAGACACATTCGTTCTCACTGGACGCGGTGCACACATCAAGCGCACATACGAACGATTGGAAGCCGAACAAGCCAAGCGCGACGCCGATGAGGACGAACGCCGCGAGCGTATTGAATACTTTAGAGCCATGATGGCTGAAGAACGCGCGCGAGCCGACGTCGACGATCCGCCGCCGCCGCAACACGTGAGCGATAACAACCAAGTTTTGGATGTCAGCCGCGAAGATACATCGCTCGAGTCGAAATTATCGAGATGGGAACAGGAACACGCGAAACGTTTAGCCTCCACCGCGGCTGCCGTGGCGAAACCAAAGAAGAAAGTGGTCCCAAATGTTCGCAAGAACGACAGTAAAACGACTACAGGTAAAGCGCCGAATTGGCTCGCGAAACAAGTGCAAAAGGCGGGATTAGATAGGCACGCGGGGGATGAGACGCGAGATGAAACGCAAGAAATTGATGCGCTCGCCGCCGCCGCGGCGAACGCTTTATCCGGAGCCACACCCATCGAAGACGATGTCCACAGCGCCGAGCGACGGGCAAGCGTGAGCGCACGACTCCTCGAGCTTGAAACTGCCAAGGTACAATCCGATAAATGGCGCGAGATGCAAAAGGTTCGCGCAAAGCTTCCGGCGGCGGATATGAAAGCCGTCGTGCTTGACGCCATTGAATCGTCTCGCGCCGCTGTCGTGAGCGGAGCAACCGGATGCGGTAAGACCACGCAGGTGCCTCAATTTATATTCGAAGAAGCTGTCAAAGCCGGCAAAGGTGGAGAAACGAGCATCATTATCACGCAGCCGAGACGGTTATCAGCCATCGCCGTGGCTGAACGCGTCGCCGATGAGCGGTGCGAGCGCATCGGCGACGTCGTCGGGTACAGCATTCGGCTCGAAAGCAAACAAAGTCAAAAGACGAGGATGCTCTTCTGTACCACGGGTATTTTACTTCGTCGATTACAGACAGACCCAAATTTAACGGGTGTCTCGCACGTCGTCGTCGATGAAGTACACGAACGGGATTTACTGAGTGACTTTTTACTCGTCATTCTCCGTTCGCTTGCAGCAAAAAGGAAAGACTTTCATCTCGTTGCCATGTCCGCGACGGTGAATGCAGATTTGTTTAAGAATTATTTTGAATCGCACATTCAAGCGCCGTGCCCGGTGGTTGAAATTCCTGGACGCACGTTCCCTGTGAGTGAGTACCGTCTCGAAGATGCTATTGAGGCGACGGGGTATGTATGCGAGCCCGACGGCGAATTCGCTTTGGGCGTCGAACAAAGCGGACGTGGCGGACGCGTCTTCAAAATGCTCGGCGGCGGCGGCGCGCGTGGCGCAGCACTTCGCGAAGCCGTGGAAGAATCATTTGATCGTTCGGCGATGAGCGACGTGCGACAAGAAACGCGCGATATGTATCCAGAATACAGCGAAACAACGTGGAAGAGCTTGCAAGTCATCGACGAAGAGAAAATCAATTACGAACTCATCGAGCTTCTCGTCGCGTACATCGCCGACGACCTCGAGGATGGGGCGGTATTAATTTTCCTTCCGGGCATGGCAGAAATCAGAACATTACACGATCGATTGCGAGCCAACTTACACGATGCAGACGCGCGGTTTCTCCTCGTTCCGCTCCACTCCACGTTGAGCTCGGATGAACAACGGATGACGTTTAGTAAACCGCCACCCGGAGTGCGGAAAATTGTCATGGCGACGAACATTGCAGAAACATCAATCACGATTGATGACGTTGTGTTCGTTATCGATAGCGGACGCGTGCGTGAGACGCAATACGATCCAGCGTCGCGCATGTCCGCGCTCGTCACTGCGTGGTGCAGCAAGGCGAGCAGCCGACAGCGTCGCGGGCGAGCGGGACGCGTGCGAGAAGGATATTGTTTCCATTTGTACAGCTCGAAGACTGAAGCCACAGTGCTGGCAGATTTCACAACGCCAGAGATTTTACGCACGCCCCTCGATGCTTTATGCTTACAGATTAAAATTTTAGGGCTGGGCGATATTCGACAGTTCTTGTCCATGGCTATCGAACCACCTCCCGAAGACGCGATTGCGTCCGCGCTCAAAAGCCTTTACGAACTCGACGCCGTGGACTCGAAGGATGAACTCACTGCGCTTGGACATCACTTAGCAGAGCTGCCCGTCGACGCGCGTCTCGGGAAAATGATGCTGTACGGCGCGATGTTTTCTTGCTTGGATCCCATTCTGACTATAGCCGCGGGTGTCGGATTCCGTTCGCCGTTTATGGCTCCAATGGATAAACGCGACGAGGCGGATGCAGCAAAGCGTAAGATTGCGTCGCAAAGCAGCGACCATCTCACACTTGTCCGCGCTTACGCTGGATGGTTACACGCGAAATCAAAAGGGCGCGGTTTCGAACGGGATTATTTGTCAAAACTATTCTTGTCCGGGCAGACGTTGAAGCAAATTTCTGAAATGCGGCAGCAGTACACGGAGCTTTTGGATCAAATTGGGTTTCTACGTTCGGGTGCTGGGACGCTTGGTATTGTACCGCACTCGACGGAACAACTTCCTCAATACCGCAGCGGTAGAGGTCGGCGTAACCGTCTCGAGCAAGCGCTCGCCGAGGCGAGCGTGAATGCCGGGAACGAGGCGCTTGTTCGCGCCGTGATTTGCGCTGGTTTATATCCAAATGTCGCAGTGCTTAGCGCCGTTCAACAAAGCGCTGACGACCAAGGCGGGCGTAGTCGATATACGTCCAACGCAAACAAAGCCACCGTACAAACGAAACATGACAAAGACGTCCACTTGCACCCGACGTCCGTGTGCTATGGCGCTCCAAATTTCGACGCGCGTTTTTTGCTCTACCATGAAAAAGTACGCACGACGAAAGTCTACATCAGAGACGCCACCGCCGTGGGGTCCTACCCATTACTCCTTTTCGGTGGTAAAATCAAAATCAATCACGAACGGTCGAGCGCGGTATGCGATGGATGGATTCATTTCCGTGCCGCTCCCCGCGTCGCCGTGTTATTCAAGCATCTTCGAGCCGAACTCGACGCGCTCCTCATGGAGAAAATCGCGTCACCCGCTATGGATATCTCCCATCGCGTCGACGTCGTGCGTGCCATCGTAGAAGTTTTAGATAGCGAATCTGCGGCGACGCTTGAGCGCTCAGCGCTCGCGTCATCGCCCGCGCCTTAGCGTTGTAGCGACGACACAAAACCGTTTTGTGTCGTTTTGTCAAAACGCCAAAGTGAAAAAGCGTCAAAAAACAAAAACAAAAACATCCTCACTCATCGACGCGCGATGCGTCACCGATGCACTGCTCGCGCGTTCGCGCGTCTGTGCGAGTCTAAAACGCCTTCTCGCGACGTCAACGCCCAAAACACGCGCGCGTGGTCGTCAAAGCCGAGCGAAGACTCTCCGGCTCGCCGCGCGGCTGAGCAAGTTGCAGCCCGTAAGCTCAACGCCAAAAGCTCGCCTCTGTTCTCCTGGACCGAAGTCGACGTAAGCAACGCCGACAGACACATCCCACGATGGCAGAACGCGGTGTTCGTCGTATCCGTGGTGTCATTCTTTGGATATTTCGGGCATAAAATGGTGTCCCAGGAGTTGGACAGGCGCGCCGCGACGGCGGCGGCCAAGGACGCGGCGCTCAAGCACGCCCGCGCCGCCGTGCGTCGCGGCGTTCGCGACGTGAATTTCGCGGCTAGTGGTGCCAACGTGATGAACGCACATCGCGAAAGCGATGATGACGACATCGACGACGACGACCCGTTCGACGGCATGACGCCGGAAGAAATCCAAACGCTCGTCACGAACGAGTCTGCACCGCCGCGATAGCCATGTTCGCACGTCGCCAGCGAAGTGCGTGTATAAATCTAGCTGAATCCATAGCGCGTGTTGTATTTGTATCCCATGTGTAACTGTCACGCATCGGCGAAAGGAACACACGCACACAGCCATAAAAGGAAGCCGCGCGCGGTGGATAGCGCTAGTTCACGACGCCGCTTTTCGACGCCATGCCTGCACACGCGCTCGCCTCTCGCACCGCCATCGCACGCACTACCGCCGTCACGCGCGTCTCGACGACGTCCCGTCGCGCGTCGGTGTGCGTGCGCGCCGTGGTGGACCCGGTGACAAAGATTTCTTTTCCTGACACAGAGCGTGGACAAGTCTGCCTAGGAGCGGGCGCGCGCACGAAGCGTGTGGCCATTTTGGACGTCAAGGTCTATGCGTTGGCGTTGTACGTTGACGGTGATAAGGCCAAATCGGCCAAGGCGCTCGGGTTGTTGAAGGGGGCGTACGATAAGACGTTGCGCATCACGCTCGCGCGAGATGTCGATGGCAAAGATTTTGCAAGTGCATTAGACGAGGCTTTGGCGCCGCGATTGCGCGAGATTGCGACTAACATGGCGACAAAAGAGGATGAAAATGGGGATTTCATGGCGACCACGGCTGAGGCGGCGGAGAAGGCTGAGGAAAAGGCAAACGATGAGCTTGAAGCTTTGAGTGACGCTTTCTCTGGGATAAAGCTTAAATCGGGGACGAATGTTATCATCACTTGGACGCCTAACGCGTCCAAGAAGGCGAGTATTGATATTGCCGGTGATGTCGTAGAGTTTGAGTCCGAGGAATTGGCATTGGCGCTTTTGGACACGTACGTGGGGGACGCGCCAGTTTCGCCGGGCGCGCGCGATGCATTTAACAAGGGTCTCTCGGCGCTGTAAACATGGCATCTTACGTGATTTGCATGCATCTATTACTAGCTATTGAATTATAATTTCTATTTCACCATTGCTTATGATGATGACTAATGCTTGTGATGAGGAGGTGAAGTGATGGACGATTAATTGTCGACAGCGTCGATGCACTCGGTAAGAAGCGCGCTCGCCTCCTTGGGGTTTGCTCGACCGTTCGTACGCTTCATTACCTCTCCCACGAGTGCACCCATGAGCTTTGATTTACCGCTGCGAAATAATTTCACTTCTTGTGTCATTTCACTCACCACGGCGGTGCAGATTTCACGGAGAGAGTTGTCGGCGCCGCCATCGCTCGACATTTGACCGCCACCGCATACGTCGTCAATGATTTCGCTCAAGCTACGCTCGTCGCTATTCATCAGAGCTTCCAACACCTTTTTGGCCATTCGACCGCTTATATCGCCATGAGCAACTCGCGAGAGGAGCTGCCCGACGCGCATCGCTGAAGCAGCGCGCGGGACGCGCGACAGTGGATCCTTAAAAGTCGCGCCGCCATCCTTGCGAGCGGCGCCAATGATTTCATTTGCAATGAAATTAGCAACGTCCACACCCTTGGCTTCACCGCAATTTTCCATGGCGACGTCAAAGTATTTCAATGACGTCGGGAAGGCGAGAATTGTCGTCGCTGCTGACACAGACACACCGAGCGTCTTTGTCAAACGATCAAACGCCGCCGCCGGAAGCTCTGGCATGCGATTGGAAATCGCCTCCACATCCGCCGTCGTGAGCACGAGCGGTGGTAAATCGGGCTCGGGCGTGAATCTGTAATCGAGGAGACTCTCCTTGCTTCGCAACACGACTGTTTTACCGGTGTTGGTATCAAACGTTCTCGTCTGTCGCTCCACCGTGCCGCCGGCACTCAACACCTCCACGTGCCTCTTCGCTTCATACTTCACCGCCCGTACGATGCTTCGTAAACTATTCAAATTTTTAATCTCCACGCGCTCGCCAAATTTGCCCAGTTTCGCATCCTCACTCGTGCAAACGCTCACGTTGACGTCGCATCGCAACGAGCCTTCCTCCATGTTTGCGTCGCTCACATTCAAATACCTCAACATCCTCTGCATCGCCTCCACCATCGCGCTCGCATCTTCCCCACTTCGCATATCTGGTGCGCTGACAATCTCCACTAACGCCTGACCGGCACGATTCAAATCAACACGCGTCGCGTTCGTCCCGCCGACGCCGCTCGAGCCGCCGACATCCGTGGCTCGCGAGCTCTTCCCAGTATCCATTTCAATCTGCACTCGTTCAATCCCAACATACCTCGCACCCAACCCGGCATCATCATACCCAATGCGCACGCGTCCACCGAGAGAAATCGGCTCGCGCTGCTGCGTGATTTGATACCCGTGCGGCAAGTCGGCGTAAAAGTAGTGCTTGCGATCAAAGCTCGACCGCGACTGCACCTGGCTCTCGAGCGCGAGCGCGAGCTTAATCGCGAGCGCCACCGCGGTGGCATTGAGTACGGGCAACGTCCCAGGGTGTGCGGCGTCGAATGCGGCCACGGCGGTGTTTGGCGGCGCGCCATACGTCGATGGAGCGCCGCTGAACAGTTTACTCCGCGTCGCGAGTCTGGTGTGGATTTCAACGCCAACCACGGTCTCATATGACGAGGACGACAGCGCGCGCGCGGCGTATACGTGCGTCACCCGCGCGCGCGCGCATCGATGCGCGAGCATCGAATGACGAATATATATCGCGCGCCGGTGCGAGACAATCAGTGAGGAGGCGGTTACTTTTGTCACGCGTTGAAATAACAAAAAAAAATATCCGAATACGTGGCTCACGCACACACGCCCGTCATCGTCGCCGCCATCATCATTCGTACATTCTTAATCTTGATTGAAGCGCACGCACGCACGCACGCACGAATTACGCAATCGAAATCGCCCCGCTGCTCTCGTCCACCGTCACGGCGTACGTCGCGATACCCTTTGGCTCCCCCGCGAACGGCTTCCCCACCACCGGTAACGTCGGTAAATTCGGGCACCACTCCCCTTTCGCCGCTCCAGTCTTCATATCAAACGTGCTCCCATGCGCCGGGCACACGATCGAGCAATCATCGTTCACCTTGGCGCTCAACAATTCCGTCTTCCCTTGCATGCTCAAGCCCAAGTGCGGGCACTTGTTGCTCACCGCGTACACGTCGCCCATGAACTCTTGCAACAGCACCTTGCCGTAGCCATCGAGGTCGACGACCACGCGCGACTTGGGTGCCGCCTTGAGCTCGCGAAGGGTCACGCCCGTGGACGCCGCGCGCGGGGTCACCGCGCGCCCGCGCGTCGGCGTCGGCGTCATCATCGACCGCCGCGTCAGCGGCATCATGGATGCGGATGCGGAAGAACACATCGTCGTCGTCGTCGATGTCGAGGTCACAGTCGTAGACACGGAGACAGAGACAAAGAACGTCGTCGTCGTCGTGCTGATCGGCCCGAACGCGCGTCGGTCGAATAACGTGCGCGCGCGCGTGTGCCGCGCGACCGCGGGCCGCGACCGCGGGCCCCATGCATGAGGTATTATCACGAGTGTCAAAACGGTACCTCTGCGTTTGAAAATCGCATCGTCTGTCAGTCTGTCGCGCGCGCGCCGTGACATTGCGACGCCGCGCGGGGTCGTTCGATCGATCGAGCGGTGGAGTTTGGTGGTGAAAAGGTGTAGGTGTCTACGACGCGCGACGACGACGACGACGACGACGACGACGATGATGATGGTGACGATGAAGATGATGTGCACGCCGAGTGCCAGTGCATGCGACGCGGGACGCGGGCGCGTCGGGCGTCGTCGCGCGCGCGCACGTCAGCCGCGTCGAGCGATGGGTGGTGATGATTCCATATCGTCTATGACGCCGATAACGCCGAAGACGAAGACGAGGAGTACGATGGCGACGCCGTTGGTTCCTAAGGAAGTGCTCGACGCCATTCGCGTGCCGCCCGAGGTGGTTGAGATTCGAGCGTACGTGCGTTGGGAAGAAGCGGGTATGCCGAGCGATACGACGGATGCGTGGAGACAGAGCGAGTACGATGAAGCGTTGTTGGATTTGAAGATTGAGTTATTGAGTGGAGTGACGATGAATGAGATACGGGAGAGGTATAAGTTGGAGCCGGTGGAGGGCGGGGACGCGCGCATGTTTAATCCGGATGAAGAGTTGGCGCGAAGAGTCGCGGCGGCGGAGGCGTTGGCGAGTGGTGCGAGTAGCGGTGGTGCGCGACGTGGAGAGCGAGATGCTCGTGATGCACGCGATGAGGCGGTGGATTTTATTGAAAGCGTGGTGTCGCGCGCACCAATTGTGGACGCCGTCGAGGACGTCGTCATCGAAGAAGAAGACATCGAAGAAGAAGAAGAAGAAGAAGACATTATCGCCGCCGCCACTGTCATCGTCGCGGATGACGAAGAGGTTGGAGAAGAAGGCGTCGTTGCCATCGTCAATGTTGATGACTACAGCGCTGATGTGATTGATATGGATCAAATTATCGACGTATTCTCTGCGTTGTCTCCCGAGGAAATCGAAGACATGGAGGCGATGAGCGGCGCAAACTGGTCGACGCGCGAGCAGCTCATCACCGCCATCCGCGCGGATAACGTGACCGATGACGACGATGAAGACGATGAAGACGGTGTTAACGATGAGCTGCGTCGACAATTAGAATTATCTAAATCCGCGCTCGCGTCGAGCGAACAAGCGTTGGCGATGACGAAGAAGGAACTCGAAGATCTCGAAGTGGACATCGTCACACTCCAAGCGACGTCGGACAAGGCGTTGCAGGATATGAAGATCGAATGGGCCGCCGAAGTCGAGTCGCTCGAGGCGCAAATCAAGCAAGCGTCTGCGATTTCGGGTGCAAACGACGGCGACGTCGCCAAACAACACGAGGCGTTCGTCAAGAAGATTGAAGACGCCGAACGCGTCGTCGTGGCGATGACTGCGGAGAATGAAAAGTTGAAGTCTGACTTGGATGCGGCAAAGACGGCGGCAATTAAAGCGGATGCTATGCGAGAAGCGAGCGCTGAGGTGGTGCTAATGCTCAAGAAGGATTTGGAATCCACCAGGGCGGAACTCAAGGATGTCAAAGCCAACGCCGTGTCTGAGGTTGAATTCGCGGCGATGAAGAAGGAACTCGACAACGCCTGGGTCGCCGCGGCCGAATTACAGGAAATGTGGGACGGTGACCGAAAGGTGATCGAACTCCTCACAAAATCCATCACCGATGAAAATGCCAAGCGGGAAGCGCGAAAGGCGATGAACATTCCAGACGCGTACAAGGGTATGCTCTCGTGGGCTCGAAAAACCATCACGCGTCGCGCCGCCGATGTGTCATCGGTCACCGAAACCACCTTGAACACCGTCACCGCGGCGTACCAAGAGCTCGATGCGAGCACCAGTGAATTCAGCGACGATGTCATCCCGGAAGATCCTTCAGAATCTGAGTTCATGCCGCGATGATGACAATCAACGCCATTTTTGTTAATTTTCTGAAACGAAAACAAGTAGTACCAACACACGCACGCTGTAAAGCACACACACACACACACACACACAATCAAGTGAATCATTCGTCTATTTTACACTACTACGCTACCGGTACAGTATCTATGCACCTGACTATACACGCTACACCCAAATCGTCGCAAACGCTTCTCGCACGCACCGCGCCTTGGCCACCGCGCGCGAGTCAAACCCGCACGCCTTCGCGATGGCATCCGCCAACATTTGCCGCCCTTCCGCCGTATTCTCATCAAACCCATTCAAAGACGTGCTCTCCAACCCTCGTCGCACCGCACTCGTGGGTATCGGCACGGGCGCGACGACCGTCATCGTCGAAACGCCTCGAGCCGCGACTCCATCCCCCTCCGTCGTCGTCCCATCCATAGCGCACACCACATCTTGCCCTTCCTCCTTCAACCGCGCATTAATATACGCAATCTCCGTCGCATTCTCACGCTTGTATTCCGCCAACACTCGCTCCGTGGCGCTCACGTCTATGCCCTCCGACAGGTTAAAGATCAGCTCCTCCACGCGTTCGAGGTAGTCGTTATACGCCTTGAGCGTCTCGAAATCCCCTTGGCGCTTATTGAATATCGACAACACGCGCGCGCGCGCGCGCAGAGACTTTGTTAAGCTATCCATGCCGTCCGTCGTCCGTGCGCGTGCGACGGCGGCGATGCGGGCGCGCGTCGCCGACTGGCGTTGCGGCGCCGGCTGCAACGCGACATCACTCGTCGGCGCAAAGCGTGCATCCATGGTGACGCAACCGCCGAGCGCCGACGCCGCGCGCGTACTGGACGCGCTCACGCGCGTGTACGGCTTCGATGCCGCGCAGGCGCGCGCGTGCGTGGACGAGCTCGGCGCGAACGCGACGGTGCAAATGTGCGTCGATGCGCTGCTCGATGGAGGCGCGCAAGACCGCGGTGGACCGGCGTTGGGGCTCGTGCGGTGCGCGCACGTGCGCGAGGATGGGATGATGGATATTGATGCGCTCGTCGCGCCGCGCGCGTGCGGCGACGGCGAGGCGTGTGGGGCGAGGCGTGAGTTGTGGACGTGTTTGTCGTGCGGGACGTCGGGGTGCGGGCGGTACGCGCGCGGGTGCATGTTGGCGCATTCTGCATCGCATGCGGCGTGCGCGGCGCTGAGCTGGGAAGATTTGAGCGTGTGGTGTTATTCTTGCAAGTCCTACGTCACGCATGAGGTGTTGGAGAGGTATCGCGCGCGCGCAGAGGCACTTAAGTTTCGCGGCGCCGGTTCCAGCGCCTAACCACCTATCCTATCGTTGTGCGTACGAGTGAGACTAATACCTCTGTTGTTTGTACGTTGTAATCAAATTACAATCACGCTAGTGCGTGGCTAACTAAGCGGCATCGACGCCATCGTCAGACGACGATGGATTCGGTGTCGAAGACGCGAGGAGGCGATCAACCGTTTTACCAAGCTTGTACAATTCGGGTTGATACGACATGGGGAAGTCTTGCCAAAACTCAAACTCGCGATGAAGGTCGTCGATGTCATCCACAAAACGACGACCGTTAGTGAGAAGTTCTTCGGGCGGGTCCCATCCGTCGCCACTCCATTTCTCTTCGTAGTGCTTGAGTTCGGCGTGGCATAACGACAGACGGCGGGATTCGTTTTCAGTCAACTCAGCGCCGTCGACGTCGCGCTTGCGCTCGATGCTTGAAATGACCTCGCGCAACTCCACCGAACGCTCATCATCCGTAATCTTTGTCATGCGAATAAGTTCGCGGCGACGCCAGCCTGGTTGTTCTTCCTCTAACTCCTTCATGGCGGCAAAGTGCCAGCTGTGACGCTCGGGCACGAGGCGTTTCCACTCGCTCTTGGGCTTCCCCGAACCGCGCACGCCGGTGAAATCGCCAAGTTCTGGCTTCTTGTTCCACGCCACCGGGTCACGAACCTTGAGATCCAGATCTTCTAAAGAAAAGTTGTAAAATCTAGATGCCGCACGGAGCTTTTCTTTCGGGTCGCTGATCGAACGCAAATTCTCAATCTCTTCATCGCTCTCGCTCGGGAGGATTTTCACCGGCGTGTCCGGTCCAACCTTGGGGAACTCCGCAGTCGGCGGATGCGCAGCTAAGATTTCATCCATTTCTGCCACGGATAAGGTTTCTTGTTCAATCAACCTATCCGCCATGGCGTTGACTGCGTCGACATGTGCGGCGATAATCGCACGAGCGTTGTCTTCACCCTCTTTTAAGATTTGCACCATTTTACGTTCGGCGTATTGAAAGTGGTCGCGCGACGCCGCGCGAATAGGACCAGCCAAGACTTTTAAATCATCCAACTTATTCAATTCACCAGATTTGGACACGACGCCGGTTAAACGCGCCACGCGCTTCTCAGACCGGTTCAAAAACGTTGGATCATGCGTGTACGTCGTCAACATGCCTGGCTGCCCGAGACCAAAGTTGATAATCATGTTTCGCAACACGTCGTTTGCTTCGATGATATCCTCTGTGCCTCGCGTCGTAGTTTCTCCGTATATCGCGCTCTCTGCGGCGCGACCGGCGAGTAATACTTGAATACGTTCGCACATGCGCGCTCGCGTTGGGTACATGTAGTCTTCGTCACGCTTTCTTTGAATCAACGTCACCGTCGGCTCAAATCCCCGAGGCACGATGGACACGAGCTCGATGTCCTCAATTAATCCAGTGCTCTTGTGAAGCACGTGCTGCACGAGTGCGTGACCAAGCTCATGTACGGCGAGCTTACGCGTCAATGGGCTGTCTTTCGGGTGCGGCGAGAGTCTAATGCCGCTCACGACGCGATCTACAGCTTGTAACACGTCATCTTCTTCAATTTGCTCGCCTTCTCTGCGCACGCAATGCACCGCCGCCTCGTTGCAAATGTTTGCAATCTCGGCGCCAGACAACCCAGGGATGTTTTGCGCCAAACGCTTGGTGTCAATTTCGGGGTTGCAATTTCTCTTCGAAAGGTGAATCTGCAAAATCTTGGCGCGCGCCTCGACGTTTGGAAGGGGCACTCGAACCTTGCGGTCAAAGCGGCCCGGACGCAAGAGCGCAGGGTCGAGTAAATCGGCACGGTTCGTGGCGCCAATAAACACCACGCCCGTATCTGGTGTGAAACCGTCCATCTCGGTTAACAACTGATTGAGCGTTTGCTCGTGCTCCTCCGTGCCTCGAGTGCCAGCTGCGGCACGCTTCGTCCCTAACGCGTCGATTTCGTCGACGAAAATCAAGCACGGCGCGTTGATGCGCGCGCGCTTAAACAAATCTCTCACGCGCGCCGCACCAACGCCGACGATGATTTCAACAAACTCTGAACCAGACATGGAGTAAAATGGCACTTTCGCCTCGCCTGCGATTGCTTTGGCAATCAACGTCTTGCCCACCCCGGGACCGCCCTCCATGAGCAAACCTTTCGGCGGGCGGGCGCCGACGGCGGCGAATCGCTCTGGCTCCTTCAAAAACGCAACAACCTCCTCCAAATCTTCAATGATATTCTCCAATCCACCGACATCTTCTAAAGTTACGTCCACCGTACCGTCGCGACGCGCCCCAGCGCGAGACTGCGCGAATTGCATCGCCTGGAATTGATCCTGAGGCACCGACGTCTTGCGAACAATGCCCAAGTAAATCGAACCCACCATGAACGCTAAACCGCCCAAAGAATACGCCAAAAACTCCATACCGGTATACGTTGCCGGCTTCCACTTTTGATGATACGTATACCACGTGCCAAATCGGTCACACTTGTCCCGCGCGGCAATGTCCAACGCCTTGGTCATGGTGTTCACGTAATATTTGCTCCCATCCGTCGTCGTGGCTAAATAATATCGCGCGCGCGGAATCTTTCGCAACGCGGCTGGAGGAAACCACCCAAACTCTGGCGGATCCCACACTTGAAAATTCGCAATTTTCCCTTCATCCACAGCCTGATTAAACACCGTGAACGGCATTTCCTTCATCGCGCGCCAATTCGGTTCCTCATCAATCGGCGCGCCTAAACTCTGCGTGCTCACGTACGAGCTCGTACCCTTCACATCCCCTTCCATCGGCCCTTTCTTCGCCATGCGCTTCTTCGCCTTTTCACTAAACAACTTATATTGCTCATCTTGCTCCCGAAGCATCTGTTCGTACTGCGCATCCGTCATACCGCGCGGCTTGACCAACCCCTGCGCCGCGACGTCCCGAAGACGCATTCGCCTCCCCGACGTCGACAGCGCCCCAACCCTGCGCGTGGCGCACACCCCCAGCGCCGCGCTCGCGCTCGCACTCGCGCTCCGCGCGCGCAACGCATCATCCTCATCGCCGTGCGCGCGCGCCGCGCGACTCGACACGACCACGAACCGCCGGCCGGGCGCCGCGCGCCGCGAGACCACGAGAGGTGACCTAGTGCTGCGCCAAGACATTCGCGCGTGATGCGCCGTCGCGGCGAGGCCGACGCCCGCGCTGCCGCACGCGTATGCGCGACGCGATGCGAACGACGCGTGCGATGGTGGCGTTGGCGTCATGACGCCGTGCGCGCGCGCGTGTGCGGCGCGCGACGGCGGCGACGCAGAGGGTTTCGTGCGCATGGTGTTTACATTAGTGGCGTCATTGAGCCCCCCTTGTTGACCAATTATGACTCAAGGGTTAGGGTTTTGGACTTTTGGCGCTGCGGTCTGCGGTCGTTGACCCGCGAGTGCGCGACGCGCGTGCGTGCGCGCGGCGTGAGCGACAGCGCGGCGAGGGCGTGGCGCTCGAAAACTTCCACCTCTGTGCGCGCGTGCGAGAACGCGTGCGTCATAGCGCGAGTGTGTGTGCACAGTGCGCACGTAGACGATCAAAGACGGCGCGCAATCGTAAAAGTGGATTTTTGATTTTCATCTTTGACGACGATGGATTCCGTGCTGTCGTGGTTTAGTGGCAGCGCGGCGCGCGATGGGGACGATGATGATGATGATGACTCGATCGCGAGCACGACGATGAGTGATGACGACGATGGGCGCGAGGATGGGTCGTTGGATACGACGCGGGAGTCGTTGGGCGACGCCGAGGACGCGACATCGCCTCGCGCGTCTACGTCTGACGTCGACGAAGCGGAGAGCAAAGCGTTACTGCCGCCGAGAAAGATACTACATCCTTATTCACGCGTGCGTGATGCCATGAATTCGGGGTCAGATGCGAATGCGGAGCTTCCAAGTGGGCTCACAAATGGCGGGAATACGTGTTTCGCGGCGTCGGCATTGCAGTGTTTACGACGCGCTACGGCGCTCACGGCATGGTTTGACGACATTGATCGTTGGCATAATAGCGCTCGATGCGAAGAGAAGCGGAAGTTTTGCGTGGTGTGTGAATACGCGAAACATTTAGAGCGCGCGACGGCGTCGGGTGGGGCACATTCCATCGGACGGTTGACAAAGGATATCAATAAAGTCGCCAAGCAATTTCGACGCGGACGCCAGGAGGATTCGCACGAGTACATCAACGCATTACTCGACGCCATGCATGTGGCGTTTCTGAAAGATTTAGGAGGGGAGAAAAAATATGATTTGCGCACGCAGGAGACGACGGTTATTTATCACACGTTTGGTGGGTATACGCTCGGAACGGTGAAGTGCATGTCGTGCGGATATGTGAGTAAGAATTTCCAAAGCACGTTGGATATCCCGCTCGAGGTGACGGGGAAGATTGCGTCTATCGAAGCCGCACTTGAGGTGAATTATTGCACCGAGGAGACGTTATCTGGGTCGAATATGTACAAGTGCTCAAAGTGTAAGACGCTTGTGCGAGCAAAGAAGGGCTCAAAGATTCACGTGTCGCCGAATGTGCTAACGATTCCGTTGAAGCGCTACTCCACCGGTCGGTTTAGCAAGATAACCAAGTACGTACATTTCCCAGAGCGCTTTTCTTTAGCGCCGTACATGAGCGATGACGCGCCATATGAAGGTTCCGACCCTGTGTATGATTTATTTGGTGTCTTGGTGCATCAAGACTTTTACGCGAGCGCGCACTCTGGGCATTACGTGGCGTACGTGAAACTTCCCGACGATACATGGGTGTTGTGCAACGATGGACGCGTGTCCGTGTCGTCCGAAAAAGAGGCGATGAAGCAAAAGGCGTATATTTTATTCTACGAGCGCGTCACTCCTAGAGATGGCCCAGACGTTCGCCAGGCTGGGTATTTGGAGGATGCCGTGCGAGCGGCGCGGAGCGAAAGAACGACGTCAGCGCCGGCGATGAGCGTGGATACGAGTGACATTCGTTCGCGACTTGAGTCCATGAAGTTTTCTTCTGCTCGCGGTGTGGATGACGTGATTTCGTATCGATCAGAGGCGCCCGTGGCAACGTCGACGACGACGGCGCCGATGGAGACAAAAACAGAAACGACGACGTCATCGATGAAACCGTCGTTTGAGATTGAAACGGTCACCGCTGCCGACGGTTCGAATGAACTGAAAGTTATCGTAACCTTACCAGGCTGTACGAGCGTGAAAGAATTTGACGTCGAACTCGAAGCTCAGGCGAATGGCGCAAACGTGCTCGTCATCTGTGCGACTTCTTTGTACTTCGCTCCGATTAAAATTCAACTTCCGCGAAACATCGTCGATGAACCACGTGGGAGCACATTCAAACGTAAACTTGGCAAGTACACCGTTCGCTTCCCGTTGATTGGAGCGGCGTAATCAGCAGTAACGTAACATAAATAAAGCGCGAACATCACCATAGAGAAATACATGTAGTAAACAATGCGCAGTAGCAGCGCGTGAAAAGTGAAATTACAAAACACACTACTGTGTAGTTATCATAATTATCGTTCGAGTGTTTTGAGTCAACTCGGTAAAGAGGAATTTATGCATCAGATCAACACGTTCAATGCTCGCGACTGCGAGCACTCACGCCAACAACTCAACGAAAGCGTTCGCGCACGCCGTGCTTGACGCCGGATTTTGCCCAGTCACCAGGTTCCCATCGACGACGGCATTTGGTGTCCAATCCGCGGTCGCCGTGTACAGTCCCCCTTGCGCTTTCATCGCGGTCTCGATCAACTCGGGCACCTTGTCCGTCAATCCAACCGCGGCTTCCTCGCTATCGGAAAATCCCGTGACCTTCAATCCCTTAACCAACGGCTCGCCGTTCGGCTTCGTGCATCCCAACAACGCAATCGGGCCGTGACAATCCGCCGCCACGGGCTTACCTGCGGCATACATCGCGGACACGAACGCGCCCAATGCGGCGTTCTTGTAGAAATCCACGCACGTCCCGTGACCACCCGCGAGGTACACCCCGTCAAACGCATCCGCGCTCACCGAACCGAGCTCAGCAGAATTACGCAATGCGTCCATCGCTTCTTCATCCTCCTTAAACTTGGCGCACGACGGCGTAAAGAAGTCCCCACTCTCGCTCGCCGGGTCGATCGGCACCGCCCCGCCCTTGATGCTCACAATCGTCACTGTAATGCCCGCCGATCGCGCGATGTAGTACGGCTCGGCCACTTCTTCCAACCACGCGCCGGTTTTCGCGCCCGGCACGAGTTCGTCGCAACTCGTGCATATCAATGCGATGGATTTTGTCATCGTGCTGTGCCGTGCGATGCGGTGCGTATGCGCGGAACGTCGACGACGCGCGCAGAATTGTGAGGACCATTGGGTGCATCTTCTCAAGCCTTCGTTTTTGGTAACGCCGGTTCGTGTCGCCGTTGATTGAGCTCGAGCGTTATTGTGCGCCGCGCGATGGCGATGGATGCGGTGCGCGCGCGGTACGCGCGGGGTAAAGCCGACGGAGATGCGATGTACGACGTCGAGCGATACATCGCGGCGTGTGCGGCGTATGATGATGCGGTGTCGGCGATCGAGGAGGCGCTGGTGCTGACGAATGAGGAGGAGGAATCTCGGTCGTTTTGGATGCGAAAGTTGTGCGTGGTGAAAGCAAATCGCGCGGCGTGTTTGAATAAACGGCAGATGCCCAAGGAAGCGATTGAAGATTGTGACTGTGTGATTGCGCATGGTGGGATGTGTGCGCCGGAGGTTGTCGTGAAAGCATTTTACCGACGTGGTGTAGCTTTCGAACGCATGGGCGATGCCGACGCCGCGATCGCGAGTTTTGACTACGCGCTCCAGATTGAGCCAACGAATGAAATGGTCCGCTTGCATTTGAAGAAATTCAAATGCGTGTTTCATCGAGCGTGTGTGCTGCATAAGGCATCGCCTGAGGTGCTCGCGAGGCAGACGAAATTTAGAAACTTTACGTCTCGACCGAATTTGCGACACATGCGAGGCGAGTGAGTCTCTTCTGGATGATACTTCTAAGCGGCTACTACTAACATTATTATTGTACAATCAAGTGTGTGGTGGTTTAAATATATATACGAGCCCCCTACGTCTTGGCTTCGTCATCCTTGTCAAGCGCCACGAGTGTGGCGTCAAGAAGGCGCTCAAGCACTTGCGACAATCGCAGGATGCGACCGCCTCGCTCGGCGTCATCGCGTACGTCTCGCGGAAGTGTTTCGACCGTATCCGCGATCTTCGTCGCGAGCGTACTAATTTTGGATCCGATTATGGTGCGTATCGCCGCGCGCTCGCGTTCGTATGATGCACACTTGGCTTCGAGTTGATCGCATCGCACACTCGAGTCGTTTCGCCGCTCAACAGCAACCATTTCGAGACGCAATCGAGTGTTTTCCGCCTCAACATCCTGCAACACGTCTCTTTGTTCATGATTCGTAGATTCGAGTGCGCGCACTTTTGTCCTAAGAGCGTCGAGTTCTAATTCGAACTCGGCAGCCCTGCCGTCAGAGACAGAAGATCGCCGACTATCACCCGCCTCGTCGCCCCAACCGCCGAGCGCGGATTTCAACTTTCCACTCAAGTCGCGCGAGCTCAACGTTTCCTGCACCGCCGCGCGCTTGAGCGCCAGTAACTCTGCGGTTTTCGTATCCAGCGCATCTTCAAGCGCACTCCTTTGCTCATCGCTCGCGGTGATTTCAAGCTGAAGTTCAGCGATGCGCTCGTCGCGTTCACGAAGTCGCGCAGTGAGTCCGAGCATAATGTCGCGCTGCTTCAATAGCACCGCCTTGTAACGCTCAACTTGACGTGTGCTATCTGCGGCCTCGTGGCGCTCAGCCTCGATGTTCTTCAACTTTTCTTCGTATTCTGCACGAACTCGAGCGATGGATGATGGGTCGTCACTGCCTAACAATTGACTTTGCATCGCTGCGATGCGTGCTTCGAGATCTTTCTTGGCTTGCTTTTCAATGAGAAACTCTCTCGAACGACGTTCGAGCTCGGTGAGTGCCTGCAGCTTGTCTGCTTCGGCTTTTCTTCGTTGCTCGTCGACCTCAAGCAATCGCCGCTTATCTACTAAATTTTTCGTGCGCTCGTCGAGCTCGGTGCGCAGCTGCCTGAGCTCGCGCTCGTACTTGCGCAACAAGGATTTTTGATCCAAATCCTCATTCAACTTTGCAGAGTTTTTAATCTCTTTCGCTCGACTGGCAAACTTCAATGTAGACACGGACTCGGTAAACGCCTCGAGCGCAGGAGACACGTTGGCGATAACAGTTGTGATGCAGTTGCCCCCGAGCGAGTCCTCCAAAATACGCGTCAATTTAGAGTCGCGATATGGAATATGCGGTCGAGTTTTAGTATCAGTCAACGCGCTGATGACATTCCCCAAAGCGCTCAAGCTTTGGTTGATTTTCTTACTTTCGTCCAGCCGCTTGCCCGTAGCGCCAGTCAAGGACACGCGCTCTGAGCCAGCCAAGTCAACCAAATTTAATTTACCGACGGTGATGCTCTGTCGCTCGGCTCGAGGCGACGACGTCGTCGTATCGCTGCCGTCTACAGGGTCATCATCTTCGATTATACTGTGTTCAATAATAATAGTGAATACCGCATGCGAACGCGATGAAATCTCGTTCATCTTAGTCGAGCCTGTAGCTCGAAGTTGCGCTCCGCGTTCGAGCAAGCCATAGATTTCAGTTGGCGTACGTACGACCCATTCGCTTTGACCTTCAACAAACACGCCACGCTTTTTGTCCTCGCGAATCTGTAAATTTGTACGTTCTGGCTTCAATAAATCGCTCACAGTCTCGTTATATATCTGCAAGTAACTCACACGCACGAGATACTTGGACCGCGCGTGCGAGTCGGCGGCGATGAAATTGAAAATGTCCTCAATGGCGCGAGGAATAATCCCTCGTTGACTCCCATCCGTCACCGGCGCGTTTCCTGGAAGCCCGAACCGTTGTTGTCCATACGCCAACATCGTCCCTCGATCCCCTTCCATGGTGTACGTTTTACCCGTGCCCGTCTGCCCGTACGCCAACACCGTCGCGTTGTATCCATCGAGCGCATTCAACACCGCCGGTTTCGCGCTCTTCGCATACACCTCCTCCTGCGTCGCCGTCTCATCATACACCTCATCAAACCCAAACTCTTGCGTCCTAAATTTCGAATATTCTAATTCCTCATCCGACGCATCACGCTCGAACGCACGAGCGCCGACGTGTCCCAACGCGCGTTCAATGTTTTCGCTCGCCACGACGGCGCCGCCGTCGCGCGCGCGCACCATCGCCTTCTGATACGCCACATCCCCATTCAACTCCCGCCGCAGCGGTGGACGAATACGAACCATCACCTTGACGTTCTCACGCGTCGTTCTCCCCCCCACCACCGTCGTCGTCGACGGCGTCAACGTCCCCCGCGCGTCCAACAGACACCCATCATCCACATCACCATCATCACTCGCACCCTGCGCCTCATCCGTCTCGCGCACGCGCACGTTCACGCGACTCGCGCGCGCGAACGCATCGTCCTCGCCGTTCGCCGCGCTGCGCGCGCTCACGCCGCCGCCGTCGCGCGCGAATCCAAACACCATGGACGCGCGCGCGTCGCGCTGTGCCGTTGACCATCCACCTCAATGTGGCGCTCACCATACTTAAGCCTACATTTTGTCTACTCAAATGTCCGAACATACGTCGCGGATCGTGACTTTCATAGTGTAGTCGATGAAAGCTTTGTTTAAAAATTTATCATCGGGCACCATGGGCGGCGGCGATGATGATAAAGCGCACACGACCGCGTTTGACGCCACATTGACGCGCGCGCCGCGGCCGCCGCAGCACACGCAGGATCGACGCGCGACGACATCCGATGAGTTCCGATATCGCCGCTGACATGTCATCCATGTCCCTCGATGCCGCCCCGGGCGCGCACAAGTACTCGAGGTGTTTTAGTCGCGTCCCCATCGCCAAGGTTTTAGCCCAGGGCGCCATCGGGACGACGGCGATCGTCGGTGGATGGGTGAAAACCGGCCGCGAGGCTGAAAAGGGAACGCTTTTATTTTTAGCCTTGAATGATGGATCGGGACCGGAGAACTTGCAAGTGGTGGTGAGGAGCGAGGTGTATGATCTTGGGGATTTGCGCGCCACTGGGACGTCAGTCGTCGTCGAAGGCGCGCTCGTGGCGCCTCCGGAGAGCGCGAAGGGGCAGACGATTGAGATGCACGCCACGCGAGTGATAGCGTGTGGGAAGTGCGATGCGACGACGTATCCGATGCAAAAGAAGAAACAGACGTTGGAGTATTTGCGGGAAAAAATTCATTTGAGACCGCGGACGAACACCATCGCGAGCGTGGCGCGGGTGCGAAGCGCGTTGGCGTACGCGACGCATTCATTTTTCAATCAAAATGGATTTTTGTATGTGCATACGCCGTGCATTACGCAGAGTGATTGTGAAGGTGCGGGTGAGATGTTCCAAGTGACGACGCTGTTGAGCGGGGCGGATTCGAAGGAGGCGTTGGAGCCGACGGTGAGCGCCGATGCCTTGGGCGCCAAGCGCGCGGAGGTTTCTGAATGCGGCTCTGGAATTAAAGCCTTGAAGGAGGGTGGTGCCGAGCCCAAGGAAGTGAAGAGTGCGGTGAAGACTTTAGAGAAGCTCAAGCGTGAGTTGAGCGAGATGGAAACGGCGTCAAGAAAGATTGGTGGTCTTCAGCGCACCGAAGCGGGTGGAATCGACTATTCTGAGGATTTCTTTGGCGGCAAGACGTTCTTGACTGTGTCTGGACAATTGCAAGTTGAAACCTACGCATGCGCGTTATCTAACGTGTACACGTTTGGACCGACTTTCCGTGCGGAAAACTCTAACACCACTCGTCACTTGGCTGAGTTCTGGATGATTGAACCCGAACTCGCATTTGCCGACTTGAAGGACGACATGCAATGCGCTGAAGACTACGTCAAGTTTTGCTGCAATTACTTGCTCGAAAACTGCATGGGTGACTTGGAATTTTTCGCCAAGATGTACGATCCTACGTGTATTGACCGCGTCAAGGATATTGCATCGACGCCTTTCGGGCGGGTGTCCTACACGGAGGCTATCGAGCTTCTCGAAAAGGCTGTCGCCGACGGCAAAGAATTCGTCCACCCCGTGTCTTGGGGCATCGACTTGGCCACCGAGCACGAACGCTGGCTCGCAGAAGTGCATTTTCAGAAGCCAGTGTGCGTTTACAACTACCCGAAGGATATCAAGGCTTTCTACATGCGCTTGAACGAGGACAACAAGACCGTCGCCGCCATGGACGTTTTGGTTCCCAAGGTTGGCGAACTCATTGGCGGTAGCCAGCGCGAGGAGCGCTTGGACGTCTTAGAACGTCGCATGACTGAATCTGGTCTCAACCCCGAAGATTATAGCTGGTACTTGGATTTGCGTCGCTACGGGAGCGTTACGCACTCCGGCTTTGGTCTCGGCTTTGAACGACTGATTTTGTTGTGCACAGGTATGGAGAACATTCGCGATGTCATTCCGTTCCCGCGCTGGCCGAACAACTGCGCGGATGGCGGGAGCAAATAATGCTAGAAAGTTTCGCTTTTAATACAAACAGACAGACAAACCACAAATATACTAAATTCAACGCTGCAGAAACGCTGCGATGTTGCTCTTGAGCGGCGGAAATTGAAACACGACGACGCCCACGTCGGCGTCGTAGAATAACACGGGGAACGTTGCGATGCCTTCTAAGAACCCAACTTTGCCGATCGCGTTAATTGCCTTATCTACGACATTCGCCTCACCGTTGGCGTTCGGGTCATCCCGAGGCGATGACTTGTCGTCACTTCGTGCTCCAATCCAAAACGTGTCAAAGTCTATCCGACAGGCGGGACGTTCCCGCCCATCCAACATATACGGTACCGTCGCCGACACCTTGCCGCTCGCCGAGAGCCAACCATCAGGAACGATACCACCGTGTCTCACGTCACTTCGAATCTTCCCACTGTCGATGACGTACCGCAAAGGTGCGAAACGCACGCCGACAGGGCCAGCGAGATTCACTATGTGCGGCGCACAAAACACCTGCCATTCACCATCGCCGCAAACCGCGTTCTTGATGCCACCAGAAACCGAACCATCTTCGATCAATATATCGATACAGAGTTGGATATCATCGTCGACGTCGTACAAGGTCACGCCCGGAGTAGACGCGTGGCGCGCGAGCGAGTTGAGCGCGTCAGCCACCGTCAACGTTGACGAGGATGACGACGACGCGCGAGCTATCGTTCGAACAGGTCCGCGACGGTGGTGCTTTCGCGTGAACGCGTGCGCCGGCGTCGGTGTCGGCGTCGGCGTGGTGAGCGCGCGAGTGGACATGGCGAGTTATGAGGTCAGTGACTGCTTCCGTTGTGCTAACAAATTCTACTATTCAGTTTAATTTCAGTTCCGTGAGCTCTTCGGCGACGATTTCCGCGGGTTGGTTACCATACGCATGGTGCGTGTTTGGCAGTGATCCGGGATGTGTCATCGACGGCGGCGCTAAAAGCGACGAAGGATCGATGTCTGGCGGCGTCGGAAGCGCGCCTCCTTGCGCCGACGATATCGCCGGCGCCGGTGAGTGTTCCGCAGCGTGTTGCGTATTGCTGTAGCCATAGAACTCGTGCGATTGCGATTGCGAAGAATAACTTTCCGTTGATGCGTCGCGTGAGTGCTGGACTACGGGCGCTGGCATGAAAAACTGCCCTGGCGCTTTCGGCGCAGTCCCAGCGGATGGAGCCATGGGCACAAATCCTTGCGCCGGCGCAACGTTCGCTGGTGATTGCTGCGTACGGGGCGTGGTGTTGAACGTATCAACGTAACGCGAGTGAATACCACTCTGACGTAACTGTGAAGCGTTGTGCGTCACTGCCATCACCGGCGGTGGACCAGGTGGAGAAACGCCCATACTCGACGTCGGCGATTCTGAACGTACTGGCGGCGCCCCTGGCGGCGGCGCTTCTTGTGTCGGCTCTTTTCCCCGCTCGCACCACATCTTCAATGTTTCATTGTAATAGAAAACATTTTCATCCGCAGGTGGCGGTCTCGGGGTTTCCGCGGCCGGTGTCGATGTACCGCCGCCGCCACTGAATAGAGACGACACGGACCGTAACAATCCGCTTCCACTGGATGATTTATGCATTCCTTGCGGCGACTGCGACTGTGGCTGTTGCTGCATCGACGGCGGCACTGGCTGCTGGTGTTGTTGCGGCTGCGGAGCAGATACTGGCGAGGACTGGTGCGCCTGGTACGATGCGTGCGGCGTAGCCTGAGCCACGTACGGCGCGGGATGCATCGGCTGCGGTTGATGTTGAACGTGCGCGCCTCCATGAGGTGCTTGCGCATCGCTTTCATCGCCAAATAGCGTCGATACGCTGCGGTCGAGTAAACCCTTGAACCCGCTTACCAATGTTTTTGCTGCATCGACCGCTGCACCGGCGAGATTTCCACCTTTTCCTCGTAAACCGTCCTGTAAACGATGCTCCATCTGCGCCGCTAGCGTCCCCACACGCACGACGTCAACCTCTGGATTCATCTTGTCTAACGAACGTAGACACTTCAATACGTTTTCTACGTACGACAGCGCCTCACGTAAATGACCTATTTCAGCGAGCGCACCGGCGTACAATAGCTTGTATGGTAATAACGATGCGATCTGTGCTTGGGAATTTGAGCCCACGAGCGCGCTCTCGAGAAGTTCCGTAAGCTTGATGGCAGTGGGTGTCGCGTACGTTCTCGGTTGCTTTCTATGGTCCGCATTCACGAGACACATGCGTGAGTTGTACGAGTACGCCGATGGCTTTTCTCGAGATAGCGCGTAAGCCACGTGTGCGGCCGAAATGTCGTTTTGCGCCATCCAAAGTTCGTCGCCGAGCGCCTTCAGGACGATTTCGCTTCCATTCGTGGGATTGGAGCACAGAATTGCTACGTGCTCGCGCCATCGCGGGAGGAGCTCGCGCACGCGCGAATGGCCGGCCATCTGCGTGCCGTCTCTATTCGATATGAGCTCTTGCGGGAAGCCAGCCATGAGCACCTCCAAAGTGTGCAACGGCGACCCCGCGCGACACACGCTCATGGACATTTGCGCAATCGTTTCTTGGTAATGTTTGCCACCCAAGTGTCCCGCGAGTAATATCGCATGCGGCCAAAGCTTGGCTTGGATCGCAAGATTCAACGCGGCACCACGTTGACCGGATATGAGCAGATTCTCCACTTGCACGATGGCGCGCGCGTCGCTGCTTTCTGCAGGATTCAGCGGCGACACGCCTGCGCTCGCCGCCGCCCATCCGTCGCCAGATGTGCCCGCGGCATCACCGGCAATAATCGCGGAAATCTCCGCCAGTGCGCTCTTTCTATTTTCCCCTAATATATCCCCTTCTAAAGTCAACACACCCTTGTGACGCAACATCGCCGACAACACGCGCCACAATAATACTTCGCTATCGCGACGAGCGTCGCCATTCGAGTTCAAGAGCGCGTCGATCATCTTGATGACGTTATCCGCTCTCTGACCAGCTAAAGGTCCACGTATTTGTTCTAACGATCGCACGTAACTCACCCCAAGTGCGTTCCCATCGGCTAACAACGCACGCACTGAATGTACGCGCAAACTACACGGCGGAATGCTAGTGCCGTGACTCGTTCGTCCACCCGCATACCCAGGACCAGACAAAATGAGAGAACCACCGAAACCAAAGCTCATCGCAACGTGTGCGGGTCTTCCATCTGGCGAACGATTACTATCGTCGTATTTAACCGCTCGTGATGAAGGAGTTTCCCCATAGGCTGCGTACTCGAGGTTTTGCGTCTCGCCCGTTTGATAGGATGCGTACGTGCTGACATTCGGCGTCGGTGGAGCGGCGTACGTGCTCGGTGCAGGCGCATGCGGCTCATAAGCTGCATAACCAGTATTTTGCATCATTGCTGGCTGTTGTTCGTAATGCCCCACGGCTGGCGCATATGCCGCCGCAGGTGATGGCTGCACCGGCGATGGGACCATGAATGTCGGGCGCATGGGTGGAGGCGTAGTCGCCGGGGAGTACATTTCTGTCACCGAATTGGACGACGAGACACGCGGGAAATTTTCCGTGGAACCTGAATACGCCGAAATTATCGGAGGTGCGGACGCCTCAACCACGGGCTCGTCGTAACCCACTTGCGGTGGCGGAGGAACGGCGACGTGGGCAATGGACGAAGTCTCATTGACATCCGGCCCAGCGTGCTCTTGCTGCTCGTGGTAATAATGCCCATGAAGTGGCGGTTCTATCTCTGGCGGCTGTACAACGTGCGAAGCATCATATTCATGATACTGCTGTTCATTAGAGTACGACACATCGTTGTCTTGCGCATGCGCCGGCTCTGAAGTTTCTTGCACATTTGCCGTCTGATCGAATGTCGCCTCGTACGCGCTCGTGAACTCCGCGTGCGAAAATTCAGCGGGTGCATACTGTTCTTCGTAAAATGCCTCTTGTGGTGGTGGCGGTGGCGATAGTGCCGACACTGGCGCGGCAGCGTCCTCTAGGACGTGTGACACTGCGGGCAGTTCTTCAGCGAAAGGCGCACTCTCATACTCAGTCGCGTCGGTCGCAAACGTCGGCGTCGGTGGCGACGACGGTGGTGGCGTCGCCGATGCGAGAGTCACAGGTGACGGCACGTGCGTCAATCCAGCATCCATGGGCGATCCAAAGGGCATCGAAGCCACAGCACCTGGCTCCGTCACATCGTCTGCGCTCGCGCCCAAGTCGTTAAAGAAGTCTGTCCCATCATCCTTCATCATCGGCGAAGCAAACGGCGCGGACGCGGCGTACTGCACACTCGCCACTGGTACCGGCGACTGCTCCACGACGCGCACTACGTCCGGAGTCGCTGGAAACGCACTCGCTTGCTTCTCAACCGGCGCCGCCGACGCGCTCGAGGATATCCAGTCGTCCCCATCGTCCGCGCCGCCAAACAGCGCACCTAAATCCTTCTCTGCGTACTCCACGTATGATGACGACGCTGACGCTATCGGTGGCGGTGATGGCGCCCCGTACACACCCCCGGGCGGCGATGGCTCAAACGCAGACGTGGTGCGTTCAAAGACAACCGCTCGTCCCGTCGGCGACGCCGAAGCGCTCGGCGTTGAATCGCCAAACAACCCACCCGCAGGGCGCGCGCCGCTCGATGGTGCCTGCGCATACATCGCAGACGCATGCGCCGCGGGCGCACGCGCGCTCATGGGCGACACCGACGCCGACGACGACGAGTGCGCGCCTCGCATCCAATCGTCCTCGCCATCAAAGTCTTCCTCAGCGCCACCTCTCGAGAACGACCGATCGACATCCGACGTCGATGCCGGCGCGACGTCGTCGAGCCACGCATCGTCATCGTCGTCGTCGTCATCCACCGTCCCGAACGGGCTCGACGACATGGCGTGTCGACGCGCGCGACGCTCGGGAACGCGTCACTCTCTGCCGCTCGAGATGGCTGAGGACAATCGCTCGTACCGCCCGCGGTACGACTCGCGCGGCGCGCACGACGCCGACGCGTACGATCGCGGACGTGGACGATACGATGATCGCTATCGCGGCGACAATGACCGGCGGTACGACGATCGCGCGCCACCGCGAGGGCGATCGAATCCTCCTCATGATTCGTACCGAGCGTATGACGATCGGCGCGAGCACCATTACGAGCGCGATTCGCGCCGCGGGTACGACGAGCGCGATCGTGACTATAGATACGATGATCGTCGACCGGTGCGAGACGATCGCGGGCCGCCACCAGGGGCGTACGACTCGCGAGGGAGGTTTGGACGCGAGAGCGGCGGCGAACCGACGACGACGGCGGCGAGACGCAGAGACGAAGTTGAGCCGCCGCCGCCGCGATTCGGTGCGGTTCCGACGCGGCGACCTAATGCGAAGACAAGCGATACGCGAGAAGTGCTGGCGTCGAAGTGGATGGAGAAAAATGCTGCGTCTGGTGGGGGACACCGTACGAATAGTGAAAAGATGCGACGAGAGATTTTCATCGGGAATTTAGTGAGCGGCCAAATTGGTGCGACGTCGATGTGCGAATTGTTTAATGATGTGCTCAAGAAGATGGCGCCAGAGGCGTGTCATGAGATCGGGGTGAACGTGCCGCCAGTGTTGTCTATTGTGATGGATGCGGCGCAGAAGTTTGCGTTTGTCGAGCTGCGGACGGCAAAGCTCGCCAACGCCGCGCTCGGGCTCGATCAGATCCACGTCATGGGTCGGCCGTTGAAGATTGGTCGACCCGCGGGGTACTTTGAAGATCCTGACGAAGTTCGAGAGGTATTGGATATGAAGTACGTGCTTCCAGCGCCTGAAAAGGTGGAGAGCGTGTACAAGGAACTCGACGAACGCAAACGCCAAGCGGATCTTAGGCGACACGTTGATGTGATTGAAGTCGTGCCCCCACCGCCGCGCGATGACGATCGCACCGCATCAACCGCGGTCACCAAGTGCGTGTGCATCGAAAACATGGTGGACGTCAGAGCCCTACTCAGCGCTCGCGAGCGCAAGGAACTTCGCTACGACGTCGAAGACGCGCTCGAAGACACGCGCGCAGAGTTCAAAACATCCATGCGCGTCGTCGTCCCTACGCCAACTGATCGTGACATCACCGCTAGTATCCCCAGCAGAGCGTACGTGCGGTTCGACGACGTGAGGGGCGCGCGCGCCGCGTTCGACCTGATGCACGGTCGCGCGTACGCCGGTCGCACTGTCGCCGCGCGTTTCGTCAGCGCCGAAGAATTCGACGACGTCGACAAAAAGAAAACGAAAATATAACCCTTTGCGTATTGCCTTGTAATTTCAAACTTTAAACATTTGCCGTCATGTCGTTTCGCGCGCGGCTCACGTATTACGAGGGTGCCTGGTTTATGATCATGCCTCACTCTCCGTTGCAACATGGTTGTCGCTTTGGTGAGATGCGCCGTGTGCGACATCAACGTGCCGCAGAACATCATGGAGATGCACGTCATCACGGATGAGCACTTGAATAAGCGAGAGAAGACGGAGCACGATCCCGATTGGTGTGTGGTGTGTTCGGTACGCGTTACTGCGGGCTGCCGATCGGTGCACGAACGCGGGAAAAAGCACCGAGAAAAGCTCGACGAGCTCGACGGGCACACAAATGCTGCTGCTAAGTCGACGTATCATTGCTTAGTGTGTGATTGCGAAGTCCCAGGCGGTCTTGGGAACCGCCAAATGCACGAAAAAGGCGCTCAGCACGTGGCTAAGGCTTTCCGAGCCAGCTCCAAGCAGCAACAGAACAAAGGCGGCAAGGCCGTCGCTCCCGTGGCTTTGAACCCGTCTGCCGTGCACGTCTGCCCAAAGGGACGCGTGATCGACATATCTGTTGAGATTTGCGAGCCGACTATGGAGGCACCGTGGACGCTGGATTATTTCGACGCGCGAGGAATGAGCCCGTCTGCAATCCAGGCGTTGGGCGAGGGAGTTCATCGACCCAGCGGCGTGTCTGACGCGCCTATAGATGGCCATGTTATGCGAATCTCTGGATTAAAGCTGGATACGTCGCAATTGTCGAAGGGCTTGCACGCGATCTCAGTTTTAGTTACGTATGCGTTGCCTGGACAAGATACGCTCACTCAGCACACGTGCGTTCTCAAGGCTATGTGTACAGAACCGGCTCAAGAAGTTGAGCGCGAGACGATGAAGCCCGTAGCTCCATACACGAAAAAAAAGAAAGAGAGAAGAGCTCCTGAACCATCAAAAGTCTTCGAGCCGCCTAAGCCCGTGATGGGTGTGCTTAAGACCAAATTTGCGTTTCCAAAGCGTTACACACCAGAAAGGCGTGTACGCGACGCAACGCTACGCTTGGAGCCAGCCATGACTAATCTTGCGAATGAGATGGCGGTTTGGGGTGATTCGTTTGAAACGAATTACGCTAAAAGTATGCACACATTGCTCATGGCGGAGGAGTTGGCCATGGAAAATAGCCTGAGACTGTACGATATGAAAAACGTCACACTGCGTCGCAGAGGACAACTGTATGTGTTGCACGTACCCGGATTGGCTGAGGCACGGCCTTCTGTGTTGTGCGGCGACAAAATAAGAGTCACAGCCGATAAGAAGGCATTTCGCGGGGCAGTAGAATTCGTTGAGTCAGAAGAGATCTTGGTCGCGTTCCACCAAGAATTAAAAGATCTCTTTTTCGGCGGAAGTGAACTAACTGTAGATGTGCGCTTTGAGCTTAGCCACGTGTTACTCGATATGCAACATGAAGCGGTTGATAAGATGCCGAGTTACAAGTCATACGTGCTTCCGCGCGAAGAGGACTTTAATATTGATGAGGCCTTCCGACGTTTGAGCATTAGCGGCGACGATGGCTTCCGAGTGACAAACAGAGACCTCAATCCCGAACAAATTCTCGCCGTGAAATCGGCTATGGCATGGAAAGCACATTCGCCGTTTGTAATTTTCGGACCTCCAGGTACAGGGAAAACAACGACCGCAGTCGAAATTGCTGCACAGATATATCACGCAGGTGAGCGTGTGCTCCTCATGGGTCCTTCAAACACAGCGTGTGACTTGCTTCTTGAACGCGTCATTGCTTTCGGTAACGTTCCCAAAAGCCAGGTGTTGCGTGTATGCTCTTATTCTCGCACGCCCGGCACGTTGCCTGAAGCTTTACGTGGACTCACAAATTGGGATGCGACTGCGAAGAAGTTTATACCGCCAACATCAGAGAAAATGGAGAAGGCTCGCGTCATTGCGATGACTTCGATGTGCGCTGCGCGGTTGTCACGAACCAAGAATTGCTCATACGGAGAATCGGACATTTTACTCAAGCAAGAGTTTGAAAACGTTCTCGTCGACGAAGCGGGGCATTCAACAGAACCAGAGATTTTAGCTGGGATTGTTTCTACTCTCAAACCCGGCGGGCGACTCATCTTGGCAGGAGACCCTCGACAACTCGGAGCGTGCATTCACTGGGACATAAGCCGAGCATTGGAAATTAGTATGCTTGAAAGGCTGTGCATGCCGCCGGAGTCATTCCCAAGGTCGCCGTATAGCGTGAATGAGCAAGGCTCGTTTGATACGCGATGCGTCTGTATGCTCACGAGAAATTACCGAGCGCATCCTGAGTTGATTAAGCTGCCATCGCGGCTCTTCTATTTTGATAAACTCACGGCACATGCTGATGCGTTCCGTACGAACATTTTCATAGGTTGGGACGAGCTACCGAACAAGCACTATCCGATGGTGTTTCATGGCGTACAAGGCGAAGAGATGCGAGAGGCCAATTCACCGAGCTTCTTTAATCCAGATGAGATCATGGTAGCCGTGGAATGGATTGAAAAAATTCTCAGCCGCCGTGGCACTGGCATCTCAGCCGAAGATATCGCTGTCGTCACGCCGTATCATAAACAAAAGATGAAGATGAAAGCGTTCTTGGAACGTAAACGCATAACAGGCGTCAACGTCGGGTCTACAGAGCTTTTACAGGGCCAGGAGTTTGCGGTGGTTTTAATCACCACGTGTCGTTCGGATGAATCGAGCCTCAACTTTGACCGCAAGCACAACCTTGGCTTTATGAGCAATCCAAAGCGTTTCAATGTTGCCGTGACAAGAGCCAAGGCGCTCATGATTGCCATTGGTAATCCTAACGTCATGGCGCACGATGAAAATTGGGGCGCGCTCATCAACCAATGCGTCGAAAATCATGCGTACATTGGTTGTGAATTCTCGGGGCCATCCAACGGGCCGTTGTTCCCAGACAATGAAGATGGCAACGAGGAGCTTGCGGCTCAGTTGAAACAAGTGGATGACGCGCATGATCGCGAGTCGTTCGAGATTGTAGACTTCCGTGACAATGAATAGGACCAATCAATCTCCAATTTAATGTTGTTACAACAGTTGATTTACTTTGCCCAGTGCTTCGCATCAATATCAGCGCGCGATTTATCGCGTAATAAAAATAAGCGTGCCGCGCGCTCGGCGAGCGTCCCTCCGCACTTTAATTGTCTAGACATCAATTCTTTTTTGAGCTTATCGAGACCGACACCTTCCAACGCTGAGGCGCTGTCAAAAGACTGCAAGTCCAACGGTGAGTCGTCCTCTTCCTCCTCTTCTACAACCTTTGGCAACGCCACCTCTTCAACAGCAACCTTGACTGGCGTCGCGGGCTTAGACGTCGATGCCACATGAGCCCGCGCCTCGACTGACGCTTCAACCGCGACTTTCGCTTTCTTCTTTGTCGGAAACAACAACGCCGCGGCATCCAGGTCGTCGCTATCGCTCCCTTCATCGCTCCCTTCATCGCTCCCTTCATCGCTCCCTTCACCAACAACATCTTTCCCGTGTCTCGCCGCGATCGCCGCCGCAGCCTTACGCTTACTCGCCTCAATCGCCGCCGCCTTCTTCAACCCACTCATCACCGCGTCGTTCACGCTCTCCTTGGCTCGCTCGCTATCCTCTGCGTACGCCGCGCGTTCCTTTTCCTCAACCTCTCTCAACTTCTTTGTCCCCCGCGAACCACTCGCTTGGGAATTAATATACTTTTCCGCCTCTTTCTCCGCGTCTCGCTCGGCTCGATTCTCCTCCCACTCGGCAATCTTTCGCTCGCCATTCACCCGTCGAAGGCGTCGTCCGTGCACGTCCCGACAGGCGTCGAAATTCGTCGTCTGCGCGCCCCTCCGCGCGGTCGTGCGCAACAGCGTGCCGAAACCACCCTTACCGCCGACAACGCGCGCAGATATCTCAACGTACACGTCGACGCCGGCGTCGAACGCGGCGGCGCGGCGGCGTCCGCGACGTGCGCGCGCGTACGCGCCGCGAGGGCACGATGCGTCAACATCGTCGCGATGCGCCGCCAAAGATTCGCGTAAAACGGTCGTCAGCGCGGCGTCAGACGCACACGCGCGCGCGTGCGCGGCGTCATCGAGCGTGAGACATCGCGTGGCGCCCGTGAGCGTGCGCACGAGGTATTGCGTGGGCATGCTCGTCGTCGTGGGTGCGTGGGTGATGTGACGACAGAGCGCCACTCGCGAGCGAATCTCATGCCGCGTATAGCGGCGGTGACATCGACGGCGGCGGTGACGACGACGACGCGTGCGCGTACGCGTGCGAGATGCGACGTTCGGTCGATGAGTGCGCGCACGATGCGCGATGGCGCGTGGCGTCGATGCGGGAGAGCGCGAACGCTGCGCGTGATGGCGTTTGCGAATTCGCCCTCGTCCAACCTGGTCGTGATCACCGGCGGGACGAGCGGAATTGGCTATCACCTCGCCAGGGCGTTCATTGGTAAGAACTTTGACGTCATCGTATCGTCAAGGGACGAAACGCGCGTGCGTGACGCCGTGAGGACGCTTCGAGAGGAGTTTGGAGAGACGGCGCGCGTGAGCGGCGTGGCGTGCGACGTATCCAATGTAAATGACGTCGAGGCGCTTCAAGCGTTTGCGCGCGAGCGTGTGATTGTTCGAAATGGCAACACGTCGTCGTTTGATGTCGTGCATTGGGTAAATGCGGCGGGAATGGTGACGAAGAACGCGCCGTTGCACGAAGTGGACGCGCGAGAAATTCTATCCGTAGTCGGCGCAAATTTAATCGGTCCGTTATTAGGATGTAAAGCCGCGATCGCGCTCGCTTTGGACGCTGGAAAGTCCACGCGATTTGTCGTTTGGAACTTTGGATTTTCGAGCTGGGGAGTAAATTTGAGTCGCTCAGCCGCTACGCACAAATCTTCCAAGGCTGGATTGACGCAGTTGACGAAATCTCTCAATGAAGAAGTGAAAAAATTAAACGCCGAAGGTCGCGCGTGTATAACGTTTCATCAACTCAGCCCTGGGCTTTCGTTGACGAAGCTTTTATTGAAAGACGCGTCCAGCGTGTCAAAGAAAGTGTTCAACGCGCTTGCAGAGGAACCGGATGACATTGCGACGTTCCTCGCCGATGAAATGTGCTCCGTCGAACCTGGCTCCACTGCGCCAGTGGAGTACTTGACCCCATCGAGTGCGGTGTCACGTATGATACGCGAGCTCCCAAACATCATCACCAACGCTGGTGGTCGACACTTTGACGCCAATGGTGCGCGCGTGAAACAATCAAACGCCGAATACGACGCCGACGGCGTTCGGCGCCTCCCCTTCGATGCGTGACCAATCTCCCACGAGCAGCGCCCTGGTGCCCAATCACCCAATCGCATGCGCGATGTAATATTATGTCACTAGTTTATAGCCATCACGCGCGCGCATTTGCGACGTTCATCTCGCGCATCACACGCGCGTTATCCAAACAGCCTGTCGCACCGCTTCCCTCAGAACGCGACGCGCGATGGCGTTCCCCACCACCTCGCGTGAGGTCATGGCGTACGCCAAAGACCGCTTGGTGATCACGCTCGGTGTTCTCATTGCCATCATCGCCTTGTTCCCCGTCGTCGTGCCCCTGGCGGTGCTCGCGTTCGTCGGTCGCCATGCACTGAAAAACACAGCGCCAGCGGCGCAAACGACAGTCACGACGACGACAACGGTGAGCACCACGGTGGAGCCCGTGCGAGAGGTGGCAAAACCCGTCGAGGCAACGCTTCAGCCAGCCGCGGCTTCCGAACCCGCCGCGCCGGTCGCGCTCACGGGGAGTGCGGCGTTAATGGCTAAGATGCGCAAGAGCTCGGCGACGTCGGGCGAGAAGCGCGTCGTCTCGGCGAGCGCTGAGCGCTCCACCACGAGCGCACGCACGACGACGAGCGCGAGTGGCGGTGGTGATGATGACGCAAATGCCGACGGGCGGGTGTTCATCTTGCACGGTGGCGAGGCGGCGCGAGAGATTGCAAAGGAGCTCGCGCGTGGCGCGAGCCAAGCCGTGGGCGCGAGCGTTCGCGTGCTACAAATGGATGATTTCCGCGACGTAAAGTTTGACCAAGAACCGTGCGTGGTGATTTTTGTGGTGGAAACTGTAGAGAATGCGCAACCTGCAGAGGCAGCAGGGACGTGCTTGCGGTGGTTTAATCGTAAGCGTAAGGAAGGGACAAATGGCGAATTGTTGCGAGGAAAAATGTCATACGCCGTACTCGGGTTGGGAGACACGAACTTATTACTCGATCGGCAGACGACGACGGCAAAGGACTGTAACCAAGCTGCACAGACGCTTGATTCGGCGTTGGCGCAGCTAGGGGCGAATCGCATCGTCGCTAGAGGTGAAGCGAACGATGCTGTCGGTTTGGATGAAGCCGTCGAGCCGTGGTCAAAGACGCTGTTCCCCGAACTCGCCAAGGCGAACAAGGCTTTAGAGGATAAGAAGAACGCCAAGGTGTGCTTTTTGTACGGCTCGCAGACTGGGAACGCGGCGGAGATTTGTAAAAATCTTGCCGCTGAAGCCGCAGAGAAGGGCTATCCCGTGCAAGTATGCTCGATGAATGAAGTCGAGCCAGACGACGTCGTGAAACCGGGGGCGGTGATTACTTTTGTCGTCTCAAGTACGGGTGATGGCGACGCGCCGGATAACTGCGATACGTTCTTCACTCGACTTAAGCGTAAAGCTAAGAAAGAAGCCGGAAGCGGTGGACGTGCCGTGCAATACGCCGTCTTGGGCTTGGGAGATCAAAATTATAGCGCGTTTATGGCTGTGCCTCGCGCGTTTACACAAATTATGGAAAACATGGGTGCCAAGGCTTTCGCCAAGCGAGGTGAATGCGACGATACGTTGGGATTATACGAACAAGTAGACACGTGGACGACGTCGTTTTGGCCCAAGCTTGCGGCTGCACAGACGAACGCCGATCGGTTACGCGCGGGCGAAACGATTGAAGAAGACGACGAAGAGGTCGTCGCAGCAAAAGTAGAACCAGAAGTTCCGGCGAAAGCGGAGCAAAGTAAGCTTGAGGGTGTTCCACCGCTTGCAATCTGCCGTTCCGAAGTCGCTTGGCTCGAAAAAGGTGTAAAGTATCAGGCGGGGGCGATTACGCCAGGCCCAGATGAGAGTGGCGCGTACACTGTCGCCTCGCCGTACATGGCGTCCATCTGTGAGCACCGCTTGCTCACCAACCCGGAATCTGATCGTCGAGTGTTACACGTTGCTTTCGATCTCGGTTCAAGTGGTATCGCGTACAAGCCAGGTGATTCTATTGGCATTATTCCCCAGAACAGTAGCGATTTGACGCGTCGCCTCGTGAGCGCGCTCGCGTACGACGGTGAAAAGGCGTTTACGCTTAATTGGAAATCCGATTCAGACGGCGGTGAAAAGGCAACGCACCCGTTGCCTCACATCAAAACTCCGTGTACCGTCATTGACGCGTTTCAAAAGTACGTGGATATTACATCTTGCCCTCGAAAGTCACTCGTTCGCGTGCTCGCAGAGCATTGCGCAGATGACACAGAGAAAACGACGCTTTTACATTTATCGTCGCGTGGTGGGAAGGCTGATTACGACACACAAATTCGAGGAGAATCTGCATCATTGATGACGTTGTTAAAACGTTTCCCGAGCTGTAAGCCGCCCTTGGCGGAGCTCCTCGACGCGCTTCCGCCGTTGGCCCCGAGACTATATTCAATTACGTGCGCCCCAGAGGTTGCGCCGACGACCCCATCCGTGGCATTCAGCGTCGTCAAGTACCCAATCGCGGGCGGTGAAGAGCAGCTTGGTGTTGCGACAAATTGGCTGGACGCGCTCACTGCAACTCCGGCGCCAGTTCCAGTGTACATCAAGCCAAGCTTAAAGTTTGGCTTGCCCGAAGACGCGTCAGCGCCGCTCATCATGATTGGTCCTGGCACGGGCGTCGCGCCCTTCCGTGGATTCCTCCAATCCAGACGTGAAGCAGCAAAGCTCGGCGTAACGCTCGGTGAAACCATGTTGTTCTTCGGCTGCCGCAAGCGCGACGAAGATTTCTTATACGACTCTGATTGGGACGGTTTCGTCGCCGACGGCGCGCTTTCAAAATTCGTGTGCGCCTTTAGCCGCGAAACATCTGAAAAGGTGTACGTCCAACACAAATTACGCGAACACATCGACGACGTCGCCAAACTGATCGCCAACGGTGCATACATTATGGTCTGTGGCGATGGTGTCGGCATGGCCAAGGATGTCCACGCCGCGTTGGTTGAAATTCTCGTCGAAAAGCGCGTCTTTGACGTCGCCGACGCTAAAGCCGCCGAAGCCACTCTCGCGGCGTTCACCAAATCCGGTCGCTACGTTCGCGATATCTGGTCTTAACCAGCATCTACCTCCGCGGCGCGTCTACCGTACCACTTTTGTAGATACATTTACGCATATAGAGTTGTCATTGAACCATTAAAAACCGTCAACCTTTGCGACGTCGACCGCCGTCGACATCCCCGAACGCGTTCAACACCAAAAAATACTGGACAGATAGATGTAACCCAACAATCCTCACTGTGCGTCGTCGTTGTCACCATGAAACGACGTAAACGCGCACGAGACGACGTGTCATCGATGACGCTCGCGTTCGCCGTCGCGTGCGGCGGCGCAATCGTCGCATGCGCCGCCGCGACGCCCGCGACGGCGTCGAGCACGACGAGGGTGTTCACGCCCACGGATGCGCTCGATCGCCCCGCCGTTGACGACGCCGACGCCGTTCGTCGCGCATTTGCGCGCGATTTCACCCTCGGCGTCGGTACGAGCGCGTATCAGGTCGAAGGCGCCGAAGGTGGGCGCGCACCGAGCGTGTGGGACGCGTTCGCGAGAGCCAAAGTGGGTTCGGCGCGCGCGAGCGAATACGCGCGCGGGATTGATTTTTATCGACGATACGTGGATGATATCGACATGGTGGCCTCGAGCGGCGCCAAGGAGTTCAAGATGTCGTTGAGCTGGGCGCGGTTGATGCGCGAGGATGGTTCGGTGAACGAGGAAGGGTTTGAATATTACAAGGACGTGATGCGCGAGGTGTTGGCTCGGGACGTGACGCCGCGCGTGGCGTTGTTTCATTGGGATGCGCCGACGTGGTTGTGTAAGGGGAACGACGCCGTGACGTGTGATGGTGCGTGGCTTGATAAGGATGTGATCGTAGGGCATTTTGAACGCTACGCGGATGCGGTATTTTCGCGCTTGGGCGACGCGGTGAAGATTTGGACGACGATCGAGGACCCATTGACGTTGGCGAGTTTGGGATACGGCGCGGGTGTGCACGCGCCAGGCCGTCGTAGCGTCAAGGAGAAGATGCTTGCGGCGCACAACATGTTAATAGCGCACGCTCGCGTGGCCAAGCTGTACAAGGAGAAGTATAAGCGTCAGCGAGGACAGATTTCGATAGACTTGAAGGCAGGCGACGCCGAAGCGCTCGCATGGTTTGCGCGGCCTCTAGTGTACGGCGATTACCCGGACCGCATGCGCGCAGAGTTAGGCGATGTGTTACCAAGTTTTAGTGAGGATGAAAAAGCCGCGCTCACGCAGAGCATGGACTTTTTCGCCTTGAACATAGGCTCAAAATTGAAACCGTTTCAGTTGAGAGAGGCGTTGAAATCCGTCCAGGCGCGGTACGGAGATAAAGAAATCTTCGTCACCGACGATGGCGTTTTAGATCAAGGGCAAGCCATGGATGCATGCTTGAATGACCAAGCGCGCATCGAACACATCGATGGATCGTTAGATGCCCTGCGTGAGGCGAAAGAGAAGGGTGTGAATGTCGCCGGGTACTTTTACCGTGCCATGTTTGATGATGTCGACTGGGTCGAAGGTATCGCCGCCCGGCGCGGTTTAGTATACATCGATCACAAGGACGACTTGCGGCGATACCCCAAACTGTCTCTCGAACACTATGCATCGTACATGCGAGGCGAAATGGTGAAACCAAATCTAGGCGCCGCCATCCGCCGTCAGTCGTCGGCGACTGCCGACGCCTTTTTCGTCTCGCTCGGCGACAAACGCTCGGGCGAAACCCTCGCCCTTCGTGGCTTCATCACGGCGATTAGCGCCGTGTTCGTCACCGCCGTACTCTTACGTTCCGCCCCTGTCGTCATTCACGACGATGATGCGCAACGCGAGCGTCAATCGCTCATCATTTAGCGCGTCGTCTTCATCGTGAGTCACATGTAAAACACCGTAGCTCTCTCGTCATGCATCACCTCACTCTCCTGCGCGCGATGCTTCGCGCGTTACGCGTCGTCGCCCGTCCGCACGCGGTGTCGGTGTCACGCGCGCGTGGACTCACACGACGTGCGTCGTCAGCGTCGTCAGCGACGACGACGACGACAGTTTTAGCGCCATACGTCGAGCTCATCGAACGCATCGGGAATGGACACCGCACGCGCCCGCTCGCGGTGTGCATCGGATGGTTCGGCGCCGAAGTGCGATACGTGCGAAAATATGCAGAAATGTACGTCGACGCATCGTGTGATGCGCTGGTGATTGCGCCGCCGAGTGCGGCGACGTTGGTGCCGAGCGTGGCGGATGCGTACGCGGGCGCGGTGGCCCGAGCGACGCGGGACGTCGCTGAGAAGCGGGACGTGATCCTGCACGTTGCGTCGAATGGGGGGTTTATTTTTGGTGGAACAATGATGTTGCGTGAAAATATGACGTTGTTTGATCGCGTGAGAGGGGTGGTGTTTGATTGTGCGCCTGGGGATTTACGACCGGATATCATCGCGAGAGCGATGACGGCGGTGGTCAGAGGCGCGAGCGCGACAAACGCGCCGGCACCTCGAGTGTTGGATGCTCTCGCAGCAACGTTACTGGAGACAAAGTACATTCAGGATAGGTTGAGAATCATAGATGAGGCTTGGGGGAAGGTTGATGGCGCATCGATGCCGGCGGATGACGCGTCGTTGATGAACTGTCCGACGATGTTCATTTACAGCGAAGCGGATGTTTTGATTTCGCCGCGAGAAATAGAAAGCTTTGCGCGAACTCGAGAGAAGAAAACAGGACGGGAAGTGAAAATGAGAAAGTTTGACACTGCTGCACACTGTGAAATTGGGCGGGATCATTATGTGGAGTACAAGGCGCACGTGCGCGATTTTGTGTCGTCAATCTTTGATTGAGGAGCGAGCAGCAAGTAGATTATACACGTATGGGCTAGAAACTATAGTCATTGTAGCACAGAGAACATAGAATGGTAGACATATTTACGCGCGCGTTCAATAATGCGCTCGATCGGCGATGATATTTTGAACCTCCTTCACGAAGGCTTTATTTGCGAGCAAGTCTTCGCAGCGCACGTGCAGACGGAATCGCCAATAGTGCTTTGGATTGGTCGGGTCGTTGATAGTTTCCTCCAGAGCTGGTCTCTTGGCGTACTCTGAATCAAGAGCTAACAAGTCTTGAATCGGGAAGATGGCGAGCACGCTTGGACTGCTGACGTGCTGCTTCAAAATCTCGCGCATGACTTCTGGCGTGCACGTCGCTTCGCCGCAGACGCCAAACATTTCATCGTATCGTCTTCTACGATCGGCATCCTCTTCCCACCACGCACGCGTAGTCATCGTATCGTGGCAAGACGGAGAACACACTGTCAAATATGAATACGTGTGAGGCCGTCCAAATTCAGCGCTCTCGCCTACGGGAGGCATTCGTTGGATTCGCAAGCCGAGAATTCCGAGCTCAGCCATGACTGACGGCACGCACGTCGGCGTGAAGCCCAAGTCTTCGCCGCACACGAGCATGTTCGACGCGTTCAACAGCGCTGGTAAAACTTTACGCGCCTGTTTACGCCACGTATTCGTCTGGCGTCCGAAATAGTAGTCATTTGACAAATCGTGTAAATTGTCGCGCATCCAAGGATCGAGCGCTTCGTACGAAGACGTCTCCTCCAACCCGAATCTCGGGTAAAACGCGTCAATGTTTTCGGAATCAATCAACAAGATTCGATTTTGGAACAATTTCATCAAGCTTGCACGGATTTGAAGCTGCTCATCGACGAATTCTTGGGGAATTCCCGCGCGCGGCGTCGTGGCTTTGAAAATGGCCGCCTCGGTGCGAAACTCGGATCTGAACCGCCACAATCCGCGCTGAGGATCGTGTTCAATCATGAAGCGAAACGCAATTTCTTGCGTGCGTTCGTCAAATTCGCGTTCCAGCTCATGCCATTGTAAAAATGGTTCGGTTAAACGATCGATATCCCAAATCCCTCGCGACAACAATTCGTCGCGGGTAATCGGAAGCGACGGTCGAAATCGACCCATGCGTCCGGTGCGCGCGCTCGCGGGAAGTTCCCAAATTCGGAAGAAACCAAGTATGTGGTCGATGCGTATGGCACTGAAATACTGCTCGAGATGATGCATGCGCGAACGCCACCACGCGTAATCGTCCTCAGCCATGTGCTCCCAATTATACGTTGGGAATCCCCAGTTTTGGCCATTCCTGTCAAACGCGTCTGGAGGCGCCCCGGTGGAGGTGTTCATGCGGAACAATCGTGGATGCATCCACGTATCGACGCTACACTTATCCACACCAACGGGTAAATCACCCTTTAAGACGATACCACTTCCCTTGGCGTACTCCGAAACCGCAAACAATTGCGCGTGCAAGTGATACTGTAAATAGTAATAAAAGCGCACCGACGCTCGCAACGCGCTCGTTTTGCCCGATACCTTTTCCAAGACGTCGTCGGAAAATTCCGAAAACACCCCCCAACGCCAGTGCTCGGCGGTGCCAAACAGGTCTCGCAATACGCAAAATACCGCGTATGGTTTCAGCCAGTGCTCGTTCTCTGTGAAATACGCGATGAATCCATCGCGTTCGAGCACGCTGGCGTCGTTTTCGTACGCTCGTCGAGCAATGTCGAGTTTTGTCTTCACCGTGGCTTCGTAGTCAATCTCTTTCAAATCCAGCGCCACACGTGCGACATCTATTTCATCCTTGAGCTCTTGCGTCAACCCAGCTAAGAGTTGCGGGCGCAAGTACATGACGTGTAACGCGTGCACCGACAACGACGAATACGGGTACGAATCCCACCACGTGCCGTGCACGCAGGTATCGTTCACGGGTAGAACTTGCACCACGGACATCCCCGTCGCCGCCGCGAAATCCACCATGTGTTGTAAGTCCATAAAATCTCCACATCCCACGGATTGTTCGGTGCGCGTGGCAAACACAGGCAACGCCATGCCGGCGCCTCGCCACGCGTCTGCGTACTCAAAGACGCCATCGCGCTTGAACACGTACGTCTCCCCCGCCGCGTCGACGAGCTCGTTATTCACCGTACATGAGCACTCGCGCACACCATGCGCTTCGTGTACGACCTCGTCATCGTCGCCGCCGCCCGATCCAGAAGAAATAAAGTATGAGTACTCAAACGGCGCGTCGTTTGCGTCGACGTCGAATTCAATCCACCACGCGTCGCTCTCGGCTCTCCGTCCCAACCCTAGTGATTTCGTCGCATCACCCGCACCGAGCGCTGGACAAGACCCACGTATGCGCACGCGTCGGTCGCCCGTCACGCGCGGCGCGCGTATCTCAAATCTCGCCTTAATCACGCGCGTAGGCGCCGACGCCGTCCCGGCGCGAGACGCCAAAAAATGCCACTCTGCGCGTTCGGGAACAATGTGTTCGTGAAATTCCCACCCTTGACCATTCTTTCCGGCAGTCTTCCCGTCACTGTGTTGACTCATCGTCGGCGACGGCGCCACGACCGAGGCAAACCCTTTACTTTCAAACACGTGTTCCGCGTGCGCGCGCGTCGTCCACGCGTCGACACACTCCACCCCGCCTCGCGCCGCCCGCGTCACCTCCGGGCTCACCTCTCGCGTCTCACCGTCCCACGCAATCACCGATCCGTGCTCATCGACGACGGCATACCTGTGTATGTGTACATGTATATAGCGTTAGTTCAATACTAGAGTACTCAGACGAATCAAAAAATCTATAAACTAACCGACGACGCACCTGTACGTAATCCTCGCCCCGCGCGCGCCTTCCAACACACACTCCCCTCGCCACTCCAACACGCGTTCACCCACGTGCGTACACGACATTTTAATCCCTTTACTCGGATCAAACCTACGACGTCCATACCGTCGTCGTCCACACCGTCGTCGTCCGCGTCCTCCTCCTCCGCGTCGTCCTCGTCCTCCTCCTCCGCGTCCCGACGTCCCGTCGCCGCCGCCCGTCGCGCCCATCGTCGTCGTCATCGTCGTCATCGTTTTCACCGGTGTCGATGACGTCGATGTCGTCACCGATGACCCAACAACACACCCAGTATCGTCATCATCATCATCAACGTCGTCGTCGTCATCATCATCATCAC
>Ga0255763_1000127_pt1 | contig 77872 bp, 54 predicted proteins | sample 041ome_2_FD_179963 | JGI IMG/M metagenome (GOLD analysis project Ga0255763, IMG submission 179963) | Coastal salt marsh microbial communities from the Groves Creek Marsh, Skidaway Island, Georgia - 041406US metaG (version 2) | ecosystem: Environmental > Aquatic > Marine > Intertidal zone > Salt...
CCGCCGTGTTTTTTTTTTTTTTTGGCCGCCCCGGGCGGTGGCCGGGAAAATTTTTTGGTTTGGGATCTCCTCTTTTCTTTTCTTCGATTTCGACTCTCTCTCGTCAAAGAGGAAAGGTCGTGCCCGCTGGGGTCGTTGGGAAAGAGACCAGAAACGCAGAAAAGAAACGAAAACGAATTTTCACGCTACTACTCAAACGACAAAAGAAGGCACAAAAGTAGCACGTACAACGAGTTTCTCTCTTCTTGCGATACACACGCGTAAACATATGTGTAGTATACTGTCGTTATTATATCATCATTTTAAATTCTCAAAGCACTGGCGATGCTCCCGGCTAAACTCATGACCCGGAACGGCGATTGGCCGTTGACCGCGTCCACGGTGAGCGGACACGAATCGGTGATGAAGAAGTGCTCGAACCGCTCGCGCTCGTCTTTCGGCTCGGTGAATTTTTTCCAGCTGGAATTGGGAAAGACGCCGTGGGTGACGTACGCGGAGACTTTGGTCGCGCCTTTCGCTTTTAACAAGCGCATGCACTCGATTAAGGTACCGCCGGACTGGACGAGATCATCGACGATGACGACGTGTTTGTTGACCGGGTTGCCTTCTTTGAGGGTGACGATGCGCTTGTCGCCCTCGCGGACTTTGGTGCACACGACTTCGGTGAACTCGTCCTCGAAGAAGCCGTGGAATCGTTTACAGGCGCCTTCGTCTGGATACGCGATGGCGATTTCCTCCGTTTTCCCGTCCCCGTTATCTTTTTTCTTCAGTTCTGCGAGCTGTTCGAGCAACAGAGGGATCCCAGACTCGAACAGCGGCGACACGCCGTCGCCAAAGTAAAAGCGTTCTTGCAACGCGTGAATGTCGAATATAATCGTCGAGGTCGGTCCACCTCGCGAGCTCGGAATGTTGGACAACATTCGCGCCAACGTCACCGCGGTCGGCACTTCGCCTTCCTTGTCCACCCTCTCGAACGTCCCGGTCGGAAAAAACGGTAAAATCAACGTAAAACTCGCCACGAACATCTTCGGCAGCGAATACACGACTGAAATCTGTTCGAATATAGTCGCCGCGTCGTGGAAAGAGGCTAAAAACGCCACGTGTCTCCCTCGAATGTCGTCCGCGTTGTCGATGAATATGTTCGGGTACCCGTCTGGAAATCTCCGCCATTTGATGGTTCCTAGTTCCACGGCATCTGCGTTCGTTTCCAGAGAGAGAAAAGGAAGCGGTTAGTCGCGTATTCATCGACAACTTTTCAAAGACAAAGAGAGAGAGAGAGCTCTTCGCGTAAAATTTAAAAAGACAAAAGCCGCACCTGGATCGCTCGCCTGCACCTCTCTCGCCATCCGCTCCATCTCCGGGCAGTAAAAAACAATCTTCTTCATCGTCCCGCGCTCGTGTTGGCTGGACATTCTCTCTGGTTATTCGTTGATTTGATCGCGGTGCGTTTATAAAGTCGTTGAAAAATCTCTCTCCTTTTTCCCCAAAAAGAGCTCTTTGGCTGCTGACTCTGCTCGCGCTTTCTTTCTCACGCGCTTCGAATGTATGTATATATGTGTGTAAACTCTCTCTCTTCTTGACGAGGAGAAGAGGGAAGAAAACGTCTCGAATCCCCTTTCTTTTTTTCTCTCTCTCTCTCTCTTTGTGTTCGCGTGCCAGACCGCGCGCGCGCGTGCGTTTTGTGCAAAACGAACGGAACCCTAAACCCTAAACCCTAAACTTACAAAAACAAAAATGGGAATTTTCAAAAACGAAAAATTTTCAAAAATAAAAGTCGAGAAAACACGCGCACCACGCGAAGAAGACGCGAAGACGCGCAAAACAAACAAACAAACGAACGCGCGATTTTGATCGACGACGACGATGACGACTTTGCCGTTGCAGAACGTATCGTCAAATTTTTTGGTCGTTACTACTACTAACGATGACGATGGAAAAACGGCGTACGAATTGGAACGAGACCGAAAAGTCTCGGAAAACCAAGCGCGAATGCGCGCGTTGGGGATCGACGCCGCGCGCGAGAGAATGGAAATTGCAAACGCGAAGAAGACGAGCAAGAGAAGCAACAACGCTAGCGAGGACGAACGTAAGAACAGGAAGAAGAATAAAAGCGCGGTGCACGTTTCTTCGCCGAGAGTGACTCGACGACAGCGAATGATGTCGAACGAAACGGAGGAGGAACGAGCGGCTCGAGAAGCGGCCGAGCGCGCGCGAAGAGAACTGAACGGTTACTACGACGACGACGAGCAGAAACAGAGAACGAAAGCGACGGTTAATAAAACGAGAGGGTTAGAATTTCCGCGCGTGAAAGAGGAGTTTCCGAATTCTCTCGGAATGTTTGGCCCGTTCGCGATGAAAACGGCAAAGACGAACGGACCGGTTACGGTTTTAGCGGTTGGCGCGCCGGCGACGGGCGGTCGAAGACGTTTCGAGAGCGAGTTTTGGTCTCGGACGGGGTGCTTGTATCACCATCCGTATTTAATCGGGTATAAAGCGGAGAAAGTGTTTCAAGGAAGAGCGTACGTGATGGAAATTATAGACGGAGAGGATCGGCCGATGTTTCGGGTGACGGACAAGGAGGCTCCGGCGAGGACGTTTCTCGGAGAAACGCCCACGGCGCCGTGGTACGATTTAGTCATCAGTAAACGGTTAGGGACGAGGATTAGCGGGCCGCAGTTTTTCGGGTTTTCGGAACGGATGACGATGGCTGCGATTGGTTTTGAGCTGGAACGACGCGGCGAGGGAGAGATGTTGAAGCAGTGTTATTCGAAAGGATACGCGTTGGACGACGAGCAAGAATAGAAAAGAGCAAGCGCGCGGCAAAAAATATATATGAACATACGTACACACGCAAAGCAAAGCAATTTGTTGTAAAACTAAACGAGTCAATATCTATCCATAGCTAATCCTATCTATCAAATCTACCTACCGCGTCGCTTCTTTTTTTTTCTCTCTTCGCTAATAAATCCTCCCGCAATACCTCGTCCGCGGATACTTCTCTCGCAACTCCGGCCACATGACGAACACGACGTCCGCGAGCCTCAAACTGTAACACAATCTCCCACTCAAGCTCATCCGTTTCGTCCTCGCCACGCTTTCCACGTACATTACTTTACACCCACCGTTAAACCAAAACATCTTTCCGAGAAAACACGCCAAAAGCACCGGAATGCACGTCCCCGGTCCGTTCGTCAACACCGCGTCCGGTTTCGTTTTCGCGTACACTTTCCACGAACTCCAAAACGCCAACGTCGTCGTAAACGCGGACGTAAAATAGCTCTGACCAACCTCTCTCGCTCTCGGAACGACGTGAAACCCACACTCCCCAACGTCTCCTCTCTCTTCCTCGAACCGAACGATTTTCGCGCGACTCGTTTGGTCCGTGTCTGCCAGAACGTACTCTCGGCGATAGAAGAGAGAGGTAAACTTCGTCTCGGGAAACGAGCGAAGCGCGGTCATCATCTCCGCGGTGTGCCCGCCAGATCCGACGACCACGAGAAGCTTCTTTGGAGTCTTCTGAACGTTCTTTGCATCATCATCATCGGAACGATGTTTAAGACGTTCTTCGGTTCTGAAGGCGACGTTTAACGCGCGGAGAACGAGGAAGAGGACGGAAAGAGAGAGGACGAGAAGCGCGTCCGATGATGAAAGCGTCGTCATGTGTACGTGCGCTGCGCGCGTATCTTATTTTTTATTTCTGGGGAAAAGTTCGTTATTATACACGTACGAGAAAAAGAAAAACAAAATGGAGCGGCTCGTCGAAAACGGGTATCCGATGATCTTTGAACCTCTCTTGGCGTCTTTTTTCGTCTCGCTGGTGTCTTTACTCGCGGTGGTCGGAGTGACGCCAATTCTCGCGCTCGCGTCGACGCTGTCGAGCGCTTGGTTATTTGACGACCACGGGAAGAAGACGAAGAAGATGAAGAAGAAGAACGTCTCCTTTGCGAGTCGGGAATTAGCGCTGTTTGGTTCTGGCGCTTTGCTCGCGGACGCGTGCACGCACGGGATCCCGAACAGTTTCCGAGGAGGAGCAGAGGGTGGGGAAGAGGAATTCGCCGGGTCGTGTTTTTTGGTTGGATTTTTGACGTTTTACGCGCTCGATTGTTTCATTCGATCGAGGGTAACAGGAGCAGTTGGACCACCACCACCACCACCGCGGGCGAGAAGAGACGGAGGAGGGAAGGCGACCGTCTCTTCTTCTTCTTCTTCTTCTGGAGGGTGGCTGAACTTATTCGCGGACGGGTTGCACAATTTCACGGACGGCATCGCGTTGGCGATGTCTTATAAAAGAGGAGGACGCAAAGCCGGCGTCGCGACCTTGGCGGCCTTGGCGACGCACGAGCTTCCTCAAGAGATTGGCGATTACGGCGTGTTGATAAACTCTGGGTTTTCGCATGGACACGCGGTCGGCTTTAACTTTTTATCCGCGACGCTCTCGATCGTTGGAACGGTGTTCGCGTGGCACATCGGGAAGATGAGCGAGAAGTGGGAGGTTGGAATGGAGGCGTTTTGCGCAGCCGGGTTCGTCTTCGTGTCGATATCGCAAATCGTGAGCCTATCGGCAGAAGATGAAAAGAAGAGAAAATCGTACGCGAGAGATGTGATGAGTGTTTTATTGGGCGTGCTCGTCGTGTATCAAGTACACGCCATGTTCGGGTGTAGCGGTAATCACGAGGAAGGAGGACATCATCACGAGCACGGTAATCGTCATCACCATCACCATCACCACGACGAACACTGATTTAACAACGAGTTTAAATAGTAGAGCTAGAAGAATTTTTGCTTAGAAAAGATGAAAGTTGTAACGCGGGTAGCTTTGATTAGTGTGTAGGTATACATGTATATTTTGTATTTGTATTTCATCGATGTATAAAATAAAACAGATCGCAAAGCGAGGGAGAGGGAAAGAGTTCTTATTTAAAGAGCTCTTCCTCCGTGAACGTGCTTACAATCCGGGTTCTTCATCTGGTCGAGCTCTTCCACCTCCGGTATAACCTCCGGATAAACAACTTTCACTACCGCTTCTAATTTCTCGTATTCATCTCTCGCTTTACCAGCCTTAGCCATGAACGAGTTAATTCTATCGTAATCCAAAGCCCCTTTCTTCCTTTGCGCTTGCACTCTGAGTTCGTGACACAACAAATTCACCCGCAACTCCTTCAATCTCGCCACCGTCGCCGCGCGATTATCTCTCGATTGCGTCCACTCCGAGTGCATTTGCTGAATGTGCTGCGGCACTCCTGCCCCATCAAAATCCGTCCCACCAATATCCCCGCCTTCCATAAACGCTCTCTCCTTATCCAATCCAACCATCGGCTGCGCGCTTCCCGCTCGCATCCCACCGCTCACCAAACACACATCCGCTTGTCTCTTACACTCCTTCGCTTGCATCGCGCACCACTGACCTTGCTCTCTCCCCGGCATCGTCGCCGAGTTCCAATCTCCAATGTACACGCCCAACACGATCACGCAGAACGAATACGCCAAAAATGTCGTAAAAAATCTCCGCTTGTCCAAAACCAAACGATCGAGCCAATCGTACACCGCCATTCGAGCGTTGTATTGATTATCTTTTCTTTGTTGCATCGCCGCGAGTTGCGCCGCCGAGGAGGCGTTGTTATTCGCTTCTTCGTCTCTCGCGGAACTCTTCGCGCTAAACATGATGTCTTCTCTTTCTTTCTCTCTCTCTCTCTCTCTCTCTTTTAACCCGCGCGAAACAAAAGAAGCGCGCGTCGTCGTTCCGAAGAAAAGTTTTCTCTCTCTTTTCTGCCGGAAGATTGATTGCGCGACGACGTTTTCCCGACCACGGAATTTCCTTTTTTTTGTAATTTAGGGTTTCATACCAAAACCCTAAACAGGGAGAAGGGGGACGACGCCACAACGCACTTTTTGTCGAGAGAAAAAAAGGAGTCGAGAGAGCGCACACATAATAAGGAACAAGATGGGCGTGATGAAGAAGATAAGAGGTAAACTCACCAAAGCGAAGAAGCTTGGTGGTGGTGTTCGAGGAGCCGACGCTAATACTGTTTCTTCGACGAGAAGGCTCGCTTTAGAGGACGTGACGAACGCAGGGAAGAAAAATGATTTTCCAACCGACAACGTGAAGACGCCGGGGAAGAAGAAGACCGCGACGAAGAAGTTTCGAACCGCGGACGTGTTCCCGAAGAAAGAGAAGAAGAGAGAGGAAGATCGAGCGAGCGAGAAAACGACGACGACGACGACGGCGGCGGTTTTGAAAGCGGTGGAGATTTTTGAGGACGATGATCAGTTTGAGAAACGCGTCGAGACTGTGAAAGATTCTTCCCCGGGTAAATTGAGGGCACCCCCTCCTTCCCTCGAAGCGAGTTCGGCGTCTCCGTCGTCGTCGTCCTCTTCCTCTTCCTCGAAATCGGCGTTGGAGGCGTGGGCAGACGCGTTAGTTGGACTCGATAAAGAAGAAGGAAACCAACCGGAAACGCCGACGAAAATTGATGAAGAAAAAGCTGTCGTTTTTTCGAGCAACGCCGCGGCGGACGACCCCCTCCTGCCCGCTTCGCCGATTGTCGTGTCGTACGAGTTGAGCGAAAGCGAGTGCGGTTCGCCGATGTGTGGTGGTGTAGAAGGGAGAGTTTTAGAAAATATTGATGTAAATGGTGAAGAAGAAGAAAAAGAAGAGCACGTAGACACGTTGGAGTCGTACTTATTTACGCCACCGCCGGTGATGTCAAAGGAGAGCGCGAAAGAAGACGCCGTAGAAGAAGAAGAGGAAATCGACGAAGAGAAGAGGAACACGCAATCGGCGAGACTGTCTTTGTCCATGTGGGATGTGAATTCCACGTCCAAGATGATAAACGTGAGTTTCTTGAAAAATGTTAGCGCGATGGACGTAGCCATGGGCGCAGGCGTAGCTGCGGTCGTGTTCAACTTTTTTATGCCGTCGTTTTTAAAAGCTTCGTTTTGAGCACCCTTTCTTTGTTGGAACCGAGGGAGAGAACTCGCGCAAAAGAAGCGCTGAACAAGCGATATTTGTGTGCGAGTTCCACACGAAACAATGAAAGGTTCATGTCATTATTACTAGGCGCTATTACTAGGCACTATCACTATTATTATTTGTATTACAAGCACGACGAATGACTACGATACATATTATTGCTAAGTCACTCTCTTTTTTAGACGATATCGTCTTCCGCGATTTGCTGGTGAGACCTCTCTTTCGCCGGACTTCGCACGACTTCGGCTTCCATTTGCCTCGAAGCAGTCTCGGCGTCATTCTCAATAGTTCTTTTCATCATCAACAAGAAGAAGCCACAAACAAACCACATGCTGAAAGCTACGTTAAAAGCATTTTGTCGCCCGTTGAAAACGACAATCAAACCTGCAATGAATACTGGGCCTAAACCTTTCCCGATGTCGTCCACTTGGGAGTAACACGCAAACACCGAGCCTCTCGTTTCCGGAGGGTTGATGTTCATCAACACCGCTCTGACGTTCGGTGGCGTCAAGGAACATAAAATCCCAGTCACAAAGCACGAAAAGTACAACAGAGACTCGGACGGACCGAAGTACGTCGAGTTTACGAAATAATACGAAGGTAAAGCGCCGAGCATGGTGCTCACTCCCATGAGTACCGCCACGGAACTTTTGTTTCTGTTGTACAAACGCTGCCCCCAAATGCCACCGCCGATGACGCCAATAGCACCGCCTAAGCCGAATAAGGTCACCGCGGCGGTACCTTGTCCGACCGTCAACCCACGATTGGCGTGTAAATAATCCACAAAATACGCGTTCAAAACGCCCCACGGAATCGTCCCAAACACGCCTTGGACAAACACCAACACGTTCGTCTTCACGCGCAGTTGTCTTTTGAGTTTTTGCACGTTCATTTTACCCGAATAGATTTCAATATCCGAGGCGGAGAGCTGCGATATGATGTCGTTCTCGTCATCGTCGTCGTCGCCGTTTTCGTCTTTCTCCTTCATCTTCTTCTTACTGCTATTATCTGCGCTAATACTTTTTTTCTTCATTTTTTCGTCTCCTCTTGTTGCTCCTTCCGCAACCGCTTCTTCTCGATGACCATGATGTACAAAATGGTTCCCTTTCACCTTAACATCCATCCCACCTCTCACCGGTTCATCCACTAGCATCCACGTCAGAAACGCAAAAAATACCGCCGGCGCCGCGCTCACGACGAACGGTATCTTCCATCCGTACTTTGGCCCAACCGCGCCGGACATGATTTGCCCAAACGCTATGCCGGCTCCCGTCGCTATCGTCAAAAACGACGCCACTTTCGCTCGCGTCTTGTGACTGAACAAATCTCCGCACAACGAAAATAAAAGAGGTAAACACCCGCCAACCGCGATGCCAGTCATCGCTCTCAACGCGAACAGCTCCCAATAGTTCGTCACCCAATACGTCGCCAAACACGGACCTTCGCCAATCAAAGTCGTGTAAAACAACAATCGCACTCTGCTCGACGTCTTATCGCACATCCATCCGATGATCAGCGACGCCGGAGAGCCGACGACAAAAAACGCCAGCTGCAGCCATCCGGCGAGTTTCACGTCTTTTTCGCGGTCGGAAAAGCCAAACTCTTCCGCCGCTTGCGAGAGGTTCGGCGCGAGTAAGTTTTGGTCCGCGTACAAAAAAGCGGAAGTGGCAGTCATGAGAAAGACGGAAAAGTAACGCTTGCGACGAGTTCTCTTTTCCTCCTCTTCTTCCGTTGAGTCTCTCTCGTCCTCGTCTTTTTTCATTTCATCGACCGCTGGCGTTGGTTGTTCCATCGTCGCGTTCGTCGTCATCGTAGTCGTCGTATCTGAAACAATCAGCGCTCGCGTGATGGAATCCTCGCTGCTTCCCGAATCGGATATCTGTTTTCTCGCGACGCTCGACGACGCCAGAGACGACGAGGACGAAGTGGACATGCACCGCGTAAAGAACAACAGCAACGGTCCCTTCTCTCTCTCTCTCTCTTTCCGAGTGTTTTTTGAACGGCTCGCGCGCGCGCTGGAAGAGAAAAAAGAGCGCGTCGCGTCCAGAAGATGTTTTTTTTTCCCGAGATTTCCCCACAGAAAACGCGCAAAGCACGCTTTGGAAAAGGACCGATGCAAAGAGCCGCGCTGCGTCTGCTCTTCTCCTCTTCCTCTGCCGCGTCATCAGCAAAACCAACGGCTTCTTCTTCTTCTTCTTCTTCTTCTTCTTCTGCCCGAGGGGGACATCGACGTCCGTCTTGTTCTTCTTCTAAAAGTAGTAATAACCGCAATTTCCCCACGAAACGCAAAGTTGGCGTCTTAACTGCTTCTGCGTTCGCGTGTTGTTACCGATTCGTCGCCATGTCCTCCTCCTCAGCGGCCGCCGCTGCCGCCGCCGCCGCCGGTGCATCTCGATTCAGCGAGTACAACTCCCCGCCGCCGTTTGTCGTCGAGACCGGGTCGGCGTGCGATAAGGCGATCATTTTCTTGCACGGTTTAGGTGATACGGGAAGAGGGTGGTCGGACATTCCCAACCAATCTTCGTTGGGGGATATTAAAAATGTCAGATGGATCTTTCCGAACGCGCCGGTGATTCCGATCACCTTAAACGGCGGAATGGCCATGCCCGGGTGGTTCGACATGAACGCTTTAGAGCGAGAAGATTTAATCGACGATAAAGGGATGATTGAGAAGGCGGCTAAGTACGTCGACTCTTTAGTGGAAGAGCAAATCGAGAAGGGGGTTCCGGCGAAGAATATCGTCGTCGGCGGGTTCTCGCAAGGGGGCGCAATCGCGTTGACGCACGCGATGCAGAGCGAGCACGACATCGGCGGGTATATTGGTTTATCCACGTATTTGCCGATGGCGGATTCGTACACCTCTTCTTCGAAAAAGTCTGGCGTGAAAATTTTTCAAGCTCACGGGACGGCGGACGCGGTGCTCCGATTCGATTACGGCACCATCTCGAGCGAAAAGTTGAAATCTTTAGGGATGGACGTTCAGTTTGAGAGTTACGGAGGCATGGCGCATTCGGCGTGCGCCGAGGAGTTGGACGATTTAAAAGACTTTTTGAATGGGAAGGTGTTCAGCTGAAGAGTCGTTGTTATTTTATGATGTTGATGTTTACCGTGTACCACCACCGCTATCTTCTATTATATTCTTCCTTTCAACCCGTTTTGGGAGAGGAACCAACTTGTTGTTGCTTGACTTTCGCATCGAGTTCCTCCTTATCTTTCTTCTCTTTTTGCCTCGTAGCTTCTGCCTCTTCCAATGTCGTCGTCATCTTTGCCTCGGTGACACCATTTCCTTTACACAGCTCTCGCAACGTGTCGTTCTCGCACGTCAATCGATTAATTTCCTCTTGCAGTTCGGCTATCGTTTTCAATTTTCTCGCTCTCGATCGCGCAGCGGATTGTCTATTTTTATACACGCGCTCTTCGGCTCGAAGTCTCGTCTCCTCTTCGGTTTCCACGACGATCGGGTTATTCGGACGACGGCCTTTTTTACGCGGCGGAAGAGCATCTTTGATGCCTCCCGGTGTGACGATCAAGTTTTTGTTTTCTTTCGTCAACTCGACGATTCGAGTGTTGTCAATTTCTACGCGCGGGACGTTAGTTTTCGTCACTTTGCGCTTCTTCTTATTCGTTTCTACTTCTGCTTTTGGTTTTTGTTTCGTTTTAACGGCAGCGTCGTTATCGTTGGCGTTGTCTTTGTTGTTGTTCTCCTCCTCCTCCTTTCGTTTCCTCTTCGTCGGGGTAGGTTTCTTCCCATTCTCTCTATTCTTGCCAATCTCCCTCTCGAGCGCTTGATGATAATTCGCTTTCTTCACGTGTCCATCGAACGCGTTTCCACCACTTCCACTCCCACTTCCAAACGTGCTCAACATCTTCGCCATTTCTGTATCGTAGGAACTCAAGTTGGCTTCCTTCGCCATTTGCTCCATGGACGTCGCGTTCAGCGTATGAGCAACGCCTAACGTGTGCGCGAGGTCCTGAGCTCCAGCGGAGAACAACGATCTCTGCGCCATAATTAAAGAAGCCGCGCTCGGTCTATTTATGTTTCTCGCGCCGTTCATCGTCGCGTTATTTACTGCCACCACGTCCATCACCGCGTCTTCCAGCGTTGTTTCGGTCTTTTCTTTGTTAAAACCGCCGTTGATCCTCGCCCACGCGTCGTCGAGGCTCACCACAACTCCGTCCCCGTTCTTTTTCTTCGTCGTCGGCGCGCTTTTACCATTCGTTTTCTTCTTCCCCTTCAAACCACTCTCCGGAACCGCTTTCGCCTTCACATCCGACACTTCCCGAAACGCCTCTCGCAAACTCTCCTTCAACTCGTCCTTACCGAAGGCGCCATCGAAAGGAAATCCGAGGTGCGCTAAATCACCGGACTTAATCGGATCTCCTCTTCCTCCTCCTCCTCCTCTTCCCCCCCCGGAAGACAACGACGATTTCGACTGACTGCTCTTCGACGCGTTCGACGCGTTCCTCCTCAACGTCGGACTGTTATTACCACCACCCGTCGCGGCGTTCTTCGCGATTAAATTTTCCAGTTGCGCCTCGAAGTCTTCCCCGTTGAAGCCGCCCCCCTCGTTAAACATCAACGAGGAAGACGTCGCGCCGAGACGATTGACGACGTCCGAGGACCACTTTTGTAAGGCGAGGTGCGGCGAGATGTCTTCTAAAGGGCCCAGGTCGTTGTCTTCCACGTCCTCCTCCTCTGCCGCCGCGGGTTTCGTCGTTTTCTTCCTCGTTGGTGGAGCTTTCTTTTTCCCCATTGTGTTCGTTGTTGTTGTTGTTTTGATTTTTTTGTGAAGGCAACCCTTCAAAATTATTTTTTGAAAAGTCAAAAAATATCTCTCACACATTCAATCACGCATGCCGCACTTTGTGCGTTTTTGGGAGTAAAGAGTAAAGAGTATACACGCACGCGTCGCGTTTGAACAACGGAGCAAGAAGAGAACAAAGAGACCCCCCGGGCTTCCTTTCTTTTTTGTCGTTTGTCTTCATCGTAAAGAGAGAGCTCGTATTATCGGAGAGAGCACGAGTCGGTCAAGTCGTGTCGTATTTGCGTGTGTTTCTATTTTTGTTTTTTTTTTACGCGAAAAAGAGAAAAAAATACGCGCGCACCACACGGGTTTTGATGTTTGCGAGAGCGACGCGCGCGGGATGCGACGAGTATTCGTGCGACGACGACGACGACGAGGAAGAAGATGAGTCCTCCTTCTCGTCTTCTTCGTCCTCCGACGAGAGCGACGAGGAAGAGGACGGAGACGCGGAGCAAACGTGGACGACGAAGATGCGCTTCGAGGAGTTGGAAGCGATGGCTTTTTCTCTCGGAGAGGACAAGGAGAAGAAGAGAGAAGGAAGGAAGAGGAAAGAAGGCGCCGAGGACGAGGAGGCGGTGAAGACGACCACAACGACGACGATTATGCGTGAAGCGCTCCAAGTGTTGCGAAGAGCAACCGCGAGGTCGAAAAAAGCAAAGAGACGTTTGAAGAAATACGCGAGAGCGATGGAGAGTAGGAACGAAGCGATGAAAGCTTTGGGCAAAGAGAGCGAAGAAGAAGAAGAAGAAGAAGAAGAGGACGAGAGAGTAAGAATAATGTGTTGCGAACGGGCGATAGAGAGAGGGAAAAAGCACGCGAGAAGAGCGCGCGCGATCAAGGAAAAAGTCGAATCGAAAGTGAACGAGCTTCAGCGCGAAGTGCGCGTCAAAACGAAAGCGTTTGAGGACGCGGAGAAGGCGCGCTTGGAAGCGCTGATTCCCGTAAAATTGAGTTTAGAGGAGGAAATTTCGCAAATTCGAGATGAATTCGAGGCGGCTATGAGACGCATTCAAGATCTAAGAGGCGAATTGAAGAAAGAAACGATGAACGCGGAAGATTGCGAGGCAGAAACGAACGAGACGGAATCGGTGGAGTTGCCCGAGTGCAAGAAAGTGTGCGCCGAATCGATGCAGGCTCCTGCGCACGCGAGGAAAAAATTAGACGAGACGACGGAAGTGTTGCGAGAAGAGAGAGCGAGATTGGAGACATTAGATAATGCTGAACTGAAACAGTTCGTGTCAGCTGTGAGAGATTTAAAAGATGCGGAGCTGATACAAACGCGCAAACTAAACGCGATCGAGTCGGAGTACGAGGCCACATCTTCGCGACTGTCCGACGCGAAACACCGGTTTGATCTCGAATCGTCTCGAAAAGAAGAGGAGAAGAAGAATCTTCGTTTAGCCACGCAGCGAAACGATGGCGAGGTGCAGTTACTTTTTGAAGAAGCTAAAGATACCGAAAAATCTGTTTTGCGCGCGCGCCAACGCGAAGACGGATCGAAATTGAAAGTGTTACGAAAATTGAAACAAACCTATCGAGAAACAGACGCGCTCGCGGAAACGATTCGAGACGTTTTAATCACCAAAATACGAACAGTTGAAGATGAAAAGAAAGAAAACGACGAAGCGCTGAAAAAGTTGAATAAAGAACGCGAAGAGCAGAGATCAAAAACGTGCGAGGCCAAAGAGCAAAGCAAATCGTGGACGGCCAAGAGCGAGGAGAGCGAAGCCGCCGACGTGCACAAACGAGAAGAGATTCGAGAGCTGGAGGAGGAAATCGTTGAGAGTTCGAGAACGGTTGAACAATTGAGAAAGATTAAATTGAAAATGACCAAAAATACTTCGTGCGCAAAGAGAGAGGTCGAAAAAGTCCGAGATTCGCTACAATTTATAGAGAGCGAGGTGAAAGTGAAAAATGCGACGGTCTCGGAGCTTGCCGCGGCGCAATCGAAAGCACTGGTGCGTTTGTGCGCCATGGAAAAATTTGTGAGCGCGCTACACAGGACGCGAGAGAAGATGAGACTCAAGATTATTGTGGCACAAAAGGAAGTCATCAAAGGAAAAACGCTCTCTGTCGACACAGAAACGCGCGAAAACGAGTCTATGAAAATGTTGAGCGCCGTCGAAAGAAAGTGCGAAGAAGAGAAAGCGAGGATGCGGCAGCGCGAAAAGCCAAGGTTGGACGAGAAATTACGCGAAGTCAACGCGTCCCTCCGCGAACTCGAAACCGCCGCGCAGCGAATGTCTTTCGCTAAAACTGCGTTACAGAGAGACTTAAACACGCTCGAGCGGTCAAAACATCTTGCAATATCCGAGCTCAAAGAAAAGGACCGAATCGCGCTTTTGAAAGAAACCGCGGCGAACGAACTCATCGACGTCGAAGACGAACTCGAAAACGCCTTGAATCTCAGCGTTTTGACCGAAAACAAATCGATAGAAATAGATGCACTCATTCGCGATCGAGAAATTGAGACGCAAAGGCTTTCAAACAAAGTTGCAGATGTGAAACGAACGAAACGAGCAACCCGGGCTACTAAGAGTGAAAGGGTGCCCAGATTGAAAAGAACACTGGTTGAATTGCGAAGAGCTTTGAGGAGCGAAAAACGAAACTTCCGTAGAGCTTCGAGACTTTTAGAGGACCCGAACAGAGAAAAACGCGTGAAGAAGTTATCACCAAACATATTCTCTGCCTTCTTGACGTCGCTTCACGAAACTCGAGAGGACGACCTGTATTATCTCGACGAAGACGAACGCGTCAGCAAGACGAGGAACGCTAAGAAGAAAAATCCGATACAAAACGAGGACAAAGATGATAGCAATGCGAGCAGTCGGCTCGTTCCTTCGCTCGTCGCGGAAGTAAATGAAGCAGTCGCAAAAACAGCCGAAACGGAAACGAGACTCGCGCGCATCGAGCGTCGAAGGAAACTTCTCTTCGAAATCCTCCAAGTGTTGGATGCCGAGATCCAGAGCTTTCAAAAAGCAGACGCGGATACTCTGTTTGCGCGAACGAAACTTGCTCGAGCCATGCACGCGACTAATCGAAGTATAAGAGAAATGACACGCAAAACAATCGCCACGACTGCTGAGTTGGGCTTTAGTAATGCGTGTCGTGTGGCGAACGAACGAGAGATTGAAACGCTTCAAGAAGAGTTGAGAGAGACAAAGGAAAGAAACAACGATGAGAAAGTCCAAACAGAGAACATGACGATAACACCGAGAATACCAAGAAAACAACATCGGGACCAAGAAACACACGGCTATCGAGGGGATAATCGACGAATAAACGCGTACGTTCCAGAAAACGACCCATCCGGCATCGGCTTGCCGATCCCGTTCGCGCCTTTCCATGCCGTTGCGCCTTCCAAGATTCTGCGAAGTAACGGTTGATTTATTATACATACATGTACGTTTCTTTCCTATTCGCTCTAAGCGCTACGAAAAACAGCGCGAGCAATCGACACTACAAAACTACTATCAAATCACAACGCCGCGATACCGAGCAAGACTAACACAGCGGCTATCGCCGAATATTTCACACCGGCGTACATGATCCCCCACACTAACGCCAACAACTTGAATACAATCACAAACGCCCACACGGCTAACCCTAGCACTAACGCTCCCGCCGCCGCGCCTTCTGGCGTCATCTTATCGTCCGACATCCCCGGTAAGTTTGTCGTGCGCAAGCGAAACACGTCTTCTTTCCCTTCGTCCGTGAACCGCTTCATCGCTTTTTCATCCATCAACCACCACGGGGAGTTCTCCTCTTCTTTCGTCGTTTTTCGCCAAAACCGCCAACGGGCGGACACCGAGACGTCTCGTTGCGCTCTTTTATGCGCGCGTGATGCCGATAAATGTTTTGAGAACGAGGACATCTGTGTTTTGAACGAGAAACGTTCAGCATTCGACGAGGCGTTTTGCTCGCAAAAACGCGCTTTGATTTCCCCGCGTGCTCTCGACGACGACGACGACGACGACGACGACGCGAGAACGCCCGAACGACTTCGCGCAAAAGACGACGACGAAGAGGGCAGATGCTGCCCTCGTTCGCGTAAAAGAGATATCGAAGTCAGCGTGGACATGTTAATCAAAACGCGTGTGAGTTATAAAAAACGTGCTCGAAAAGAGTGAAGATTTTGCGACATAAAAAGCAAGGTTTTGATGCCTTTTGAAGGAGAACGGAGAAAGCGCAACAATACTCTAAATCTTCTGTGTATCTACTATGATAACAACACGGCGCATGACATCTACGTATGTATAAATTATGTTTGCGTGGCCTTCTCTCTCTCTCTCTCTCTCTCTCTCTGTGTCTATGTATGGACTATGTGTATGTGTGCGTGTGTGTATCCCGGTCTCTTTAAAGCTTGCTCCCGCCGCTCTTCTCCTCGCCGAAATACACTCGAACCGGTTTCGGTCGGTTCATTCCGGCTGGGTAGAAATCGCTCTGCAATCCAGTCATTTTTCCTTGCGCGAACTCGTAGCATTTCTTGTTCAGCGCCCACATTGCGGTGCCTTCTTGGACTTTCGGGTTGTTGGCGAAGAACTCTAAATCTTTCCACTCGACTTTCTCGATTTCTTTCGGGCATCGAATCAACTCGTCGCTCAACGCTTTCAACGCGACGACAAAGAACATGTCGCTTCGACCAAAGTGGGTGCCGTGCGAGTGTCTCGCGCTTAATATGCTCACAAACTCAGACTTCACGCCGGTTTCTTCCATCACTTCTCTCACCGCAGCTTCTGGAACGTCTTCGCCGACGTCCAACAGACCCGTCGGTAACTTCCACAAATCTCTCCCAGCCGCCGGACCTCTCAACTCTTGCACCATCAACACGTCTCTTTTACTCGAATCCGTCGGGTTTACTCTGGTCACAAACGCACCAATCCCAACGTGATGCGTCGCCGCCGCCGGTAACTTATTCTCCTCGTTCTCCGCGAGCCACTTCGTGAGCATGACGTACTCCTTCTCCGCGTGATGAAAATGAAACCCCCTCGAGACGACAATCGGCACGTAACTCGCGTTTGCAATCGGAACTTTCACCCAACACCCTCTCACGTTCGATTCTTTCCACGATTCTAAACTCTCGTCCAACGCGCTCGCGAACGCTTCGTCGGTGTCGTAGTCGTACTCGTCGCTGTTCACCACAACCCCTCCGTATTTATCCGCGTTGAAAGGTAACATCGTTTCCGTCGTCCGAATGTCGTGGTCGTAGTTAAATCGGAATAAATCTTTCGCCGGTCGCTGCTGCTGCTGCTGTTTTTTCTCCTCCTTCTCCGCGGTGACACTCGTCGTCGTCGTCGTCGTTATCCCTCCTCGCGCCGAAGCGGTGACTTTATTCGTGCCGGTGGTCAGAAATTGATGTCGACGTGTTGTTCTCGTCGTTGGGGGAGATGAAAAATACAAAGAAGTCGTCTCTCCTTTCCCGAATCCAAATCCTCCAAATCCTCCTCCTCCTTCTCGCGGCAGCCGCGACGAAGAAGAGAAGTAGCCGCGGCAGGACCGACGCAGAAGGTGTAAATTTTTCGTCGTTCGCGGAGAAAAAGTCGTCGTCAGTGTCGTCGTCGCCTTGTTGAGGCCGCTCGACATTATCTTTTTTGTGAGGAGGCTTGTCTGCTTGTGGGTGAAAAAAATCCAAAAAACCAAAAAAAAATTTTCCAAACAAATTTTTCTTCATAAAAAAAATTCGCGCACAGACACACAACACACATCGCGAAAGAAGAAGAAGAAGAAGAAGAATAAGAAATGGCGAGCTTAACGCCGAACGCGCTCGCGCGGATGCTGGAGGAGCGACCGGACCCGATGGAGTTCCAGCCGGTGTTACAGATTGCGGGTGAGTGTGTTTTCGTTTCGAGACGCGCGCGCACGATTCATTTTTTTTTTCTTCTTTTATAGAGATCGCAATTTTTTCGTTTTTGAAAAATTTCCCCCGTGGGGGGAAAGGGCAGGAAATGAAGCTCTCCTCTGACGCGCGCTCTCTTTCTCTTCTTCCGTGCATATTCCTTTCGACAGACATCCGGAAAATTAAGAACACCTCGGGCGAGCAGGAGACGGCGGAGAATACGAGGTGGAGGATCATGATCAGGTGCGATGTTTTAAACTTTTTTTTTTTTCGAATTTTGGGGACGTGCAAATCTGTGCACTTTTCCAATCATCTCTCTCTCTCTCTCTTCTGAAAATCGTCGTCGCGGTCATCTTCTTCCAGAGAAAGAGAGACTTCTCTTTTTTCAACTCGTCGTCGTCGTCGCTGACACCATCCGCGCTCTCTTCTTCTCATTCTTCTTTCATTTTTACGTAAACAGCGATGGCACTTCGTACGCGCAAGCCATGTGCTCGCCAAAGTTGAATCCGTTGATTGTTTCAGGTACAGATTTTCTCCCTTCTTCTCGTTTTTTTGAAAAGTGTGGTTTGGCGAGAGAGGGGGTGCCTTTCGCAGTCGCGCGCGCGTTTTCTTTTTCTCGCGACGAGGAAGCCGCGCGGCGAGGTGTACCCTCCGATTGGTTTTCTCTTTCTCTTTCTTTCTTTCGCGCTGACGCCTCATCGTTCTTTTTTTTGCTTTTCTTCTCGAAACAGATCAACTGCGAAAGTACACCATGATTCGCGTCTTGGACTTCATGTATACCTTGCACGGGGACAAGACGGTGCCGATCATCGCGCAGGCGGAAGCCGTGCAACAAGCGGATTCGATCGTGGGGAACCCGGAGAACTACGCGAAGAAGCGGGCGGTTGGGGGTGGCGGGAATGCGCCGCAGCCGTTCGCGGCACAGCCGTTTGGTCAGAATAATGGTGGATACCAGAGCGCCGGCGGCGGCGGGTACGGGCACGGCGCGTACGGGCAACAGCAACAACAACAACAACAACAACAACAACAAAATCCGTACGGCAACGCTGGTGGCGGAAACCAAAATGGTTACGATTCTATGGGCGCGAAACAAAACGATATGGGTTTCGGGAGTAATTACGGTGGTAACCGCGCCGGAGGTGGTGGTCCAACCGGGAAAGTGGGCACCCATTACGGCGGAGCGGTGAACTATACGCCTTTACAAGCTTTGAACCCGTACCAACAAGGCTGGTCCGTGTGTGTTCGCGTGACGACGCCGATTGAAGTGCGAACGTGGCACAACGCCAAAGGCGAAGGGAAAGTTCTCGGTTTTGACGTGGTCGATGCGGAGGGTAACGAAATGAAAGTCGTGTGCTTCGGCGACTGCGCGTTGAACTTGGCAGAGAAGATGCAACAGTACGGCGTGTACGAAATTTCGAAGGCGACGTTAACGGCGTCGCGAAACCCGAAATATGCAATTGGTGCGTACGAAATGAAGTTGGACCACAACTCCATCGTTCAACCGGTACCGGAGAACGCCCAAGGCGCGATGAAAATCCCAAAGGTTCAATACAACTTCCGCAACATCAAGGAGATCGAGTCGTTGATGAAAGATACCACCATCGATGTCATGGGTGTCGTCCACGAAGTCAGTCCGGTTTCGATGCAAATGCTTCGTACGGGTGGAGAGAAAGCGAAGCGTTCGATCAAACTCCGAGACGATTCCGGCGCGGAAGTAGAGTTGACGTTGTGGGGCGAACATGCCGAAAGTCTCGGTCAAAAGCTCGAGACGATGCTCTTCGAGCACCAACATCCAATCTTGGCGTGCAAGCGCGCGTGCGTCGGTGAATTTAACGGGAAAAACTTGTCCATAAGAAATAACACGGTCATGGATGTGAATCCGGATCATCCGAAGGCGGGAAAGCTGCGCTCGTGGTACGATGCTGGCGGCAAGACGGAGGAAGTTCAAATCCTTTCGGGCGGTATGGGGGCCATGGGCGGCGGCGGCGGAAGAAGCGACAGATTTGCCACGATCCGACAAATCGAAAACGAAGCCGCAAACGGTGGGTGTAGCACTGCATTCTGGGTCGTTTGTAGGGGCTCGATTACGTATCTTCACAACAGCGACACGGGGCCGATGTATCCTGCCTGCCCTATGGATCACGACGGACGCAAGTGTCAAAAGAAGATGCGCCAAAACGAAATGAACGGCTTGTGGGAATGCGAACGACATTATGACGCTCAAATACCATCGGTGGATTGGAGATATTTGTGCTCCGTAAAGTTGGCGGATTACTCCGGTTCGTTGATGGCGAGCGTCTTTGGCGATGTCGGTGAAAAGTTATTCGGCATGCCGGCGGGGGATTTCAAAAATCTCTTGGACAACGATTTTCACGCGTTTGAAATTAAAAGAGAAGACGTCCGGTGGCGACAATTCAAGGTCAAGTTAAAGGCAAACGAGGACACGTACAACGATATGACGCGCGTGAAGTACACGATTCAATCGATTGAACCGATCTGCGACGGAAACTTTGCCGACGAGTCTAAAGTCTTGATCGAACAATTGAAGAAACTTCACAACGGCGAATCCATCTTGGAAGAAAAAGTCGATCGCCCCTCAGGTGTTGGTGGCGGCGCTCCATCTACCACAACAAACGAATGGAAATCGGGCCAAGGAGGCGGTGCCATGGGCGGTGGTGCTGGTGAGTACAATCAACAGAGCTACGGTGGTGGTGGCGGCGGCGGCGCTTCCGGGAACTGCTACAAGTGCGGTGAGCCGGGACACTGGGCGTCTAAGTGTCCGAATCAGCAAGCTGGCGGCGGCGGCGGCGGCGGCGGCGGTTATGGTGGCGGCAGTGGGTACGGTGGCGGCGGTAGTGGTGGCACTTCTGGAAACTGCTACAAGTGCGGCCAGCCTGGTCATTTCGCAAATAAGTGTCCGAACCAAGGCGGCGGTGGTGGCGGAGGAGGCTACGGTGGTGGCGGTGGTGGTGGCTACGGCGGCGGCGGTGGTGGCTACGGCGGTGGCGGTGGTGGCTACGGTGGCGGATATGGCGGAGCCTATTAAGATTGAAAAATCCGGCCACCTTTGGCCACATAATGAACGATACGATACGACTGGAAAAACAAAAGGAAACACTTTTTTGACACGATAAACAACACATTGAAATTAAGAAAACACATTGTAAAATACTTGGTAACATTTTAAAAAATCTCAGTACACATTCTCACTTTGTGCTCTTGAACCTGTCGCGCGCCAAGACAGCTTTCCTTTGAAGATCGTCGATTCTCGCCTTACCTTTCTCTCGCAAGTTGATGACTTTACTACTGATGTCATCGCGTATGATCTCGACTTGTGTTGGATTCGATTCCATCCATTGCCATATCCAAAACGTGACGAGCAATACGATGGCACTCATCACCGTTCGCCACACCATAATACGAGTTCGTCGAGACATTCGCGAATCGAGTTTTACCGCGGAAACCAAGAACGGATGCGCAGTCATTCGCGCAAAGTGCATTGGGTAGAACGCGCACAAACCAATCAAATACACGAAGTGATGTCTGACGTATTGTCTTCGTTGACTCGCGTTCATCTCTCCCCAAGGAATATCTCGCCACGTACCTTCTCTCGCGACGAACATGTGCGCGGTGGGGAGCGATTTACATCTTCGGCATTTGCACGTGCCCCCGGCGATGCAGGAAGGTAATTGATGTCTCGCAAAATGGTCGAGCAACTTCTCCGTCCCGCTGTTCCCGGATTTGTAAATATGCACGCGAGCTCTTGACGAAGTCGAAACGCCATCGAGTAACGCTTTGAGAGCTCTTTTTGCTGCCCACCAAACCGAGGTGACGTGCACTTCCGCCGCCAACTCTGGGTAGTTGGCGTCTAAAAGTCGCAACGTCGCGGCGACGAGTGAGATTGGAAGCGCGGTTATGTCCAGTCCAGCGCAATCGACGACACAAACGATGCCTCCACGCAAACGTCCGTTCCCAGACGCGCGAAGTTTCTGCCACTCGCGCTCGACGACAGAGACGATAGCACAAACAACCATCTCCAAATTCAAAGATGAATCCATGCTCGATTTCTTCAAAATCATATCGTGCGCCGCGCGCAGACGAAAAATGACTTGCGAACCGCCTCTTGGTAACCTTCGGTGGCGGAAGATGACGTTTTCAAACTTTTTCAACGCGCGGTCGTCGAGAAATTTGTATCCACTTCTCCATTTTGCAGACCGCTCGACGGCTTCGGCGGCGATGTCGATTTTGTTTTGTCGTTGCATCAAAAAGCACGCCAGCTGGACATACGTGAAACAGTCCTTCGCTTCAGTATCAATCGCACGTATGAAACGCTCAACGTCCGACTCTTTAGGAAGTTTTGCGAGGGGTAATCCAGCGTCTCCAAGGAAGACGTAATCGACCGCGTCTTGTGGGAAACACCTAATATCCTCTACCAAGTGTAACACCGATCTTTGAACGATGGACAAAACGCCGTTCCTTTTTAAACCGTTCGAGCCGCTCTTGTCCGTTTTGTTCTTAGCTGCGCGCTTACTTTCATTATTCTTATCAATATTCCTTTCCACTCTGCTTCTGATGATACCGTCGAGATCTTCGTCGAGATCTTCATCCTCCGCATCCGAGGGCGAATCAAACCATCGCCTTCTCGACGCGCGAGGACTCTTGGGCGTTTGCGGGGCATCAAAACTAACCAAAACTTTACTCCCGTTATCATCATCCTCTCCTCCATCGCCGTCACCATCGTCTTCTTTAGCTTTCCCACCACCCGTGACTACATTTACTAACGATCCGACGCGCTGTAGCGTCGACGGCTTCCTTTTGTGCTGCTGTTGTTTTTCCTTCTTCCTTCGTTCTGGGAGTTTCGGCCCAAACTTGTTGTTCCTTTTGCTCCAATCGTTCGAACTGTTGTCGTTATTACTCGCGCTGCTACTACTATTACTACGGTTACTATTACGCGCGGCCTTATAATCACTGTCGTCGTCGCCTTCATCTTCGCTATCTTTTTTCTCTTCGCTAAAAAACAAAACATCCGCGTCGTCCTCCTCAAACGCGCCGTGCGCAATCGCCGCCGCCCTCCTCTCCGCCACCCGCATACTCTGCAACACGTCTGGCGCCAGCGAACTTTCCAGCTCTTTCCAAGCCTCGTTCAAAGCCTGGCGATAACTGAACACCTCGTTCTTCGCCTTATTTTGCGCCAAAAGTTTCGCCAACTTCTTCCCGTTTTTCTGCAGCAACTTGCGTATCCTCGGTATCTTGCACACCTTCGCGGCGAGTTTCAAAAATCTCCGAATCAACGCTTTGTGCGGCGCGAACGCCGCGACGAACAGAATTATCGACCCGGTGAATTCTGGAAGCGGATCCGGGGTCGATAATTTCCTCGCCATTCGTAAAAACACGCGCACTCCTTTCCCGATTTCCAATCCCGCCTGAGAAGAAGGAGATAGGGGAACCCCCACTCCCACCCCTACTCCCCGTTCCACTTTCCGTTGCATCAACACCCCAGCAATCGCCAACGACGCCACCACCGGCCCGTGGCGTCTTCTCGAATGTCTCAACCACCAATATCGAGAGATAAACCACGTCGTTCGCGTGACTTGAGACATGGTCATCGCCATTTGATGACTGATATACGCCGCTACCGGGGAAAGCTTTTGGGAAAAATCTATGAATGAGTTCGTGAGGTGAATGGCGCGCGGGCGAGAGCGGAACGCGTGGATGATTTGGAGCTCAGACTCGGTGAGCATGAGATTATCGCCGCTGGCTTCCGCGGCAGCGACGCCACCACCGTTGTTCCGGTGTTGTTGGCCGCTGCCTGTCATTTTTATTATTGTGCTCAGGAAATGAGGAATTTGGCTCGTAACGGTCCTCTGAAATTTCCTCGCGAGGACGCGAGCCGCGCCAGCGAGCGGGAGTTCGATCGAGAGCGCGCACAATTCGCGATGGCACTAAAGATATTAATATAAGCATAAAAACAACAGTACTACTACTAGTGCATCACTCCTCCTCGTAACTCACGTCCTCGCACTCGTCTTTCTCCGCGCACAACATGTTCAAATAGAGTTTATTCAGTTCGATCGATTCTGCGCGTATGCCTTCTCTCGCGTTCGCGTCCATCACTTCCCAATTGAACTCCTTATCGACCAACAGTTTCCTCGTTTCCAAAATTCGCACCGCGGCGAGGCGGAAGTCGAGCTCTGGGTGACGCATGAGTTCGTGGAGCCACTGATTGCCGTCTCGGATTGGTCTCGGTTCGTTGTTCGTGTGAGGTGCGCCTTTCTGCATGTAGTCTATCAATTTGTTGTACATTGGAGATCGATGTCTCGAGCCGCACCACTGGTCCAGAACGACTCGGCACGCCGCCATGGTCATGAGCGTGACGAGAGACGACGCGGCTTTCTTTTCTGGGGTTTCAAAACCCGGAAAGAGGTTTGGTGGGACGACGAGTTTCTCCTCCCCGTCTTCGTCGTAGCCATCATCGGGAGAATCAGAAGACGACGACGCGCGAATGGACGTTTGACGGTGCAAGCGCGACGAAGACGACGACAACGATGGACAATGGGTCGCGTTTTTGTGCATCGCGCGCTGGTGCTTCCTCTGGTGGTTACACCACGCGCTCGCCGGGGAGATCTGCGTGACTGTTTGTGAGTGCATGTCTCCAACGTGCGCGTTTTTCTTCTTCGTTCGTTGTGCAGAGTTTTTCTTGACGTTCATTTTCGTTATCCAAAAGACAAAGAGAGAGAGAGGGAAGAAAAAAATGTCGAGCGTTTTCGGTTTTACATTCGGTCTGTTTGCCGCGCATCGTTTACAGAGCATCGTAACCTCGCGACTACAAAAAAAATTAGTGTGCGTGTGTGTGTATGTTTTAGTTGTTTTTATTCCATTTGGTGCTGTCGTCCTTTACCGTGTTCTTCCGCTCTTTTGTCCAACACGAGTTTCAACGCCGTCGCGGCGGTTAAGCCCAACGCCACGGCGACGATCAAGATTTCAGTACCCGTTAAGACTTTTGGAACGAGTTTATCCGCGTGAGATAACGCGTCGACGATTCGTTCGCTGGTGATAGCGGCCAGGTCTGCTGAAGTTTTACTCGCGGCGGCGGCGGCGGCTTTCTTCGCGGCGACGCCAGAGGAGGAAGAGGAGAGTTGGAGCAAGCTTTTACCGCTGTTGCCGACCAAGGAGTAGAAGAAGGCCCACGGGATGGAACCAAACGCGGTACCAAGAACGACGGCACGCATGCGAAGATCTCGAATGGCACCCAGGACGTACGAAACGACCGTAAACGGCGAGTGCGGGAGTAATCGTAAACCGCAAACAGAGACGCTTTGCGAAATGGTGTCTTCGTTGACGATGCCGTTTTTCATGGCGGTCATTTGAGCTTTCAAGAATCGTCGGATAGGCGCGTTGGATTTTACGAGCATCAACTCGGCTGGTTGTTTCGTCGTCGTCGCGTTCACGATCGCGCGCGACGCGTTCGCCGCGACTACTGCCGCTATCGTTGCACCGACGACGTTCAAAACGCCGCCTTCGATAACTCCAAAAAACAAGCCGCTCGCGATGAACAATGGAATCGTTGGCATAAACGGCATGATTCCTACTAACGCAATCATGAAAACGTTCGTAGACATAGCCACGGGAGCGCCGTACTTCAAAATTGCCGCTTCAATCGCCGCGACGGCGGTTTTGATCATCCCGTTCGTTGCGGTACTATTCGCGGTGACTTTCTTCGCCACGCTCGCGGAAAGCTCAAAGTTCCTCCCTGCGAGAACAATCCCAAACGCGGCGACGATGAAGGCCATGTTCACCAGAAATTGACCGCTCGTTACAAACTGCAACGCGTTTGCCATCCACTGTCGCACTTTAATCTTTTTCGCTCTCTCCTTGCCAAAGTTTGCTTTCCAATGCCTGCGAACGGCCTTGAAATACTGTCGGTTTCGCAATTTTTTATTCGAGGACATCCACGACCACTGCGAGACGTACTCCAAAGAAGCTTGCGCATATCTCGCCAACTTTTCTTTATCTGTCAATAAACTTTTCGTCAATTCGCCAGCTTTGGTGTAATCCCCGGACGGGTACAACTCCCCCGCTGTGCCGGCGCAATTGGTCATGATGTCCAACAATCCTCCGGCGGCAACCGCCACAACCGGCACGCCACTCGCCATGGCTTCCATGACCACAAATCCTAACGTTTCCGACTCCGATGGCATCACAAACACGTCTAAACCTGCGTAAGCCATCGCTAAATCCTCTCCGGTTAACATCCCGGTAAACGTTGTCCTCGTCCCTTCAAAGTGTTTTTCCAACGCTTTCCTTTCCGGCCCGTCGCCGATAATCGCCACGTTCGTATCTTCCGGTAAATGCGTCAAAATTTCCTTCAAAGCGTATAAATTCTTCTCCGCGCCGAGTCTCCCGACACACCCGATGATTGGTCCGCTCCTCCCTTCGGTCAATACGCGTCTGGAAAACTCTTCGTTTTTAAACTTTGGATTGAACGTCACCGTATCCACGCCTTTCTGCCACACTTGCAACCTCGAACACCCCATCTGTCGCAACTCTTCCTCCATGATTGAACTAGTCACCATAGTCGTCTGCGCGAATCCGCTCCAAATGCGGATTAAATCCCACATCCTTCTTTGTAAAAACCTCGCGATCCCAAACGCCTCGGGCGTATACCGAGGAATATAGTGCGGAATGTGCGTGTGATAACTCTGCACCAACGGCGCGCCAAACATCTTCGAATACAAAATAGCCGCCCAAATCATCGTCCCTGGCGTCGAGCAGTGTATCAAGTCCGGTTTCTTCTCCTTGAAATCCTGCAACACTCTTCCGCTCAACCCCGTGGACAACAAGAGCGTATCCGTGCCGTAAAACGGCAACACGATGCCTTTCACGCCGATAACTTTACACCCGCAGTACTCCTTCGGAGGATCGACGCACGGCGTGATGACCACGACTTCGTCGCCTAACTCGGCCAGGTTTTCAATCAACCTCAAAAAACGATTCTTCATCCCGCTGACGTGCGTAAACGGCGAAGGCTCGACGAAAATAGCCACCTTCCTCTTCGTGGATACAGGTGGGAATCTTCTCGCGGACTTTTCCGCGTTTTCACCGCGGATGCGTTTCCGTCGAAGCGTCATCGCGTGCATCGGTTCGTTCAAATTATTACTACGCGCGGCAGAAGAAGAAGAACTAGCTCTGCCAACGCTCGCTTCCCGTCTCTTTTGGCGTCGCTGCCGCTGCTCGCCGCGCGACGATGTCGCAGAGAAGAAGATATCTTCTCCTCTCGGGAAAAAAGAGGAACATAAAATCAACGAGGAGGACGTTTTCTTCCTCCTCGTCGTCGCTATTCCTCTTCCAAAACTGGCGGTAGTAGTTTGCCTCGAAGAAGAAGACGACGAAGAGGAAAACGAACGACGCTCGGCGAGCGAGACCGCGCCGCCGCCGCTACTTCTCACCGCCGACGACTGCAGGAACAACATCTCTCTCTCTTCAAAAATGGAATAAAAATGAAGCGAGAGTTTTGCTGAGGTGGAAAAAAAGAGAAAAGACACAATTGAAACCCTAAAAAGTTCAATTTTTTTTAGGCTCCTCTCTCCTTCTTGCGTTTTGGAGAAAAAGAGAGACACGCACAAAAACAAAAAATCCGACCGACCGGAATGCCATCGGCGAAGAAGAAGCGGGAAGAAGAAGAGAGCGAGAAGAAGACGACGACGACAAAGAATAATAATCAGCTTTTAGAAACGAAGAAAAAGACTTTGCTTCCGAGGAATTACCACCTGAAAAAATCGCTCAAGAAGAAACTGGAGATACTCGCCAAGTACGAGCGGTTGAAAGAAACGCCCGGGAAATTGGAGAAGGAGTTGGCGAAGAGGAGGAAGAAGGCGAGTCAGAGAGGGCAGAAGTTTATGCCGAGGACGAGACGATAAAAAGTATTCATTTGCCGCGCGCGCGATCGAGAACGGTTGTGCGTGCGTGTGAATTGAGAGAGAGAATATGGCTTCATCGTCTTCTTCTTCTTCTTCTTCGTCGTCGTCGTCGTCGTGGTGGTGGTCGAGGAACAAAAAGAAGAAGAACGAAGAAACTCGAGCAGCCGCGACGACGACTTCCGATGATGAAAACGTCGTCATCAAACCGCTCTCGCTACCGGCAAATCCCTTGCTTTTGCGCAATCCCGGGTGGCTGGAACGCGTGGTCGAGGGCACGTTTTACTGCGGGTGCGCCGGAGTCGCGTCTGGTCTCGCGTTTGCTCTGGTTCGCGGACGGCCGGTTTCGGTCGCTCCGCACTACGCGCTGAACATGGCGACGAATTTCGTCGTCGTCGGAGGGACGTTTTTAGGGAGTAAAGAGACGGCAAAGCTGTTGAGACAGAGAGATGGGGTGGCAAACGATGTGATAGCGGGAGGGGTGACTGGTAGTGCGATTTGGAGCTTATACCAAGGCGCGAGCGGTGCGCCGAGCGGGTTTTTGTTGGGGAGCATCGTCGCCGGAATGGGAAGCGCGATTTTAAGCGACGAGCTCGGTAAAGTTTTCGATGCGTTCGAGTTGCCCGGGTGGTTTCCAGTGCGCAAAATTACCGAAGAAGAGGAAAAAGAAATCGAAGAGGAGAAGCTTTTGCACAGCAGAATGCGACAGGTGATGATGGGCGAGTTTGACGAAAACGAAGCCGCGAGGTTGAGAAACGAGTTGTTAGTGAGAAGACAAGTGAAGAGAGAGAGGGAGAGAGATCGCATGGCAAAGTAATTTATAATAATAGTGAATTAATATGTATAGCAATACATACTAGCTTCAATCAACAAGCGTATCGTTAGTGCGTGCACTCTCGTTCAGTGATACGAGCACGCGCAAAAAATGAAGTTCTCTTTTACATTGTGTTATACACGACGAGCATCCATCTCTTTCTCGTCCCTATAAAATAGCTAAATCTAAATCAGCTGCGTCGGCGTGGAATCTTTCAACAACTTCTTCAGCATCCCAAAGCTGCTCGAAAAAACTCCACCTTGACTCCCGCTCCCGCCTCGACTGTTGCTCGAACCGCCGTCAATCTCGACCAACTCAATCTCAAACGGAAAAGAAGGCATCCTCTCCGTCATCATCGCCGGCACGTGCTCTTTCTTCTCCTCGCATAAAGCTAAAATATGCGTCATCGTCCCGCTCAACGTCTCCGCCAAGTCGTTCGCGGCGCGTTCTCTCTGCTTTTCCAGCGACTCGCCTCTCCCATCCACCAAAAGCGCTTCCTCGTCCCACATCTCTAAAGAGATTTGCCACGTCTCCCACTTCCGGCCAAACTTTTTCGCCTGCGCGTCCTCGCCGCGCGCGAGACGCGTCAACGAAGATCCGCCGGAAAGACTATTTTTCCACGACGACGAAAACGTACCGCCAACAACGTTCGTTGTTGTTGTCGTCCGATGACTGTTCGCGTGACTGTTGTTCGCGCTGCCGCCGCTGCTCAAATTCTTCTTCCCCGTCGCCTTTTCGTAAAAATGAAGCAACACGGTCACCTCTTTTATCCGCTGCTGTTGGGTGTTCCCGTGCAACACCGCCATCTGCGCGCAGTGTTCAATCACTCTCTGAATCTTCTCGTCCACGTATTTCCGAACGGAAACCGTATCCTCGTCGTTCTCGTCGTTGTTGTCGTCGTCACCGATATCTTTTTCTTTCCTCGCGCGACAGTACGTCACGTCGCAAAAGTCGCACGTGACGTCCTCCACCGTTATCGGACCGAGAGAACGGTTGAAGATTATCGTGGAGAGTAAACAGGAAAGCGTGTCGCGGACGTGCGAGGAATCCGAGATTAAGAGAGGAGGCAACGTGTGGTGCTCTTGGAGAGGAACGGCGACGCTCGAAGAAGAAGGAGGAGAAGAAGACGCGGTGTTGGTTTTGAAACCGCTCATGTTCGTCGTCGTTTCTTCTTTCCTTGTTTGTGGATTTGTGTGTACTTGTTGGAGATTTATTTTCCCGAGAGTCGAAGGAGAAAGAAACAAAGAAAGCCGGGCGGAGAGCGCGGAGAGATACGAAAGGAGCACGCGTTACATTTTAAATTTATCTTTTATAGTAGTTATATTAGTATTACTCGACCCTCTCTCACTCTCTCTCACTCACTCTCTCTCTCTCTATTGATTATGTGTTTTTATTTACGGTTCCTCCGATGTGCGGATTTAAGCCTCCGCGCGCAAAGCTTCAATCTTCGCCTTGAGGTTCGCCTTCTTTTGTTCGTACGTCAACTTCGGCAACTTGAACTTCTTACCGGCGTCAGCCGGCTTAGATCTCGGCTTCTTCGTAAAACTCGGGTCTTCACGAATCGCTTCGTGGATTTCGTCGTACAATTCTTCCAATTCCGTCGGGTCTTGGTCCGCAGCTAAGTACTTGGAAAAGTGCGCCTCAAACTTTTCCGGTTCTTCCTCTTGCATCTCCTCCGCGTATTCCGCGACGACGCCACCCTTAATGTATCTCTCCAAAGTGTCCGGATCGTGGGATTTGTCTTGCAAATCGTAACCCGCGAAACGCTTTTCGTTGTGCGGGATGTCCAAACCGCCGTCCGAGGCGCCCTTCATCGCCGCAAACACTCTCGCCCCGGTGGACGTTCTCACCAAACCCGTATCCAAAAAGCACTTGAACGGTCTCGCGTCCCCTTCCGCTTCGACGTGATAATCTTCGCCGAGATCATCAGTCTTACCTTCGTACGTCTCCGCCAAGTTGTACTTGGTGAGCATGCGTCGAGCGCACAACAAACCAGTCGCGTACGTGGCCGGATAGTTCGTGTAGCCCGCCTTCAAGCCGTAGCGTTCCAACTCCAAGGAGTCGGCTTGGCAGACGGTCACATCACCCGCGATGGTGGCGTAGACAATTTGGCAAATAACGCGTCTGTTCGTGAATCGGACGACAAATCGGTACTTCGGGGTGTTGTACTTGTTCTTGTCCTGGGTGATGAGCGCGCGGCGAGCTTGGTAATCGGTTTTACCTGTTGATGGTTACGATGAAAAAGAATAGAAATAGAAATGGTCAGGACAAGTCACGTACGCGCGAAAGAAAGATGGGTGCGTGGGACCCAAACGAGAGAGGAGAAAAAAAAATGCGCGCGCGCGCTCGAAAAAACCTCCCGCAAATGCAGAAGCGAACGCGCACTTCGCGATAAAACGACCGAATCCCGCAAAAAAAACATCCAAGAACCCATCCAGCTCGTTTCCAGGAGACTCGCGACGCTCTCGAACCATTCCTCGCGTCAGAGAGCGTCCGCATTTTTTCTTCGCCCCAAGCCCTCTCTCTCTCTCTTTTAGGCGTAAAAAAACACATCAAAAAAATCAACGCACCGGCACGTCTGCGCGCAAACTTCACTTGATAACGGCTCAAGTACGAGTTCGTTTTGTTCACGGAGTTGGATTTCTTTTTCGCTTTTCTTTTACCCATGGTGAATAGATGGTCGCGTTTACGTGTGCGTGGTGGCTACACCGACTAAGTTAGTGGCGTTTTCTTCGTGCGCGAGTGATTTTTTTCCACAGGGGGGCTTTCTTTTCGGCAGGCGATTGAAACCCTAAAATAAAAAGTTGACAAAGGCAAACCAACAACAACAGTCACAGTCAGCATTAACGCACACACCATGTCGTCGAAACAACCACAAAAACACAGAAGACACTTGCTGCTCCCGGTGGACATCACGAACGCCTCGGAGGAGATGTGCGCGTGGGCGTGCGACAACTTTTTCCGAGAAACGGACGTCGTCACCGTTCTCACCGTGGCGAAGAAAGAAACACAATCCCACGGCGCGTCGTATTTTGGATTGAGTCACGACCACTCGGAAGGCGAAGCGGTGAAACACGCGCACGAGTGGATCGAAGCGCGCGTGAAACCGCACCTGGTGAAATGCGGGTGCGAGATGGAGGTTGTCGTGAAGCTGTTGGAAACGGATAAGCACCACGTGGCCGAGGCTATCATCGAGGAGAGTAAGAAAGTAAACGCGAGCGATGGTAATTCTCGTTACTACGAAGCGATTGTCCTCGCCAGCCACAAGCGAGGCGCGATCAGGGAGTTCTTCCTCGGCTCGGTGGCGAATTACGTGTTGCACCACTCGAACATCGCAGTGATCGTTCAGCGATTGAAGTGATCGAAACGAATCAAATTTGTTTTTTTAGCTGTAGCTTTCTGTTTTAACGTATGTAAAACGCGTGTACTATACTATATTTATGCGCCGCCGTCGTCGTCGTCGTCGTCGGTCTCACTTGTACGCTTTCTTCTTGACGACGACTTTGAGCTTCTCCTCGAGCTCGCGACCGTCGATCCATAACGGAACGTCGAATTCGCCTAAAGAATCTATGGGTTTATCTAACATGATGGATTTGGTGTCCAGATCTACGCTTTTTTGTTTGGCAACCTGTATTTTTGAAAGAGAGAGAGAGAGAGTTAAATATTTGTCCTCTCAACCGAGCGAAGAAGGGAGAGAATAGCTTCGACAAAAAAAAAATGATTTAAAACGTAACAAAATAGAAGCGTCAGAATTTTAATCTTCCTCAAGTTAATGGCATAGTCCGGACATTCATCCGGAGGCGCTTATGCTCAGGTGACAATCGTTCATCACTCGCTTTCTATCTCGTGTTTTGTTTCATCGTCTCGCATCTTCGCGCGAGAGCAGTTTCGGGAAGGAAGAAAAAAAGAAAAATCTCACTCACCTCTTTGGCGACGTCGTCTTTCGTGATTGGGATGTTAAACTCTGCCGTTTTCCGCTTCGTCGCGCGTTTAATCGTCACCGGGTTCCCTTTCGTGAGCATTTTGATGGCTAATTTTAATTTCTGTTTGTTTGAATTGTATCGAGGGAAAGTGAAACGACGACGTGAGTAAGTTATATTCGACCAACAAAAAATCGACGCGAAGAGCGCTCAGTTCCACAGCCGGTTCGACAGCGTCTGTTATAAAGACTACGTCAACATTTTTAGCGAATCGGGTGTCTTCGTCATCGCGCTTTCTCTCTCTCTCCTAAATAGTTAAGACGACTCGCCGCGCGTGTATTAAGCTCAGACAGCCAAGGGAACGCTGTTTTGTCTTCAGCGTTACTGTAAACGCGCACGTTTGCGAACTCGGATACTCTAGTCCGAACAGGTTCAGAGTCATCACGGCCTATATACATTTGCGCGCTACTTTTCTCGATCATCGCGGGTCCGAAACAAAAAACGATGCGTGATAACGCGAATAATAATAACAACGTGCAATCGTACCTTCTTCTCCTCGTCTTCGTCCAACACTTCCTCCTCTTCCTCCTCCGAACCGTCCCTCTCCTCTTTTTCCCGCATCGCCTCGGCCACGTTCTCCTCCGTCGCGTACTTCGCCAGCTTCAGCGGTATCAAATGATTCCTCGCTCTCCCGGGTTTCACCGAAACGACCTCGCTCTTCTTTCCTAAATGTTTCGTCTGTTCTCGCAAAACCACGGAAACTTTCCTATTCGCGCGCTTGTACCCGCGAACGAAAACTTTGCTTCGCGAGGAGGAGGAAATCGGCGCTGATTCGATTCCTTTCCAAAACCTCCACGACGACGACGACGAATAAGAAGAAGAAGAAGACAAAAGCTCGCTTCCTCCCATCTCTCTCCTCGAAAACGAACAAAACGTCCTTCGCGAAGAAGAAGAAGAAGAAGAAGAAGAAGCCGCTCTCGTCGTCGTAACCGTCGTTTCCGCCGTAAAAGAGGACAGGATTCGTCCGAGCATCAATCGCGACGCCAAAGTGCTTCTTCCAATCTTGTTGGACATTTTTTTTTTAAATCGATAGTTAAAGTTAACCGTCGATGTTAAGATGGTTCCAAGTGTGGTTGGAGTTGAGAGAAAGTTCACGCACAGTTGAACGGTTCAAACTAGAGGTATAGCTTGGACTTAGCCTGTGCGTGTGTTAAATAAGATTCTCTTCTTTTTTTGTGGAGAATGTGAAGCGTTCGTTCGTTCGTTTCGTTCGTTCCGAAGAAAAAAAAATTGAAAATTGAAAAGCGAAAAAAGCGAAAAAAGGGCTAGAGAGAAAAAACACACACAAATCGCCACAAAATCCTTTCGCGCACAAACATAAAAAGAGATGCCGACTCACTTGTACGTCTTCTTCGTTTTGTTTTCTTTTGTATTATATTCGCACGGAGTGCATTTTGTTCCGTTCGAACGCGCGGTTTGATGGTTCGCGCGTCGTTCGCGTCGTCGTCGCGCGCGAAAGCCCCATCTCTCCCGGTTAGGATTTTTTTTTCTCTCTCGCTCTTTCTATAGGGAGAGAGAGAGGGAGTGATGGGGAGAGAGAAATGGTCCGAATCGCGCGGGGCTTTTTTTTTTGTTTGTTGACGAGCTCGCGAGGTTAGCGGTGGAGGTTTGGTGCGTTCCTCGCGTGGAAATGGTTTCGTCGCGAGTAGTGAGCGTGGGAGTTCGCGAGGAGATGCGCCGATGGGTCGTCTTTGCGCGTCCATTTCGAAGATTTTCTTCCTCGAGTCAAAGCGGGGCTTCCTCTTTTTTTAGACCCAAAAAGCCCGACGATGAGAGAGGCGCTGACAAATTTTACTTTCTCTCCTTCTTTTCTTTGATCAAAAACAGACACAAAAACCGCAAGAAGCGCGGACACGTCTCCGCCGGTCACGGTAGAATTGGTAAACACCGCAAGCACCCGTCCGGTCGCGGTATGGCGGGTGGTCAGCACCACCACAGAATCCTCATGGATAAATATCACCCGGGTTATTTTGGTAAAGTTGGTATGCGCCACTTCCACAAACTCAAGAACCACTACGTTCGACCGGTGATTAACTTGGATAAGGTGTGGTCGTTGATTGGAGAGGAGAAGAGAGAGGAGTGCGCGAAGGATACGAGCAAGGCGCCGTGCATCGATTTGACGGACTTTGGAATCTTTAAGCTTTTAGGGAAAGGGCAGTTGCCGAACCAGCCGATTGTGATTAAGTGCAGATACGTCTCGAAATTAGCGGAGACTAAGATCAAGGCGGTTGGTGGTGCCGTGCAGTTGGTTGCGTAAACGAACCGCGCGTTTAAAAGTATTAATAACATATATCTCCTAGCGTTGAAAGTATAATTATATTAAACGAAATTAGTCCAAAAGTACAGAACGAACGTTTTACCGCGCCTTTTCTCTACGCGCCGCCAGTACTACTCGCGGCAGCAGCGGCAAACATTTTACTAAAAATACAACGAAATCAAAATCATCACCCTCCGTATCTCACCGCCAACGATTCCGGCGGAAGTTCCTCTAAAATGCTCGGATCTCTCTCCAAGTGTTCTCGTAATCGCGTTTTTCTATCGGCTAAGAACGTGTTGTCTAAAAAATCATCCTCGACGGCTCGCCCGAGCTTCCTCGCCGCCAACACGCAGTGGCGACAGTACGTCCGCGTCGGATATATGAGCTCGTCCGTCCAAATCATCGGTTCGCCAAACGCCTTCAGCGCGCACTTCACGCACTCGCACCTCTTTTCGTCCTCTTCCCTTCCATTTTCTTCTATCACTCGTTTACAATATTGGCTCGCGTACAGTTCGTCGCTCCCTCGCACGCAGCACACGCTCCTCGTTTCGCCAACGAGCTCGTCCGTGTGCACGTCTCTCGTTTCAACCGCGGTAAAGTTAAACTCTGCCTCTCGCATCGCGAGCGCCGGATACTCCTCCAACGGAATTTCAAATCGACACCCGATAAACGAACACCCGTCGCACTCTTCCACGCTCAGAGACGCGATCTCCCTCGTCTTTTGCCGAGCGATGTCCCGGGAAAAGAATATCGGCGAAGTGTGCGCGAAAACGCGCTTGTAGTTTCGCACGCGAACCACTCGAAAATCTCTCAAGTTTGGCGCGGTAAATAAAGCCGACGTTTCGCTCAAAAGGCTCCCGAACCCGACGATGGCGACGAAGTTGTCGCTGGTGACGGTATTCGCCGGTGGTTTGATGTTCGTTATCGTCATCTTCTGTGCAACAACAACATCAAAAACACTCAAACACTCACTCTCTGACGAATTGGAAATTTGAAAAGTTTTGAAAAGAAGAGAGAGAGAGTCGTTATACGAGAAGTCGCCACTCTCTCTCTCTCGATCAAAGAAGACCATCTTTTGAAACGGTAAAAGAATATGAGCGAAGCACAGCCGAACTCTCCGTATTCTCTCCAACCACCTCTGACGGTATTCTGCGCCGCATTTTTCCTCCAACTCCTCCTCGAAACCGTCAATTACCTCGCCTTTCGACGGAAAGCGTCGTATAAAATAAATCAAGCGAAACTGGAGGCGACGTTGCTCGAGCTCGATAAAGTCCGCGAGGAACTGCAAAAAGAAGACGTCAAGTCGGATACAAACGCGAAGAAAAAGCTCGAGAAGAAGAAGAGAGGGTTGGAGATTGATTTGGCGACGCACACGAGACGGGTGAACGCGATGAAGATGAAACTGGGACCGATGACGGCGATGGCGAACATTTTGTTTTTGAGAACGCTGAGCGCAAAGTTCCGCGGCGTCGTCTTGGCGACGCTGCCGTTCACGCCGCCCGGGATGTTGAAAAACTTAACCCACCGAGGCTTGGACGGGGAGGATTTCACGCAGATGGGATGCACGGGATTCTACTCGTTGAGCGCGATGATCGCTCGCGCCGTCGTTCAAAAGTTCTTCGAAGTTTCGCCGCCGAGAAGCGTCGCGCGAGAGGCTTGGGAAAAGAGTCAACAAAGGACCGAGGCGATCGTGAACATGTTCGAGAGAGACTCTAAGAGCGGTGGTGGTAACGCGGAGAAGAAGGAGAAGAAGAATAAGGTGAAGATGGTCGGAGGGAGCAAGAAGAGACGGTGAAGAGAGAGAGAGAGAAGAGAGAAGAGAGATGTGAAATATATTTCTTCTTTTCTCGCTTAAACGAAAAAAAAAAGACGTTTTCGTGTATTTTCATTTTCACAAAAGCTTCACTTTTCACGCGCACGCACACACGCACACACACGCGATAACAGTAAAAATGCCCGTCGACAAACAACCGCAAAAGAAAGATAAGCTCACCGACGCGGAGAAGAAAAAGCTCAAGCAAGAGAACAAGGTATACTTTCGCATACTTTTTCGGGGGGGAACACGCGTCTTTTTTTGGTTTCGCATGTTATGCGTATCTTTTTTCTTAATCGATCTCTCTCGCTGACATCTCCTCCTCCTCCTCGCGCGTTCGATGTGTGTCGTTCGTTCTTTTCTCGACACTAAACGGCAGGCGAAAGCGAATCCGGGCAAAGCGGAGGAGAAGAAAGCCAAAAACGACGCCAAGCGCGCGGGTCGGAAGGAGTCGGGATCGCAGAAAGTTATCAACAGATAATAATAAAACTAACATTTTTCGAGTCGGTGATGGGTGTGTGCCTTTGAGAAAAGGTTGCCTTTTTAGACTTTGAAGAGAGAGAGAGAGAGAGAGAGAGAGAGAGAGAGAGAGAGAGAGAGAGAGAGAGAGAGAGACGCGTTTCTATTTTAATCGAGACGTGTACTATCATCTACTACACACACACGCGCGTTATTACGAACAACATATTTCATTCCTTTTAATGCGAGTGATGATCATTAAACTTCTACGATGGTGTTGTTCTCTGCTATTTTCGTGTTTTCGTCCACGCTATCGTCGAAAGAATCGTCGTAACTTCCGCCTTGGGAAAATCTCCAGTCGTACTGGTCTAAACCGTCGCTCGGGTCCATCTGTAACAGACTCGCAAACTCTTCGACGTCGATTTGACCGTCGCCATCGCCGTCGGCTTCCGCGATGCACGCTCGGATGAGCGCGTTTCTTCGAACGGCTTCGTTATTTTCGTCGGAAAGGTCGATGTCGTCGGCGTCGCCGACGACAAAGTTGGCGACTTCGTTGGCGTCCAAGAGACCGGAATCGTCTTCGTCGAGCAAGTCGAACGCGCGTTTGACCCAGGAAGGATAGGATTCCGATTTTTCGACGGATTCCCAATCGACCAATGCGGCGAGAAATTCGTTCAGCTCGACGACACCGTCGCCAGAGGTGTCTAACTTCGCCAAAAGTTGTTCGCTCTCGTTTCCGGTGACGTCGTAGCCGATTTCGTTCAAACCGACTTCGAGTTCGCTCAACTCGACCAAGTTATCGCCGCTCGTGTCTAATCGATCGAAGAGTTGTTTCAGCTCTAAAAACTCCTTTTCGTCAATTCCAGTCAGTTTCGATTGTTTAATAGGTCCGTTGACGACTATGATCTTCTTTTTCGTCGCGATATCGCTCGCGATCGCGCTGTTTTCTCTTCTATCTTTCTCCACCTCGCTCAAGTCTTTACCGATTTCGCCCGCCAAGAGACGCAAGACTGATCTTTTTAACAAACCTTGCGTAGCGAAGCGTTGCAATCTCGCCACGACTTGACCGCCTAACGCGACGCCACCAGATACTTGTCGTCTCTGTTTGCTCTTCCACTGCGCCTCGTTGGTTTGTAACCACGGGTGCAACAACGCCGCTCGCGCGGTTGGTCGTTTCTTTGGATCGCGTTCCAACAAGTGCTCGACGAAATCTTTCGCCTCTTCGGAGATGACGTCCCAGGGCGGATCCGCGAGATCCAACGGATCTTCCAAGATGGCTCGGAAAACCTCCTTCGCGTTTGGTCGTTGATTAACCACGTCTCGAAACGGCAATCGTCCGGTCAGCAGCTGATACGCCACCACGCCGCAACTCCACACGTCTGCCTCGGCGCCGTATTTTCGGTTGATCACCTCGGGGGCCATGTACGAAGGCGTCCCGCATCTTCTCGCTAAAGGCTCGTCTCGATTCTTCGGTAGCTTTCCAGCTAAACCAAAATCGGTCGCTTTCAACGGCGCGTTCTCGTCGTTATTTTGAAACAAAAAGTTATCCGGTTTAATATCGCGAAAGACAATTCCTCTTGAGTGACATTGCGCCGCGGTTCTCAACACCGCGCGAATCAAGCGCGCCGCGTCCGCCTCTCTGTACTCGTCGTTTGAAATCCTCTCCAACAACTCCCCGCCTTCACACAAATCCATCAACAAGTGTACCGCGTCGTCGTCTTCGAACGCGTCGTATAAGTACACCACGTTCAAACTCGCGCCTAACTGTCTCATGCACTCTAACTCGTTCCTCAACTTGGAGTGATAATATTCCACCGCGGTCAAGCTGCTCGGAACTTGCGCCCACGGCGCTTTCCTCAGCGTCTTCAACGCGAACGCTTCACCCGTGTTCCTCTTGATCACTTTCCTCACGATCCCGTAGCTCCCCGCTCCGATAGGATCCTCGTCGTCCAAATCCTTCACCGAATACAGCTCGTGCAAATCTCTCCTCAACCCAAAATCCGGTTTCATCTGCGCCTTGGTGATCGACTTATCCGAGTTTGTCCCGTACGCCGGATAATCCGCCTTCGAGGCTTTCTCCATCGCTCTTTGCACGTGCGTTCGTAACGACCGCTCTTTCGTCGGTGCTTTGCCTTTCTTGTTGTTGTTGTTCCCGCCAGAAGAAGAAGCGCCGCGTTTTTTCTTTTGCTGTTGCTGCTGCTGCTTCGAAGAAGAAGAAGAGGACGACGACGCTTTCTCGCCTCCTCTCTTCTTCTCTCCTCCTCGCGGTGACGTCGTCTTCTTCTTCCCTTCGTTGTCGGTGTTTTTGGAGAGCCAGTCGCTTAAAAACCCACGCGCAGCGACGATCCTTCGATTCCGTCCCGTCGCGGACGACGACGACAAAGACGAAGAAACCGAGCACGAGGCGCCGCCGCTGCGCGATCGTCGCTCGTTCGACGACGACGAAGCGGCGACGAATTGATTTTTTTTCATCGTCGTCGTCGCTCTTTTCTCATTTTTACGTTTTAAAAAAGGCGTCGTCCGCGCGGACGACGACGACAAAGACAAAGACGACAAAGATGCGCCGCCGCTCAGAGACGATCCGTGATTCATTTTGTGTATCTCTCCGCGCGTTGTCTCTGTTTGACTCGTGCCTCTCTTCTCTTCTCTTCTCTCTCTCTCTCTTGCGTGTGTGTGGATAAAACGGGAAAAAAAACTTTTGATTTTGTGCACGTTTTTTAGGGTTTAGGGTTTAGGGAAAAACGTCACGGCGTAATCAACTGGCACACGTGTTATCTGTTTGCGCTTTCATTTTTACGACGCATCATAAACAGTCGGACATACGCACGCGCGCAATCCAGAACGAAAAGAAGAACAGAAACACCGCGCGCGATGGGCGGCGCGCCGGAACCGATCGCGAAAGTCTTGGCCGTTCTCGGCGGGATTAAAAACGCGATTCCAATTTTGAAATCCATCGGAAACAACTCGAAGGATGAGGCGCAGATTATCGACGGCAAAAAAATCGCGGCGGACATCCGCGCGGAGATTAAAGCCGAAGTCGAGCGATTGAAAGCGAAAACTGGGAAAGTTCCCGGGCTGGCGGTGGTGATTGTCGGCGAGAGAAAGGACTCGCAGACGTACGTGAGAATGAAACGTAAAGCGTGCGATGAGGTTGGCATTCACTCGTTTCACTCGGAGTTACCGGAGACGATTAGCGAGAAGGAGTTGATCGATATCGTGAAAGGGTACAACGAGAACCCAGACTGTCACGGGATTTTAGTGCAATTGCCGTTGCCGAAACACATCGACGAGGAGAAAGTTTTAGGGGAAATTTCGTTGGAGAAGGACGTGGACGGGTTTCATCCGCTGAACATCGGGATGTTGGCGATGAAAGGTCACGAGCCGTTGTTTATGCCGTGCACGCCGAAAGGTTCGATCGTGTTGTTAGAGAGAAGCGGAGTGGAATTGAAAGGAAAGAATGCGGTCGTCGTTGGGAGAAGTAACATCGTCGGAATGCCGGCGAGCATGATGTTGAACAAGAAGGATTGCACGGTCACGGTGGTGCACTCGAGAACGAAAAATCCGAAAGAAATTTGTAGGCAGGCGGATATTTTAATCGCGGCTGCGGGAAGCGCGAAGATGATCAAAGGGGATTGGATCAAGAAAGGCGCGGCAGTCATTGATGTTGGAACGAACTCTGTGGAAGATAAGTCGAAGAAGAGCGGGTACGCGTTGGTTGGTGACGTCGATTTCGCCGAGGCGAAGAAGAGAGCGAGTTTCATAACGCCCGTTCCGGGAGGCGTCGGTCCGATGACCATCGCCATGTTGTTGCAGAACTGCTTGGACGGGGGTAAGCGAGCGATCGAAGGTACCAAATAATAAACTCGTGCACGTATATATATCTAATATAGGGAAAAAAAGAGTAGCAATACGTTATGGTGTTGTTTCCTCGAAGAGGTGTCATCGTAGTTACAAAAAAGTTCACAGACTCTCACTCTCTCTCTCTCTCTCTCTCTTTTCTTTTTTTTTCATTTCTTCGCTGCTCGCTCTAATCAAACACGTGGAGAATGTCCAATCCTTCGTCCCCGGGTTTTCTGTATTTCTTTGTCGGCGCGTCCAACGAGAACGCGCGAATAGATTGGTTAAATCCTTCGTCCATTTCGTCCCAAAATCGCTCCGGCGTGCTCACGCTCATCGAATACGCGAACCCGTCTCTCACCGCAGTCACGCCTCTCGCGTGACGATACGTCGTCGCTTCGCCTTCCTTCGAGTTTGGCGATCCTTGCGAAATGTATTCGTAGTAATAATACGTCGTTCCATCTTCCTTTTCTTCCTTTACCGCGTTATCCACCTCCGCTAACGAAATCTTTTGCCCGCTCGCCACGCGCCCGGTTGCTTTATCCGCCAAAATCGCATTCGCCACGTTCTTCGCCGTCCATTCCTTTTCCGGCTTGTTCAACAACCTCGGAGGTAACTCCCCAACCGTCACTACCGCCGTCAACGGTCCTTTGAACGAAATTAACTCGTGCACAATTCTCTGCCTCGCGTCCGGCGACATCGGCTCGGAACTCGAATACGTATCGCGAACGCGAGACTCCGACCACGGGATTGGTTTCCCGGACAAAGTCTCCGTCGGGTAAGCAAACGTAAACGCTAAGGATTCGCGGGTGACTTTCGTGAGCGGTATGTCTCGCTTCTTCTTCGTCGTTGTCGTCGCTACTTCTTCCATTTTGACCTCCGCTTCGCCTCCAGCCTCCTCGGCGGCGAAAGCGGCACCTTCACCATCACCGCACCCCAACATCATCGCCAACGCCGCCACGGAACCCGCGCCAAAAACCACTCTCCGCGAAGCGAAAAATGGCGATGACGACGCGCTCGTGCTCGGTCGCTCGTCCTCGTCCTCGTTCTCTCTCGTCGCGGAAGAACAAACCGTCGCTGACGACGACGTCGTCGCGTTCGATCGCGGATTTTGTAATCTTCTTCTCTCGCTTGGTCGAGAAGACGACGACGAAAGGCGAGAAGAGAACGCGCTCGTGGATGTAAATGCACTCATATCGTCGCCAAGAATAGAACGTCTCTGCGTGTTTGTGTTTTTGGTTCGTGTGTCTCGACTTTGCGCGCGGAACGAGAGTTGTGAAGAAAGTTGGAAGAGAAGGAGGTCTATCTTTTTTTTTCCCAAAAGGTGATGTGGAGATTTTTTCGTTAACAAATCAAAGGATCAAACGCACAAAAATCATTGATAAATATACAAATACAACGCGCTGCTGCCGTGCTCTCTCTCTCTCTCTTCTACATAAATAGCGCTCATCTCTCTCTCTCTCTCTCTCTCTCTCTCTCTCTCTCTCTTACGGTTGTATCACGAGGATGGTTGTGCTCTCAGCATGGCCACCTGTTCGCCTTCGTCTTCATCTTTATCTTCTTCCTCGCTCGTGCGGCGCGGGGCGACTGCGATTTCGCTATCCGAGTACGGATTCAGTCCTAATCGTCGATCGGTTCTCGATTTCAAGTTTTGCCTTATCGGTTGTTTGACCAACCAGTAGATGCAGTAGCAGTATCCGAAGATGAAAAGAAAGGCAAACATACCGAGAACGATGCCACCGAAGGAGGCGTTGACGTATCTCGACGTGAACAACGTTTGGACAAGTAAGATGACGTTGGCGCAGACGATGACGCCGGAGAGAACGTTGGTCGCTTTCAGCGACCGGCCTTCGAGGACGAAGGCTTCGCCGACGATGCGAGTGCTAGAACAGAATTTTACCAGTGGAATCAACGCGAACGGGAGTTGGATGCTCAAAATCGCCGAGGAGACGACGATCAAGGTTTCCGCGTCTTCATCGCCGGCGATGAGGACTACGGTTAAGGACGGCACGATGGCGCACGCGCGCGTGAGAAACGCTCGCAAACCCGGGTGGACTCTCAACTTGAGGAAACCATCCATGACGTATTGGCCGGCGTAGGTTCCCGTGATTGTGCTCGACTGACCGGAAGCTAATAACGCGGCGGCAAATAAACCTTTTGCCGCGGAGCCCAAGAGTTTGTTCAGCATCTTTGGCGCGTTTTGTAGCGGTTTGTCGATCATCTCCGCGCGTTCCACCGGATCGGTAATTTTTTGCATCTCCGTCGCGGCGACGATAACGACCGCAAAGTTAATGAATAAAGTCACCGTCAACGCCATTCCAGATTCTGCGACGTTGTATTTGAACGCTTTTTTCAAACTTTTCTCACCTAATTGGTACCCTCGAGTTAACACCAACGCCGAGTGTAAGAACAAGTTGTGCGGCATAACCACCGCGCCTAACAAAGAAACCGCGATAAACATCGCCGTCGTGCTCGGAATTCTCGGAATAGCTGCGCCCGCCATGATCTGGCCGATGTGCATGTCGTCGCAATAAAACAACTCGCCCAAATAACATAAGGACATGATCGCTACCAAAGACGCCATGAACGCTTCCAACTTTCTCACGCCAAAGTGTTGCAAACCTAAAAACACAAACGTCGACAGCGATGTCAGGAACACGCCTACAACCGTAGGGAAACCAAAAATCAATTTCAACGCCAACGCGGTTCCAATCACTTCTGGAACATCCGACGCGATGATCCCTAACTCGGACACCACCCACAAAGCTCTGACTGCGTGTTTATCGTACTCTTCGCGATAACACCTCGCTAAATGCCAACCCGTCGCCAGCGCTAATCTCACGCACAAGGACTGTATGTGCAACCCAGCGATCGTCGCCCACACTAAAACCCACAACAGCTTGTAATTAAACTGCAACCCCGCCTGTAAATCGCTCTCAAAATTCCCAGGATCCACGTATCCGATGCACATCAAAAATCCCGGACCGACAAACTTCCAAAACGTCTTCCAATCGAACGAGTCGTCGTTCACATCGCCTAAATCTACTTGCACGTCTGCGTTCGCGTTCAACTTATCCACGTCTTCATCGTCGCTGTAATCTTGCTCGTAGACGTTCGCTCCGATGTCGCCATCGTTCGCCGCCGCGTTGTTCGCGGACGCGTCGTACATCTGGTACCCGCCCGAACTCGTTTGCACGAATCTCGGTGACCCCCCCGCCGCGCGTTTCGGAGAAGAAGAAGAAGCGAAAGAACCAGCCACTACCCTGCTCCTCGACCCGATCGGAACGAACGTCGCCGTTTCGTCGTCGTCGTTGTTGTTTTCTCCTCCTCCCTCCACCATCGCGCTCAGGTGTTCCGAGCTGCTCTCCTCGGTGGACTTGTACAGAGTCGGAATCGTGATGAGATTTTTTTCTTGTAGTTTCCCCGCGCTTTTTTTTCTCTCAATTGTCTTTTTCTTCTCTGTCTTCTTTTTCTTCTTCTTCTTTCAAAACACGACGCAAACTTCTTTGGCACACATAAACGATACCAAACGCGGCTGCTCGTTTTCTCTCTCTCTCTCTTAGCTCGCTTCTCTTTCGTGTCGACGATGTGATTTGTGTGTAGGATTCGCGAGCAAAAAATGGAGAAGAGACCTTTCGAGGAGAAAAAAGAAAGTTTAGGGTTTTTGCACCAAAAGAGAGGGAAGTCGCCGGCAGCGAGAAGTCGTTAGAAAGAAAAACGAGAGAGAAAAAAAGAAAATGAGCGAGCGTAAAAGCGCTCGCGAGAGACTCACGCCGAAACGGTTCGTCGAGGAACCGGAGGCGACGGAAAAAGTCGCGCGAAAATCTGCCGGTGGAAGGGTGCGTTAAATTTCGCGTCGTCGGCGTTTGCGTCGCTTTTCGTCGTAAACTTTTTTATTAAGAACGATGAGGGGAAAAGAGGGAAATTTCGAAAAAATGGGGGAAGGAGTTTTCGTACATTTTCCCTCTCCGTTCTCTCCTCGTGTTCTTCTCTGCTGCGCGCGCTTTGGCGCTTGGTTTTGTCGAGGAGAGAGAGGAACGCGCGCGCTCTTCCTTCTTCTTCTTCTTCTTCGAATTATTTTGTTTTAGAAAACCACGCCGCTGACTCGAAAGCTTTCATCAATCTTCTCTCCGCCATGTGTTATTATATTAAACACAGAAACAGAAATCAACCACCAGCAACACGACGACTGGGACAACCTTGACGACGACGAGCGCGAGAGGGCAAAAGTCGACGCGCGGCGGCGGCGGCGGCGCGAAAAGAGGAGGGAAACCACCGTTACCTCCGAGTAAGAGAAAGAAAACTACCATCAAAAACGCAGCAGGAGCAGGAACGAATCACTATTCGTACGCGGAATTAGACGACGAACAGACGACGATATTAGGCATCGTCTCGCAGTCGCCGCTCGGGCCTCGATGGACCGAGGAGGAGTGCGCGGCGTTTTTTAACGGTTTGAAAGAAGAAAGAGAGGGGTTTGAAAACAAGTACAGCGAGCACATACCGAATTTTGATTCTATAGCGGCAAAGACGGGACGTTCGGTCAAGGAGTGCGTGAATATGTACGATAAAAATCAGGCGTTTTTGTCGTTGCCGGACGGGGTCGCTTCGGCGGCGGCGTTGCACGCGTTGACGAGAGATTATTTCGATAACTTGGAGAAGGCGGCAAAGGAGAAAGCGGCGAGGAATAAAAGTGCTAGAGAATGGAGCACGTCGAGGGATGACACCTCGGACGGGAACGGCGGCGGGAAGGGCAGTCAAAAAGAACGAAACATGGCGGCGTTTATAGCCGGAGCGACGAGCGGGAACAGCACGAAACCGTCGCCGAAACGACCGCCAAAAAAAGGGAAAAGGACGCCGAGGGAAAACAGAATGCCGTCGTCTCCTTTGGACGCGCATAAGTTGACCGGGAAAGAGAAGAAAGACGCGCAATTGGCGGCGAGGAATTTAGTATCTTTATCGCCAAAACCGAGCGGGAAAAGAGCGAGTCCGTCCATGAGCGCCGGGAACGGGATGCCCCTACCGTTGCAGTTTGGAGGAGAGAACAAACGAAAGTTGATCGATAACGGAGGATTCGAGAGCGACGAGGAGTATCAAGACACGTCGCCAGCGGTAAAGCAAACGCAAGAGTCGCAAAAATATAACGGCTATGAAGAAAATGTGGACGGTCGAGCGACTACGGGGAACAATAGCTACGAACAGGAGATGAATCGTCATCAGGAAGACGATCCGTTCGCGGATGTCGGCGGCGCTTTGGACGGTTTGATGACTCTCGCCGACGCGGCGACGCCTTTGAAAAAGTTCAACGCGAAGCCGCCGAGGAAGGCGAGTAGCAACGGCGACCGACCGAAGAAAGCGAACAGTAACGGTGGTTCTCAGCAAGCGGGGAAAAACATCGTCTCTCCGGCGCGAAAGAAAATGAAACTCGAAGGTCAAAAATCCGAGGAAGATATACGCGCAGAGCAGCAAAAAGCGATGATTGCGTTTGGAAAACAAAAGCTCGAGCAAGCCCTGGCGGCGAAGTACAAAACCAGACGCTCCAGGTTGTTGAAAGGAAGTTTATTCCTTCACGATCGTCGCGCGAAAATGTCCAAACAACCCGGCTACGCGTTGATGGCACCGCCGCCGCAGCCGTTACCGCCGCCTGGAATCCCTCGCGACCACCCGTTGGCGGAAATGGCCGCGAGAGTTGGAAACGAACGCACGCGAAAGTGGGCTTTAGCTGAATGGTTTATGCCATGCACGGACGAAGATTGGTTCGCCAGGAACGACTTTAAAAGGTTCGCGAAGCACTGCGAGATTGACGAAAATTCGTGGTCGAAACAGTCGAGAAAGAAATGGGAAGAAACGCGCAAAGCTCTGGGAAAAGTCCGTCGATTGTCCATACCGTTCTTAAGAGACGAAAGAATTAGATTAGAATACCACCGAAACGCGGTCAGAGCGAAAGTCGAGGCGAACTTGAATGGGAAAAAGCTCAGCAAAGAGGAGATTGATAAGCTCGCGGCTCCAAACGACAACGCGGAGTTGATTCCGATTCCAGAACCGCTCATCGTTGGTCAAAGAGTGTTGGCGAAGCACCCGTCATCTAGACGCGCATACGTTGGTTCAGTTTTAACTGTTTCTAAACTGAACGTGCGCGTCCAGTTTGACGACCCTCAGTTAGGCTCCGAGCAAATCAAAGACATCGACGTCATGCGTTTAGGCCCAGAGTACGACGCGGCGATGAGAGTGATGAGCGAGCACGCCGCGGTCGGCGACGCGTTGGAGAGAGACGAAGATCGTAAAATGGGCTTGATATTTTCGAAAGCCAAAAGAAGAGCGACTGGTGAGGAGAAAGGTGCAGAATTGGCGTTTATGGGGAAACAGTTTAGTTTAGAAGACGGCGTACTCTCGAGGGAAAATTACGGACCAATCGTTCTTCCCGTAGTGAAGAAGGAAGAACCGTTATCTCAAGCGACGGTGGAGCAAGTACCAATACCACCCGCCGAGCAAAGAACGCCTACGAGAAGCTCCGCGCGAGGAAATCTTGGAGATAACGCGATACAAACGACACCGACGCGTCCACGCCGAGGACGTTTGGACGATCAAATCGAAAACAACAACGGCTTTGCGAATATCGCCGCCTCGCAGGAGTTGAGTCAACCGGGTGGATCCGCGTACGCGTACGACGAGGCCAGACGCCGCGCTGAGGACAAGAAATTCCGCGATTTGGTAGAGAAAATCCGCACGTCGCATAAAAAGAAGGATGCAGTCGCGCTGCGAACGGCTTTGCGTAAATTCCGTGACGAGTTTGGCTACGAACGAGGCGTCTACGAGGGCGATTTGATCGGCGACGCGCCCATCAACATTAAAACTGGCTTCCAACAACAAGGCTCAAAGAAAGAAGAGAAGAAATCAACGCCGAACAAAGACGCGAACAAGAAAGCCTACCTCGACGACCTCGTCGAAGATACCTTCCTCGTCGCCAGAGACACAGCCGCTCGATCGGTCAAACTCGCCGCGAAACTCCGCGACGTCTTCTCGGAAACTCTCAAGCCGAAGAGGAAAACATCCACCGGTCTCGGTGCGAAACTCCTCTCCGAATCCAGCAAACTCGAGCGAGAAAACGCGCAATCCCTCGCCCAATCCGGCTGCGAAATGTGGCGAGCTTTACGCGCGTTTTGCGACAGCGGTTACGAACACTCCAGTTTAGCCGAAGCCATCGCCGAACGCGCCTTACTGGCGGTCAAAAACAAAGACGAAGAAAACGACGCGTTGTACGAACGGCTGCGCGAGCAAATGAAACGGTTCACGAAGATTGCCAGCGTCGTCAAGGTTTAACGAAACATATAGTTTAGAGCAAAACGCGCGAGACATTTAATTTGAAAATGTACACGCACATAAAATACTAGGCGTCTACCGTTTGCGACGCGGACGGATGTCGAGAATAGTTAAGCGCTACAAGATTTCACGAAACGACGGAAAAGGTCAGAGTACGAGATCTCAAATCTTTACAAATTTCACCCTCACGCGCGCGAATACAAAAAAGTATCGCTCATTTTTCATTCTCTCTTTCGCGCGAGCAACTCACTCTCTCTCTGAGTGTGCGCGTCGCGATCCATTCGGGAAGGACAGTTTCTTTGCGTCACCAGCGAGGACGCGCGCGCGCTCTGTCTTCTCTCGTTCATCTGTTCCGCGGGGAAAAGAGAATTCGAATTGAAACTCGAAGGGACGCGCAAAAAGCTCTCTCCCTTTCTTTCCTTTACGGGGAAGACGAAACGGCGAGTCTCTCGCTCGAGAAGCATCGATACTCACTCGCGCGATGACGACGTCGTGGCTCCAATCTTTATTCTCCGACTACGACGTCTTCCCGGAGCTCAACAAAGAGTCCAAACGAACGTTCGTTTTACTCATGCTCGGCATGACGTTCATATACGCGGATTCAAACTTGATAGCGCCAAACTTGACGCAAATGGCGCGCGAGTTTCATTTCGACAATCAAACGAGAGATGAAAAGCTAGGCGGCGAGATTGCGTTCGCGTTCTTCTTGCTGGGCGTTCCCGCGTGCGTTTTGATTGGGATTTTAGCAGATAATTATTCGCGCGTGAAGCTGTTCGCTTTCGCGATATTTCTCGGGCAAGGACCGAATTTGTTCATATCGGTCGTGAAGACGTACGAGCAGTTGTTGGCGATACGCGCGTTGACCGGAATAGCGGTAGGTGGGGCGTTGCCTTTAGTTTTTTCGTTGACTGGGGATTTGTTTCCCGCGCATCGACGATCGCACGCGTCAGCGCTGGTCGGGGTGTGCATGTCCTTTGGCGTAGGGGTGGGGCAAGGAATCGCCGGATACGTCGGGAGCAAGTACGGGTGGAGGACGCCGTTCGTCGTCGTGGCTTTGCCAGGGGTCATCGTCGGTTTTTTGTTTTTAGCGACGGTGAAAGAGCCGAAGAGAGGGATTATGGATGGGAATAGCTACTCGAACGATGATTTGGTCGGCGTCGGGGCGGGAAGCGCCGCCGGTGCGAGCGTTAGTAGTAATAGCATGATTAGCGATAGTGGTGGTCAGAATAACAACAAAGAGACCGTGTGGGAACAATTCAAAACCGGCGCGAAATCTTCGTGGGTTTCCATAAAGTGGGTTCTCGCGGTGCCGACGAACAAGTTTGCGTTATTGCAAGGTATCCCCGGATGTGTCCCGTGGTCAGTCATCAATGCCTTCATGAACGATTATTTAGCCACGAATAAAGGTTTAGGAGTGCCACACGCGACGTCAATCATGCTCGGATTCTCTTTGGGTGGTTTTATAGGCATGGTTTTTGGTGGAGTCTTGGGTCAAAAAGCGTACAACGAATCCCCTCGATTGTTTTGCAACTCGATGGCGATTATGGTCATCCTCGGCGGCCTACCGTGGTTATACCTCGTAGGTACCGACGACTACGGCGATTCCTTCTTAAACATGGCCACACACATTACCGTCGCCGTAATTGCTGGTATCCTGTGCACGTATACCGGTGTTAACGTCCGCGCGATGGTGATCCACGTCAACCCGCCGGACCAACGCGGCGCGGCGTTTTCCCTCTTCAACTTAACCGACGACCTCGGTCGAGGCCTCGGCCCCGCCATCGTCGCGCAACTCGTCGGCTTATTCGGTCGCGAGAAAGCATTCATCTTGAGTTTCAGCAGTTGGGGTCTTTGCGCCGTCCTCTTATATTTCACCGGATCGACTTTAGGTAAGGACGCCGAAGACGTGCGCACGGGAGCGGTGTTGCACTCTCGCAACGGCGCCGCCAAGGGGCATCCTCACGCGCGCGGCGCCAACGCCGAAGCCAACAGAAGATCTTTAACAACGGACGAGGAAGAAAACAGAGGCTTATTATCGCCGCACTCGCGAAGTAGCAGTCGCAATTCCACCGGAAGAAGAGATTAATACCCTCGTTGCCTTGTATTTTAGTTTTTGTAGTTAGCAAATGTCGACATAAAACACACGAGCACACGCACTACTTTTGGTATACACGCACTACTTTTGGTATTCACGATACGTTTAAAAAATGTCCTCTCCGTTCGAGCACGAATTCCTCTCCTCGGTTAAAGTTCACGGTGGTCACCTCCACAGGATCAAGCACTACTCGCCGTGCAACGACTGCCACATGACGTTTGCGATTTTCATCCCCCACTCTGGCGGGGAAAAGAAGAAGATGCCACTGCTTACCTACTTGAGCGGCTTGACGTGCGACGACACGAACGTGTCCCAAAAAGGAAACGCGTTCGAAGCGTGCAAAGAACGCGGAGTGTGTTTTTTAATGCCGGACACGTCACCGAGAGGACACGCGAAGGTTGCGGAGGACGAAGACGCGTCGTGGGATTTCGGATTAGGCGCTGGTTTCTACGTGAACGCCACGACTGAAGGCTACGCGAAGCATTACAACATGTACACGTACGTGACGGAAGAATTGAAACGAGTGTGCGAAAGCATTCCAGAAATTATCGAACGAGTTGATTTTACGAGAGAGAGCATCATGGGTCACTCTATGGGTGGACACGGGGCGTTGACGATCGCGCTGAGGAACCCGGGGCGATACAAGTCGGTGTCGGCGTTTGCGCCGATTGCTAACCCGTCCGCGGAGGATTGTCCGTGGGGACAAAAGGCGTTTAAAGGGTATTTGAAGGATGAGAAAGATTGGAAGGAGCACGACGCGACGGAGTTGGTGAAGAAAATGGAGCCTGGGGCGTTAAAGGACGCGACGAAGGGGATTTTGATCGACCAAGGAGATTACGATACTTTTTACAAGACGCAGTTACATCCGGAGCGATTCTTCGACGCGGTGGAAGCGAACACGCCTAATTTCATACGGTACAACATCAGAGATGGGTACGACCACAGTTACTGGTTCATATCGACGTTTATGCGAGATCACATTGGTTTCCACGCGGAGGCGTTGTAGGTGAAAATAATTTAGACTGTGTGTGTGCGTGTGTAATTGTATAATATATTTATTTCTTCATCAATTCAACGACAAGACTACTCTCAAGCACTTCCCGGCATGTAATAGATCAAACGCGTCGTTGATTTGCTCAAACTTCATCTCGTGAGTCACGTACTCATCCAACATCGTCTTCCCTTCTAAGTATTTCTCCACCAACTTCGGCACCTCTACGCGGGACTTGTATCCACCGAACGCAGTGCCTCGCCACACTCTACCGGTGACCAACTGAAACGGTCTCGTCGCGATTTCCTTTCCTCCTGCGGCGACGCCGATGATGACAGATTCGCCCCATCCTTTATGAGCGCATTCCAAAGCCGCTCGCATCACATCTACATTGCCAATACACTCGAACGAGAAATCAACACCTCCATCAGTCATGCGCACAATCACGTCTTGAATCTTCTCGTCTGCGAAATCTTTCGGATTCACGCACTCCGTCGCGCCAAACTTCTTCGCAACCTCGAACTTCTCCGGGTTCGTATCGATGGCTAAAATCCGACTGGCGCCAACCTCTCTGGCAGCTTCGATGACGGCCAACCCAACCGCCCCTAAGCCAAACACGGCGACCGTGTTCCCTTTTTCAACTTTCGCGGTGTTATACACCGCGCCCCAGCCGGTGGAAACGCCACATCCTAACAAGCACGTCTTTTCTCTCGGCGCTTTCGGATTCACCACCGCGACCGCCACTTCGTGCACCACCGTGTACTCCGAGAACGTGCTCGTCCCCATGAAGTGATAAATAGGCGTCCCATCGCTCGCGCGACGAAATCTCGTCTTCTCGTCCGCTTTCATGATGCCGTTCCCGGTCCACTGTCTCACCGCCTGGCACAAGTTCGTCTTCGGATGTAAACAAAACTTGCACGCCTCCACGCCTTCGATGTTCAAACAGCACGCCTGGTAGCACGGAATCACCGAATCCCCAACTTTACAGCTCGTGACGCCTTCGCCGACGGACTCGACGATTCCAGCCGCCTCGTGCCCTAAAATCGCCGGAAACAAACCCTCCGGGTCTTGCCCGGAGAGCGTGTACGCGTCCGTGTGACACAACGCCGTGTGGGTGATTTTTATGCGCACTTCGCCTTTTTGAGGCGGGGAAACGACGACATCGGCGATTTCGAGAGGCTGGTTTGGTGCGGTGGCGATCGCCGCTTTGCAGGTGATTTCTTGTCCGATCGTTGTTGATGAAGACATTATTTCTCTCTCTCTGATGAGCTGTTGAGTGTGTGCGTTACTTCTCGTTACTGACTTCTGCGGTAACAAGAGCGCGCTTTTGTGGGTGACATCATCCAAAGGATAGTTTAGGGTGTAATATGAGTTTAGGGTTTAGGGTTGGGCAGTCAGATTTTTTTTATTACCTTTTGGTGTTCAGAAAGGCCGGCGCTTCACACAGAGAGAGAGAGAAAGAGAGAGAGAGAGAGACAAAAGCAGAGAATCGAATCACAAAAGACACAGAGAGAGAGAGAGCAGGATATTCTTCGCGATTATTGACACTTTTTTCGCGCGAGAGATCTTTTGCGATTTGTCCGTGCGCTCTCAGCCGAAGATGAAGAAGTCGAAAATGTTGCATTGGACAATATCTCGTTCGATGTCGCTTTTCGCGCTCATCGTCGCCATCGTCGTCCAATCTTCGTTCACGTGTGTCGTCGTGAACGCGATTTTGCTGGAAAAATTCACGGTGAACTACCCGCAATTGAACGAACGGTGGGAAAAGTACCAGAGCGAAGAAGGGAAGGTGTATTTTTGGTCGGAAACGAATAAGAAGAGCCAGTGGGAAGATCCGAGGGAGAATGCGAGAGCGCACGAAGAAGAGGAGAAGTTGAGAAGAAGCGGAGCAACGACGACGACGACGACGACGACCGGGAACAGTCATTTTTCTGATAACGACGATAGCAATAACACGAATCAACAGGAACGTTTAGAACGAGCGAGAAAGAAATACCAAGAAGACGAAGAGAGAAGAAGACAGACTCGCATCGCGTACGAAGAAGAGCAACAGAGAAAGTTGGAAAGAGAGCAAGTGCGAAAGGAGTTGGAGACGAACGCCGGAGCGGAGAGGATTATGCGAGAGGCGGAGGAGAGGAAGAGAGAAGAAGAGAGGAGGAAGCAAGAGGAAAGCGTGGACCTGGAGAAAATGCGGAGAGAGAAAATGGAGGCGAAAGAACGCGCGGAACGGATCGAACGAGAGAGGCTGGAGAGGATGGAGTACATGAAGAAAGAGAAGGAAAGGAAAGAACAACTGAGAAGAGATACGGAAAGGAAAGAGAAGGAGAGAATTGAAATGCAAAAGAGGGAGATGGAGAAGCGTAAAGAGGAGAGAGAGAGATTGTTGAGAGCGGCGAAATTAGTCGAGGAGGAGAAGGAAAGAGAGGAAGAGAAGAGGAGGAGAGAGACGGAGGGAAAGACGGGCGCGGTGGGACAGCAACAACAACAAGAAAACAAACCCAATCCGTTTTCTTACACGACGCCAAAAACTCCGACGGAGAGCACGAAGAAGGGAAACGATAGCACACAAAAGCAGCAGCAGCAACAACAACAACACGCGGCGCCGAACCCGTTGCCAGAACCAGAACACCACGACGACGTGAATCCAGACCACGCGTTGAATCTCGATGACCACGTTGACGCACCGAAACGTCACGCGCCGTTCGTCGACGGTGTCGTTGCTCAATTTTTCATCTTTGTGGTGACTACTTTATCCATTTGGTTCAAAACTCTGTTTAGGAAGATTCACGAGTATCGATTAGCTAAACAGCAAGAAAGAGAGGAGAATGAAAAGGAGAATGAAATCTTAGGGGGTGGTGGCGGCAGCGGAGGTTCTCAAATTTTCGGCAGTCCCTCTCGGAATAGAAGTAGCAACGGGATGATGATGAATGGATCATCGAACGATAGCAGCCGAAGTAGTTCGGTATTCAATTCGCCAGTCTCGTCGAACCCATCTGCGAATCACGATTTAGAAGACCAAAGGGTCAAGTACACCACTGGCGGTATGAAGAAGCGTCAATACTTATCGCGACGAGCCTCGCAATTGCGAATCATGTTAATCGACGTGAATAACGCGCAAGGTATCATGCGAAAATGGAAAATTTTAGGCATGTACTTCCAGCGATTGATGAAATCGAGCGAGATATTCTTTCTCGCCAGATTGTTCATTTCGTTTTATTACTTCAACGCGGCGGCTGAAAAGTACGCGTATTACGTGTGGAGATTTAAATATTACGAGTTCAACAAGGAGCATGGGTTCCCCCGAGGACAGGTGGATTTGCCGATTGGTGTTCCATACGGTGCGTTATTAGTCGTCGTTATCACCACGTTGATGGTGCATGACATCAAACCGTCTATGTGTTGCGTCTACTTACTCTTTTGGGACATGCGAGAATCGATCGGGTTGACCAAAGAGGTGTTCTTCGGCCCAAACGGAATCGTATTCAACGAACTCGCGATGAAAAAGCTGAGCGTGTTGGGATCGACGACGTTACTACTAGTCAACACCATTCACTCCCGACGAAGTCTAGCGGTTCAAAGTACCGACGGTCGCGATGGCTTGCTTTTCAGTAAATTTGGTAACCCGAGAACGAACCGAGAAGCGAAGCCGAGCAAATTGAAATCAATCGCGTTGGCATTGGCGAGATTGGCGTTAGCGTCTGCATTTATATACGTCGGATGGGAACAAGTCACTCGAATCGCCAAGAACGATATGGATGCGTACAGTAAAATGAAGGAAAACGAAGCAACTGGAGGTAGTGGCGGTTCGGAAAACGAGCCGCAACAAAAAGATGGACACGACAGCAATTGGCTCTTGGTCCAATTCATCCTGGCATTTCCGTTGTTCCTCGGACTTCGCACCAAGTTTGTCTGTCGACTCATGGCTTTGAGTCTCTTCCTCGAAGCGTTCTTAAGCTGGGATTTTTGGAACGCGCGTACGCTCATGCCCGAACACGCGCGAACGCACTTTGTCGTCAACCTCTCCTGCGCGGGAGGTATGCTCCTATTGCAAATGTTCGGCGCGGGAGTGTACTCGTTCGACGCGTTCTTACTGCCCAAGAAAATTGTATAATTAGCGCATTATAGAATAAGCAGCACAGCAATATGTATTAGATTGCGTAAATACATGTATACTTATTTATTTATGATGATACAACGCTACTCTTCTTCCTCCTTCGTCTTCGTTTGCTTCTTCACCAAGTCAAACACGAGCGTTCCGAGAATATACAACGCGAACAATATTGACGGTCCTAACACGAATCCACCCGGCGCAAACGCCCATCCCCACCACGCGTCGTTCTCTATGTATGCTAAATCGGACACTACCGCCGCGTGACTGATAACACTACCACTTGGCACGATAGCATCGGCAACAACAGTTGGAGGCAGCGCTCGCGAAATCGTCCTCCCTCTTCTGCTCCCTACGCTCGGCGGTTTCGAACGCATTCTGAGAGTAAAAGAATGCGCGCGAGCAGGTAAAAAACAACTCGTCATATTTGGTCAACTCTGCACGTTATCTCTCGGCGCCGTGTATTGATTTTTATCCGTAAACTCTTTCACTTTTGACTGCACGAATGCGACGCGTTCCGCGCGAATCAACAGGTGCGTTTCGTCCAACGATTTAGAGATTATGAATCGACTCTCTTGAGGTAACGATTCGTTTAAAGCTTCTATGAAAGTTTTGATGGGTGGGTTATCGCAGGTTAAGAGGGTGCCGTGGATGGCGTCTGGCATTTATATCGCGTCGTCCTCGGGGGGGTGCAAGTGTGAGGTTTGGCTATCTAGGGGATTAGGAGTTACTCGGAAAAGGAGGAAAGGATACTAAGGCGAAAAAAGGTATCTCGAAGCGATATTCTCTTTTAAAATATGTGCAAACAGCTCAAAGTTGTACTCTTTCTATATATACACGCGCGCAAGAATCTATTTCTTTACATTCTTCTTCTTCTTTTCACGGTATCTGTCTCCCGTCTTTGACATCGACGACGACGGCGTCGACAAAGTCCAATCTCTCGTCGTCGATGGCAGAGACGTCGGGCGCTAACGCCGTGATGTATCTGTCAAAGTATAAAATCTGTTTTAAAAGCGCCCCGAACGCTCGAGGGAACTTCACGCCGTTCTCTTCACCGGCTTGGATTATTTTTAAAGCGACGTTTTGGGCTTCGAGTTGGTCGACGGAGACCGCCGCGGTCTGCGAGCGTTCGTCGACGACGACGGTGGGTTCGATTTCATCCAACGCTTTGTAGACTTCGCGGAGGTCGTTGGCGAATTTAGATGCGTCGACATCTTTCTCAGCCGCGCCCATGGTGATCAAAGACAACGCCATTTTGTCGTAATCACGAGTGGCGGTGGCGGCAAAGAAGGCGCGAACGGATTCGTAGGTTTCCACGGAGAGACTCCCGACGATGCCGAAATCTATAAAACCAACCCGACCGTCGCTCAATGCTAAGAGATTACCCGCGTGGACATCCGCGTGAAACGTTTCGCACGCAAGAACGGAAGAAAACCAAACGTTCAGCGCGTTCACCAACACGTCCTCGGCGGTTAACTTTACGCTCGGATTCAGCGGGTTCATAGCCACTCTGCCGTTTTTCTTCAACTCGTTCTCCACGTCCTCTAAGTTCGTCAGCGGCGACCCGTATAAACGTTCCATGACTAAGACTCTTTTCGAGCTCAACTTTTCGTACACAAACGGCGCCGTCGCTAACGATTCCAACTTTGACGATTCAATAAACCGAGTAAAATCTCTCACGTTTTTCGCCTCCTTCCTAAAATCCGTCTCTTCCATCATGCTCGATCTCAAATCGCTCACGATGTCCACTAGGCTCGCTCGGTTCAACCCCGGGTTCAAAAATGTAAAAACCTTCGACGCGACTAGCGCGAAGCTCAAGTCTGCTTTCAACACGTCCTCCACTCCGGGTTTCAAAACTTTAACAACCACCTCTTTATTCGATCCTTTCAACACCGCCGCGTGAACTTGGGCCACGCTCGCCGTCGCTAACGGTTTCGGATCGATCGAATAAAACTCTCTGTCGATGTCTAATCCTTCCTCTTCTAAGATTTTCTTGATTTCTTGGAACGAAACCGGCGGCGTATCGTCCAAGCACTTCTGAAACTCGTCGACGAATTCTTTCGGAAACGCGCTCGGCGTCGACGCGATGAACTGCCCAAACTTAATATACGTCGCCCCCAACGCCTCAAACAGCTGCCTCAGCGCCGACGGCGCCGTCAGTCGCTCTAAATTACCACTTTGCAACGTTTTCACCCCTAACTCGAATATCGCTCGCATCGCTTGTGCCGTCCTAGACACGCCCGCCGGCCCGCTCGAAGCCGCCACCTGGGCGATATCTTGGACCAAAGCGCCGAGCTCCTCCGCGCGTCTCAAGACTTCCTCCGGTGAATTCGTATCCGCGCTTCGTCGAGATCTTCTTCTTCCGCTCGCAGAAGAAGACGAAGAAGAAGACGTGAAAGAGGACGAATTTTCACGTCGCTGATCTGAAGATGGCAACGCGTTGTTGCGCTCCGCTCGCGCAACACCGGCGCGATGATGTTTCTGCCGTCGTCGTCGATGACGTTTCGCGTCGTTTCCTCTCGATGATGACGACGATGTCACCACCACACTCTCCTCGCAAAGCGATGATGCCGCCGCCGCGCGGAAAGATAAAGCAGAGAACGGGGACGCAGAAGTGAAAACACCGAGCGACGACATTTTCGTTTACCGCGTTTCTCTCTTTCGATTTATATAATAAAGCGCGAGCGAGCGCGTACACTTTCTCTCTCGAGTGCGTGCCTTCGTCTCTCTCTAAAAACACCAACTTTTATCATTTAGGGTTTATGTTCGACACAAAACCCTAAACAGTTTCCCAACTGGGGAGAAAAACGAAACAAAACGACAAAAAGAGAAGCTCGCGCGCGCGATTGAAACAAGCACAAAGAGAGAGAGAGAGAGAGAGAGAGAGAGTAGGAGAGAATCATAATACACTCGCGCCTACCACCCTCGTGAATTAATAATGGCGTGGACAAACTTCGTGATCACCGGCGCCGCCATCGTTGCCGTCGCGAGTTTAATGCGCACGGATATTCGCACGAGCACGTCGATGTTGCGAAGGAACGTGAAAACGATTCGAAAGATGATGGAGGACGTGTCGAACGGAGAAAGCGTGAGCGAGGTGGTGAAGAAAGGCGAGGAGGAAATCGCGAAGAAGTTGAAGAAGTAAAAGTCGAAACGGTTGTTTTCTGGAGAGAAAATTGGAACGAGAGAGAAGACGATAGACTTTGCCAAAGCGCGCACACACTCGTAACTTAGGGGAAGTGTGTGAGTGTGTGAGTGTGTGTCAAACCCAACCCGAAGGCGAACACGCGCTGCTCGAAAAGCTTCGAGAGAGAGAGAAAGAAATTTTATAGATATATATATATATGCGAAGAGGTGCGCAACAGTTGCTGCAACACGCGCTCGGAGGAGAAGGAGGGGAGAATATGACGGGGTTTAATCCTTCGACGTCGTACCCGTCGATTCCGCACATCAACTCGGGAGTGGAGTTTGGTGATTTCAAGTTAGAGAAAGGCCTTCAATTGAAAGTGCCGAAAGTTTTCAAGGTGTTGTTTACCACCTGGTTCGTATTTAGTCTCGGTGTGCTTATGGTGAACTTGGACGAGTTGGAGATGGATCAATCGAGATTGGTGTCGGTGTATTTCAGCGCGCCGAGTTTAATGACGTTGGCGCTGTGGTTGTGGGGGTTGAATGTGTATTTGTGGCACGAAAAGATGAAGTTGGTGCCATCGCCGTTGGTTGTTTTTAGCGAAAGGCACACGAAATCGTTCGCTAACGAAGACGCGATTCCACACGCTTTGGATGCGTCCGCGATATTCGGCATCGCAGGGGTGATGTCAGTGGCTACGGCGACTGGCGCGGCGTGTTTTAGTAAAGCGCTAAAGGACGAAAACGAAATGGCGGCGTCGTTTTACATCTTTTTCTTCTACGTGTTGGCACCTTTGGTGATTATTTTTGCGCCTACAGAGAATGGCTTTCTGTTCGGGACAGCGAGGAAAGGTTTGCGAGTCACCATATCTCGAATCGCCGCGCCAACGGCACACGCTATTTCCTTCGCCGATTTCTTCGCGGCCGATGTGTTGTGTTCGTTCGCGAAGTCGTTATCGGACGTGGAGAGGGTGTTTTGTAGCGCTTTCCAAGGACATATTTTATCTCACGCGGCCGAAGGCGCGTGTGGTGATCAAAGTTGGCGCATTCCGTTTGTTTTGTGTATTCCAAGCGCCATTCGATTGTTTCAGTGCATTCGCCAGCGAAGAGATACCGGCGACGAGTTGTGTTTCTGGAACGCCGTGAAGTATTTTTCCGCGTTTCCAGTCATTTGGTGCTCGGCATTGAAATATCACGTAGACGAGGACGATTGGGAACGGTTATATCGACCTATGTGGTTCACGTTTGCTGTCGTGAACAGTAGTTTTAGCTATTATTGGGATTTGACCCACGATTGGGATTTGCCGATGGTGAAAAAGCTCGTGTTTCCTTCCTCTTCTTCTTCATCCATCGGTGGTGGTAGTGGTGGTGATGGTAACACACATAGTAACGAGAGCAACATCATTGCAGAAATAGAAAACAACGCCGAGAACGAACGAACGTTCGCCCCGTACGGTTTGCGAAACAACAGATTATACAAGGCGCCCGCGGTGTACTATTTCGCGTGCGCGACCAACCTCATGCTTCGCGTCTCGTGGACGTACAAGCTCGCCGCGCACTTGCGGAAGAATTCGAGAACTGTATTCTTTGTATCCGCGTTAGAAATCGTCCGACGGTTCCAGTGGTCCGTCTTTCGCATCGAGAAAGCGTATTTGAAAGCCAAGCGAGCCGCGACGAATAGCCGAGAAAATAGCTTCATTTAATTTTCATTTAAACAAACGACTTCAAAAAAAAAAGAGAGCACACACGTACAGCGCGAGGAAGAGCAAACGAGAAGATAAAGTTGCAGACGTAGACCTCATTCTAAAAGAGGAATTAAATACGTTTTGAAAGCAAAGTGTTTATACAAAAGCTGTTTATATACAGCGTACAGCGGTTTCGCGTTTTTAAATAAAAAGAAATCATTTAACATGCATCGCATCCTCGTTTCTTTCTCCAAGAATTGTTACTTTGCGTGCTTCGACAACCACTCTAAACACACGTCGACGTTGTGCTGACTTTTGCACGAAATGCAGTAGCAGCACACTTCCCTACCACTCAACCGTCTCAACTCCATCGCATCGATCACAGTTCTCGCATCCGCCGCGTCCTCCAAATCCGATTTGTTCCCCAACACCAACAACGGCACCCCGGCCACGGCTGGTTTCTGCATCAACGAGTGCAACTCCGTCTTTGCCAACTGAAAATTCTCCTTATCCGCCGCATCCAACACGTACACTACCGCCGTCACCCCTCGGCAATATCTCTCCCACATGTTCCGAAACCGCTCTTGTCCTCCCATGTCCCACATCTTTATCGAAACTTTGTTCTTGGTCACTTTGCGCATGTTAAAACCAACCGTCGGGATCATGTCCTCCACGAATTCCCCGCCAGAAACCACGTTCACGAACGACGTTTTCCCCGCGTTTTGTAATCCTGCGTGAGTGCAATCGCACGGGTGAGAAGAGAAGAAACAAAGAGAGAAAAGAACGCGCGACGACGCGCGGGTCAGTTTTGAGTACAAATTTTTAAGAACTCACACAAAAGAAAGAAACAAAAATCGATCCGAAAATTTATTTGGAAACCAAACGAGAAAGCACGTGTTACGAGAACAGATCTCTCCCCTCTCGCGCGCGCGTTCGTTCAGACGCGATCTCAGAAGCGCGCTCCTCCCCGCGAGAGCCCCCCGACCGCGCGCGTTTTGGGTTTTTGAAGAAGAAGAAGAAGAAGAAGACAAAGAAGAAGAAGAAGAGAAAGGGAATATAAAACAAACACTTTTCCCCGTAAAAATCCAACACAATTCGCACCTATCAAAGCCAACTCCATCTCCCGGTTGAAAAAAAGCAACCGCAGCCAGTTGAGAAACGAGAAGAACGCGTCTGCGATCATACCCTTTCTCTCTCTCTCTCTCTCTCTCTCTCTCGTGCGTGTGTTTGTGTGTGTGTGTGTGTGTTTTAATCTGCTATGTGCCGCGCTGTGTGTTTTGTGTGTAAATCGTGTGTGTGCGGAGATTTTTTTTTCTGCAATCGAGTTTAGGGTTTTGAAGTTTTCGGAAAAGGGAGAAGAAAAAGAAAAAAAAAACGAACGCGCGCGCGCGCAAGAAAAAAAGAAGAACGATACTCACACGCACACACGTAACATAGATGCTCGAGGAGGCGACCGAGTTCGCGCATTCGACGTGCGTCTTTTCTTTTCGATTTCTTCTCTCCGTAGTAGTAGTAGCCGAGGAGAGAAGAGTTTTTGCTTTCTCTCTCGATTTTTGAAAAAATCTCATCTCTCTCTTTTTCTTGTTTTGTGCGATTCGCGTTTTCGCGTTTTTGCTGCGCGCTGATGTCGATCTGTTTCCTCACACACACTCACTCTCTCTCTCTTCTTTATCGTTTGCGCGGCGCAGGGTGCTGGAATTTCCGTTCGCTTCTCTCGAAACGTGCGAAATCGTGTTCAATTCAGTCAACGTGGACCCGCCGATAAACCCGTCGAGGACGACGAAAGAGTTACGCTTGGAAGAGATTTCTTCCTCAGAAGAAGAAGGAGAATCGGCCGCTAAAGGAGCAAAGGCGAAAATACACGCGAAGATTACGGCTATCGACGCGCGCTCGTTGCGATCGGCGGTCGTTGGTTTGATTGATTCTATCGTTTTAGTCCTTGAGACCGTGGAGAGGTGCGAGCGTTGAGAGTGTAGCGTGGGGTGCGGGAAGCGCGCACAACATGGACCGGTTTCACATCTACGAGTCCATCGGGAAAGGGAAGCACTCGGTGGTATATAAAGGTCGAGAGAAGAAATCGATTCAATATTACGCGGTGAAATCTGTGGAAAAGTCGCAGCGGCAGAGAGTTTTGCAAGAAGTGCACGCGTTGAGAGCGATTAAACACGAACGGGCTTTGAAATTCGTCGCGTGGTACGAGACGAGGAACCATTTGTGGTTAGTTTTAGAGTATTGCGTCGGTGGTACATTGTTGAACGTTTTGAAGCAAGATGGACGGTTACCGGAGTCGTCAATTCGTCGATTCGCGGTGGATTTGTGCAGAGGGTTGAGAGCGTTGCACGGCGCCGGCCTGTTGCATTGCGATGTGAAACCAAGCAACGCTTTGTTGTCGGAACACGGCGAGGTGAAGTTGTGCGGCTTCGGTCTGAGCAGAAGAGTCGCCTCGAACGTGGCGATGCTTTCGTCTTCGCATAGCAGTAGCACAATGAATAGTAGCAGTAGAATGTCCATGGCTTCTTCTACGACGTCGTCTTCGTACGGCACCATGGGCAACAGCGTGAGTAGTAATTTTACCTCAAGTAGGGGATCGGGACATTTGAGTTTAGCCAAACGAGGTTCACCGGCGTATATGGCGCCAGAGCTGTTCACATCCATCGGCGTGCACTCGTACGCCTCCGACCTGTGGGCGCTTGGGTGCGTGTTGTACGAGTTCGTGGCCGGGTACCCGCCGTTTGCGAGAACTCGTTTGAGCGAACTCGTCGAGGCGGTTTTAGAGGAAGAACCAGAGCCTTTACCTAGGGAGAGATGTTCGGAGAGTTTAGAGAGTTTGATAATGGGGTTGCTCATTAAAAGACCACATCAAAGGATGACTTGGCAAGACGTCGTCGAGCACGAGTTTTTTCGGCGACCCGCATTCGTGCCTACTTCTTCTGGCGGCAACGGTTTTTCTAGCGCTACCGGGAACGAGCGAGGAGGAAGCGGCGACGTCTCGCTTTCAATCAAGAAATTAATTGAGGAACACAAAACAAAACCGCTACCGAAAGAAACTGCGTTTGAACAAATGGCGCAAAAGTTGAAAGCTGAAGATCTTGCGGCGAGGTTGAAATCACTCAATCCCAAATCGCCTGGTGCTAATGTAGCGGCTGTTCACGGTGGATTGTTGACGGCGAGCCTGAGGCAAAGTTGCGACGTTGGCGGCTTATCTCGAGCAGCGCGAACAAACTTAGATCGCGAACGATCAGCTTTAGGATACGGAAATACCAATCAAGGTGGAAGTAGTGGCAACAGCGGGAATGTAAACGGCGTAAACTCGAATGCATCCGTCGATGCGGAGAAGAATTACTTCGATTACGAGAATAGAAATAGTGTAGATGTCGTCATGGAAACGGCTGATTTCGAAGTGAACTTTGCGCTGGAGAACTTCGTGAACGATGAAAATAACAGGAACGTTGCGAACATGAGTCACGATGAATCATTCGAAGACGCGAACGGAAATAATCAGCGCATGTCAATGAATTCAACAACTTCGTCCGTGGCAGAATACGAAGAGAAGAGAAGAACAACGCCAATGAAAGCGCCGGGGGTGCAAAGATTATGCACGGTGGATCTACCGACGACTCCTGCTCGGACGCCGAAGCGAAACGAACGTGAAGGCGGTGCTAATGGGAGCAGCTCGGAAGAGGACGTCGAATATCACGAAGCAGTTGGAGCGAACGGTGAAAACGACGATGAAAGTAACGAGGACGACGATAGAAAGAAGAAGAAAGGTTCCGTGGTAATTTTGAGTCCAGACACGCCAAACGGAAGAAGGAAAAAAGCACTTCTCGATAATCGTCGTTCGGCCGGCGGCGAGAACGCACTTTTAAAAACGCCTCCTCGAGGAGGGAATAGAGAACAATTAGAAAGCGGGGGCCGAGATAGCCGCGCTATGATGGCAAAGACACCCTGGAAACACCGAACAATGCCGTCAGATTTAGATGAAACTATGGATGTCGATGAAAACGAAGATGATGCAAATGATGACGACGATCCGAATGCTTTGGCAATTGTGCCGGATGTGGAAGCCAACGACGAGGAGGATTGCGATGAATCCGCGTATTCCATAAGCACGCTCTCAACGCACGCGTCTGATTTAGTCGTTCGCCCTATTGTGAATAATCGCAGAGTTGAACCGAACGGATCGGCCATGGATCCCGTGCACGACGCAAAAGCGCTTCCGTTTCCCGCGCTGGATGTAAAGTCTGTCCTCAGTCTGTCGCGTCCGGAACTCGAGGCTTTCTTGACTGCTGTTTACAGGTCAGTGGCGGAAAGTTCACCGATGCGCTCGAAAGTCAACGCGTTGGCATATTTTGAAACGCTCTGTAGCAACGCTGAAGCCGCGAACGTGCTCGTGAATTCAAGTCTAGCCTCCATGTTTGTCGAAGTGCTCGCCCAATCGAAGGCGCCAACTTTGCGAACGCGTCTATGTTCGATATTAGGACTTCTCTTTCGTCACGCGACGGAAATTGGCGACGAGCTGTTAGCGAACGAAAAGACAAATATTTGCGAGACGCTCGCGGAAGTAATCGATGATTCAAACGAACGCGCAAAGAGAAAGGCGATGGCGACACTTGGAGAGCTGCTTTTTTACGTTGCGACGCAGTCTGAGCGAGACGTAAGTTTCGACGACGATGACAATTCAGGAGTAGAAGAAGGGGCGGCAGACGAGGAAGGTAATAATCTGACTCCTCGCTCGAAAGTAAAGGTTGGTCCAGAGACGGCTGCGGTAATTTGGGGCGTGAGTGAGAAAGTTCTCGCCGCGGTGTGTTCAAAATTGAACGTGACAGAAGACGCCGTCACCCGGCATTACGCGACCAAGACGATTGAAAACATAGTGACACCGCGGTGCGATGATGATGACGATGATGATAAGGAAGAGAATGCGGAGAACGAATGTAAACATCCAAAGTGGGTCCAAGATACGTTCTTGACCAACGCAACGCTCGCTAAACTCTTTGAAATAGCACTCGCCGATCAAAGAGAGAGCGAAAACGCAAGAGTAACCGCATCGTCCGCCGCCGCTCGATGCCTGGCGTCTTCGCCTCAACTTCTCGTCGATTTCGCAACGTCCTCGGTTTGTGCGCATTACGTCTCTCGGCTCATCTCGGATGACTCATCCAAAGTTTCCGGAAATGGATTGAGGTGCTTGAATGTTGTCTTGTCGAACGAAGCTTCAAAGAGCGCGTTTTTGGAGACGCTTCGCTCGAGTTCATCTGCAGCCACGAACGGGGATAATGGGGACGTTGCAAACGAATCTAATGGTGGTTCGTCTTTTTATGCGGACGAGAACATCCTCGCGAAAGAGCTCTCGCTGATTTCCGAGCGCGGGGCGAATTCCATAAATCGAGGTAAGGCTTTGGTTGCTATTTCCGCCTTGTGTTCGGCCCACCCGGCTTGGCTCGTGCATTTTACGAACAATCGCATTCTCTACGTGGCTGAAAAAGTTACTTTACACGCGAATAACGACGTTTATCTGACGAGATGTGCCGAGTGTTTGTTTCGAACGATTGCGGACTTATCTCGACGGGCTTCAGACGCAATATCTTCAGAGGCGAGGCGGATCATCGCGGAGTCAAACGAAAAGTTCAGCCTGGATACCTTCGATGTGAACGATGTTCGTCGAACGCACTTCACGCAAAGTGGTGCCACCGCGTTGTTTCCAGCCCTCGCACACGCGTTATGCGTTGGATTCATGCGAGATCGCGTATGTGACGAGGCTTTCTTACGCAAAGTTTCTTTATTTATTCAAGCTGCGGCGACGGCGCTGCCTTGTGCAGCTCCTACCCCTCTCGAAGAAACGGATGCAAATAAGAACGCAAACAATAGAAGTCCATCGAAGTGGTTTTCTGGGTTTGCTCGTGGTGGCAATACCGCGAGCAAAGAGCGCATGTTTTACGAACTTCTCGATCGAAAGGTTAAAGCATCTGAAGAATTTCGATTGGGCGTTTCTTCTCTCTTGGAGACGTTGTCGCGAGACGCTCAAAAGAGTCTTCTAAGATTTCCAAAGGTTACCATTCGAGAGGTTTTACCCGCTCTCGCGAAGTTGTTGAGAGGCTCGGATTCCCCCGACGCGAGATTCTTAGCGCTCAAATTGACTTGCGATAGCATGCTACCACTCTTGGCGCTCAGGCCGGTTGAAAACATGGATGATGAAAATGCGCGTTCGAGCTCTGCAGAAGAGACTATCGCTCGAGACAAAGGAGGCAGTTTCTGTTTTCAAATTGACGCGGACGATAAACGGTATCTCGCCGAGTCGTTGCGAAACGATTTTCTTCCGTCATGTCCGGCGCTGTTGATGGACGAGGATCCCATCCCACTCTACGCACTGAAACTTTTAGCCGGTTCCATAAACAACGGCGGCGCAGAGGAGGAGGAAGAAGAGAACGCCAACGCGCGTGATGATGAGGCTTTGGAGAAGGCGCTCGCGCACTTCGCCTCGAAATTCTTCGCTTTTCTTAGTCTCGATCATGCGAATAACAACGCGCACAACGCTCGATTGTGTTTGTTCTTGTGCCGCTCCAAAAACTCGATTCTATCGACGAGGAAGCTCTTTACGGAGCTAAACGCGTGCGAAAGAGTCGCGGATGTTCTGGTTTATTCGAGAGAAAATCGAGTAGAGCCTTTCGTTGAGCCGGCTTCGAAAATGTGCGAGGTCTTGGCGAAGCGAGCGATGCAAACTCTAGAAGATACGAGTACGGAGAGCACCGATGGAGAAGATCTCATAGACGCGTCCTTGAGAGCCATGCGCACGTTTGCAGAGATATCTCAGACGTTTCTCGAGTGTACCACGGCGGCGATTGAGGATGAAAGCGCAATCGCATACGCCGAGGCTGCAGCTGAAGCGCTTCGTATTTCGTGCGCAGTACATCCAGACGTAGCCACGCAGGGTTTACTCGTGCCTCCATCATCAATGTCATCGTCGAGTGGTGTCCACTCGCCCGGCGCGATGGCTCTGAGCGGGGGCGCCGGCGACGGCGAATCCCATCCTTTCTGTGAATCCATAGAAAGGTTCGCCTCCGACGCGTTCGAAGCGCTCCTCGTTTCTCCGAACAACTACGACGAAACCAGTTGCCAATCCCGAACATCTTCGCGCGCGCAAAATCGCCTCCAAAACCTCCGCTCGAAAGTCGTCGAAGCCGTCGCCAACGCGTTCACCGCCGTCGCCAACGAGGGGTTAACCTTCCATGAAAACTTGACGAGAGAACAACGCGAGAGAGCAAAAACAGCTTTAGGAAAGTTAACGTACGCAAACGTTTCTGGCGCGTCCAGAGCCTCGAGATCGTTCGCCGCCATCTGTCGCGCCGCATCCACTTCCGTGTAAAAAATTGAGTATAAAATATGTATTTGCAACTGTCACAATTTATTATTGTCGACTCTTCTTCACAAATTTGGTCCGTGTGGAGGTCAATTTTACAACCATGCCTTCGCTCAAAAACATCCTCGCGCAATACGGCGGATTCTTCGTCGCGCTCCTCGCCATCGCCATCACGGTCGTCTCTCCTCGAAGCGAACAGTTGTTCGGGATTTCTACGACGAACTGTTTGTTGATTGGTACGCGTTGTGTCTTCTTCTTCTTGGCGTGAATGTGCACTTTTTCCCTAACTCTCTCCAAAAGACGCGCGAAACTACTCTCTCTCTTCTCTTCTCTCTCTCTCTCTGCGCGCGCGTTTTTACGCTTTTCACTCACGCGCACGTCTTCCTCCTATTCTTACTCTTATTCTTTCAAGGCATCGTGGTCGCGTTCATATCGTTACCACTGCACGAAATGCGCCCGTACCAAGATAAGAGGCAAATGACGACGGAAAAAGCAGCCGCAGAACAGCACATGAAAGACTTGGCGGAGCAAGAAAAACAATACAAAGCGGCGCAAGGAAAGAAGAAGAAATAGAGAGCGTAGAGATGTTTTAGGATATAGATTAAATGCGTTAGATTGGCGATGACGTCTAATGAGTGATGTTATGTGTTGATTTAAAATAATAGTGTACATGTTTACGAGGAGCGCGGGAAGCGATACCTATTTATTATACGTATATCATCGCCGTCTCGCGCGGCCTCTCGTAGGCTTCAACATCAACGTGTTCCCTTCCCAAACCCACTGTCGTCCGCCTCGCGCATCGCTATTTATGCTAGTGTTACCTTTTTTGACCGCGGAAACCGCGCTGGTGCTCCCGACGAGCGCGACGACGAACGCGAGGATGATTTTCACCGCGGATTTTCTCTCCTCTTTCACCTCCTTCTTCTTCGTCGGCGCGGTCGTCTTCGAAGACGAAGCGACGCCGTCGTCCGCTAAATCCTCGTCGACATCCCCTTGCGGGTACCCGTTCTTGGTCAAATACCTCAAAACAGCCCCATCCACGCCTCCACTGTAACGCACCCAAAAATCTCGATCGTCGCTCAACCATTTCGGTATCACGTGTTCGTCGACGACGACGTCCGAAGTCCTCGCCGCTAACGCGTCGTCCCCTTCCCTACACAGAACACCGATTTGGAAATCCTTCAACTGCTTCCAAGCGGTCAACGAATGAATCTCCGTGAACTCTTCCGTCGCGTCTTTCCCTAAACTCCTCGCGATGGCTAACGCCGTCGACACTTGTCCGGCGTTGTTAAACCCCGGGTGTGTTTTTGCGAAAGAGGTGATGTCGTAGACGCGGTCGTGGACTATTATCCATCCGTCGGAGATTTTGGCGTGTTGGGAAACTTGACTTTTGGTGAATTTGCGCCAGCGATTGTATTCCTCGTCGGACGGGCCAGACGTGAGTTTGTGACGAGAAGTTAACTTCTTCGTCGTCGTTTCGTCTTCTTTCATTATCGCATCGCAAAAAAGGGCAGAGAGAGAGAGAGAGAGAGAGAGAGAGAGTGCGCGCGCGCGCGATGTCACGACGGTTAGGGGAAAGTCGACCAAAAGGCACATGAAACCCTAGACAAAAGATACGCTAAACGACGCGCGCACAAACGCACACGAGAGCCCACAACACAAAGACAGACAAAAGGCAGAAGAGAAAAACCAGACGCGCACGCGCGCGCGAAAGAGCGAATCGAGCGCTTTGCTGTAGTATAGTAATAATAACAACAACAACAACGATGGGCTGCAGCGCGTCCAAACCTGCTCTGAGCGAATCCGTGAGAGATGGCACCTGGTACTCCAAACACGTCCAAAACCAAGGCGGAGACGTACCGATGCACTTCGATAAAGTCGTCTCGAACGATTATAACATTTCGAAGAAGAAGATTGGAAGCGGGATGCAAGGGTCGGTGTACGAAGGGACGAGTAAGAGCGATTCGGGAGTTAAAGTTGCGATTAAAGAGACACACATTGGCGCCATGAATAGCAACAGCGGGGAGCGAAGGAAAGAGGCGTACGCGGAGCTGGAAACGCTGTCGAGAATGCGACATCCGAACATCGTTCGTTTGATTGCGGCGTATCAGACGAGCTCGGAGTTACAGCTGGTGATGGAGAAAATCGACGGGAAAGGTTTGATTAGCTATTTAGTCGAGTGCGACGAGAAGTTGGCGTCCGGCGCGCAGACGGAGAAGGAGCAAAAGGAGGAGAAGTTTGCGCTGATGCGACAGTTGTGCGACGCGGTGGCGCACGTGCACGCGAGGAACGTGTGTTTTAGGGATTTGCAGCCGGAGAACGTGATGATTACGAATCAGGAGCCGAGACAGGTGAAGTTGATTGATTTCGGCCGAGCGGTGGTTTTAAAGAGAAAGGACCACATGGAAGGGGATTTACAGCCCATGGGTACGAGTTTGTTTCAAGCGCCCGAGGTGGAGAAGAGGTGGGAATACGGACAAGCCAGCGATATGTGGGCGGTTGGTGTGTTCTTGTATCTCTTGATTAGTAATAAGATGCCATTTTCGAGGACCGTGGAAGGCGTGTACGCGGTTCTCAGAGGATCGTACGAACCGTTCGACGAGACGTTTAACAAACAGGCGAGAGATTTAGTCTCGAAACTGTTGGTGGTGAACCCAAATTCGCGCATGAACGCCGCGCAAGTGAACCAGCATAAGTATCTGAGAAAGTTTATTCACATGAAAGAAGGATATCAGAAGGCTGGGACGAATGTGAGCAGAGAGAGGGACATTTTAGTGCCGGCGCCGATGCAAAAAGATGTCGAGCGGTCGCTGTTGGCTTTGGAAGAGACGAAAGATATAACGAAAGAGTGCGTGACGATTCTGTGCGAGCTGAGCGCGCAAGACGTTGCGACTTTGAGACGGTGGTTGAACATGAGTTCGGAGAAGAGCGTGCACGAAGGCAAAGCGAACCCGGTTGGAATGAATTTGAAAAAAAACAGAAGAAGAGAAGACGGCGACGAGGACGAAATCGAGGACGGTAATTCGAGCAACGAAGGCACGAGAACGAGCAACAGTTCTTTTTCCTGGAACGACGATTCTACGCATCGGGGGAATGCCAGCGCTAAAGGCGGTGGGTTAGCGCACTTGGCGCATTCGTTTAGAAGAAGTTTAGACGACGATCCCGAGGCGAGAAGTTTCATCGGGTTGGCGCACGAACAAGGTTTGAGTTCGCTCGACGAATTGATCACCGCGTGCGTGGCGTCTGGGTTATTTGCTACCGCAGACCAACTGGTCGAACTCGAGAGCAAAGTTTTGGCGAAGAGGAAGAGCAAGATTGGCGCGAACGAGGCGACCAAAATTACCTCTTCCAAGAACGCGCAAGAGACGATTCGAAACACCGTTTTAGTGCGACACGGGGATTTACTCCGGTTAGTTGAAACGACGCAGTTGGAGCACATGAAAGAAGCATCGTTTAATATTGGTGATAATGAATCGAATTCCAGTAGCTCGGCGACTCTGATTGAATCGTCCAGTTTCTACGCCGATGCGAAGAAAAAAATTAGTCCGGAACAGCGCCCCTCGCGAGACGCGACGGGCTCGTTGGAAGGGTCTCTCAGAGGTGGCAATTCGTTCAGGAAACCGAGAGGCGGCATGCCGGCGACGTTAAATCGCAAATTAGAGGAAATTAAGCGAGATGCAAGTTTCGATAACATCGCGGGTGCATCTGGAGGGAACGCGAGAGCTTTGGTGCGGAATTTTTCGTCTGGAAGCCTCCTCGCCCATAGCGAGTCTAACGAGGAATAGAGTTATAATTATTTATTTATTTAATAGCAGCAATACACAGGTAGCGGCGTGCAGTAGCACCGACGAAAAAAAGCGAATGCATCTTTATTCTATACGAACGCATATATATGACGGACCTTCTTCATTTCATTAGTATTTACACAAAATCATTCACTATGTACAGACTCTCTCTACAGACTCTCTCTATCCTTCGTTTCCTTTTTTACGGCGCAGCGGGGACGCCTTCGCCGCCCCAGCCCCAGAGCAACTCACCGCCCGCTTTTTCAGCCATTTGCTGCATCCAACCTCCGGGAGTCGGGCCAGCAATCGTAGCGTGTTCCATTTTCACCCCTCCGTCCGGTTCGTTGTGCACTCTCACGCGATACCACGGGTTGTTCAACATGCCCATGACGTTCCACGTCGGTCGTTCAGGCATGAAGTTTTGCGATTGGTCCACCGCGCGGAACAAAATCTCTTTGCACGACGGGTCAAACAAAACGGAAGTGTCCAACTCGTACTCCCACATGCACCAACACCAGTGTCTGGCTTTATCTCCGGAACCTCCAGCGGCCCATCTCGGGGTTTCTCTCACGTTGATATCCGCCAACTTCCACGACATGCCTTGATCGAACGATACCTCGGCACGAATAACTTTCCTACCACCTCCGGAATACGCGTAACCTTTCATCACGTATTTCGTCGTCGACGGTTTAATTACCTCTTCGTGCGCGGGATACGCAATCGCACCGTTAATGTTCAATTGGTTGATGATGTATTCCTCTTTAAACCACCACTTATCTTTCGTCGCGATTTCCGCGTCCACCGTCGGCGGCAACACGCGATTATCGTTGAAGTGATAAAAGTTGTTACTCTCGCGATCCGTCACCGTGATTTCCGTCAAAAACTTAATCATTCTTCCGCCGATGTACCCGGGAATGATAATTCTTACCGGGTACCCGTGGTCTGGGTGTAATCTTTCCCCGTTTTGTTCGTACGCGACGATCACGTCGCACGTCGGATCCAACGCAGTCTCCATATCGATGGACGTCCCGTACGATCCCGGTCCACCGTCTTGCCCGTCGTAACTTTTCGGCAATTCATCTTGCGGCCCGTTCAAACAAACGAACCTCGCCCCAGGTCCAGCTTTATAAATCCCCGCTTTATTCAACAAAACTCTCAGCGGCACGCCTTTCCAATACGTGTTCCCGACCGCGCACGGCCCCCAATTAAACCCAATCGAAGATTTAATCATGTTCTGTTCCTTCCTTCTGTTCCCCGCACAGACGACTAAACACGGAAACTGTTCGTACGGAAGTTTCGAGAGCTCGTCCATGCCGATGTCGTACGGTTTCTTCACGTTTCCGTTGATTTTAATCCGGTGCGTATCCCACTCCAGTTTCGGCACCGCGCCGTGGTTTCGAACGATGTGCAAGTTCACCGGCGAAATAAATCCGTAATCGAACAACTCTGGCAAACTCGCTTCCACGTTGAACGGATGTTTCCCGGTCAAACGAATCAAATTCGGGTGACGCTTCACCCAATTGTCCGGGGTTTTCGCGTCCCGCTCGTCCACGGCCGGGTAGTGTTGCGCGAGATATCTCGATTTCAAAGCGTCCGCGTCGTGGTTTTTGTTCATCGATTGGTCGACGTTCCACACCGCTGCGTCTCCGTCCTTCTCGTTATCATCGCCGCTTTTATTGTTTTTATTATTCAGAACGGTTTTATCCAAAACGGTTTTGATCCCGGCGCCGGCAACCGCAGAGGCGACGATTGGTAACACCATGATGATTCTGTGTATATATGCGCGTGTGTATCTGTGTGTGCGCGTCTCTCGCGTGTTTTGTGGGGAAAAAAAAGTGCCCTTTTGACGCGTAGTAAAAGTGAGCATCCTGACCTTTTGTCGTACAAAAACAGAGCACCAAAGGACAAGATTCGGACCTTTTTTCGGCGACCAAGCGTCGCGATATTTTTCAAAAATTTTTGTTTTTGCGTTTTTGGGCACTTTTTGGATACACGTTCGATGCTTTTTGATTGATTTTTCTTCGGGAAAAAGAAGAAACGAAAAAGGCGTAAAAGGCGTTCGCACAAAACACACATCTTTACACCACATATTTATTATACGCGCGCTCGCTCGCTCGAGAAGAGATTTTTGAAGCGTAAAAGAACGAAGAAGCTCGCGTCGGACACAATTGTCGTTTTGGTCTTCCAGCGTGCTTTCGAAGAAGAGAGAGAGGCTTTTTGTCGGCGCGGCGTTTAAAAAAAAAAGCGTCGTTGGTGCTTTTGACAAAAACATCCACAACTCGTGTCCTTTGGTTGCATAGATTCCTAAATTTCCCGTGACGCGTCTTTATCTGTGCGCGACACGCATCGACTTCTTTTTAAAAAAGAGAGAGGATGACTGCCGCCGCCGCCGCGCGATGCGTAAAAGAAGAAGACAGACTCGCGAAAATGGACGACGTGGAACTCGCGACGCTTCTTCAGCGAAACGGCGGCAGCATCGCTTCCGTGAGGAAGTACGATTCTCAGGCTCAAAATCCAGACGTGAAAGATGTAAACACGCCGGACAACTGGGTCGCGCGACATCCGAGATTAGTCCGGTTAACTGGAACGCACCCGTTTAACTGCGAACCGGAATTGAAGATGTTAGAGGAGAGCGGGGACGTGACGCCGGCGAGTTTGCATTTCGTGAGGAATCACGGCGCGGTACCGAATCTGGAGTGGGATACCCACCGGGTCGTGGTGGAGGATTGGAGTTCGACTTCTTCGTCGTCGAAGGAAGGGGGCAAACCGAAAAAGTCGAAAACGTTTTCCATGAAAGATATTTGCGCGTTACCGCGAGTCACAAAACCGGTGTTGCTCGTTTGCGCGGGAAATAGACGGAAAGAACAAAACATGCGGAAGAAAACCATCGGGTTCAACTGGGGCGCCGCCGGATTATCAAACTCGTTGTGGACCGGAACGCCTTTGCGGGAGGTGCTGTTCAAACTCGGCATTAAAGAACCGAAAGAAGGTTTGTTCGTCTGTTTTGAGGGACCGGAACGCGAGTTGCCGAAAGGTGAGCTTGGGACGTACGGAACGAGCATTCCGTTGCACAAAGCGTTAGATCCGAGTCAAGACGTGATGATCGCGTACATGCAAAACGGAGAAAAGTTGAAGCCGGATCACGGTTTTCCGGTGAGATTAATCATTCCCGGATACATCGGTGGGAGGATGATTAAATGGTTGTCGAAGATTACAATCACGACCAAGGAGAGCGATAACTTTTACCACTTTCGGGATAATCGGATTTTACCTCCACACGTGGACGAAAAACTTGCGGATTCGGAAAACTGGTGGGAAAAACCGGAGTATATTTTCAACGAGTTGAACATCAACTCGGCGGTAACGTCGCCGGCGCACGACGAATACATACGATGTAACTACGAATCCAACTCGGACGAGAAAGATTATTTGGTGAAAGGTTACGCGTATACCGGCGGCGGGAGGAAAATTACGAGATGTGAAATATCTCTCAACGGTGGATACACGTGGGAGTTGTGCGAGATTCATCGACCGTCGAAGCCGACGGAATACGGGAAACACTGGACGTGGGTGAAATTTTCTAAACTCGTCGAACGAAGTAGACTGGTAGAATCGTCCGAAATCATCTGTCGAGCTTGGGATGAAGCGAATAACACGCAGCCTAGAGATTTGACGTGGAATTTGATGGGTATGGGGAACAATCCTCAGTTTAGAGTGAAAACGAGCGAAGTTGAGTTTGAAGGAAAACGTTTCGTGAGATGCGAACACCCGACGGAGCCGGGGACGTTGAAAGGCGGATGGATGGGAAATACCGCAGGTGAATGGGAGCCAGTGATTGAGCAATTGGACGGCCAACGAGCCGGAGAGGAGATTGATCTGACCGTGCGGGCGAAAAAGAAGAGAGAAGTTGTGAACGTCGCTGCCGCGTCGAACGTCGTCCAAGGAGCGAAACCGCCGTCTTCGGAGGAGCAAAAGAGAGTAGAATCGCCGAAATCCATCATCCCAGCGGATGCGAAGTATTACACCGAAGAAGAAGTCGCTAAGCACAACTCCGAGGACGATTGCTGGATCATCGTGAAAGGGAAAGTGTACGACACGAACGCATATTTGAAGGAAGGTTTACACCCGGGAGGGAATGCGTCCATCACCATGAACGCGGGCGAAGACACGACGGAGGATTTCGAGGCGGTGCATTCGGCGAAAGCTTGGAAACAATTGGAACCGTATTACATTGGTGAGGTTGGTATAAAACCATCGTCTTCAATGTCTGATGTCACGAATCTCGTCCCGAGTAGCGTTGGTGAAGTCGCAAAAGAAGCGGCGGAAGAAGAGGAGAAGAAGAAGAAGAAAGTATATCCGCCCACACCGACGACCGGAAACGTCGATTTGGTCAAGCACTGGCAAGAAAACAAAGACGTATACGGAGACATCGTACTAGGCGAGGAAGCGGAAGCGTTAGCATTCGATCGCATGTGGGCGGGCGCGTCGCACCCGGTAGACGACGCGAAGAACCCGCTCGGATGTAACCCGAAGAAGTGGATCCCTCTGAAAATCGAAAAGAAGGTGCCGCTTTCTCACGATTGCATTTTGCTGCGATTACAGTTGGAATCTCCCGAGCATCAAGTTGGCATGCCCGTCGGACAGCACTTGTACTTGAGAGGTGAATGGAAAGGTAAAAAGGTCATGAGAGCGTACACGCCATCGTCTTTGAACGGTACCTTGGGCGCGGTTGAGTTTGTCATCAAGATTTACTTCGCCGGGGCAAACGAGAGCTACCCGGAAGGCGGAGCTTTGACTCAATACTTGAACCAACTCAACGAAGGCGATACCATCGACGTTAAAGGACCGATCGGTCACATTGTCTACGAGAACGGCGGCAAATTGATCATCGATAAAAAAGTTCGTCCGAACCCGGTGAAGAAGATGACGTTGATGGGCGGCGGAACCGGCGTGGCGCCGATGTTGCAACTCATCGTGGCAATTTTGAGCGACCCGGAAGATGAAACCGAAATCGTGTTCATTTACGCAAATAAGTCCGAAAAAGACGTCTTGTTGAAGTATACTTTAGATCGATTAGAGCGAGAACACCCGAAGAGGTTTCGAATGCACTATTTGATTTCAAAAGCCTTGGACAACACCTACGAATCTGATATCGCCAAAGGTCGCATGCAAGTCGGACGGATTTCCAAGAAGATCATAGGTTTACACGGCTTTGATCCGTCTAAAGATGGAACTTCTGTCGCCATCATGTGCGGACCGCCGGCATTTGAAGAAGATACGTGCATTCCCGCGTTGAAGGAGCTTGGATTTGTGGACGAGGACATCATCCGATATTAGAGTTTTTAGAGAGGAGAGAGTCACACTTATGTATAAAAAAAATAATGTGCAAAGAAAAGAAGAACCACAACATACGAATCGTCAATTGTTCAAATCATCGCTCTTTCGTTGGTATGGATAAAACATGTGTCACGTACAGAGTTCGTTAAAATCGTTTATTCCTTTACTTATTGCGCCCGTAAGCTACGTAATGTACCCCCGCAACAAACGCGGCGGCTCCCACCATGTTTCCGAGCGTCACCGGCAAAATGTTCCCCAAAAGCATTTGCGACACCGAAACATCCGCGCCGTACAACATACCGTGCGGGATTAAGAACATATTCGCAATCGAGTGTTCGAATCCCATGGTCACAAACGCGGTAATTGGCCAGAAGATGGCCAAAATCTTACCGGCGACGCTCGTCGTCGCCATCGTCCCCCACACGGCCAAACACACCAACCAGTTACACAACACGCCTCTCACGAACGCCACCATGAACGGTAAAGTCGTCGCTTTCATCGTCGCAATAGCAATCGCCGGCGCTGGATTCGCCGCCGACGTCATCGCCGCGTACGCCATGTACGCCAAAAACACCGACCCGGCAAAGTTTCCGGCGTAGGACACCAGCCAATTTTTCATCACTTGCGCCTGCGTGACCTTCTTCGACAACAAGCCGCTCAACATCACGAACACGTTCCCGGTAAACAACTCCGCGCCGGTTAAAATGACCATGGTCAAACCAAAAGGCAACCCAAACGCACCCTTAACGAGGTTCGAGAGCCCTGGATTCGAAGCCGCCAACGCCGGCGACGAACCGCCCACGGTGGTTAAGAACAACCCACCCAAACCAATGAGCGCACCAGCGGTGAAACTCAACGCGAACGTGGATAAAGTGTCCGCGCTCGCTTTCTTCTCCGACGTGGCCACAGCCGCCGCGAACGTTTCCGGAGGCGTTTTCGCATCCGACGCGCGAATGATGAGTCGTTTGCCTCTTTTATTCCCCACCGACGACGGGGACGTCATCATCGCGCTATCGTTAGGCATCATCGCGCTTTGGCGACTCATGAACACTTTTTTGGACGACGAGGAGGAAATCGACCGCTTCGCGGAAAACGACACCTTTGCGCTTCTTCTCTCGCGCGAAGAAGACGACGACGAGGAAGAAGAAGAAGAAGAAACGCGCGCCGAAACTCCGGCGGCAAAAGCGATGGTGGTGCTCGCGCTGGCAAACATCTTCGTGTGTTATCGATCGATGTATAAAAGGGTAATGTGTATTATAAAGAATAAATTTCCCTAAAAATGCATTTGAAGAAGAAGAAAAAAAAGTGTCGACTAAACGACTCCTTGTTGAAATTTTGGTGTCGTTTGGTCATCAATCGAGAGAGAGAGAGAGGGTGCTCACAAAACAA
>Ga0255763_1000133_pt1 | contig 76478 bp, 73 predicted proteins | sample 041ome_2_FD_179963 | JGI IMG/M metagenome (GOLD analysis project Ga0255763, IMG submission 179963) | Coastal salt marsh microbial communities from the Groves Creek Marsh, Skidaway Island, Georgia - 041406US metaG (version 2) | ecosystem: Environmental > Aquatic > Marine > Intertidal zone > Salt...
AATAATAGGGTTAAATCTTTTAAAATGAGTGTATCTAGAAATTTTCATAATTATAAATTAAAGATTATTATTCAGGAATGAGCCACCAAAAAGGTTTAAGCTTAGCTTTGTAAATAAAGGCATAGTGAAGGGCTAATTTTAACCAATGACCTGCCAATCCAATAGATCCAAAAGTTTTTCCTAAAGCCCTTCCGTGCGTATCTGGGTATTTTTCAAAATCAGGAACAATAGGAAAAGTAGTAATGCTCACACCACTACCCTTCAGTGAGCCGTATCCGGCCGATGCTATACAGGCAGCACCCATATTAGCCATAGAACCTTTATGAGTGGAAGTATTTTTCCCTATAATTCGGTCAATAATTGTATCTGCTACTAATTTAGCCGTTATACCAGAAGGCATTCCTGTTCTTGGCGGGGATGGGGAAATATCAGTGCCATGAATACTTTTACGTGGTTTAGAAATTGGATGTGGAGGTGCAAATGCAATTCCTGGTGCAAAAATATTGTCAAAAGAAGGGTTCTGATATGTTTCTGGCCAATCTTGTGCACGCCATTGCTCATAAGGTTTTGGAGTATAATCTGCATCTACAACCATAAAACCTTTAAAAAGTTGTGGCGTAATATCTGAACCTTCCTTATTAAAAGCCTTAAAGCCATGTCCTGTAAAGGCTGGGATTAACATAGCAAAATCATAAGAGATATGAGCATACGTACCATCTAATGTTTCATAATGTGCCTCATGATCTTTAATTTCATGAACTGCAGCTCCTAAAATAGCATCTATACCACGTTCTCTAAATATTTGAGACACCATTTCTCTGGAACTCACAGACGCACCTCCATAACTGAGTAACATCCCATCCATTCCAAAATCACCCAACTCATATTCATTTGAAAGCCAAGTGATGGTAGCCATATCCCTCACTTTGTGTTTTCTCAATTCTTGTTCTACATTTAAGATGTATTCAAAAGCGGCACCTTGACAAGTCGCTTTACCGTGACCCGTACCTATTACAATAGATACTTTTTTTCCAGATTTCATTCTATCTATCTGAGTTTTTAAACCTTCCCAAGCATGCTCAGCATGTCCATATGTACATACAGAGTATGTGCCATTTTCTCCTGGCACTAATCCAGGCGTAGCATCAAAAGCCAATTTTGGACCGGTAGCATTGATCAAGTAATCATAGGTCATTTGGGTTTTTTGTCCTTTCTTTTCACCCACCACATACTCAATAGTTACAAATGGTTTTTGAACTTCCATATTTCCTTCTGGCCAAAAATCAATTACTTTAGCCTGTTCGTATTGAATGTTCTTTTTCTGGTATACAGGAGCTAATGGGAACAACAATGATTCTGGCTTCATTCTACCAATTCCTACCCAAATATTAGATGGAACCCACTGATAATTACTGTTTGGAGAAACCACTACAACTTCATGTGAATGGTCCAATTTTCTTCTTAAATGTGAAGCGGCTACATGACCTGCAATACCAGCTCCAAGTATAACTATTTTTGACATGGTTTAATGTTTATTTAAAATTAGGCATATAAAATACTAGCCAGCGTAACATCTGTTACACAAACCTCAAACATTTAGATAGGTGAGAATTAATAACTGGTTTCGTCCAGTATTACCTTACCTTTAAAAGTTCTGTAAACAAAAAAGGTGTACCCTAGGACCAAAGGGGTTCCTATAGCTACAATAATTAACATTGTTTGGAGCGACAAAGTGGAAGACGCAGCATTGTAAATATCAATATGATACAATGGATCTACTGTAGAAAGTAATAAATTAGGATATAACTCTACTGCCACCAATACCATCATTAATGCTATGGTTAAGGTAGAAAATAAAAAAGCACTCCTAAACTTCTGCTTAGAAGCTAATCTAGGCACATTAGCAATGCTTAAGAAAGTCAGTAGTGGTACAATAAATAAAATAGGTGTTTCTCTAAAATCATTAGATAAGTGTGGTATGTAGAGCAATGTATACAAAGAAGTTATTCCAAAAGCTACCATGAAAAATATCATGCCTTTTTTTAATAAGGTAGCCATTTTAGCATATAATCTTCCTTCTGTTTTAAGTAGTAAATAAATAGCCCCATGGGTCATAAACAAACCAAGGGTAGTAAATCCAGTCATTATAGCATAGGGATTTAGAAATTCAAAAAAACCACTTCCTTGATATGAATATTTTGGACCTATAGCAATACCTTGCAATACATTGCCCATGACAACACCCAAAAGAAAGGCCAACAAAATACTAGAAATACTGTAAGAAATATCCCATGTTTTACGCCACCAAAGCATGGGTTCTTTAGATCTAAATTCTATAGAGATAGCCCTAAATATTAGGCTCACTAAGAATAGCATAAATGGAATGTACATTGAAGAAAACAATGTAGCATACATGACTGGAAAACCAGCAAAAAGTGCTCCTCCTCCGATAACCAACCATACTTCGTTTCCGTCCCATACAGGACCAATAGCATTTAATGCGATTCTTCTACTTTCTTCTTTTTTTAGAAATAAGTGCCAAGCACCCGCGCCAAAATCAAATCCATCTAAAATAGCATACCCAGAGAACAAGCCTCCTACTACTAAAAACCACCAAGTGGGATAATCAATTCCTAGTAAAGTCTCCATACCTATATTTTATTTACCTATTACTGCAGTTGCAATTCCTTTAGTATTTGGCCTGTCATGATCCTCATGAGTGTCAAATGGACCGTGCTTTATTTTCTTATTAAGAAGGTATATGAACAATATAAATAAGAGGGTGTACACTAAAAGAAACAACACCAGTGAAAACATAATTTGGTTGTCTGTAACTGCTTGAGAAAAGGCATCTGAAGTTCTTAATAAACCGTACACTACCCATGGCTGTCTTCCCATTTCTGCTGCAAACCAACCTACTTGATTAGCTATTTGAGGCAAAATTGCAGCAAATACAAAAATCCATAGCAACCATTTCTTGTCAAACAAGGTGCCCCTCCACCAATAAAAAGAAGCTAATAAGGTCAAGGCAATTAATGCCATTCCTATGGATACCATTATATGATAAAATTGAAAAACTGCATTTACCTGCCCTGGCCTATTTTCAGGTTTAAAAGCATTTAATCCTTTAACGGGTGCGTCAAAATCATATTCCAATAAAAAAGATAAGCCTCCAGGAATTTTTAAACCACTCACCGTTTCATTTTCCTTATCTACCCAACCAAATAAATACATGTCTGCTGGACCATTTTCATCAAAATGACCCTCTAAAGCAGCTAATTTTGCTGGCTGATTCACCGCAACCCCTTCTGCAGATTTATGACCAGTAAATAACTGTCCTAATGAAAAAACAGTAGCAACAACTAGAGCTATTTTAAAAGCCGTTTTAGAAATAGTGACGTATTTTCCTTTCACCAAATAATAAGCATGCACACTCAAAACTAAAAATGCACCTGACAAGAAAGCCCCTAACCACACATGTGTAAGTCTATCTACAGAAGAAGGATTAAAAACCATTGCCCAGAAATCTGTGATTTCTGCCCTAGCTTCAAAACCTTCGCCTACTATATGGTATCCTGATGGAGTTTGTTGCCAACTATTTGCCACTACAATCCATACCGCAGAAAACATAGAACCCAAAAATACACCTATGGTAGAAACTAGATGCACCCAAGGCTTTACCCTATTCCAACCGAATAGTAATATTCCTAAAAACCCACTCTCTAAAGCAAAAGCGAAAATACCTTCAGCAGCTAGGGCACTTCCAAAGATATCACCAACATATCTTGAGTAAACAGCCCAATTAGTTCCAAATTCAAACTCCATGACGATACCGGTCACTACACCAATCCCAAAAGTTAGGGCAAATATCTTAGTCCAAAATTTGGCTAGAGTGTGGTATTCTAATTTCTTAGTTTTAATATACATGCTTTCAAAAACAACCATCAGAAGTCCCAATCCTATGCTTAAAGGAGGATATATATAATGAAAGGCAATGGTGAAAGCAAATTGAATTCTAGCTAAAATTTCAGTTTCCATATTGGTGTTTTAAACAAATCTAGCTATTAGATCAAGAAGTAACGGTAACATATGTTACCCTCAAAAAAAAAGGATGCCAATGCATCCTTTTTTTTAAACGTTTTCTCCTTTCATCATCTTATTCCAATACAAATAAGGCAACATATATTTTTTAAGCATCCATAAACGCCAGTGTTCTTTAGAGGAGTCTCTGATCAGTAATTGTTTTAATTTAGGATCTGGAATAAAATTATTTTTATAATCAAATTCCGCTAGAACCATTTTCCCATATCCAGTAACTAACGGACAAGAAGAATAACCATTATAGGATTTATTTGTTGCTTCTTTGTGTGCTAGTAACAGCATTAAATTATCTACAACTATAGGTACTTGTTTTCTAATAGCTGCTCCAGTTTTAGCTGTAGGTAATCCTGCTACATCTCCTAAACCAAAAATATTTTTATATTTCGTGTGCTGCATACTACCATGATCTACAGACAACCACCCAGCATCATTTACTAAATTAGATTCTTTAACGAATTTAGGTGCTGTTTGCGGAGGCGCAAGATGAAGCATGTCAAATGGAATCTGAATAATAGCATCTCCAGACATTTTCTCTCCTAAGGCATTATTTTCATTAATTACACATTGATTTTCCCCTTCTGCTGTGTGCTTAAAGTAGGCTATTTTTTTATCTGCATCTATCTTGAAAGGCGCGTAAAAAGGCTTAAAGTGAATTCCATAACGCTCTATCACTTTCATCAGAGTATTTTTAATCACAGGCACACCGAAAATAACAGATCCTGGAGTAGCAAAAATAACATTAGTATCTTTTGCAACACCAGATTTTCTAAAATAATCAGCCGCTAAATAGGCTATTTTTTGAGGAGCTCCCCCACATTTAATGGGCGTAGTAGGCTGTGTAAATAAGGCATTACCCCCTTTAAAATTTTTAATAGTTTCCCAAGTGTGCTTTGGATCGGTATAATTGGAACAAACAATCCCTTTCTCCATAGCTTCTGGAAGCCCTTCAATTAAAGATGGATCCATTACCAATCCTGGTGCAACCACTAAAAATTCATATCCAATTTGTCCTGAATTTTTAGTTTCTAAGGTATTTTCATCTGCATTGAATGAAGTGACAAAATCTTTTATCCAGCTAGCCTTTTTAGGAATTAGACTTTCCATAGATCTAGCGGTATTATCATAATCATAGGCTCCTGCTCCAACCAAAGTCCATGCAGGTTGGTAGTAATGAGTATCTGCTGGGTCTATGATAGCAATATCTAAATTGCTGTTTTTCTTAAGTAACTGTGTAGCGGTCATTATACCGGCTGTTCCACCGCCTATAATAACAATTTGATGTTGTTTTTTCATTGGTTTGGTTAATGTTTAAAACTTAAATATAACCAATCAATTCTTAAAACTTTGTAACAATTGTTACATTATTTCATTTTACCAATTCTACCTGTGGCACAACTAATGAATGAGGTGGCTTTAGATTTTAAATTATTTTTAGCTGTAACAGATGGGTAACCTAATCCCTCTAATATACTCTTAACTTCTAATGCGTCATTAAAATCTTGGTATTGAAAAGAAACCATGGCATTAGATACATCTATTGAAACATCCTGAATAGTAGCCAAAGAAGCCAATGCTTTGGTAATTGTATTAGCACAACCACCACATCTTAAATTTTGAACAATTATGGATGTTTTCATAAGTTTAAATTGCTTATTATCTCCATGAGGTGTAACCTCCTCTAAGATCATATACTTCATTGAACCCCATAGCAACTAATAATTTTGCTGCCTGACCACTCCTATTTCCTGACCTACAATATAGATATACCGGCTTGGAAGAATCTAATTTTTTAAAAGCGATTTCCATGGCTGTTCTGTTAAAAAAGTCAATGTTTTTGGCATTCGCAATCGCACCTGATTTAAACTCAGAGGCCGTTCTAACATCTATAAGCTGAGTGCCTTTATTCGCAATACCTGCTTTGAAATCTTCAATACCCAACACCTTAATGTGATCTGAAGAAGTGCTTGTTCCAAATAGTTTACTTAAGAATGACATAATAACTTTATTAATTTATATAGTAGTTTGAATATTGGTTGGGTTAAAAAGCATTTAAAAAAAGAGCAGCAGTTTCCCACTGCTCTTGATTAACCAACCAAATTATAATCACAAGTCTGTCCATTTACTTGTTTGAATCAAAATTACACTAATGGAAGTGTTTAAAAAGTAACTATTGTTACACAGCTTATTTCATTTGAAACTCTCTTTAAAAAGAAGTAGTTTTATTAAAAATTCAACAGGTATAAATGTTTCAAGAGCAACAACGTTTTAATCAATGGTGGGTATGGATTATAATTATTGGTGTAGCCATTATTCCATTGATTGGTATTTATTATCAGGCCACTACAGGAAACTCATTTGGAAATAACCCTTTGAGTAACGAGGGTTTGGCCATTGCTTTTATTCCATTGTTTGGGCTAGTTATTTTTATGAAAACCATAGAGCTAAAAACAAAAATAACCCCTAAGAGTATTCATATTCATTTCTTCCCTTTGGTGAGGAAAAAAATTGATTGGGAGGAGGTAGCTAAAGCAGCGGTGGTAGACTATGGTTTTGTAGGAGGCTGGGGAATAAGGCTTTTTACCTCCTATGGTACTGTATACAATATTCGAGGAAGGTTTGGTTTGGCTTTAGAATTAAAAAGTGGTAAAAAATTGCTCATTGGCACACAAAAACCAGAGGCTTTAAAAACATTCATAAAAAAAATAAGAAACTGATAGTTTAAATACTATAGTAGGATTGCTAAAACTATATATAGCTTAAAAGCTTATTAAATAATATCATTTATTGTGTATGTGCTCTTTTAATGAAGCAGGAGAAATTAGATCGTAAGCAATATATTTTTAATTGCTGTAATCAGATAATTTAAGTTTTAAATTGGGATACACTAATGATGATTTTAAATGATGTCTTAACTTTTAGTAATTTAGAAGATAATCTCATTAATAAAAAAGTGTAACAAATTAAATTATTTGATGTCTTTTAAAAAAACCTTATAAAAATGAAAATTTTAATTTCTCTTATTTATTTTCTGTTAGCAAGTTCAACAGAAAAATCTATTTCAACCTCAGATGGTGGTACTTTAAAATATTATAACATTGAATGTTATGGTAACAATGGTGAAAAATGTGATATTATCATTGAAAAATATTCTGTTGATAAAAAATTAATTTGGAAAACTACAATTGGAGGGACTTCTTGGGATTATGTAGAAGATGTTTTAGAAATAGAAGATGGATTCATGGTTCTTGGAAATACCAGTTCATATGGTATGGGGAATCTTGATGTATATGTTACTAAATTAAATTTAGAAGGAACAGAAAAGTGGTTTAGAACCTATGGGGGATTTTTTAATGATTATGGAAGAACTATTGAACCATCTGGAGATGAAGATGGAGGTTATGTTATTAAAGGAGAAAAACAACATTGTTTGAAAGAAAATGTGTCAAGTGAGTGCTACATGAAACCTTTAATAATTAAAATAAATGATATTGGAGACAATTTATTTGACAACTATTAATAGCTAATACTTTAAGATTTTAACATATTAAATTCCTAAAACTAAAATCTATTCAATTCATGGAGATCAAAAATTTCAAGGGGTGGGAGAATAATCAATCACTCAATAAAATTTATTCATTGAAATGGGTAGAATTAAAAATAAATCTAATTAAATCACTTATTGGGAAGTGTCACTATCAATCATTTTTCTTTTAGATAATAAAAAAGTAGAGAAACTATCAAGTTCCTCTACTTTAGTTAATTACATTATGAAAAAGTCGGGATGACAGGATTTGAACCTGCGACCCCACGCCCCCCAGGCGTGTACGCTACCGGACTGCGCCACATCCCGATTCCGATAAGAGTGGCAAAAATAACAAAACATTCTAATTACTAAAGCAGAAAGTTTATTTGTTTTAGTAGTGATTCCTCTTCATTATATAAAAACGTTTTATAAGGCCACAAAGAATAGTATATTAGACCCTAATTAACACAGCTATTATTTAAATGACCCTAGAAGAAACAAAATTTTTCTTTGAACATAAAACTGAAGAAGCAACCAGAAAATCTCACATAAGAGCCTATACAGATTTTGCACAGCTCTGTAGTATTTTAATTGACAGGTCACTGACTGAAAGTCAAAGATATATCATTGAACAAGAGTTAAAAGGGTACCGATTAAAAGCTTCAGAAGAAAACACCTATGCTGTGCACAAGAAGAAACTCCATAGGTTTAAAAAGTTTTTACGAGAACGTTTCGGTTGGGTAACAAATAGTTACTATACCACACTCTACATGATATTAGGCATGGTACTAGGACAAACCATAGGACTAAGTATTCATCCTAGTATAGGTCTTTCAATAGGTTTAGGGGTAGGCATATCTGTAGGAATGGCATTAGGAGCTTTGAAAGATAAGGCCTTAAAAAAAGAAAATAAGGTATTAGAATTCTCGTCAAAAAAATGAAACCATGAAAGTAAGTGTTCAAGACATAAACGCTTTATCTTTATTAGCAAATCCATGTGTAGGGGCAGAAAACCTCTCAGCTGCTTTAACAAGGGTGGTTCACTTGGCTATGGAAAAAGGTGTAATGTCAGATCCTCAGACAAAAATTCTCACCATTTTTCATGACAGCTTTAGAGACACACCAGCAAATAAAGTGAGAATGAGTGCGTGTATTACGACATCTAAAGTATTAGAAGCGACTTTTTTAGATCCTATTACAGTAAATGCGGCCACTTGTATAATAGGTGATTTTGAAATTGGCATTCATGAATTCTCCAGTTCATGGGCCAGTTTATACGGCTGGATGAATGCCAATGGCTACCGACCTAGTGGTCAGGATCCATTTGAAATATACCACAATGATTACCAATCCCACCCAGAGAAAAAATGTTTGGTGAGTATGTATATACCTATTGTAAAATAGCCAACTAATAATAAATCAAAATAGGTTACATCCCTTGAATTAATAAAAACATATCTTTAAGTTTTCAACGCTATGAAGGAAATTCAAGAAATTTTTAAAGCTCAAATCCAGCACCAATACACACTAGGGAATAGCAGTGCTTCCCAAAGGATTAATCGCTTAAACGCTTTAAAAAAAGCCCTAGAAACTACCTTTAGGATCCCACTCCAGGAGGCCTTGTTCAAAGACTTTAAAAAACCGGCTATAGAGACAGATCTCACTGAAATTCACCCCGTAATTAGTGAGATTAAACTCGTTAAAAAACAATTAAAATCCTGGATGCAACCCCAAAGGGTCAAGTCACCTCTTGTGTTTATAGGTTCAAGTGCCTACGTACATCATGAACCAAAGGGCGTTTGCCTGATCATTTCCCCATGGAATTTCCCTGTAAACCTCACTTTTGGCCCGCTAGTTTCCGCAATTGCTGCAGGAAATACCGTCATGATCAAACCCTCTGAAATGACTCCAAATACCGCCTCTGTTATGGCAGACATAGTGGCAAGTATATTCAAACCAGAAGAAGTAGCATTATTTCAAGGAGACGTGACTGTGGCACAATCCCTACTATCACTGCCTTTCAATCATATCTTTTTTACTGGATCACCTGCTGTAGGAAAAATTATCATGAATGCCGCTGCCAAAAATCTCAGCTCAGTGACCTTAGAGCTGGGTGGTAAGTCTCCCACCATTGTAGACGAGAGTGCAAATATTGACCAAGCAGCAAAAAAGATTGCCTGGGGTAAGTTTTTAAACAATGGCCAAATCTGTGTAGCACCAGATTATTTATGGGTACATGAAAGCGTCAAAGACGCTTTTGTAAAAGCTTTTATAAAGCACACCACCCATTTTTACACAGAGCAAGCAGCACAATCTAACGATTACAGTCGCATTGTGAATGAAAATCATTTCCAGAGACTAGCAAATCACTTAGAAGATGCGAAAAAGAATGACGGAATCATTGAAATGGGCGGCCAAGTAGAGGCTTCTGAAAATTATATCTCCCCTACTCTAATCTCTGGCTTAACAGCCGATGCCACTTTGCTAAAAGATGAAATTTTTGGTCCCATCCTACCCCTCAAAACATTCACTGAAATAGAAAAGGTAATAGACTACATAAACGCAGGTGAAAAACCATTGGCGCTTTATATATTTAGTAAAAAACCCTCTCACATCAAGAAAGTCATTAATAATACTAGAGCCGGAAGTACGGCAATAAACCACAGTGTGGTGCAGTACTCCAACCATCATCTCCCTTTTGGTGGGAGTAATAATAGCGGTATAGGAAAGGCTCATGGGTATTTTGGTTTCCAAGAATTCTCCAACCAACGAAGCATCTTAAAACAATTTAGCTTCAGTGCCGTAGAAATGCTCATGCCCCCCTACACCCCGTTCAAAAAGAAACTCAGCGAATGGACCACCAAGTGGTTTTAAAAAAAACAAAAAAACCAACTACTTTGTAGTTGGTTTTTTTTGTCGGGGTGGCAGGATTCGAACCTGCGACCTCCGCGTCCCAAACGCGGCGCGATAACCGGGCTACGCTACACCCCGAGTGTAGCTGCGTTTACAGCGGTGCAAATATAGTATAAAACCACACATATAACGGCATCTTTTTAAAAAGATGTATCCTTAAATTTTGAAATGCTAATCTTTAGTATATTTACAGGAATTAAAAATAAACCTCATGACTTTTAAAAATGCTATTACTGCTGTTGTTTTAATCATCACGGCATCGGCCTGCGGCCAAAACAAACCCAACGAAGTAAACCTTCCAAAAGAAGATTTATTCACGGTAGAAACTGTTGTAGACGGAATTAACAATCCTTGGGGGATGGTATTCTTACCAGATGGGAGTATGTTGGTATCTGATAAAGAAGGGGAGCTCATAAAAGTGAGTAATGGGGTAAAAACAGTTATTGAAAACGCACCAAAAGTGTATGTAAGGGGTCAAGGTGGTCTTTTAGATCTTGAATTGGACCCCAATTATGAGCAAAATGGATGGATTTATATTTCATACGCCTCTGAAGAGGGGGAAGAAAAAGGAGGACATACGGCTATTATGAGAGCAAAACTCAAAGGAAATAGTTTGGTAGAAAATAAACTGCTTTACAAAGCTGGACCTAATACTACCAAGGGGCAGCACTTTGGTTCTAGACTAGAGTTTGATCAAAAAGGGTATTTGTATTTCACTATTGGAGAACGTGGAGATAGAGATGTAAACCCACAGGATATTAAAAGAGATGGTGGAAAAATATATAGAATTAACGCAGACGGAAGTATTCCTTCCGACAATCCATTTGTAGGTGTTTCTGGCGCTAAAACAGCTATTTATACCTATGGAAACAGAAACCCTCAGGGACTTATTTATCATCCAATTAGAAAAGAAATGTGGGCACATGAGCATGGCCCTAGAGGCGGAGATGAACTCAATATTGTTAAAAAAGGAGCCAATTATGGATGGCCAGTCATCACATATGGAATAAATTATAGTGGTACGCCAATTACAGATAAGACCAGTATGCCTGATATGGAGCAACCTATTCATTTCTGGGTTCCCTCTATTGCACCTAGTGGCATGGCTTATGTGACGAGTGACAAATACCCCTCATGGAAAGGCAACCTTTTAGTGGGATCCTTGTCTTTTCAATATCTGGAGCGATTGGAGCTAGAAGGTACTAAAGTAGTGTACCGAGAAAAATTATTGGCAGACATAGGTAGGGTTAGGTGTGTGCGTCAAGCACCAGATGGTTTTATCTATGCGGCAGTAGAGGGAAAAGGGATTGTAAAATTAGTCCCTAAAAAATAACTATTAACCAAGTGTTTTGCACGGTTCAGGAACTTGCTGCTTCTATAGCGGCATGTACTGAACCGTATTTTTTTAGCATGATTTTTCCTATTTCTTCTGAAACACCCAAAGCTTGTGCTATATAAGAGGCACCTCTATGCACTAGCTTATCATTGCTGAGCTGCATATGGACCATTTTATTGCCTTTTACCCTACCCACGCGAATCATATAAGCTGTAGAGAGCATATTCAGGGCGAGCTTTTGAGCGGTACCACTTTTCATTCGTGTGCTCCCTGTTACATATTCTGGACCTACCGGAATTTCTATAGGATAGTCTACCGCCAAGGCCAAAGGGGCTCCCGGATTATTGGTAATACAAGCAGTGGTAATCCCAGCAGCTTTAGCTGCGGCAATCCCTCCCAATACATAGGGAGTAGTTCCAGAGGCAGCTATGCCCACCAATACATCCAAGTCGTTAATATCATGTGCTTTTAAATCAAGCCAAGCTTGAGTCTTATGGTCTTCTGCGTTTTCTACCGCTTTTCTAATAGCGGTGTCTCCACCAGCAATAAGCCCAACTACCCGTCCGTGAGGCATACCAAAGGTAGGAGGAATTTCGGAGGCATCTAGAATTCCCAAACGTCCTGAAGTGCCTGCACCAATGTAAAATAGGCGGCCACCCTTTTCAAAATTAGCTACTAAAATATCTATAATTGGGGCCATCTGAACAATAGACTGTGCTACTGCTTGGGCAATGGTTTGGTCTTCTTTGTTAATATCCTGAAGGATCTCCAGTGTAGATTTTTCCTCTAAATGATCATAATGAGAAGCAGACTCTGTAAGTTTATTAAATGACATATGATTAAATAAAAGCTTGATTAAAGAGTTAAAAAAAACTATCATTGAAATAATGTGTACACTAGATCAGTAATACTGATTCATTACAATAAATTAATGTCGTAATTTCTAAATGAATTGAGCTTAGGATTGCTAGGCTCTAGTTCTGTGACCATTGTATTTATAGCATTAATATCTGCTGTTTTATAGCGGTGTTGGGAGTTTAATTTCTCAGAAATAGATAGTAAAACAGTCTTTTTGGAAGCGTCAATCACTGCTTTTTTTAACTGCACAATGTCCCAATCAAACTCAGTAAGACCATAAACGGGATCTACATAGCCCGTTCCAATAAAACTGTAATCTACCCTAATGTCTGATAAATTATTTACTGCATTGGCACCAATGGAAAGTTGTGCATCTTTGGAGAGCTTTCCACCAATAAAAATAACCTCAACATTTGGTTTGGTGAGCATTTCTAATGCCACTGGTAAACTCAAAGTAAAACAGGTTAAATTTAATTTATGCGGAATGAGTCTGGCTAATTCCAAGCAGGTTGTTCCGCCATCTATGAGCACCACACTGCCATCTTTTATCAATGAAATGGCCTTTTGAGCTATAGTAGTTTTTTCTGAAAGCGCGTATATATTAGTATTTTTAGGACTGAAACTCACAAATCCAAGTGCTATAGCACCTCCATGTACTTTTTTGAGTTTATTAAGGGCGTCTAACTCTTTCACATCCCTTCTCACGGTGTCTATAGAAACGTTGAGACTTTCTGCAATATCTGTGAGTAACACCCTATTGTGAAGTGCTACTTCGTTGAGGATTTTTTGGTGACGTTCTTCTTTAAGCATATTCAGTGATTCAAGGTCTGTTAAAGTAATACAAATATATCAAAAAATCTTGCCGTTTTTTTCAGTTTAAGCCCTGTTAAATCAGTTGTTTCTAGATATATTAGAAAATAAAAAGCATAAAACGGCAATTTTTGCATTTTTTTTCTATATTTGAAAGGTCTAAAGTAACCAACCAAATTAAAAATGGTCGAGGAAGAACAAAAAAAGTTTGAAAAAATAAATACCGTTATTCACGAAAATTCTCAAGAGGCCTCCTATTATGTGGCCCAAGAAATTATATCCTTAGTCACCCAAAGACAAAAGGAAGGAAAGAAAATGGTCCTTGGCCTTGCTACAGGGTCTACCCCTATTAAAGTCTATGATTACTTGGTTCAAGCACACAAAGAACAAGGGGTGAGTTTTTCCAATGTCATTAGCTTTAATTTAGATGAATACTTCCCCATGGAGCCAGAATCCATACATTCCTATGTACGCTTCATGCGAGAACATCTATTTGATCACTTAGATATTCCAACACATCAAATTAACATTCCAGACGGACAGCAAAATAAAGAATCTGTCAGGGTATATTGCCAGAATTACGAGCAAAAAATTATAGCTGCTGGCGGTATAGATATTCAAATTCTAGGAATAGGAAGAACAGGACATATTGGTTTTAACGAACCTGGGTCTTCTCTTAAGAGTAAAACCCGTTTAGTGCGTCTGGATAGGATCACCCGATTAGATGCTGCAAGTGACTTTTTTGGTAAAGAAAATGTACCTTCCAAAGCCATTACTATGGGTGTAGGAACCATTATGGACGCCAAAAGAATTATATTAATGGCATGGGGAGAAGGAAAGGCTAATATCATTAAACAAGCTGTTGAAGGTCCCATTCAGGAATCTATACCTGCCACATTTCTACAAAACCATCTAAATTGTGATTTTATAATAGATAGGGCTGCCGCAACAAGCCTTACCAGAGAAGCTACGCCATGGCTTGTAGGAGATTGTGAATGGACAGAGGGGCTCATTAAAAAAGCGACTATATGGTTGTCCGAAACAAGAAATAAAGCCGTATTAAAACTGACCAATGAAGACTACAATGAATACGGAATGGGTAGCCTTATTGCGGAAATTGGTAGTGCAGAGGAACTCAATGTAAAAATTTTCAATCAGTTACAACAAACCATTACTGGTTGGCCTGGAGGTAAACCCCAGGCCGATGACACAAAGAGACCAGAACGTGCTAATCCTTTTCCTAAGAAATCTATTGTTTTTAGTCCACATCCGGACGATGACGTTATTTCCATGGGCGGTACCCTACTGAGGTTAGTAGATCAAGGACATGAAGTTCATGTGGCCTATCAGACTTCTGGAAACATTGCTGTTTTTGACGACGAGGTAATTCGCTTCTTAGATTTTGCCAATGACATACAAGAGAATAATAGTGAATTGCAGAAACAGTTTCAAGAGGTAAAAACCTTTTTGAGTAATAAATCTCCTGGGGAGGTAGACCAACCGATTATTCAGAAATTCAAAGGCCTTATTCGAAAAGGAGAAGCTATGGCGGCCTGTCGTTACTGTGGGGTTAAAGAAACTAACGCTCATTTTCAAAACCTACCCTTTTATGAAACAGGAACTGTTAAGAAGAATCCATATTCGGAAAAAGATATTGCCCTCACCTACGAGCTTTTAAACCGAATAAAACCTCAACAAATATTTGCAGCAGGAGATTTATCTGACCCACACGGAACACATAGAGTATGCTTGGATATTATTTTTGCTACCATTGATAAATTGGTAGCAGATAAAGTAGCATGGATTAAAGATTGCTATGTGTGGCTCTACAGAGGTGCCTGGCAAGAATGGGATATAGCAGATATGGAAATGGCCGTACCCATTGGTCCAAAAGATATGATTAGAAAGAGAAATGCCATTTTTAAACACCAATCACAGAAAGACGCAGCCATGTTTCCAGGAAGTGATGAAAGAGAATTTTGGCAACGGGCAGAAGATCGCAACAGGGAAACAGCAAAAAAATACAATGCTTTGGGGCTAGCAGAGTACGAAGCCATGGAAGGCTTTGTTAGATATAAATTTTAGTTAATCCAACCATAACCACCCCAAAAGGTCTATTTTAGTTATAAAATAGGCCTTTTGTATTTAATTGTTTTGCTAATTTGGCGCTATGAAACTACCCAAATCAGTCTATTGCTTTAGCTTCATTTTAAGCTTTTTAATATACTCCTGTAGTGCACAGCGAACTACAGGACTAGGAACATCTACTGCAGAAAGCTTAGTCGTTGAAAAAAACAACAATAAAACAGCTCATCTTACTTTTATAGATCCAGCTCGTTCTTTTAGAGCCGTTTGGGTAGCAACAGTAGCCAATATTGATTGGCCCAAAAAACCCAATGACTCTTTTGAAAAAATGCAAAAGGATTATTTAGGGCTCTTGGAATTTTACAAAAAAATGCGCTTTAATGCAGTCATAGTTCAAATAAGAGCAGCAGGGGACGCTTTTTACCCTACCCACTTGGCTCCTTGGTCTAAATACCTTACGGGCAAACAAGGAGAAAACAGCAAGTTTAATATAGATCCATTAGAGTGGCTCATTGAAACCACCCACAAATATGGCATGGATTTTCATGCATGGATTAATCCCTATAGGGCAACCATGACAAAAGATACCTCTTTATTGAGTGAGTCCCATGATTTTTACAAACACCCTGAATGGATGGTACCATATGGATCAAAATATTATTACAACCCTGGACTTCCGGAAGTGCAGCAACATCTGATTACTATTGTACAGGACATAACGAAACGCTATAATATAGATGGCATACATTTAGATGACTATTTCTATCCCTACAAAATAGAAGGGGCACTATTTAAAGACCAAAAAGCTTTTGCTCAATATGGAAATGGGCAAGCCATTGATGATTGGCGCAGGGAGAACATTAACAATTTAATCAAAGAGATTCACAGCACAGTGAAAAGTGAAAAACCTTGGGTTTCCTTTGGCGTAAGTCCCTTTGGTGTTTGGAAAAACAACCACACGGATCCTAGAGGATCTAATACACGCGCTGGACAAACTACTTTTGATGACCTTTATGCAGACCCTTTGATCTGGATGGAAAAAGGATGGATTGATTATTTGGCACCTCAATTGTACTGGAGCATGGACTTTGCTCCTGCAGCCCACAAAACACTAGTAGATTGGTGGGCCAATGAGAAGAAAAAATCGAATATTTATATTGGCTATGGTGCCTACAAAATTTATAATAATTCAGATCCTGCTTGGGCAAACCCCAATGAAATAATAGACCAATTGACTTATGGAAGTAAACATTCCGAAATTACAGGCCAGATCATTTTTAGCGCAAAATCACTGATGCAACCGGGGCTACAGGAAATAGTGACTCTGTTAAAGAAAGGCCCTTTCAAACACTGGGTACTCCCCCCCTTATCCCCATTGAGTTCATCTAATGAAGGCTATCCATTAGAAGCAACTATATATGAAGTTTCACAAGAATACTTTAAGGTTAATTTGAGTGATCCCAACTTAACAAAGCTGGTATTATACAGTACGAATGCAAACAACAATTTGGCTGAGGTGTTAAGCATTATACCTGTTCATAAAGGTTTAGCTCATATTAAAAATTCAAAAGTTACTTTTATAAAAGGAGTAAATCGCAACAATGAATTAAGTGAAGCGTTTTCAATTGACAAATAAGATTTTCTGATCATGAATAAAGAAAAAGAGCTTTTTTTTTTAGGAGTTATGTCTGGCACCTCTTTAGATGGTTTAGACCTGGCACTATGCTCATTTTTGGCGAATCCGATAGGCAAAGGATATCAGTTTAAAATACACCACACAGAAACCTTAGCTTATAGCGTAGAAATGAAGACTATGCTACGAGAAGCTTACAGTGATTCAAGTACCGTTTTATTGGAAAAACACCAGCAATATGGCCATTGGTTGGGACAACGTATTCGACTTTTTTTAAAATCTAACAAATTGGACTGTGACTATATTTCCAGCCATGGACACACTGTATTTCACAGACCAGAACTGGGATACTCTTTTCAACTAGGTGCTGGGCAAGCTATCGCAAATGAAACTCAAATTCCAGTTATTACAGACTTTAGAAATACAGATATTGCCCTTGGTGGTCAAGGAGCACCATTGGTTCCAATAGGAGACGCTCTTTTATTTGATCAATACAAATACTGTATAAACATTGGAGGTATTAGTAATATTTCTATCAAATTGAGTAAAAATAAAGAGGAGAATTATGAACCTCATATCATAGCATATGATATTGGTATTGCCAATATGCTACTGAATGATTTGGCTGGAAAAAAAGGTCTAGAATACGATCATAATGGAGCTATAGCTGCCAAAGGAAAGATAGATTGGACTTTATATGACCAATTAAATGCACTAGGGTATTATGCTGCCCCATTTCCCAAATCTTTAGGCTTAGAATGGTATGAAGCAAATATGAAACCTATATTTGAAAACAATAACGCTTCCATTGAGGACCAACTTCATACCGCAGTGCTTCATATAGTGCACCAAATGTTTAGATCTATAGCGCCTAGTATAGAAAAAGGAGATAAAATTTTATTGAGCGGTGGTGGTGCCTTCAATCAATTTTTAGTCCATTGTCTTTCAGAAAAGCTACACTCCTTAGCTAGAATTGAGATAGGCAACAAAGAAATTATAGCCTTTAAAGAGGCCCTCATATTTGCCTTTATGGGATATCTTAAAGTACAGGCTAAAGTAAATTGTTATAAAAGTGTTACTGGTGCTTTTAAAGACAGTTCCTGCGGCATTATTTTTAATCCGCTTTAATGAAACTTTACTAAATCAAAGCCATCTTGAATCATGTACTGAAAGGCTTTGTAGTCTTATGATAAGAAGCCCTGCTGTACTTTTTATATTCAATGCAGTAGTCTTTATAATATTTCGCTTTAATTTAGTTTGTTATTGCTATTTTTGATAAAAAATATACATTATGCTCATCATTGGAATTACAGGAGGCACAGGCTGCGGAAAAACAACTGTAGTAAACCAAATTATCAATGAACTTCCTGAAAATGAGGTGGGGGTAATTTCACAAGACTCCTACTACAATGATTTGAGTCATTTAACTATGGAAGAAAGGGTTAAAGTAAATTTTGACCACCCAAACTCCATTGATTTTGAACTATTAGCGGCGCATTTGGAAGCCTTAAAAAAAGGCAACAGCATAGCGCAACCCGAGTATTCATTTGTTGCACATAATAGAACAAATAATACTGTAAAAACGGATCCTAGAAAAGTAATGATCGTAGAGGGTATTTTAATCATGAGTCACCCTGAATTAAGAGATCTTTTTGATATTAAAATATTTGTACATGCAGATTCAGACGAACGTCTAATGAGAAGGCTTAAACGAGACTTACAAGAGCGCGGTCGTGACTTAGAAGAAGTTTTAAATAGATACCAAACGACTTTAAAACCCATGCACGATCAATTTATAGAGCCTGCAAAAGAATTTGCAGATATTATAATACCAAATAACCATTACAATACAGTAGCTGTCGATATTGTGAGAACTATTATCAATGACAAATTAAATTAGCTACAAAGATTAAAATGTGTTCATGCTTAGAAAACTAAAACAATTCAGACAGAAAAAATGGGTCTCATTCGTGACCAATATTTACGTGCTTATTTTAAGTGCTTTTCTGGTTTGGATGTTTTTTTTTGACACCAATTCTTTTCTTATTCAAAAAGAACTTCAATCTCAAATTGAAAGTTTAGAAGCTGAAAAGGAGTATCTTGAAGGGGAGATAGAAAAAGACAGAAAAGCCCTCAAAAACTTATCTTCAGATGAAGCCATGGAAAAATTCGCAAGAGAAAGGTACTTCCTGAAAAAGAAAAACGAAACTGTGTTTATTATAGAATACCAAGACAGTATTTTAGATGATTAAATACAGCGCCAATACACTTATTTTTCCCGCTGTTTCCGGAAAGGCTTGGAAACAGAGAATTCAATATGAATTAGATGGTGCTGATTACAACGAGAAAATGCTTCATGAAAGTTCAGATGGCATAAAAACAAAACCCTTTTATACCCACGAAGACCTCCCTGAAAATTTTAATCATAACGCTCAAGATCACGAGCCTTTTCATATTGGTGTTGAAGTTTTTTGTAACAACAGCAAAATGTCTGTTGAAAAAGCACTTTGGAGCTTTGAAAAAGGATGTGATCAGGTAAAATTTCTCATTCAAGAAAATATAGAAAACCCGCTAGATCTAACACAAAAATTACCTGAGCATAAGTTTTTCATTTTTGAATTACAAAAAACAAACTCCAAACAACTTAAAAATTTTATAGGGCATTTAAATACTGATTTAAAAAAGTCCTGCCGTATTCAGTTAGACCCGATTAGTCAGTTTTTCACCACTGGAAACTGGTGGTCTAGTGAGCAAGCAGATATGGACTTAATCTGCCAATTCGTATCCCTTAGTGAAAAGCCAAGGATTCTTATAGACACTAGAAGTATTGAAGGTGCAGGAGCCAGTATTTCACAGCAGCTGGCTTATGCCTTAGCCCATGCGCACGAATATCTATTAGTACTCTCCGAAAAAAAACTATTAGATAGAGTTCATGCTTTTGAGTTTGTTTTTAACATGAGGTCCTCGGATTTCTTTATGGAGATCAGTAAACTCAAAGCCTTTGAAGTACTCTGGGATAATTTAAAGAAACTTTATCAATTTAATATACCTTTTGAGCTGAGCACTCAACCTTCAAAAATTGACCAAACTCTATTTCAAAACAACCATAACCTAATTAGAAATACCAGCAGTTTAATGGCTGGAATATTAGGCAAGTGTCATAATTTGTACAACCTACCATTTGATCACATTCATAAAAAAAGTCATCCGTACAGCGATCGTTTGTCTATTAATCAGATGCTGATTTTAAAATACGAATGTGGCTTGTCTGGAACAAAAGACCCCGTATTAGGAAGTTTTTCAATAGCCCATATTGCTTTTGAAATTGCTGAAAAAGCATTGTCAATTTTTAAAAGTACTGAGGCTAATGGAGGTTTCATTGCTGGACTTAAAAACAACAGTATTCAAAAAGCCATTCACCTTCAATTTAAAAAGCAAATGGAGTTATATCGCTCAAAAAAGCGATCACTTTTGGGGGCAAACCTATTGTTTGAGGTGGAAGAATTAACTTATGAAAAATATCCATTTTTAAGAATAGACAAGAGAAAAACCCTCATTGAACCTATAATTCCTTATAGATACGCTGCCTACTTTGAACAAAAAGCTCTAAAAGACTTAGATGAAAATTAGTAGAGACACCATTGCATATTTAAATATAGACAAGAATCTGTCTACGGAAACTGCTTTAAAGGAATCTTGTAAAACAGCAATACTTGAAGATATTGAAGGAAATGCTGCAGGTTTTCCTCCTTTCACCAGAGGCCTCCATAGTAGAATGTACTTGCACAAACCTTGGACAATACGTCAGTATGCAGGTTTTTCTACCGCAGAGGAAAGCAATGATTTTTACAAAAAAAATCTAAAGGGAGGACAAAAAGGACTTTCTGTAGCGTTTGATCTCCCCACCCACAGAGGCTATGACTCTGACCATGAATTGGCCAAAGCAGACGTGGGTAAAGCCGGTGTTGCGATTGATTCTGTAGAAGACATGAAACGACTTTTTAAAGACATTCCTTTAGATAAGATGTCCGTTTCTATGACCATGAATGGTGCAGTGCTTCCTATAATGGCTTTTTACATTGTGGCTGCAGAAGAACAAGGAACTCCATTGAAATCTTTGAGTGGTACCATACAAAACGACATCTTAAAAGAATTTTTAGTACGCAACACTTACATATACCCGCCAGAACCTTCTTTGCAAATTATTTCACATATATTTCAATACACCGCAACACTAATGCCTAAATTTAACAGCATTAGTATCTCCGGATACCATATGCAAGAGGCGGGAGCAACAACGGCACAGGAATTGGCTTATACTATAGCCAATGGGCTCGCGTATGTTAAATTAGGGATAGATTCAGGTTTGGAAATAGATCAATTCGCCCCCAGATTATCTTTCTTCTGGGGAATTGGTATGGATCCTGTAGCGGAAATTGCAAAACTAAGGGCAGCAAGAACCATTTGGGCGCGTAAAATGCAACAGTGGAATCCAAAGAATCCCAAGTCATTAATGCTCAGGGCACATTGTCAAACAAGTGGTTGGAGCTTGGCAGCACAAGATCCTTTTAACAATGTAACCCGAACAACCGTAGAAGCTATGGCTGCAGTTTTAGGAGGCACCCAAAGTTTACATACCAATGCTTTAGATGAGGCCATTGCACTCCCCACAGATTTTTCTGCTCGTATTGCTAGAAATACCCAAATATTTCTTCAAGAAGAATCTGGTGTGAAACAAATCATAGATCCATTGGGTGGCAGTCTATTAATAGAAAAAAAGACAGCAGATCTTATTGCTGAAACCGATAAAATACTATCAGATATTGAAACTGAGGGTGGAATTATACACTGGATTAAAGAGGGAAAAGCAAAGACAAGTATTGAAGAGGCCGCAACATTAAAACAAGCCAATATTGACAATAGCTCAGATATTATTGTTGGTGTGAATGCTTTTAATGATGAAATGGAACCCCCAATTGATCATTTAGAGATTGATAATTTAGAAGTTCTTGAAAAACAAAAAGAACAATTAAAACAGCTGAAATCTCAGCGAGATGAAACCGAAGTTAAACTTGCGTTAGCCAATATTGAAATAGCCGCTAAAAAAATATTAGCTATTGATTCAACTAAATCTGTTAATAGCCTAAAAAAGATAGATCCTTCAGATAATTTACTTCACTTATCTGTAATTGCTGCTAGAAAAAGAGCTACTTTAGGAGAAATAAGTCATGCTTTAGAGCAAGTTTTTGGACGCTATAAGGCCAAACAACATTTATTTTCAGGGGTGTATTCTAAAGGAATTAAATCAGATAAAACATTTGAACTTGCTCGAGAAAAAGTGCAGGATTACCTGTGCCATTCTGGTAGAAGACCCAGAATTATGTTAGCTAAAATTGGCCAAGACGGTCATGATAGAGGCATTAAGATTGTGGCTACATCTCTTGCAGATATGGGCTTTGATGTAGACCTAGGTCCCTTATTTCAAACAGCAGAAAATGCGGTAAAACAAGCGATTGAAAGTGATGTGCACTTTCTAGGGATTTCTTCGCTAGCGGGAGGACACAAAACCATTCTTCAAGATTTACAACTAGCTTTAAAAAAAGCCAATGCTTTGGACATCAAAATTGTACTTGGGGGTATTATTCCAATAAAAGATATTGCTAGCTTAAAAGAAAATGGCGTAAAAGCTGTATTTGGCCCAGGCGTCCCAATGGCAAAAACCGCAATAGAACTCCTTGAAATTCTTAATTCTGAGCTTGAATAAGTTTTTTTACTAAGGAATTAATTATTCACTTTCTGTTAACAAATTCTCCTTTTATAGCCGCTTAAATAATTGTATTTTTATACCCTAACTCTATAATTAAATGGGTAAAATAATTGCTATTGCCAACCAAAAGGGAGGCGTAGGAAAAACAACTACAACAGTGAATCTCGCTGCTTCTTTGGGGGTACTTGAAAAGAAAGTACTTCTAATAGATGCAGACCCTCAAGCCAATGCGACTTCTGGTCTAGGAATAGATGTTCAAAAAGTTCAACTAGGGACCTATCAATTATTTGAACTTACTACAACAGCACAAGAGGCAATTGTAAAAACAAGTTCTCCCAATGTAGACCTTATTCCCTCTCATATTGACTTAGTCGCTATTGAAATTGAACTGGTAGATGTTGAAGATAGAGAATATATGCTTAAGAAGGCACTAGCGCCTATTATAGATCTTTATGATTACATTTTAATTGACTGCGCACCATCCTTAGGCTTACTGACCCTAAATGCACTTACAGCTGCACATGCTGTTTTAATTCCAATACAATGTGAATATTTTGCTCTGGAAGGTTTAGGGAAATTATTAAACACCATTAAAAGTGTTCAGAAAATTCACAATCAAGATTTAGATATAGAAGGTTTATTACTCACCATGTATGACTCTAGACTAAGATTATCTAACCAGGTAGTAGAAGAAGTTAGAAAACACTTTAGCGAAATGGTTTTTGAAACTATTATCCAGAGAAATGTTCGTTTGAGTGAAGCTCCAAGTTTTGGAGAGAGTATTATTAAATACGACGCTAGTAGTAAAGGTGCTGCCAATTACCTGAACCTAGCAGAAGAATTATTGAAAAAAAATAAGGATAAAATATAATATGGCTAAAGCGACAAAAAAACAGGCTTTAGGAAGGGGATTATCTGCCCTACTTAAAGACCCTGAAAACGATATTCAATCTGTAGCAGACAAAAATGCCTCTAAACTCGTAGGTAATATTGTGGCTTTAGACATAGATAGCATTGAGGTAAACCCTTTTCAGCCTAGGTCTAATTTTAATGAAGAATCCTTAGAGGAATTGGCTGGATCTATTAGAGAATTAGGCGTTATACAACCAATAACAGTTAGAAAAATTGACTTTAACCAATTCCAATTGGTCTCTGGAGAGCGAAGGTTCAGGGCCAGTAAGCTAGTGGGATTAAAAACAATCCCCGCTTACATAAGAATTGCAAATGACCAAGAATCCTTGGAGATGGCTTTAGTAGAAAACATTCAAAGGCAAGATTTAGATCCCATTGAGATTGCGCTTTCTTACCAAAGATTGTTGGAGGAAATTCAAATGACCCAAGAGAAAATGAGTGAAAGGGTGGGTAAAAAAAGATCTACCGTAACCAATTATATGAGGCTTTTAAAACTTGACCCTATTGTTCAAACGGGTATAAGAGATGGTTTTTTGAGTATGGGTCACGGAAGGGCTTTGGTAAATATTAATGACACGAAAGACCAAATAAAATTATACGAATTAATTGTCAAGAATAACTTATCCGTTAGAGATACAGAAGAAGCAGTAAGGAAGTACCAACTACCAAGAGCCAAATCTAATCCTACATCAGAAAGCAAAATACCTTCTTTTGCTAAAGCAGATGCAACTGAATTTCAGAAAAAATTTCAAGTCAAGATAGCCATTGCGGCATCGGCCAAAGGCGCAGGGAAAATTAGCTTGCACTTTAAAGATCAAGCAGAATACGAAGCCCTTAAAAAAACACTCTTAGGTGATTAAGTATTTAACGATCATATTAATTTTTGGACTCTCTTGTACCTTTTATGCTCAAGAAGTACAAGAACAGGACAGCTTGCAAGCACCTGCGTTACTCCAGAAAAAAACACCCAAAAAAAAGAAAGGAGGACTGATGTCCTTTGACAGTGGGCCTGCTAAAGAGATTGACCCCCTCGCACCTGCCAGGGCCGCTTTTTTATCTGCTGTACTTCCTGGATTAGGTCAATTTTACAATAAAAAATATTGGAAGGTCCCCTTGGTATATGCTGCTATTGGGGGGAGCGCTTATGTTTTTAAGGTTAATGATAATTTATACAGAAGGTACAGGGACGCATTTAAAAGTAGGCGTGCTGGCTTTATGAATGATGAATTTTACGACGTCAATGAAAGTGGGATTGTCCCTGGAAGTCCAGATTTGTCCGATAAGGCTTTACAAGATGGGCAAGAGAGATACCAAAAAGACCGAGACCTATATTTGGTGGTAACCATAGGTTTATACGCCTTAAATATCATAGATGCGAATGTAAATGCACACTTAAAACAGTTTAATGTAAACGACCAGTTAAGCGTGGAATACAAGCCTTTTTTAGATTTAGAACCCATTACCAACACCACATATTTTGGGATGGGAATGACCATAACATATTAATATGAAAATAGCACTTTTAGGGTACGGAAAAATGGGCAAAATGATTGCCGAAATTGCCAGTGACCGAGGACACGAAATTGTATTGACTCATGAAGGAGGTGCCATAAATGATTTTAATGGAGCTCAAGTTGCCATTGACTTTTCAACACCTGAGTCTGCTGTAACAAACATATTAATGGCCTTTAGTAAAGGGGTTCCTGTGATCTGTGGAACCACTGGTTGGTTGGATCAGATTGAAATGGTTAAAGCTGCTTGCTTAAAACAAGAAACTGCTTTCATTTATGCATCTAACTTTAGTTTAGGGGTTAATTTGTTTTTTAAATTAAACGAACAAATGGCCGCTTTAATGAAACCCCATAAATATCATGCAGCAATTGAAGAAATTCACCACATCCATAAACTGGACGCTCCCAGCGGCACTGCCATTACACTAGCAGAGGGTATTATTGCGCAGGGAGCATTAAAAGATTGGTCTCTTGTGGAAAATTCGAGAGATAGTGTAACAAATAAATTACCTATCACGTCTAAGAGGGAGGGAGAGGTTCCTGGCACTCATATTGTGAGCTATGCCAGTGATATAGACAGGCTTGAAATTAAACACATCGCTCACAACAGAACAGGATTTGCACTAGGTGCTGTGGTTGCTGCAGAGTGGATACAAAATAAAAAAGGCATTTTTAATATGTCAGATGTATTGGCCTAAGGGCTTAAAAAAACAAACTAATGAATAGTTCACAATGGTTACTAGCACTTGGGGTGCTTCAAATAATACATTTTTTAGGTACGTATAAATTGTACAAAGCAGCAGGGAGAAAATCTTGGGAGGCTATAGTTCCTGTGTATAATGCGGTTGTTTTAATGCGTATTATTCAGCGCCCTATCTGGTGGGTGATTTTAATGTTTGTACCTGTAATCAATCTATTAATGATACCCGTAATTTGGGTAGAAACCATAAGAACCTTTGGCAAAAGATCTGTATTAGATTCTTGGATAGTCGTATTAAGCCTTGGTTTTTATTTGTTTTACTTAAATTATGCAGAAAAACCTGTACACCGGAGCGGGAGAGATTTAAATCCTGGAACAGCATTGGGTGAATGGGTCAGCTCTGTTGTGTTTGCAGTTGTAGCAGCAAGTATGGTGCATGCCTATTTTATACAACCCTTTGTTATACCCACAGGATCATTAGAAAAAACCCTATTAATTGGTGACTTTTTATTGGTCAGTAAATTTCATTATGGCGCCAGAACTCCAATGACACCCCTTCAGGCACCAATGGTTCATGACACGCTTCCTATTTTAGGAACTCCTTCATATATTAAAAAACCACAACTCCCCTACTTCAGATTTCCTGGATTTCAAAAGGTAAATCGGAATGATATTGTTGTTTTTAGCTGGCCAACAGATACTGTTCGCTATTTTAGAGACCCCTCTAATATCAGGGTAGACAAGCCTATTGATAAAAAATCTAATTATGTTAAGAGATGTGTTGGAATACCTGGTGATCTTTTGCGTATTCAAGATGGATATGTATTTATCAATGAGGTTCAAACCAAGCTTCCCTCTAGGGCAAAAACCCAATATACCCATACCATTTTTGCGAGTAAAGGAGTCTCTTCTCGATCATTGATAGAAAGTGGCATTACGGAATTTAGCAGAAAATATACTGCTCAAAATCTCACACAAACACAAGCTACTGCCCTACAACAGGGAGGTGCACAAATCTATAATAACCCTAACGGAGGCTATCTAATATATACCCAAAGCGGTGGAATAGATTCGGAATTAATTGCCACTCAAAGACTGGCGCTCTCGGAAATTATTGACCGAGAAAGAATGGCCACTTTTTCAGACGCGGTAGCTGAAAAATTAGCCGCCCAAACAGGCATAGACTCTATTGTAAAACAATTGGCCTTAAAAGGTCAATACAATCCAGCAATTTTTCCCCATGAACCTTCGCTACCATGGAATGAAGATCAATTTGGCCCTTTATATATTCCAGCAAATGGTGACACCCTAGACTTAAACCTTCAAAATATTACTTTTTACAAGGAGATTATCACCAACTATGAGGGCAATGAATTAGACATTAATGGTAATGAGATTTTTATAAACGGCCAAAAAGCAACCCAATATACTTTTTCCCAAGATTACTACTGGATGATGGGAGACAATAGACATAACTCTGAAGATTCGAGGTATTGGGGTTTTGTTCCTGAAGATCACATTGTTGGAAAACCTATATTTATATGGATGAGTATAGATGGTATTAACGACGGTATTAAAAATTGGAAAATTAGATGGGATAGGGTCTTTACTACTGTAAGTGGAGAAGGAACCCCTCAATCTTATTTTAAATGGTTTTTAGCTGCCTTGGTGATCTGGTTTGGGATAGATTTTTTTAGAAAAAGAAAAAAAGCCTAAAAAAAAGTCTAAAATATAAAAAAACATAAATGACTTTAAAAAAGACTTTATTGTTCCCCTCCTACTTACCTGCTATAGCAAGCTTTGCCGCAATGGTTCAGCATGAGGTTGTTTGGGAAGTTTCAGGGAATTATCAAAAACAAAGCTTGAGAAATAGAGCGTATATAACCAACGACAGGGGCAAACACACCTTGACCATTCCTGTTCAAGGGAAAGGAGAATTAACCCCTAGACGCAGCTACGACCAGATACCGATTGACAATTCTCAGCCTTGGCAACGTACCCATTGGAGAACCCTTCAAACAGCTTATAGAACATCTCCTTTTTTTGAGTACTATGAACAAGATTTAGAACCGTTATTTACAGGGTCTCATGATTTCTTATTAGCGTATAACTTAGCGGTTATTAAAACGATCTGTGAATGCCTCCAAATTCCATTTTCAGAAAACTACACCACTGTTTTTGAAAAAGAGCCACAAAATACAAATGATCACAGATACCTTATAAATCCAAAAACACCAAAAGACTTTGACAGTCCTGAGTACCAGCAAGTATTTGGAGATAGACATGGTTTTATTCCGAATTTGAGTATCCTTGACCTATTATTTAATGAAGGTCCAAATGCGTTGGTTGTTTTAAAAAACACCCTCATTTAATTGCTGTCTTTTTTAATTCATTACGGTACTCATTTTATAATCCCAATCGGTATTGCAAAATGGGGCTATCCTACAAAATTTAAACAAGTGCTTTTCATTTTTTGGGGGGCTATTCTTATTGATGTAGATCATCTTTGGGCGTCGCCTATTTTTGACCCTGAACGCTGCAGTATATTTTTTCATCCACTACATTCCAGCGTGGCTATTATGTGTTATATTTTACTTTGCTTTATTCAAAAAACCCGGATCATTGGTTTTGCTTTATGCCTTCATATACTGGCAGACAGTCTGGATTGCTTAGTCTAAACGGTAAGCAACCAATACTGGAAAATGATCCGAAAGGTTTAAAGGAAAACTTTTGTGGTAAGCAATTTCGAAACCTGGATCTGATAGTAAAAAATCTATTCTCATAGGAAAGTATTTGAAATCAAAAGTTTTTCCATAACCAGATCCTACAGAGGTAAAACTATCTGTTAGATCCCCTTTGATGGTATGATATACACTGGAAAACTGATTGGTATTAAAGTCTCCAGCAACGATCAACTTGTGTGGACTATAATTTTTATGACTTGCAATAATGTCTGCTTGAGCTTGCTGCTTGGCAAAAGAAACCTTTAGCCTTCTGTACAAACGTTCTCTGGTTCCCGCTTCTAAACTTGCCGCCTCGGGTTTAACCCTTAGAGACTGCAAATGAACATTGTACAATCGGACCGTGTCGCCTTTTATTTTAAGATCTACAAAAATAGCTGTGTTGGTACTATTTGGAAACGGGAGTAAGCCTTTAGCTATAATAGGAAATTTAGAAAAAATAGCTTGCACCGCTTGTTTTGAATTATCACTTGCACTGATATAGGCGTTGGGATAATTCATAAAACGCTCTTTCATGGAAACGTCAAATTCTTGAAAACATACTACAGATGGATCAGTCTTTTCAATAAATGCCACTATTTGATTTCCAATGGAAGGATCATCACTCCATTGATACTTATTAAAAAGCCTAGTATTGAAGGACATTATTGAAAAGTCTTTTGATGAAGGCATTGGACGCTCTGCACGAAATTGAAAAAAAGAACCAATAAAAAAATAGGCTATTCCCAGAGAAACAATGGGCAAAAAAACGGTCTTTTTAAATTGTAGCATCCAATAGATCAAAAACAATATATTTCCCAACACTAAAAAAGGAACAAAAAGGCTAAAAATAGACATGGAAGGGACCAAAGCAACGGAGATATATGGTAAAAGACAAGCCAATAACATGAGTGCACTCACCCCTATATTAAGTAGCAACATAAAACCGTTGAAGATCTTTTTTAACATAAATATTAATTACGATTTTCCGGAGCTAAATAAAAAATCTTTCTCCTCTTTTGTTAGTGAATCATAACCCGAGTGACTGATCTTATCTAAAATAGCATCTATCTTTTTCTGTTGTTCTCGTTCCTTATAAGCTGTTGTAACTCCTTGGCTTGAAGCACTTTTATTATTTTTATAAGCAGTCTTTAAGGGTGATTTAGTACGTGTAAACACCTTGGATAATGAAGAGAGAACAGATTCAAAAAAACGTCCTATATCTTGACCCTCTTTGAGCTTATTAGCATATACAAAACCTAGAATACCACCCCCAATATGAGCCAAGTGTCCTCCGGCATTACCATTGGGAATTTGAATAAGGTCTGTTAAAATAAAAAATACCCCAAGCTGCCAAAGCTTTACATTAAAGAAAAGCACCCTTACTTCCTGATAAGGCATATAAGCACATATAAATATAAAAATAGCAGTGACTCCTGCGGACGCACCAATTAAACTCGCTCCATTCCCACTAAATACTGGAAAAATGGTATAACTCAACAAGAAGACCAAACCTCCTGTAATTAAACCTAGGAAGTATACGTTTAAAAAACGCTTGGCATTAAAAAGATTCAAAAACAGCTGCCCACCGAAATAGAGCATGATCATATTAAAAAATAGGTGTGAAAAGCTGGCATGGAAAAAAGCATAAGACACCAAGGTCCATGGTTTCTCTAAAATTCCCCAAAAACTACTTGAAAGAGAAAACCAGTACAAAAAGTTAGCTGCAGAAAAATCAAATAAAAATGGGAGGAGTGTTTGAAACAAATAAAAAGCAACACAACTCAATGCTAACTTTTCATGTATGCCCCGTTGCTGCCACCAATTGGTAAAATTAGATCCTAACATATCAATTCCATCTGTGGTTATCAAACTCGTTCTTTTTCCAATACCAGGCCATTATAAATCCAAATATAGCCCCACCAATATGGGCGAAATGAGCAATACCTGAACCAAAAATACTATAACCTGTTACGCCAGAAAATAAATCTAGACCAATTAAAACAGGAATAAAATACTTGGCTTTTATGGGCACAGGAATGAACATTAAAAATAGCTCAGAATTAGGATAGGCCATACCAAAAGCAACAAGAACCCCATAAATAGCCCCTGAAGCACCTACTGCAGGGGTAGAAAAAGCAGAAAGCATATTATCTATTGTTCCCCTAGAAGCATAATCATACCAAGCCGGACTGTATTGCCCCTGGCGTATAACATCCATGATGGAATCAGTAGCTATTCCATTTGCTGCTAAAGCGTCTAATCCTTGCTGTAAATACAAATAATTAACGCCAGAATGTATTAGTGTTGCTCCAATACCTGCTGAAATATAAAAAAATAAAAACTTCTGTTTTCCCCATTTAAACTCTAAAGGCGAACCAAAAGCCCAAAGTGCATACATATTAAAAAATAAATGCATAAAACCTCCATGCATAAACATATGTGTAAGCACTTGCCAAAAAGAGAAGTTGTCATTCCCAAAATACCAAAGAGAAAACCATTGGTATAAGATATCTCCGTACAACTGAGTGGCAATAAAAAAGATGACATTAATTATAATCAAATGCTTTACGGTATCACTAATCCTTCCCATTATAAAAATTTTAAATCTAGGTCTGTTTGTTGCAAATTGGTCATTACAGACTTTCCAAAGGGAGAAGTCAAGAATTCTTTACAGGCAAATAGTTCATCTATAAGGTTTAATTGCTCTGGCAACTCCAAAACGTCGCCTGTCTTTATGGCCATGCTTTTGGCTAAGGCCTTAGCCAATATATCTGTTTGTGAGAAATGGTCTCCGAGATGTCCTGCTTCATAGGTGCTTAAAAAGTCTTGAATGACTTGTGATACATCTTTTTCCTGGAGTACTATGGGAATACCACTAATAGAGAGGGTTTGATTGTCTTTTATTTCCATATTGAAACCCAATGAATGAAGCGGAGACATTAACTCCTTTAGGCGCATAATTTCAGGTATGGTAAAAGAAAGCTCTTTGGGAAATAACAGCTGTTGACTTGCGGCTTCTTGATGGGTAAAATTGGTCAAAAAACGTTCATATAAGACCCTTTGGTGTGCCCTTGACTGATGAATCACTAATAGTCCAGATTTGGTAGAACTCACTAGGTACTTTCTACCCAACTGAAAGCAGTTATGAGTAGATTTTGACGGCATCTGAGCGTCAAAAAAACCTGCTTGCATATGTGATTCCTCTGCATATAGATCATTTGAGCCTTGAGACAATTTATTAAAAGCGTCAGAAGGTTCTAAAACATTCATCTCATTACTGTCATGGGCAATATTAGAATTAAGAGATTCCCATGAAGATGGTTTTTGATAAAAGGTGTTTTTGCTTGCGTACGAACTTTGTGGTTTATGACTGCTTTGCTTTAAGGAATTAGGTGTCTCTTGAATCTCAAAAGGATTAAAAGAAGCGTCTACAGAAATATGTGGAATGGGTGCAGGCTTTTTTAGCGTGTCATATGAATTGTCCAAGTTAGGGTCTCTCTCAAAGTCCAACACCGGAGTCACATTAAATTGACCCAAAGAATGCTTTATAGCAGATCTTAAAATGGCAAACAAGGTATGTTCGTCTTCAAATTTTATTTCAGTTTTAGTAGGATGTATATTAATATCAATAGTTTGAGGATCAACCTCTATTTGCAGGAAATATCCTGGGTGTACACCATTAGCAATAAGGCCTTCAAAAGCGTTTACCACGGCAAAATGTAATGAGTTACTCTTTATAAATCTTTGATTTACAAAGAAAAACTGCGTACCCTTACTTTTTTTGGCAGATTCGGGCTTGAGCACGAATCCACTTATTTTTAATTGGGGAGTTTCCTCTTTAACAGGAACCAATTTATCTTGAATTTTCTTTCCAAAAATCTGAACGATTCTTTGATTAAAACTGGTGCTTGGTAATACAAAAAGTGGTGCACCATCTGCGAAAAAAGAAAATTTTATTCCAGGGTGTACCAGTGCTAATCTATGGAATTCATCGGTAATATGACGTTGTTCCACTTGCTTAGATTTCAAGAAATTACGCCTAGCGGGAATATTATAAAATAAATTGTTAACAGCAAAACTGGTTCCTACAGGGGTTACCACTTCTATATTTTCTTCCAATTTTCCTGCAGCAATATGAATTTCCCTACCCAATTCCGACTCCTGAGTCCTAGTTTTCATAACTACCTGCGCAATTGCAGCGATAGAAGCCAAAGCCTCTCCCCTAAATCCTTTAGTTTGGATTTTAAATAGGTCTTCTGCCGTTTGCAATTTAGATGTAGCATGACGCTCAAAACACAACACAGCATCCTGGGCAGACATTCCTACGCCATTATCAATTACTTGAACCAAAAGTTTGCCCCCTTCTTTAATATGAAGGGCAATTTCAGTTGCCCCAGCATCTACAGCATTTTCGAGTAATTCCTTCACCAATGAAGCAGGTCTTTGAACAACTTCTCCAGCTGCAATTTGATTGGCTACATGAGCCTCTAATCGCTTAATTATTTGGGTCATTATAATATAATATCTAATACACCCATTTGAACTGCAGTGTAAAAGGCCAACAATAAAAAGACAAAAATCACTGCCAAACGAATCCTTCTATTTTTCTCCATCACCTGACTTTTTTGCCTACGCCAATCTTCTCTAAAGGACTTTGGACCAGAGGTTCTAAAGAGACTTTGGTCTGCTGTAGAAGCTTCTTTTTCCATTTTAAGCCTATCTATACGTTCTTTACGCTCGTTGTAATAACGGGGAGAATAACCATAAGATTTATTACTGTTTTGTTTAAATAAAGTGGGTAGTTTCATAATGACATGCTTCTTTCAAAAATAGGAAAAAATAGCCCCTAGAATAAGTAAAAGGTCGCAAAATTGTTAACAATTCTTGAGACAAAAAACGGAATACAAAGGTATTATCAGAAGATTAAACCAACTCTAAAAAAACTTAGTTTCAAACGCGAAACACTTCAAACACTAATAAGAAAGCGCATAATTGGAGTAGTTAAAAACAATTAACCTCCTTAAGATAAAGTAGCCATTTGTATGGCGGCAACAGCTGCCTCCACTCCTTTATTTCCGTGCTTCCCACCTGACCTGTCCTGTGCTTGCTGCAAAGTATTGTCTGTTAAAACACAAAAAATAACAGGCGTTTGGGTTTGAATATTTAAATCCATCACTCCTTGAGCGGTAGCCTGGCAAACAAAATCAAAGTGTTTGGTTTCTCCTTGAATGATACTCCCAATCACAATGACTGCATCTGGGGCGTATTTATCAATCATTTTAGAAGCGCCAAACGGCAATTCAAAACTTCCAGGTACATGTAATGTAATGATGTCTTGTTCTTGAACACCGTGGGAAAATAAGGTTTCTACTGCTCCTTTGTAGAGGGCATGGGTAATTTCCTTATTCCATTGGGACACTATCAAACCAATTCTAAGACCATTGGCGTTGGGAACGTCTTCTGCGTTGTAATCGGATAAATTGCTAAGCGCGGTAGCCATTATTTGTTTCCGTTCATTAGTCCTAACAAGGCGTCTGCACCTGCGGCTTCTAATGCATTTGGATAATCTGCTTTAATTTGGGCTATATAAGTGGCTGCCTTTTCCTTTTGACCTAGTGCCGCTGCAGCTACTGCTGCTTTATGCAAAAATTTAGGTGTGGTGAACTCATTGTCGCTGTGCCCTAAAGCGCTTTGGTAGTAAGAAAGTGCGTCTGAAGTTTGTTCTAACTGCATAAAAGCGTCTCCAATTGCCCCTTTGGCCAATGCACCAAGTACAGCGTCATCTGATGAGAATTGTTCCAATTCAGCAATAGCTTCAGGGTATTTTTGCAGGTTTAATAAAGAAATTCCTGCAGCGTAATGGGCTAAATTAGCCGCTTTAGTACCAGCATATTCCTTTGTAATATCCAAAAGACCGTATTTACCTTCTGCACCATCTAAGGCCAACTGAAAAAGAGAATCTTTTGCTTGTGTGGCGTTAATAGCCTGATCAAAATATTGTTGTGGATAAAATAATTCATTGGCTGCGGTAGCCTCTTGAGGCTTCTGCACAAATTGCACATAACCTAAATATGCTAAAACCGCTACTGCAACAGCACCAATCACTCCCAAAATATAGGTCTGATTCGCTGCAACCCAAGCTTCTGTTTTTGAAGCACCTTCATCTAGGCTAGAGAAAACCTCAGCTGTTGTACTATTTTCGTTTTGTAACTGTTCTGCCTCTTGAACATTTTTACCTTTATATCCGCGCTTATTGTAAGTAGCCATAATCTATATTTAGTGGGGCAAAAATAAAGTTTTTATCTAAATTGAAAAGCCTATTTATTCGTTATTTTTGAATAATTTGCACATAAATACCAAAAGCACCCATTCAGCTAAGCATTTTCAATGGTTTTAAAACAACTTTCCTTACTCAACTACAAGAATTTCAACCAACGTGATTTCACCTTTAACCCTAAAATGAATTGCATTGTTGGGGCCAACGGCATTGGCAAGACAAATGTCTTAGATGCTATTTACCACTTGTCATTTGGTAAAAGTTATTTTAATCCCGTTAGTTCTCAAAACATCAGACACGGAGAAGACTTTTTTGTCATAGATGCCCTTCTGGAGAAAGAAGAAAAATCTGAAAAGCTTATTTGCAGCATGAAAAAGGGTGCTAAAAAGGTCGTTAAGAGAAATGGAAAAGTCTACGAAAAACTTGCAGACCATATAGGATTTATGCCTTTAGTCATGATTTCTCCAGCAGATAGGGACCTTATTACAGAAGGGAGCGAAACCAGAAGAAAGTTTATTGATGGGGTTATTTCTCAATCAGATAAAAACTATTTAAACAACCTTTTAAACTATCAGAAAGTGCTTTCACAAAGAAATGCACTGCTCAAATACTTTGCCGCAAACCAGACTTTTGATCCGGAAACGCTTAGCATTTACAACAGTCAATTGTCCCAATTAGCCCAACCAATTTACGAAAAAAGAAAGGCGTTTTTAACACAATTCATCCCGATTTTTCAATCCCAACACCAAGCAATTTCTGGTGGAAATGAATCAGTAACTATTTCGTATTCAAGCGATTTAGACCAAGGTACTTTAGACGGTTTATTAGTTCAAAACCTCCCTAGAGACAGGGCTTTACAATACACCTCCGTAGGCATTCACAAAGACGACCTGCAATTTGAATTAGAAGGCCACCCTATAAAAAAATTCGGAAGTCAAGGACAACAGAAATCTTTTTTAATCGCTTTAAAACTCGCTCAATTTCACTTTATAAAAGAAAAGTCAAATACCACGCCCATTTTACTCTTAGACGACATTTTTGATAAATTGGACGCCCAAAGAGTATCGCAATTATTAGGGCTAGTAAATGACCGTGCTTATGGTCAAATATTTATCAGTGACACCCATGCAGACAGGACTGAAGCAGTTTTAAAAACAACTCAGCACCCCTATGCACTAATTTCTTTAGCATAAATAACTACCTTTAAATCATGCAAAAACAACTGTATTTATTCTTACTTTTAACGATCATCACAGCTTGTAAATCCACTATTAAAGAGGGTGAAATAAGCCAATTGGAAGGATATTGGGAAATCACAAAAGTTGTTTTCCAAGACGGAACCACCAAGCCATATACTGTAAATACAACTATAGATTATATTGATATTAATGGACTTAAGGGATATATAAAGAAAATGAAGCCTGGCCTAAACGGCCGATACCAAACATCAAACAAAGCAGCCCAATTTAAACTTCTCTTAAAAAATGAGGTCTGGGAAATGCATTTTGAGGGAGATCTGAACAGTACCCTCAAACTACTGGAATTAGATAGCCTTGAATATGCTGTTAAAGACCAAGGTCAAGTGCGATATTACTACAAACGTTACGAACCCATTAATATAAGCGATGAGTAGAAAAGACAGTCCACAACTTTTAAAAGAAGCCTTAGCTGGTTTTATTTCAGAAAATAAACTTGAAAAGGGCTTAGACAAGGTAAACGCAAAAGACGCCTGGGTGCAATGTATGGGAAGCGGTGTAAACTCTTACACCAATGAAGTTCGTTTAGAAGGTAGCACACTATATGTTTTTTTAAGCTCAGCAGTATTGAGAGAAGAACTCAGTCACGGTAAGTCCAAAATTATTAATATGCTCAATGAGCTACTGGGAAAAGACATGATTCAAAAAATTATCCTTAGATAATTTGAAATTACTCGCATCAAAAAAGGCGGCCCTTAAGGCCGCCTTTTTTTTAGTAATAAGCTATGGTATTAATATACTGCTTAGAAAATCTCTCTTCCTGCAAAGTGGAAAGCACCTTCAATGGCTGCGTTCTCATCACTATCAGATCCGTGAACCGCATTTTCTCCAATAGAAGTCGCATATATTTTTCTAATCGTACCTTCTGCTGCTTCTTCAGGATTTGTAGCGCCAATAAGTGCTCTGAAATCTTCTACAGCATTGTCTTTTTCTAAAATAGCTGCAACAATAGGACCAGAAGACATGAACTCAACTAGTTCGCCAAAAAATGGTCTCTCTGAATGCACTGCGTAAAAAGCTTGTGCGTCACGAAGGCTCAACTGTGTGTACTTCATGGCTACAATTTTGAAACCTGCTGCTGTAATTTTTTCTAAAATACCACCAATATGTCCGTTAGCTACTGCATCTGGCTTAATCATGGTAAAGGTTCTGTTTTGAATCATCTTAAAAATTTTTTGCAAAAATACTGCTTTTTTTATGACAACAACAATAAAACCTATGAGATGTTTTTAAAAATGCATTTCTAAGGCATCAGCCGTAAGGCCTCCATCTGTGATCATTTTCATCACTAATTTTCGCTCTGAAGCATAAAACTCTAGCAAACCAAAGCTCTCTTCTGACACCACTTTTGAGGTTCTGTAAGGGTTTGGCTCTCCCTTAAACTTTCTGTAAGCATGAGTAAGACCACTTGAGGTGAAATCGATTAATGGATAAGACAATCCAGGGATTTGCTTTTTAGAAATCTCAGAAATATGGCGGTCACCAGAGAGTATTATTACGTTCTGAGACGCCGAATTCACCAGCATTTGCTCAAATTTATCTATCTCATGAGGGAAATTTCCCCAACATTCAAAACCGTGCTCATTAGATAAAAATTGTACACTGCTCACCAGTAAAGTAAGGTCTGGCGCTGCATCCTGAAGTTCATTTTCCAACCACTGCCACTGAGCATTTCCAAGCATAGTACCTTGCCCGTAGGGATTGGGCTTGTTTCGTTTTGAAGTCTCATTATCTGGTGTGAGATCTGACCTGAAATATCGAGTATCTAAAACCAACACCTTAATATAAAGGTCTTCAGTTTTGTAATGGTGTGTCCAATAAACGCCTGCTTGCTTTCTTCGAGGGCTGTCTTTAGCCACCCCCATAAAATCAAGGAAAACAGATTGGCTAGCGGCTTTGGCTTTGAAATGAACGCCACCGTCATTCATTCCGTAATCATGGTCATCCCAAGTGCCAATTACTGGGATCTCAGCAGTGATTTTAGCGTATCCTGGCTGCTCGTTTAATTGCTTGTAAAAGGCAGCAAGCTTTTTCATATTGGCTGTATCTGCATATACATTGTCTCCCCCCCAAATAAAAAGGTTTGGCTGGCTGTTGTAAATATCGTCCCATAGATTATTGGGTAGATCTGTCCTGTTACAAGATCCAAAGGCGATTGTAAAACTGGGAGATTGCTGGGCTTGCAAAAAATTGACAAACATCAGTATTAGCATCAATAGTGAAGCTTTTTGAAAGTGAAATTTAGGCGTCATACATGAGTTGTTTAATGGTAAAATTAAGTAAATGAAACAAAAGTCTCTAGGATAAAATTGTATATTTACACCAATGATTACAATAGATTATAAGGCCTTAAAAAGTGCATTGGCCACACCGGCAAAAATAGCCATTATACCTCACAGAAATCCAGACGGAGATGCTATTGGCTCTACCCTTGCGCTATATCACTACCTAAAACAGCTAGGCCATGAAGCAATAGTAATTTCTCCTAATGAAGCTCCTTCATTTTTACATTGGATGCCTAGCTTTGAAACCATTCTTAATTATGAGATCGATAGAGAGCTTGCGATAAAAACACTGGAAGAGGCTTCTTTTGTTTTTACGTTGGACTTTAATCACCTCTCGAGAGTAGGGCATGACATGCAAGTAAATTTAGAGCGCCTGAAGACTACTTTTGTCATGATTGACCATCATCAACAACCAGACTCATATGCCCAATATACCTATTCAGACACGAGTATTTGTGCCACTTGTCAGATGGTGTATCACTTCATGGAGTCCATGGAAGATTTAGACAAAATTACTCCTGAAATAGCCAACTGCCTCTATACGGGAATTCTAACAGATACAGGTTCCTTCAAGTTTGCCGCTACTACGGCTACCACACACAAAGTTGCTGCTGCGCTTATAGAAAAAGGTGCCCAAAATGCGACTATTCACAGAGCTATTTATGACACCAATAGCCCTAGTAGACTTCATTTATTGGGTTGCGCACTCAAAAACATGGAAATACTTTCTGAGTTTCACACAGCTATAATTCATTTAAGTCAGGCAGAATTAGACCAATACAACTATAAAAAAGGGGATACTGAAGGATTGGTGAATTATGGTCTTAGTATAGAAGGTGTAGTTTTTGCTGCAATCTTTATAGAAAATGCTGCAGAGAAAATGGTGAAAATATCTTTTAGATCCCAAGGAAGTTTCTCCGTAAATGAATTTGCTAGAGCTCATTTTAACGGTGGAGGTCACGATAATGCTGCCGGAGGGAGAAGTGATGACTCTTTAGAAAAAACCATAGCACACTTTAAAACATTATTACCCAATTATAAAAATCAATTAGAAAAATGAATCCAATAAAAATGAAAAAAAACACATCTATACTCGTTCTTTTTGCGCTTCTTTTAGCCAGTTGTAAAACCAGTCAAAGACCAGATCTTGCAGATGGAATTTACGCCAATATTAAGACCTCTCAAGGAGAGATTGTTTTGAAATTAGAAGCAGAAAAAACACCCGTTACAGTGGCCAACTTTGTGTCATTAGCAGAGGGAACCAATACTTTTGTAGACGAGCAATTTAAAGGAAAGAAATTTTACGACGGTTTAACTTTCCATAGAGTCATGAAAGATTTCATGATTCAAGGGGGAGACTACCTAGGAAACGGTACTGGGAATCCTGGATATAAATTCAAAGATGAATTTGACGAGACCCTCACCCACTCCAAAATGGGGGTCCTATCTATGGCTAACGGGGGTCCAAGCACTAATGGGAGTCAGTTTTTCATAACCCACAATGCTACCCCATGGTTAGACGGGGTGCACACTGTTTTTGGAGAAGTAATTGAAGGACTAGAAGTGGTAGATTCCATAGCCAATGTACCGGTTACAAATACCAAACCAAATACTCCTGTTGTAATGGAAGCGGTAACTATTATTAGGAATGGATCAGATGCTAGAAAATTTAATGCCAATAAAGTTATGGCTGCTTATTTTGACGAAGTTGCCGCTGCAGAAAAAGAAACCATGGCTAAGAAAGCGGCCTTTTTGGAAGAGATTGCTGCTCAAAAAGCAAAGGCTACTATTACCGCTTCTGGATTGGGAATTTTCAAAATAAAAGAAGGCAATGGTATTAGGCCTAATATGGGTGAAAAAGTAAATGTGTACTACGCAGGATTCCTTGAAAACGGTAAAATTGTAGACACGAATATAGAAGCGGTAGCTAAAGAAAATAACGCCTTTGACCCTAACAGAAAAGCAGGGGGTGGATACGCAGCATTCCCTATGGATTACAAGGAGGACGCACAATTGATTCCTGGATTTAGAGAAGGCTTATTAAGCATGAACTTTGGAGATAAAATCAGAGTATTTATTCCTGCTCATTTAGGTTATGGGAGTGCTGGAAGAGGCGCTGCTGTTCCACCAAATTCCAACTTGTTCTTTGAACTTGAAATTGTAGAATAATTTACCAAAAGGATAAAAAAAGGGGGCTAAAGCCCCTTTTTTTATTTGATATTTTTAAGAAATCTGTGTAAGTAATTGACATAAATAGCTCCAAAATTTCTGGACAGAGGTCACAGAAACCTTTTCATCAGGAGAATGTGCTCCCCTTATATTGGGGCCAAAACTAACCATGTCCATTTCCGGGTAATGAGCCCCTAAAAGCCCACATTCCAAACCTGCATGACAAGCCACTACCCTAGGGGTCTCTTGAAACATAGACTCATATAGACCAGAGGCTGTTTTGAGTAACTCACTGTTTACGTTGGGTGCCCAACCAGGATAGTCTCCTGAGAATTTCACTTCAAATACCTCAGAATCAAAACCATCTTTTATTTTATGAGCCAAATCCATCTTAGCACGCTCTACAGCAGACCTACATAAACAAGCAATCTCTACCAAGCCCTTAGAAAGGGTTATACGTGCCACATTATTAGAAGTCTCTACTAGATCTGGAACCGAAGCACTCCATTGGTATACCCCATGGTGAATGCCCTTAATATGCTTGCAAAGTAACTGGGTGTCTGAGACAGACAAGCCCATATGTTCTGCAGTTTCTTTAGCTGTCAACAATATTTTTAAATCTTGCTCTACCTCAGAAAAAGCCTTAATAGCCTCATGAATTTGTACAGTAGCAAAGGCTTCTAAAGAGGCTCTTTGACTTTTGGGTACTACAAAAGAAAGGATGCTCTCCCGGGGAATGGCATTTCTAAGACTCCCTCCGTTAATGGAAACCAACTGTACACTAAACTTCTCAGAGAAAGATGCCAATAAATTATTGGCTATAAGGTTCGCATTACCAAAACCTTTGTGAATATCCATACCACTGTGCCCCCCTTGCAAACCGGCAATTTTTAGTTGTAGCGCAACAAAATCTTCTTCTAAAGTAACTGTGTCAAAAGAGGCGCTAATGGTAATGTCTATTCCTCCAGCGCAGCCCATGGAAATTTCGTCGTCGTCTTCTGTATCTAAATTTAAGAGGTACTTTCCGTTAAGCCAATTTTTTGCCAAGCCTTTGGCTCCTGTCATTCCCGTTTCTTCATCTATCGTAAAAAGTGCCTCAAGAGGACCGTGTGGAATATCTGTAGATTGCAACAAGGCCATAATAGCGGCCACTCCAATCCCATTGTCTGCTCCCAATGTAGTACCTTTTGCTTTAACCCAATCCCCTTCCAAAAACATTTGAATACCCTGGGTATTAAAGTCAAAAACAGTCTCCTTGTTTTTTTGGTGTACCATGTCTAGGTGGGACTGCAAGGTCACTACTGGCGAAGATTCCATGCCATGGGTTGCAGGTTTCAGTATCCGAATATTACCCACTGCATCCTGATCTACCGCCAAATCTAAGGATCTGGCAAAATCCAACATAAAGGCAATAACCCGTTCCTCTTTTTTTGAGGGCCTGGGCACCTCATTCAAGGCCACAAAAGATTGCCAAAGTAAACGAGGTTCTAAGGCTGATATTAAGCTGTGCTCACTCATAAAATATTTTTGAACGAAGTTAAAGAAAACTAGAGAGGTTTAATAGATCTGAGAGGGCAGAATTTTAAGTAAATGCATATTATACAAATATCATTTTCCTAAATAAAAATGTACTTTTAACCTATGGATTTTCCCAAGTTTGGTCGTTGGCTCTTAGCCTTTTCTTTTCTACCCTTGTATTATTTAGTGCAATGGTTTAGTGACTATCCAGCGCTTATTGAAACCTACTACAGTAGAGGTTTTTATGTGTATTGGTCAGAGGGACTGAGATTTGTACTGGGGCGTTTTCCCATATCAGTGGGTGACTTATTATATATTGTTATTATTGTTTGGGGCCTTATCAAGATTCGAAAACACCTCAAGGGGAAAACGCCTGTAAAGAGCCTGTTACTTTTTACTGGTACAGCTGTTTCCATATTTTACCTAGTTTTCAACCTCAGCTGGGGCCTTAATTACCACAGAACTCCTCTAAATGAAAGTTTGAATTTAAGCAGCGCTTTAAAAGACAGTTTAGCCCTTTTTAATCTAACTGAGGCGCTTGTCCTAAAAGCCAATGTTCTGCACAAACAAATAGCCTTAGATTCCTTGAGTGCTGTAAAAATCCCTTACCAGACTAATGAAATATTAACAATGGGAATTAGTGGGTATGAAGTTTTAGAGCAAAAATACCCTCTGCTGTCTTACCCACATACGGCCGTTAAAAAGAGTGTGTTTGCTAAACCCCTCTCCTATATGGGCTATGCAGGCTACCTCAATCCTTTTACCTTAGAGGCTCAGGTGAATCAAAAGATTCCCGCTTATAGATTGCCTGTGGTGGCTACGCACGAAATGGCTCATCAGTTAGGGTACGCGTCTGAGAGAGATACCAACTTCATTGGCTATTTGGCAGGCATTCATCACCCAGACCTATACTTTAATTATGCCAGCACTACCCTAGCCCTTTCCTACTGCTTAAGAGATGTTTATAGAGAATCTCCAAAGCGTCAACAAGAATTCATAGCCCTTTTAAACCCAGGGGTTATAAAAAATTTCCAAGAATCTAACCGCTTTTGGGAAATGTATCAAAATCCATTAAGTCCTTATTTTGAATCTATTTTTAATCGTTTTTTAAAAATGAATAACCAAACGCAAGGAGTAAAAAGTTATGGGCAAATTGTTCAGTTACTTTTGGCATACCACGCGCAGTACCCAGCATAAAAAGAAATTGGCCCATTAAAGCCTGCCTACTTCCCATTGAAGCAATCTAAAAAAAGTAGTATTATGCAGCGCTATTAAATCACTTTCTATTATCTTTAAGATGCTGTAAAAAGCGTCTTATATAAACCAACTAAATGTTATTTCCATGAAATTAAAAATGCTTGTCTTTGGGCTATGCCTTGTCAGTAGTATTGGCTTTTCTCAAGACTATTTCCCAAAAAACGACGGGGTTAAAGTGGCTAACAACCACTACACCGCCCTCACAAATGCAACTATTTACACCAGTCCAACTGAAATCATTGAAAAGGGTACTTTGTTACTTAAAAATGGACGAGTTGTGGCAGTGGGTAAAAATGTTCAAATTCCACTTCAGACAGTGGTCACTGACCTGAGTGGTAAGACCATTTATCCTTCCTTTATAGACTTATTCTCAGATTTTGGGGTAAGTAAACCGGCATCGGCCAGAGGCGGAAGAGGCTCACAATACGAACCCACTAGAGAAGGTTTTTATTGGAACGATCATATTATGCCAGAAAATAACGCCATAGATCAATTTAGCTTTAATGCTAAGGCTGCTAAAGATCTCATGTCTCAAGGATTTGGAGTAGTCAATACACACATTCAAGACGGTGTGGCCAGAGGTAGTGGTGCGCTTATTGCTCTAAATGCTTTAGAAACAGACGCCCAAAGGGTGCTTTCTAGCCGTTCAGCGCAATACTTTTCTTTTAATAAGAGTGCTGTAAAAAGCCAGTCCTATCCAGGTTCACTCATGGGAGCTATGGCACTATTGAGACAATTTTTCTCAGATGCCAATTGGTATGGAAAAGGAAACAGCAATACCAGAGACCGTTCCATAGAAGCCTTTAATGCGCAGAAAAATAGTTTAGCAATTTTTGATGCAGGTGACAAAGGAAATATTGTGAGGGCAGACAAGATTGGAGACGCGTATCAGATACCATTTGTCATTCTTGGGGGTGGAGACAGTTACGAGGATTTAGATGCTATTAAAGCCACTAATACTACCATTATTGTACCGCTTAATTTTCCTAAAGCCTATGATGTAGAAGATCCATATCAGGCAAATTATGTCTCTTTAGAAGATATGAGGGCTTGGAATCAGGCCCCTTCTAATCCGTCTACCCTTCAAAAAGCCGGGATACCTATTACATTGACCGCCCATGGACTTAAAGATGGAAAAAACTTTTTGAGCCACCTGAGAAAATCCGTGAAATATGGTCTAGATAAAACCAAAGCATTGGAGGCACTTACCACAAGACCAGCACAATTGCTAAACAGAAAAGATTTGGGTCACCTAAAGCCTGGAGCAATGGCCAATTTCTTGGTGACTTCTGGTGATATTTTTGAGGAAGATTCAGATATTTTCGAAAACTGGGTTCAAGGGACTAACAACATCCTTAAAGACAAGAATATTGTAGATATTAGGGGAAATTACACGATGAATTTTGAAGACCAATCATGGACGCTTAACATCAGTGGTGATATAGAGAAGCCCGCTGCAAAACTGACTCAAGACAGCACGAAACTAAAAAGTAAGCTTACTTATAAAGAAGGATGGATGTATATGACCATAACCAATGAGACCGGAGATGGAAAATTCCGACTCTCTGCATTGGTCAGTAAAGATGCTCCTATTGAAGGTACTATCGTAAAAGAAGATGGTACTGAAGCGCTTTTTACAGCGACTAAAACGAGTCCATTTGAAAGCAAAAAAGAAACGGCTGTTACTTCGGCACCATTAGTTATGCCAGTGACTTTTCCAAATGTTGGCTATGGTTACAAAAACAAACCTACAGCAGAAAATACCTTGTTTAAAAATGCTACTGTTTGGACGTCAGAGGACGCTGGAATATTAGAAAATACAGATGTACTTGTCAGAAATGGAAAAATCGTTAAAATAGGTAAAGACCTCACTGCGGGAAATGCCAAAATCATAGATGCAACCGGAAAGCACCTTACCGCTGGTATTATAGATGAACACTCTCACATTGCTTTAAAAGCAGTTAATGAGGGGGGACAAAACAGTACTGCTGAGGTAAAAATGGAAGACGTAATTGATCCTGAACACATGGGTATTTATAGGGATTTAGCTGGTGGAGTAACTACCATGCAACTCTTACACGGTTCTGCTAATCCCATTGGAGGACGTTCAGCCATCATTAAACTAAGATGGGGAGCCACCGCAGATGAATTGATTTTTAAAGAAGCCCCTGGCTTTATAAAATTTGCCTTGGGTGAAAACGTAAAACAGTCCAATTGGTCTTCTTATAGCCGTTTTCCTCAAACAAGAATGGGAGTAGAACAAATGTTCATAAACTACTTTCAACGTGCCAAAGAATATGACGCAAAGAAAAAAAGCAAACAGTCCTATCGTTATGACGAGGAAATGGAAGTGTTGGCAGAGATTTTGAATGGAGAGCGCTTTATTAGCTGTCACTCTTATGTACAGAGTGAAATTAATATGCTCATGAAAGTGGCTGAGCAGTTCAATTTTAAAGTCAACACCTTTACCCATATTTTGGAGGGCTATAAAGTAGCAGACAAAATGGCGGAGCACGGTGTTGGTGGCTCTACTTTTTCTGATTGGTGGGCTTATAAATACGAGGTAAACGACGCCATTCCTTACAATGCTGCTATAATGCAAAGCCAAGGCGTAACCGTGGCAATTAACTCAGACGACGCTGAAATGTCTAGACGTCTTAACCAAGAAGCTGCTAAAACAGTCAAATACGGTGGCATGTCTGAAGAAGAAGCTTGGAAAATGGTCACTATTAATCCTGCCAAATTATTACATATAGACCATAAAGTAGGTAGTATAGCCGTTGGAAAAGATGCAGATTTAGTCCTTTGGAACAACCACCCTATGTCTGTGTATGCTAAAGCAGAAAAAACTATGATAGAAGGGGTTACCTACTTTGATTTAGAGACAGACAAATCCCAAAGAATCGCTATTCAAAAAGAAAAAAACACCTTAATCCAAATGATGATTGCAGATAAAAAGAGCGGTGCTCCAACACAAGCACCTAAGCGAAGTATGAAGGTGGAGTTTCACTGTGACACTATGTTAGATTAATTTAATTGAAAAAATGAATCGTATGAAATATTTTAAAAATAGTTTGCTCGCACTAGCCCTTACACTGGGTTGTTCAAATATATGGGCACAACAGACCCCTGCAGGAGCACAAGAAACTGCCATTAGTATTACTGGCGCTACTGCACATATTGGCAATGGAAATGTCTTAGATAATGCCACTTTAGTGTTTAAATCTGGTATTATTACAGCTATTGGAGATGCCAATACCCCTACTGAAGGTCAAATAATCAATGTCAATGGCAAGCACGTTTATCCAGGGTTTATTGCCAACTGTTCCTCTTTAGGATTGGTAGAAATAGATGCCGTAAGAGCCACAGATGATCAAGATGAAATTGGAGATATTATTCCTCATGTGAGGTCTTTAATTGCCTACAATGCAGAGTCTAAAGTTGTAGAAAGTATGCGCCCTAATGGGATATTATTGGCCCAAGTGTCTCCAAAAGGCGGTTTTGTTTCAGGGACTTCTTCTGTCATGCAATTAGATGCGTGGAACTGGGAAGACGCTGTAGTAAAAACAGATGACGCTGTTCACATGAACTGGCCCAGCTCTTTTAGAAGAGGTCGCTGGTGGATGGGAGAAGATCCAGGTCTTAAACCAAACGCCAATTACAAGAGAGATATAGACGCCTTTGTGTCTTTTATGGAAAATGCAAAGGTCTATAACGACGCGCTTTCTAATGAGAAAAATGCCCCTTTCCAAGCAGCTAAAGGATTGTTTGACGGATCAAAAAAGCTCTTTATTGGTGCCAACGGAGACAAAGAGATTATAGATGCAGTAACTACGGCTAAAAAATTAGGGATTCAAGAAGTTGTTGTTGTAGGTGGTGCAGAAGCTTATAAAGTGATCCCGTTTCTAAAGAAACACAATATTGCTGTTTTAGTAGAAGCCACACACAACCTTCCTGGATCAGATGACGCAGATTACGACCAGCCTTACAAACTGCCTAAGTTGCTAGCAGACGCTGGAATCTTAGTGAGTATTCAAAATGCAGACGCAGCAAATTTTCAAAACAGAAACCTGCCTTTTTACGCAGGACAGGTGGTTGGACAAGGAATGGATAAAGAAGAAGCACTCTCCCTAATCACCTTAAATGCAGCAAAAATTCTAGGCATTGATCAAGAATTTGGCAGTTTAGAAGTGGGTAAAAGCGCTACCTTATTTGTCTCTGAAGGAGACGCCTTAGACATGCGCACCAATCTAGTGAGTCATGCTTTTATTCAGGGCAGACAATTGTCTTTAGAAACCCATCAAACAGAGCTTTGGAAGCGGTATATGGGAAAATACAACAGTTCCGAAAAAACGGTTGAATAATTCCATGACTACATTTTAAAATTCAAGGGGGCTTTTTATAAAAAGCCCCCTTTTTTATTTTCAAAATAGGCTACTTTTGTGGCATGGAAACCCATACCGTCATACAAAGTGCTCAAAATCCTAAGGTAAAGGAGATGCTTCGCCTAAAGGAGAAATCTAGGGCCAGAATACAAGCCCAAAAATTCATCATCGAAGGCTTAAGAGAATTGGAATTGGCCATGGAGTGTCACTACAAGATCTTAGAATTTTATTATGAACCTAACATTTTAAGTCCTGATAAACTATCGGGGATATTAAAAAAAATAGCAGGGCAGCAGGCAGTAATCGCTCCGATTGTTTTGTCTGGAGCTGCTTTTGAAAAGTTGGCACAAAGAAGTAGTACAGAGGGTATTATTGCCGTTGCCGCCACTAAACCTCATACACTTTCTGATTTGATAGTAACCAGTAAAAACCCCTTGTTTCTTGTGGCAGAGGCCCCTGAAAAGCCTGGTAATATTGGGGCCTTGCTCCGCACGGCCGATGCCGCTGGAGTAGACGCTGTAATTATCGCAAATCCAAAAACAGATCTCTACAATCCCAACGTGATTCGTTCCTCTGTAGGAGGTATTTTTACCGTAGCCGTTGCTATGGGAACGAGTAAAGAAGTATTGGATTTTTTACAGGTGGAAAAAGCGAATGTATATGCAGCTGCGCTACAAGCTTCCAAGCCTCATACAGAAGTGTCTTACAAAAATACGACCGCTATTGTAGTGGGAACAGAGGCCACTGGTTTAGAGAGGATTTGGTTAGAGCGGTCCAACCAAAACATTCGCATTCCCATGAGGGGCAAGATAGATTCCATGAATGTATCTGTAGCAGCAGGAATTTTGATATTTGAAGCCATAAGACAGAGAGATATTTCGGAGAATTAATATCTTTATAGTATGTTAAGTGAGCTAGAAATTATTGCAGAAAATAAGGCCATTGCTAAAGAGTATAAAGAACTCCTTCGTATTAGTTATCAGTCCTTAACTAAAGACGACAAAAAACTAATTCGCTTGGCGTTTGACACTGCCGTAGAGGCCCACAGTGATCAAAGAAGAAAATCTGGAGAAGCCTATATTTTCCATCCCATTGCTGTAGCTAAAATTGTCGCCTCTGAAATTGGGTTAGACGCTACCTCAATTGCAGCTGCACTGCTCCATGATGTGGTAGAAGACACATCTTATACTTTACCGGACATTGAACGTTTATTTGGCCCTGTAGTAGCCAAAATTGTAAATGGTCTCACTAAAATTGCCCACCTTAAAAAAGACATGAATATCTCCCAACAAGCGGAGAATTTTAGAAAAATGTTATTAACCTTAAATGACGACGTAAGGGTTATTATCATTAAAATAGCAGACCGTTACCACAATATGCTCACCATGGACTCCATGCCGGAGTACAAACAATTGAAAATTGCTTCAGAGACTTTGTATATATACGCTCCTTTAGCCCATAGGATAGGACTGTACAACATTAAAACAGCCCTTGAAGACCTAAGTTTAAAATATACAGAACCTGAAGTATTTAATGATATTTCAGATAAAATTGAAGAAAGTAAAGAAGAACAACAAAAGTATATAGATGACTTTACAAGAAGTATAAAGGATTCTCTGGCTAAAGAAAAGTTCAATTACACAATCAAAGGGCGCATGAAATCTATTTTCTCCATTAGGAGAAAAATGCTCAAACAACAGGTTACATTTGAGGAGATTTATGACAAATTCGCCATAAGAATTGTCTATGCCTCTGCGCCAGAAGACGAAAAATTCCTGGCTTGGAAAATTTATTCTATTGTAACCGATCACTTTACCCCTAACCCAGTAAGGTTAAGAGATTGGATTACCTCTCCAAAAACCACTGGTTATGAAGCCCTACACATTACTGTCATGGGACCCAAAGGGAAATGGATAGAAGTCCAAATTCGCTCTGAACGCATGCACGAAATTGCAGAGAAAGGATATGCAGCGCATTTTAAATACAAACACGGGGCCCAAAAAGAACAAGGAATTGACCTTTGGCTCAATAGACTACAAGAGGCATTAGAAAATGACAATATTAATGCAGTAGATTTTGTAGAGGAGTTTAAACTAAACCTTTATTCCAAAGAAATTTTTGTGTTCACGCCAAAAGGAGAACTCAAATCGCTACCTAAGGGAGCTACCCCCTTAGACTTTGCTTTTAGTATTCACACTCAGATAGGCTCAAAGACTCGTGGTGCTAAGGTAAACGGAAAATTGGTGCCACTAAACACTACACTTCATTCAGGTGATCAGGTAGACGTGATTACTTCTGAAAATGCAAAGCCTACCCAAAACTGGCTCAATTACGCCACAACTGCTAGGGCCAGATCTAAGATTAAAACGGCACTAAAAGAAGCTAAAAAAGCTATTGCAGAGGAAGGAAAAGAAATACTCAGAAGAAAGTTAAAATCTCAAAAGATTAACCTCAATGAGGACACTGTTAACAAACTAGTTACTTTTTTTAAGTTAAAAACTAGTCTAGACCTATATTACAGAGTGGGTAGTGGTATTATTGACAATGTTAAGCTAAAAGATTTTGCAGCTTCTTACAACAATGCTTTTATCTCCTTCTTTAAAAATAAAATCAGGAGAAATAGCATTCCGGAAGATATTGACAAAGAGGAACTCTCTTCTAACTTAGATACGCTCGTATTTGGAAAAGATGAGGAAAAACTTTCCTATAAGTTGTCCCCCTGTTGTAATGCTATCCCTGGAGACGAAGTCTTTGGTTTTATTAGTATTAACGATGGCATAAAAGTGCATAAAAAAAATTGTCCTAATGCTATCTCTCTACAATCTAATTATGCCTATAGAATTATAGCAGCAAATTGGATAGACGCCTCCCAGGAAGAATTTTCCGCTGAAATAGTCCTAAATGGTTTAGATAATTTAGGATTGGTAAGCAATATTACTAAAGTGATCTCTAACCAAATGAATGTGAATATGAGAGCCATTAATTTCAATACAGATGGAGGCACTTTTAACGGAAAAATAAAAGTAGTGGTGAAAAATAACGACACTCTTAAGAAACTTATTGGAAATTTAAAGCATATTAACGGCATTGAGAAAGTGAGCAGATTATAAAATTTAGCGTTACCTTTGCTCCTTAAGACCTTTCATAACCATGGCATCTTCAAACAATAACCAAGAAATAGTTAAAAACGTATTTACGTCTTTCTTAGAAGAAAATGGGCATAGAAAAACACCTGAAAGATATGCAATACTTCAGGAAATCTATGACAGTGAATCGCATTTTGATATTGAATCTCTTTACATTCAAATGAAAAATAAGAACTACCGGGTCAGTAGAGCTACCTTGTATAATACTATAGAGATTTTAATGGATTGTAAATTGGTGAGAAGGCATCAGTTTGGTAAAAATCAAGCCCAATATGAAAAGTCTTATTTTGACCACCAACACGATCACGTAATTCTAACAGACACCGGAGAAGTAATAGAATTTTGTGACCCTAGAATTCAAGCGATAAAAAAAACAATAGAAGAAGTTTTTAATATAAAAATAAACAACCATTCTTTATACTTTTACGGGACCAAAGAAAAATTGGAACCACCTAAAGAATAAACATAACAACTAGCAAAAAAATGGCAGTAGACTTACTACTAGGACTCCAATGGGGAGATGAAGGAAAAGGTAAAATCGTAGACGTACTCACAAAAGATTACGACATTATAGCAAGATTTCAAGGAGGGCCTAACGCAGGTCATACACTTGAGTTCGATGGAATTAAGCACGTACTACATACCATCCCATCGGGTATCTTTCACAAAGAGGCAAAAAATATTGTTGGAAATGGAGTCGTTATAGACCCTGTCATTTTTCAAAAAGAGTTAGAGAACTTAGCCGCTTTTAAAATAGATTTTAAAAGCAAACTGCTTATTTCAAGAAAAGCACATTTAATTCTTCCCACGCACAGGCTTTTAGACGCAGCATCTGAGGCTGCAAAAGGAAAGGCTAAAATTGGCTCAACACTTAAAGGTATTGGCCCAACTTACATGGATAAGACCGGCAGAAACGGTATGCGTGTAGGGGATTTAGAAATGAGCGACTGGAAAGAAAAATACAGAGCCCTTGCAGACAAGCACCAATCTATGATTGGTTTTTACGACGTAGAGATTCAGTATGATTTAGAAGAATTAGAAACCGCTTTCTTTGCAGCCATAGACAAATTAAAATCATTGACTTTTATTGATTCTGAGCAATACTTATACGAAGCTCAAAAGGCGGGAAAAAAAATATTAGCAGAAGGCGCACAGGGTTCTTTGTTAGATATTGACTTTGGTACTTACCCATTTGTGACTTCTTCCAATACCACTGCTGCTGGAGCTTGTACAGGGCTCGGTGTAGCACCCAACCAAATAGGACGCGTATTAGGCATTTTTAAAGCCTATACTACCCGAGTTGGAAGTGGTCCCTTCCCAACAGAGTTATTTGACACTGACGGGGAAACCATGGGCCGTGTAGGCAATGAATTTGGTGCAACAACTGGAAGAGCCAGAAGATGTGGTTGGATAGATGTTGTCGCACTTAAATACGCGATTACAATTAATGGTGTCACAGAATTAATGATGATGAAAGCAGATGTGCTTTCTGGATTTAAAACAGTCAAAATCTGTGATTCATACCAGTACAAAGGAGCCACTATCTCTCATTTTCCCTACAATGTGGAACCAGAAAATGTAACCCCAAACTATATTGAAATGCCGGGTTGGGAGCAGGATTTGACTAAAATGTCTGAAGTATCACAATTGCCTGAAAATCTAATGAATTATATTAAATATTTAGAAGAAGTACTAGAGGTTCCTATCAAAATTGTATCAGTAGGTCCAGATAGAACCCAAACTATTCATAGATAAAAAAAGGTCCTATACCCCATATATTTTAACATAAGGGGTAAAGCTTTTTTCTTATTAAACCATTAGCAATTAGACACTTTGAAGAAATACCACGTTTTTACACTGCTTATTTCCCTATGCTTCTTGTCTGCTAAGGTTCATGGCCAAGAGAAGCAAATCCAAATTGTTTACGGGGGGAATTTTACTAAGGATGAAGCTCAATTTCCTGGAGCTTCCATCTTTAGTAAAGATGACAAACAAGTTCAATTTAAACACCAAGGTGCAAACCTCTGGTGTGATATTGCAATTTTCTATCCTGCAGAGAACAAGATTAGGGCCAAAGGAAATATCACACTCATTCAAGGAGATTCTATCTTCATGAAAGCAGGACAATTAGACTACAATGGGGTCTCTCAATTGGCTAAAGCATGGGAGTCTGTTAGTTTAAAAAATACTGACATGACTTTAACACCCTCCGACACACTATACTTTAATAGAGAAAAACAGGAGGCCTATTACAACAAAAAAGGCACTATTGTGGACAGCCAAAACACCTTAACTTCAGATATTGGAAGGTACTATTTAACTCCAAAGAAATATCAGTTTTTAAGCCGTGTAGAAGTGGTTAATCCTGAATACAAACTACGTTCACAGCAGCTAGACTATTACACTACTTCAAAAAATGCTTATATGTATGGCCCTTCTACAATTTATGGGAAGGAATACACCTTTTATTGTGAACGAGGCTATTACAACATGACAACAGAAAGTGGTTATGGAATAAAAAATACAAAGATTAACTACAATAATAGGATCATTGAAGGGGATTCTGTTTACTTTAATAAAAATAGAAAATTTGCCTCTGCAACCAATAATATTGTTGTTACAGACACCATAAACAATGGGGTTATTAGGGCGCATTACGCAGAGGTTTTTAAGGCAAAAGATTCCGTATTCGCAACAAAAAAAGCAGTATCTATTAGCTTAGTAGAGAAAGACTCCCTGTATATGCATGGAGATACTATTATGCTTACAGGAAAGCCTGACGCTAGAATTTTAAGGGCGTTTAGGGGAGCTAAATTCTATAAAACTGACTTGAGTGGAAAATGTGATTCCATTCATTTTGACCAAAAAACAGGGCTCACTCAGCTCATCAAAAGACCTATTATTTGGAATGGAGAAAACCAGATGACCGGAGACGTGATTCATTTAAAATCAGATCCAAAAACAAAATCATTAGACTCCTTAGAGGTACTCAATAATGCTTTTATTGTAGCTAAAGACACCATTCGAAAAATAGGATTTAACCAGGCCAAGGGAAAAGACATGTTCGGTGTTTTTGAAAACAATGCACTTCGCTTTTTAAACTTGATCAAGAACACTGAGCTCATTTATTATTTATACGATAAGGAGCAAGAACTCATGGGGATTAACAAAACCATTTGTAGTGAAATTGCTATTGAGATGGTTAACAACGATATTAGTGAAATTACTTTTATAACTGCACCAGATGGCACCATATACCCACTGTCAGAACTTCCAGTTATAGACAGAAAATTAGAGGGGTTCTTATGGTTTGGAGACGAAAGAATTCGAACTAAAGATGATATTTTTGGGCCGGAAGATCTCCAGATTAAATTAGCTAAGATCAGGGGACTCAACCAAGCGATTGACCGAGAAAATCTACCCAATACTGAAGATAAAACTACAAAAAAGCAACTATCTCAGAAGTGATCGCAGATTTTTTAAAATATCAGGCACAAACTACCCCCCACCCCCTGGCTTTAGAAGTTTCTCATGCCAAGGGCAGTTATATTTACGACTCGAACGGAAAGAGTCATCTGGATTTTGTTGCGGGTGTTTCTGCTTGTAGTGTTGGTCACACCCATCCAAAACTTGTCCAAGCCATTCAAGAACAAACGGCCAATTACATGCATGTCATGGTATATGGGGAATACGCCCAAAAACCAGCTATTGATTATACTAAAGCGTTGGCGGCATTGCTTCCTGAAGGTTTGGATTGTACTTACTTAGTAAATTCAGGAACAGAAGCCATAGAAGGCGCTATGAAATTAGCGAGAAGGGCTACAGGAAGACATGAAATTATTGCAGCTCACCACGCATACCACGGAAATACAATGGGGAGTTTAAGTGTCATGGGATATGAAGACAGAAAAGCTGCTTTTAGACCACTGGTACCCGGTGTAAGATTTATACATTTCAATGCATTTATAGAATTGTCACAGATCACTGAAAAAACGGCTGCAGTGCTCCTAGAAACCATTCAAGGGGGTGCAGGATTCATTTCCCCAAATAATGGATATTTAAAAGCCGTAAAAGAACGCTGCGAAGCGGTTGGTGCATTGCTCATTTTAGATGAAATTCAACCAGGCTTTGGGCGTACAGGAGCGCTATTTGCTTTTGAGCATTACCAATGTGTGCCCCATATATTAGTGGTTGGTAAGGGAATGGCTGGCGGTCTCCCCGTTGGCGCTTTTATTTCATCTAAACCGCTTATGGACTTACTTCAAGAAAAGCCTAGTCTCGGACATATTACTACATTTGGGGGTAATCCCGTAATAGCATCGGCCTGTAAGGCCACTCTAGAAATTATATATGAAGAAAATCTCATAGCTAAAACCTTAGAGAAAGAGGCTTTTTTGAGACGTAAATTACAGCACCCTGAAATAAAAGAAATTAGGGGAAAAGGGCTTATGTTAGCGCTCATTTTGGCATCTCCAGAAAAAGCCAATGAATTGGTTTTAGAAGCATCAAAAAATGGATTAATTCTTTTCTGGTTGCTCTTTGAGAAAAAAGCAGTGAGAATTTCTCCCCCCTTAACTATTTCAATGGATGAATTGGAGAAAGGTTGTGATTTAATTTTAAAGATTTTAGATAAAAATACAAGGGATTTAAATTAATCTCTTGTAGTGTTAACTAATTTGTTAATAATAACCCCCAGGACATAAACTTTGTTAATGGGATTACCCCTAAATTTAAATTAATTGAAACCCCAAGATACACGCTATGGCGTTAGATCCTAATGAAGAAGGCAGCGAGCCAATCGCAAAGTTTGAATCCATGCTCAAAACAGACGACGTGTACTTTTTTGACGCGGAGGATTTTGAAGACATTATACACCACTATCTCAATAATGGAAAGGTTTCTCTTGCGAAAAAAGCCATTAAAATTGGCTTGGAACAACACCCTGAAACGACCCCTTTAAAGTTGTTAGAAATTGAAGTAATGGTCTTTGAGAATAAGCTAGATCTTGCCATTTCTCAATTGGATTACTTAGAATCTCTAGACCAAAAAAACGAAGAGATATATATTCAAAGGGCCAACATTTGGTCCAAACAAGACAAACACCTTCAGGCTATTAGTTGTCTTGAGAAAGCATTATTACTTACAGAAGACACTTTAGATATCTATGCTCTTTTGGGGATGGAATATTTGTTTTTAGAAGATTTTGAGAAAGCTAAGCACAATTTCATTAAATGTGTGGAAGAAGATCCTCAGGACTATGCCTCACTGTATAATATTATCTATTGCTTTGAATACTTAGAAGATCCTGATGGCGCTATTTCTTATCTCAATGATTATCTAGAAAAAGAACCCTATTGTGAAGTGGCATGGCATCAGCTTGGAAAGCAATACAAAAGCAAAGGGCTTTATAAAGAGGCGCTCACTGCCTTTGATTTTGCCATTATCTCTGATGAATCATTTATTGGCGCTTATTTTGAAAAAGCCATGGTTTTAGAAAAACTCAAGCGCTATAATGAAGCGATTGAGAATTATGAGACTACTATAGACTTGGAGGATCCCACCGCTCACGCCTACCTTAGAATTGGCAGGTGTCATGAGAAAATTGGAAATTCAGATCTCGCACAACAATACTATTACAAAACAGTCCATGAGGACCCACTTTTAGACAAGGGTTGGCTGGCCATCACCAATTTTTATATTAGAGAGAAAAATTATGAAAAGGCCCTTTATTACATTAATAAAGCTTTACATATTGACACCGAAAATGAAGCTTATTGGAAAAAATGTGCTCAAATAAATGTGAACTTAGGACAATTAGACGAGGCAGATTTTGCTTACAAACAGGCTGTTGAGTTTGGAGATTATGATTTAAGTACATGGGAGTCTTGGGCTTTGGTTGTCATGGAGAATAAAGAATTTGAAGCAGCGAATCAAATATTGCTTCAAGCGATTGGTTTCTTCCCAGAAATTGCCTCCTTAAGGTATCGGTTGGCATTTATTTTTGGGCTTTCCCAAGATATTGAGCAAAGTAAATACCATCTTTCTGAGGCATTGAGATTAGACTACAGTCTTCTAGCCCATTTCAAAAGTCAATATCCTGGTTTTTTTAACAGTACTTGGGTTTCCAATTTTATTAGCACCTCTAGCAAGGCTTCTAGTTAAAATACCCTATTTTTAAACTTTACGCTAGACATGCAAAAAAAAATAAACAGGAATTATATAGTCCTTTTTTTAAAAGGTATGGCTATGGGTGCTGCAGATGTGGTTCCTGGAGTTTCAGGTGGAACCATTGCTTTTATATCTGGTATTTATGAGGAACTCTTAGAGAGTATTAATAATGTGAACCTCAAAGCCTTAAAAAAGTGGAAACAGGAAGGGATTAAAAGCTTTTGGGCGCATATTAATGGAAATTTTTTAACAGCGCTTTTTCTAGGTATAGGTGTCAGTGTAATCTCGTTAGCAAAAGGCATTAGTTGGCTTCTAAACCATGAAACCGTCTTGCTATGGTCTTTCTTCTTTGGCTTGGTTTTAGCAAGTGTTGTTTTTATTGGAAAATCAATTAAAAATAAAAAACCTGCAGATTATATCATGGCAGTTATTGGAATAGCCATAGCCATTGGTATAGGAGAATTGGGGGTGGTTGAAAACAGCCAACAACCGCTGTATCTATTTCTGTCGGGTGCTTTAGCCATTTGTGCTATGATTTTACCGGGCATATCTGGAGCTTTTATTTTAGTATTGCTCGGTTCATATGAGCCCATACTAAATGCGGTTCATCAAAGAGATCTGTTGATCATTACAACTGTTGGTGCAGGCTGTGTTATAGGTCTGGCCTCTTTTTCTAGAATTTTAAAATGGACCCTTAGTCATTTTAAAAATCAAACACTCTCCATACTGATGGGGTTTATTATAGGATCTCTATCTAAAATATGGCCTTGGAAGGAGGTCGTTTCCTCAAAAATAGTTCGGGGTAAAGAGATTGTTTTGGCCTCTGAAAATGTATTGCCTTGGGATTTTTCTGGGAATACACAAATAATTGCTGCTAGCCTGTTGGCTATTTTTGGTTTTTCATTGATTTTCATATTAGAAAAATCTGCCAATAAAAAAACCACCTAAGTGTTACATCATTAACATTATGGAACAACAAAGAACCTTACAAGACAACATATTTCTTTTTTTAAAGGGACTTGCTATGGGAGCTGCAAATAAAGTTCCAGGGGTCTCTGGTGGAATTGTAGCATTTGTTGGTGGTTTTTATGAAGAATTTATTTACGCGCTAAAAAAAGTAAATAAAAAAGCGTTTTACCTGCTTGTATCAGGAAGATTTAAGTCTTTTTACTATTATATAAACGGTCCCTTTCTTTGGATACTTCTTATGGGAATGATCGTAAGTTATTTTAGTGTTTCTAAAGTACTCGATTATTTTCTGCTTACACAAGAAACGTATGTTTGGTCCCTTTTCTTTGGCATGATCTTGGGATCCGTATACTATATATCCAAACAGTTTAAACAATGGAATAGCAGTACAATCCTATGGGGATTCATTGGACTGGGCATTGGTATAAGTATTAGTTTTCTTAGCCCTGCCAAAGAGAATGACCACTTATTGTTTGTGTTTTTCTGCGGAATGATTAGTGTTTCTGGAATGACACTTCCTGGTTTATCTGGTTCATTCATCCTAATGCTTTTAGGCAATTATGTACTCCTACTTGTGGACAGTGTTAATGCGCTTTACGACACTTTTTTTGAAATCGTCCAAGGCAACTTTAGTTTTTGGAATGATCCAAAGCGACTTAAAACACTAAAAATCCTTGCTGTTTTCACCTTGGGATCCACTGTGGGATTGATCACTTTATCCCACTTAATTAGTGTTGTTTTGAAGCGTTTCAACGCCATTACCACAGCGATCATAATTGGTTTTATTTCAGGGTCTCTAGGTGTTGTTTGGCCCTGGAAAGAAACTATTTACAAACTGAATGAATTAGGAAAACCGCTGTTGGATTCAAACCAGCATAAAATAATATTAAATTACCAGAGGTACATTCCTTCCATTCAAGAGGGGGCTACATGGTGGGCTATCTTTTGGATGGGAATAGGTTTTGTAATTTTAATGGCTTTAGAATCTTATGCACACAAAAAGAAGCAATAAATACGGATTACTAGGAAAAGATATTTCTTACTCTTTTTCAGAAAATTATTTTTCTAAAAAGTTTGAGCAACTTAATCTTGAGGGATATACTTACGAGAATTTTGATTTTCAAGACCTCAGCAATTTTAATAAAGTATTAGACCAAGAAGACTTAAAAGGAATGAATGTAACCATTCCTTACAAGGAATCTGTAATACCGTTCTTGACTAAGCTAGATCCAACTGCTGCAGAAATAGGTGCGGTAAACACTATTAAGTTCACAAAAGAAGGAACCGTAGGTTACAATACAGACGTCATAGGATTTAGAAAAGCCATTGAACCACTTATATCTTCCGAGCATAAAAAAGCACTTATTCTTGGGACTGGTGGAGCATCTAAGGCGGTATCTCATGTTTTTAAAAGCATGGGTATTCCTTTTCTATTTGTATCTAGACAATCAAAAGAGGGTCAAATAAGTTACAAAGATCTCACAAAAGAAATAATACAAGAGCACTTAATCATCGTTAATTGCACCCCAATTGGTACTTTCCCTAAGATAGATCAAAAACCAGATATTGACTACTGTCAAATTGGTGCAAATCATATTGCCTTTGATTTAATTTACAATCCCGAGCAAACGGCTTTTTTAAATGAAGCAAAATCAAGAGGGGCCAAAATTAAAAACGGCTACGAAATGTTAGTGGGCCAAGCAGAGGCTTCTTGGGAGATTTGGAATAGTTAAAATAGTTAGGGTTTAAAAAAACAATAAATTTTTATATATAGTTATATGTTAGTATATTACTGAGGATAAGAAAGGGCAAAAACCCTCTCTATTTTGAACTGACAAAAACTATATAACATGTTAGAAGAAAAAGACGGAAACCTACAAGATCCGGTAGGAAAGGAAGATTTAAGCGTTGAAAAACAAACCAATAATGAGGAGAATACTACTCAAGAAGATCCTCAATCTGAAATTGATGATTCTAATGCAGAAGACGCAGAAGATATTGATAATGCTTCCAGACACAGCATTCCAGATTTGGATTATGAAACATTGAATATGGAAAATCTAGTCGGGGAACTTCAAAGGCTAGTCAAGAATGAAAAAATCCAAGCAATTAAAAAGAATGTTGACGCTATAAAAGCAGCCTTTGATGTTAAATTTCAAGACTTCTTGGAACAAAAAAAGGCAGAGTTTATAGAAGGAGGCGGTAACGAAATAGACTTTAGATACAATTCTGTAGCCAAAAGACAATTTAATGAGGTGTATGGCGAGTATCGCGAGAAAAAAGACGCCTATTACAAGACCTTAGAGTCTAATCTTCAAAACAATCTCAAGAAACGCCTAGATCTTATAGAAAGACTCAAGGGCTTAGTAAATGTAGAAGAAGACATTAACGACACTTATAAGAACTTTAAAGAAATACAAAAAGAATGGAAAAATGCAGGAGCAATTCCAAGAACACATTATAATGATGTTTGGAAAACCTATCACCATCATATGGAAATCTTTTATGATTTCTTAAACTTAAACAGAGAACTTAGGGACTTAGATTTTAAGCACAATCTTGAGGAAAAACTCAAAATTATTGAAAAAGCAGAAGCGCTTCAGACAGAAACTGATATTAATAAAGCATTTCAAGAGCTTCAAACACTTCATAAAATCTGGAAAGAAGATTTAGGCCCTGTTGATAAAGAAAACAGAGAGGCCGTTTGGGATCGTTTTAGTGCTGCTACGAAGGTCATCCATGAAAAAAGACAGGAGCATTTTAAATCCTTAGAAAAAGGTTTTGAAAGAAATCTAGAAATAAAGCTTGAAATTATAGCTAAGATTAATGCAGTTAGTGAAGGTATTGCAACCACGCATAAAGGGATTCAAAGCCAAATGAAAACGGTAGAAACCCTCAGGAATACATTTTTTGAAACTGGAAAAGTACCTCAAAAACAAAATGAAAAAACCTGGAAAGCATTTAAAGCTGCTACTAAGCTATTTAATCAACATAAAAATAGTTTCTACAAACACTTAAAAAAAGAGCAGCAAGAAAATCTCGATGCAAAGAAAGCATTACTAGATATTGCTAATTCCCTTAAAGATAGCGAAGTGAGTGATGAAACTACGCAGACTTTTAAGCGTATTCAAAATGAGTGGAAAACAATTGGACATGTACCTATGAAGTATTCAGATAAAATCTGGAAATCATTTAAGGCTGCTTGTAACACCTATTTCGCAAATGTGAATAAGAGTAAAAATGCCAACAATGCTGTTGAAGAGCAAAATTTAACCGCCAAAGAGAAAGTGTTGGCAGAGTTGAAAGCATATGACCTAGGGGCAGATAAAGAAAAAGACCTCTCTTTTATAAAAGCACAAATTGAAGCTTGGAAAAATATTGGAAGGGTACCCTTTAAAAGTAAAAACATCAACAATACCTTTAATAAGGTTCTAGACGCCCTATTTCTTAAATTAAATATTGACAAACAGGCAGGGGAATTACTTAAATACGGGGACAAACTCAATCAATTGGCCAGTTCTGATAATGACTATGCACTTGCTAAAGAAAAAGCTTTTATTCGTAAAAAAATTGAAGAGTCTAAAAATGAGATGCGACAATTAGAAAACAACTTAGAATTCTTTTCAAATGCATCAGAAGACAATCCTGTAGTTAAAGAAGTTGTCAATAAAATTAATAAGCACAAAGAAGATATTGATAGTTGGAAAGAAAAACTCAAAAAGGTTAATATACTAACACATAAAATAAATAAAGAGGAAGAAGAGGCTTCTAACGAAGAAACTACTGAGGAAGAAGCAACAGAGTAAAAGCAAACATTTAGACAAAAAAAAAGCCCTGCTCGCTGAGCAGGGCTTTTTTTATACTCGGATTTCATCGCAAACTACTTGGCTACATTTACGGCCCTAGTTTCTCTAATCACTGTTATCTTCACTTGGCCAGGATAGGTCATATCTGTCTGAATCTTTTGTGAAATTTCAAAAGAAAGTTCAGAGGCTTGGTCATCTGTAACGCGCTCGCTTTCTACAATAACCCTTAATTCCCTACCCGCCTGAATGGCATAGGCTTTCTGCACTCCTGGAAAACCAAAAGCAACATCTTCTAAGTCTTTTAACCTTTGAATATAGGAATCTAATACCTGTCTTCTAGCTCCTGGTCTTGCACCACTAATGGCGTCACAGACTTGTACAATAGGAGCGATAAGGGTATTCATTTCAATTTCATCATGGTGGGCTCCAATAGCATTACACACATCTGGTTTTTCTCCAAACTTCTCAGCCCATTGCATTCCCAAGATAGCGTGAGGGGTTTCTACCTCAGCCTCTGTATTAGGGACTTTACCAATATCGTGAAGGAGACCTGCACGTTTGGCTAGTTTTGCATTTATACCCAATTCAGCAGCCATAACTCCACAAAGCTTAGCCACTTCTCTAGAGTGTTGCAAAAGATTCTGGCCGTAAGAAGAACGATACTTCATTCGTCCAACCGCTTTTATAAGTTCAGGATGTAATCCATGAATTCCTAAATCAATTACGGTACGTTTACCTATATCTATAATTTCTTCTTCAATTTGCTTCTCTGTTTTCTTGACAACCTCTTCAATTCTAGCAGGGTGAATTCTACCATCAGTCACTAATTTGTGCAATGACAATCTAGCTATCTCCCTTCGCACAGAATCAAAACATGAAAGAATTATAGCGTCTGGTGTGTCGTCTACAATAATCTCTACTCCAGTAGCAGCCTCAATAGCCCTGATATTTCTACCCTCTCTACCAATAATCCTACCTTTAACGTCATCTGACTCAAGATTAAATACGGAAACACAGTTTTCCACAGCTTCCTCTGTACCAATCCTTTGAATAGTGTTAATGATGATTTTTTTAGCTTCTTGCTGGGCGGTTAATTTAGCCTCTTCCATCGTAGATTGCATATAAGCCATAGCGTCAGATTTAGCCACATCTTTCAAAGAAGCCAATAACTGTTCCTTAGCTTCATCTGCAGACAAGCCAGAAATAACCTCAAGCTGCTGTACTTGATTTTTGTGCAGTCGGTCTAATTCCGACTGCTTTTTATCTAGAATTTCAGCTTTGTGAGTAGTTTCTGCAATCTGCTGCTCTAATAAATCATTTATTTTTTTTGCCTTTGACAATTCATTGCTCACTTGCGATTCTTTATCTCTAGTGCGTTTTTCAGATTCTCCAATTTTTTTCTCCTTCGAAAGGATCACTTTCTCATGTTCTGCTTTTAGTTCTAAAAAGCGCTCTTTGGCCTGAAATATTTTGTCTTTTTTAATATTCTCGCCTTCGTTTTTGGCGTTTTTAATAATTGCAAGTGCATCTTTTCTCGCATTGATAATGGTCTTTGAGGCTTTCCCCTTTTCCAAAAACTTTGCGATAGCAAATCCAACTGCAAGGCCTAAAACGGCCGATATTATGATTGTTGTACTATCCATGTTTATTAAATTAATTATATAAAAAAAGCCCACATTGGATTGGGTTTTGAACAAACTCTGAATAAACAGGTTTAGGGCTAACAAATTACTTAAGTTTCCTTATACGAGTAAGGCATGCTTGCATAATCTAAACTCACCCTTTTAAAAAAAATTAGCGTTGAGTTTGTCAAAAAATAAATACCAGTGTGGGCAATGATGTTATTTAAAAGAACGTATTATCCTAACGAATTGTCGATCACTTCCTCAAGCGCTTTTAAACGCTCTTGAACCTCTTTATTATCCTGAGATTCTTCTATATCACTCTGAGTTGTCTTTGAGGCAAAATGCAAGGCGCACATAGCCAAAACATCTTGTTTATCCCTCACAGCATAATTTTGCTCAAAGTTTTTAGCAAGCAATTCTATTTGTTTAGCGGCTTTTCTCAAACCTTCCTCTTGAGATGGAGCAATCGTCAATGGATATACCCTGTCAGCAATTGAAAGCTTTATTTTAAACGTATTTGACATACATTATTTAGAGAGCGCCCCTATACAATAGTCAAGCTCTTTTATTAAGGTGTTAATCTTCAGTTTCGCTTCGGTAGTGTTTTCATCACTGCCTAACATAGACTGTGCTAGTTTTAAAGCATTGTATTTCTCTTCCCAATAAGTGGCCTGTGATTTTGCGTAATCACAAGTTTTTTTTGCTTCATCAAGTTCCTTTCTTAAAAGGGCAGAATTCTCTTTAACCCCTTCTAAACGGTGAACTAATTTGCTTACCTTATTTTCTAAAGAACCTACAATTTCTTTAAGATGACTCATTTGCAACTGTCCATACTAATAAAACAAAGTTAATATAAAACTTGGTATTCTCAGAATTGCAACCCAATAGTTTTAAATTTATTAAATTTAAGCTCAAAATTATAGACAAAATTTTCTGGATAAAGACTCCAAGCCCTTCTGTATCTGAGGCAGTTTATTTACTTTTGAACATCAAATGAAGACACTGCATTTTTTTTTCGCATTAGGTTTATTAGTTGGTCCATTGTACGCTCAAAAAGCTCTGGAAAGCAAGATCTCAGATGCTACATACAATGCTCCCCTGAAGATCCCCTTATTATTAGCTGGTAATTTTGGTGAGCTAAGGTCCGATCATTTTCATTCAGGCTTAGATATCAAAACAAAACACCAACAAGGTCTAAAAGTATTCTCTATTGCAGATGGCTATGTGTCCAGGATAAAAATTTCACATTGGGGGTATGGAAAAGTACTCTATGTAAACCATTATAATGGTACTAGTAGCGTATACGCTCATTTACAAAAGTTTTCTCCTGAAATAGAAAAATTTGTACAAAAAAAACAATACGCTAATAAATCGTATACCATTCAGCTTTTTCCAAAAAAAGACAGCATCAAAGTGTACAAAGATAGCCCTATTGCTTATTCTGGAAATAGTGGAGGGTCTACCGCACCACACCTTCACTTTGAAATGAGAAAGACTGGTTCTGCCATAGCGATAAATCCCCTTCAGTTTCCATATGAAGTATTAGACAAAACACCGCCAACCCTTCAAAAATTATTTGCTTATCCTGTAGGTGAAAGTAGTCATGTAAACAGAAGTGAAAACAAAGTGCAACTTTCATTTAAAAGAACTCCTGAAGGTATTTATCAGGCAAATCCCATAGAAGTAAAAGGTTCATTTTACCTTGGAGTCAAAGGCTATGACAGACAAGAATTAACAGCAAATAAAAATGGTATTTACCAATATAAACTTTCATTAAATGATACGCTGATTGGTGAAATTAAACTAGACCAATTTTCATTTAATGAGACTAAGGGAATTAATACGCTCATTGACTATCCGCATTTGATTAAACACAGGGAACGCATTGTACAATTATTTCAAAATGTACGAAAACCATTAAGCATCTTTAAAACAATAAAAAACAAAGGAATCGTTAACATAAAGCCCAATGAGACGGTTGAACTAGAACTGGCACTATTGGACCATCATGGTAATAACATTAGTATTAAGATACCAGTTATAGGTACTTCAGAAGCAGCAACAATAAAAAAAACCCTTAACAAAACACCTTTCCCTGTGTTGTACAAAAGTCCTGCACATTACAAACTAGCCTATGGCAGTCTTTATTTCCCGGTCAATAGCTTTTATGAAGATGTTTATTTAAACTTAGAAACGACTAAAGATACTATTAGCGTGCACAAACCTATGTGGGCAGTAAAAAAACCATTTACCATAAGTTTTAATTCACAGAACAGTCCCTTTTCAAAATACAGTTACATTGCTTATATGCTTGACTCAAAATCTTCCATTTACAGCAATACTAAAAAAGATGGTGATTGGCTGAGTACAAAAACCAATAAATTGGGAACCTATATAGTTAAACAAGACTCTATACCTCCAAGCATAAGACCAAAAAACTTTAAGAGCAATCAAAATATTCGAAATTATCAGTTTTTGAGTTTAGAAATTAAAGATCTAGAAACTGGAATTAACAGCTACTCAGGAAGTTTAAACGGAAAATGGATTCTCATGGAATACGAACCTAAGACAAATACACTTACCCATCATATAGGCCCAAGAACAAATCTTCAAAAAAACAACGAATTGAAGATAGAAGTCACAGATATGTTGGGAAATACCCAGATATACACCACTCTTTTAAGCCTTTAAATACACTATGAAAAATCAATTATTAAATAGGCACAACAAAGTAATCCTTAGTATTTCAATCATTTGCTTATTCTTTACACAAGTGACATTGGGCCAAAAGAATATCTATGAAAATAAACAATTCAAAAACATCACTTCTAATCATAAAATCATTGCAATCCTTCCTTTTCTAGCTTCAGTAAACTTAGAACAAGAATTAAGTGATGAAATGCAATTGGAATTAGAGGCATCTGAGGGATATGCTGTTCAAGAAGCCCTAGAAACATACTTTCTTAAAATGGAGAAAAGAAAACATTACAGAGTGAATTTCCAAAATATAAAAGACACCAATGCTTTTCTAAAAAAACAAGAAATTAGCTACAACTCATTAGACATTTACAGCGTAAAAGAATTGGGAGAAATTTTAGGGGTAGACGCTATTATCAGTGGGAGCATAACCCTAAACGTTCAGCTATCTAAGGGAGCCAACAAATCGTTTAAATTAATAGATTACGTAACAGGGAATACTAAATACGGTCGTATAGGTATAAAAATAAGCGATGTAAAAACCGGTAAACTTCTTTGGAAGTACGAGAAACAAATAGACAGGAAAACCGGCAAAAACACAGTAGAACTTATCGGTTCAATGATGAGACAAGCCAGTAGAAAATTTCCTTACGAAAAATAGTAGCCTTAAAAAAATCCCTCTGTCTTACTTTTCGGAAAACTCTTTTAAGGTATTAATCGTATAATCTATTTCTTCTTTTGTGTTAAATGAAGAAAAAGAAAATCTCAAAGAGGGCATAGCCAATTGCTCCTCTGAAAGAAAAGTAGACAACACATGTGATCCTTTGTTACTTCCAGACTGACAGGCACTTCCTTTAGAACAAGCAATTCCTTTCAAATCTAGGTGAAATAATAGCATCTGTGCCTTTTGGGCATTAAACGGTAAACGCACATTGACTAAAGTGTAGGTGCTCTTCTCCATATCCCCAGAAAAACCGTTAAAAGACACCGCAGGAATGGCTTTATTTATTTCACTAATAAAATACTTTTTTAAACCCTCAATATAAACACGTTCCTTATCCAAGTGCTCATATGCCAAAACAAAAGCCTTTTCAAGACCTACAATGTTGTGATAGGGCTCTGTGCCTGCTCTAAAACCTCGCTCTTGCTCACCTCCTACAATAAACGATTTTAAAGGAGTATCCTTTCTTATATAAGCAAAACCAATCCCTTTAGGTCCATGAAATTTGTGTGCAGCTGCAGCTAAAAAGTGAATTTTAATCTTTTGTAAATCCCAAGGAAAATGGCCTATTGACTGGACCGTATCTGAATGGAGATAAGCCCCATAAGACTCACACAGCGCAGCTACTGTGGGAAGGTCTAAAATATTTCCAATTTCATTATTGACATGCATTAAACTCACTAAAACGGTCTCTTTTAAACCACTTAGTATTTTCTCTAAGTCCAAAAGGTCTGGATTTCCGTTGGTATCTACTGCTACATAATGGGCAGTAACTCCATTAAACGCCACCAATTCATCTATAGTGTGCAAAACAGCATGGTGCTCCATTGTAGTAGTTACAATATGTTTTACCCCCAAATCCCTCACAGCACATTTTAAAACCATATTGTCTGCCTCTGTACCTCCTGAAGTAAATATTATTTCTGAAGGATGAGCACCTAAAGTAGCTGCAATAGTCTTTCTAGCCTGTTCTACAGCCGTCTTGGCGGTCCTACCAAAACTATGTGTAGAAGAAGGGTTTCCAAAACAGTTTTCTAACGCGTTTTGAATACTGTTAATCACTTCACCTCTTACAGGAGTCGTTGCAGCATTGTCAAAATAAACAGCTTTCATTCTATAATTTTTATGGACTATAAAAATATATTAAATAAATGTATTTGACAGATTAATAGAGAAAAGCATTGAAAATAATTACATTTGAAAGCAAATTGAAAACCATGAAAAGTAACACATTAATGCGCAAACTATTTTTAGCTGTTCTCCTAATGTCTTTATTTTTTAGCTGTAGCGATGGAGATATTACCATTCAAAGCATAAGCTTCAATGAAATTGGTATTGAAAGCTGCACACAATCTACAGCAACCACATTATTGTTTAAAATTAATGGTACAGAATCACTAGCGCTACAACTTCCCGAAGGACTTTTAAAAAGCAGTGTGAGTGAACAAACCATACAAAGTAGTATTCCCAATCAGGCCACCCTTAATTATAGGATTTTTTCCGAAGACATTAGTGCGTCATACTTCTGCAGTGTGTTACCTGAGATAGGTGTAAATGTAATTAAAGATGCTTATGCAACTGCAGGAACAATATTCATAAATACGAGCTTAAGTGAAGACGGAAATAATTTTGAACATAAAATTCAATTGAGTGGAGTAAGCTTTACAGACCAAGATGGTAAGCGAATTACAGATGTGAACTTAAATGATTTTGGCATATTTACAACCCCAAAATAATCACAGCTCCCTTCTAACATGCTGCGTCAAGTAAACTTCAGTGGCTCCCAAGCCATATTTCTTATAATCTCCCTCGTAAACCCTTATTCCCTCATACCTTTTAAAGAGGTATTTTAATTCCTCTTTAAGCACTCCTGCTCCTACTCCGTGAATAAATACTACCTTTTGAATTTTTTTAGCTATAGCAAAATCTAACTGTCGCTGGGCAGTATCTAATTGCATGTTTAACATGTCAAAATTAGAGAGATTGGTCGCATTTGTTAACTGACCAATGTGAAGATCCACCTCCATTTTAGGCACATCCCTTTCTTTTCTGGAAACAGTGGTCTTATAATTAGGCTTTTTATCTTGCTTTAGGTGCTTGATCTTGGCCACCTCATAATTAGATACTTGTAAACCCTCTTCAGGAAGAATGAGTAATTCTCGGGCGGTAAACTTCATTAAAAAACCAAAGGTAGTTTCAACTTCTAAAGTATCTCCAATTACAGCAGTAACAACGCCTTCAATATCTTGATCTAACACACAAACCTTGTCTCCTAATTTAAATGACATTTTAAAATAGTCGTTTTGAAAATGAATACTTCACAAATTATTGCTCAAAGGAAGCTAAGGTTTTAGTGATAATAGCCACACATGCCAAAAGTTGTTCTTTATTCATCACTAATGGTGGTGCAAATCTGATAATATTTCCATGGGTTGGTTTCGCTAGCAAACCATTATCTCTAAGGGCCAAACAAATATTCCATGCAGTATCACTTTCTTCTGTATCGTTAATTAAAATAGCATTTAGCAATCCTTTACCCCTAACACCTTTCACTATCGTAGATTGGTCTACATATTTCTGTATTTCTTCTCTAAACAAATGACCCAAATCAAAGGCATTTTGAGCCAAAGACTCCTCTTTGACTACTTCTAAGGCAGCAATACCAACCACAGCAGCTACTGGGTTTCCTCCGAAAGTACTCCCGTGATTTCCAGGCGCAATTACCTTCATTATAGTGTTGTTTGTCAATACAGCAGAAATGGGGTATGCACCACCAGAAATAGCTTTTCCCAGGATTAAAATATCTGCTTTAACCTCAGGTGTTCCGCTGCAGTGCCTGTCTGAACAGGAGCAATTACCACAAGTAGCTAATAATTTTCCTGTTCTAGCAATTCCAGTTTGAACCTCGTCTGCAATAAAGAGTACATTGTACTTTTCACAAAGTGCCTTTGCAGCTGCTAAATAGCCCTCAGAAGGCACATAGACTCCGGCTTCTCCCTGAATAGGTTCCACTAAAAAACCAGCAATAGAGGAATCAGAAGCCAGTGTTGTTTCTAAAGCATCAATATTGTCGTAGGGTATTTTAATAAAACCTTCTGTAAATGGTCCAAAATTATTTTGAGCTACTGGGTCATTTGAAAATGAAACTATGGTTGTTGTTCTACCGTGAAAATTATTTTCACATACCACAATTTTGGCCGTATTTTTGGGTAAATTCTTCACCTCATAACCCCACTTTCTACATATTTTTAAAGCTGTTTCTACAGCTTCTGCTCCAGTATTCATAGGAAGCAGTTTGTCATACCCAAATGTTTCGGTAGCATATTTCTCAAATACACCCAATTTATCATTGTAAAAAGCTCTTGAAGTGAGTGTAAGCGTCTGTGCTTGATTCACCATGGCACCAACAATCTTCGGATGGCAATGCCCCTGATTCACTGCAGAATATGCAGACAAAAAATCAAAATATTTATTTCCATCTACATCCCATACATAAACACCTTCACCTTTAGATAAAACTACCGGTAATGGGTGGTAATTATGGGCACCGTATTTATCTTCTAATTCAATAGCTTGCTGTGCACTTAATTTAACCGTTTGAGACATAAATGTTTTTTTAAAGATTGATGTAATTTAGACTATAAAAAAGAAATAGCCTGTTTACCACAAAGCTACAATTTTAAATAAAAAAGATAGTACTTTTGCACCATGCGAAAAAGAAGAAATCCCCTTGTATTCGAAAACATCTTAGTAACAGATACTGCTGCTAAGGGAAAAACGGTTGGAAAAGCACCAGATGGTCGCATAATTTTCATCAATAATGCTCTTCCTGGTGACATTGTAGACGTCAAAACCACCAAAAAAAGAAAAGCATACTTCGAAGGAACCGCTGTAGAATTTCACCAAAAGTCAGAAAAAAGGGTTACACCAGCATGTGAACACTTTGGTGTTTGTGGCGGTTGTAAATGGCAGCACATGGGTTATGAGCACCAAATCGCTTATAAAGAACAAGAGGTTTTAAATAACTTAAAGAGAATTGGACATATAGATCTCCCAGAAGTCACTCCAATTGCCGGAGCCCCTGAGGCATACTTTTACAGAAACAAAATGGAATTTTCTTTTTCAGACAGTAGATGGTTAACCCCTGAAGAGATTCAAGAAAAAGACACCATAGAAGATAGAAACGCTTTGGGTTTTCACATTCCAGGTATGTGGGATAAAATTCTCGATATTAAAAAATGTCACCTCCAAGCAGACCCATCGAATGAAATGAGGCTATTTGTAAAAAACTTTGCAATAGAGGAGGGAATCACATTTTTTAATCCCAGAAATCATACTGGAGAACTGAGAACACTCATGATCAGGACAAGTTCTAATGGGGAATACATGGTCCTCATTCAGTTCTGTGAAAACAATACTTCCAATAGAATTAAACTTCTAGAGGCTATAAAAACACAATTTCCTAGTATTACCTCTTTACAATACGTCATAAATCAAAAAGCAAACGACACTATTTATGACCAAGAAGTCATTTGTTTTAGTGGTAGGGATCACATCATTGAAGAGATGGAAGGCTTACAGTTTAAAATAAATGCCAAATCTTTTTACCAAACCAACGCCGCACAAGCATATAACTTATATAAAATCACCAGAGATTTTGCTGGACTTTCTGGCAATGAATTGGTATATGACCTGTACACAGGCACAGGAACTATTGCCCAATTTGTTTCTAAAAAAGCTCAGAAAGTAATAGGTATTGAATCAGTTCCGGAAGCTATTATTGATGCTAAAGCAAATGCAATTCACAACAATATAGACAATGTAGAATTTTATGTAGGAGACATGAAAAATGTTTTCACACCCTCTTTTATAGCCTTGCATGGCAAGGCCGATGTCTTAATAACAGACCCCCCAAGAGATGGAATGCATAAAGATGTGGTAGAAGAAATTCTAAAAATGGCACCTGAAAAAATCGTGTATGTAAGTTGCAATAGTGCTACACAGGCAAGGGATTTAGGACTCATGAAAGAAAAATACAACCTTACCAAAACACAAGCTGTTGACATGTTTCCCCAAACACATCATGTGGAAAATGTTGTACTTTTAAGCTTGAAGAAATAAAGGATTATGAAAAGGAATATACTTTTATCGCTAATTGTTTTGGGCTGTTTTTGGTCCTGTGAAAAAGACGATATTTGTATTGCAGGAGACACACCAATGATGCGTATTACTTTTCTCGATTCTGCAGATGAAACTTCAAAAAAAGCACCTGAAAGGCTTTTGGTAGTAGGGAAAGACAAAACAACGCCAATTACAACAATATCACCGGGATCTAGCAGTATCACAGAAGCCTTAATTCCTCTAATTCCCAATACGAATCAAACCGAATATTATTTAGTGACAAATGCAAGCATAGATTCAGAAGGAAATGTAAGTGGCAATATAGACGCTTTAATATTCTCTTATACCCCAAACCCAAAATTCATTTCAAAAGCCTGTGGGTATATTGTTTCTTATGAGAATCTAATTCCAATATTGACGCCAGACTCAGACAATTGGATCAAAAAAATAACTGTATTAAGTCCAAGCATTTCTAATGAAAATGAAGTACACATTGAAATTTATCACTAGTTTATTAGGGTTATTTATGGTGCTTCAAACTCAAGCACAGCAGAAAAAAATAGACCTAAACCCAAAAGATACTGTAACCCACATGGAATCCTATGGCATACGCCTAGGAATGGATTTAAGCAAGAAAATATTAGGACAACTAAAGCCAAATTTTGAAGGACTAGAATTAGTAGCAGACTTTAGGCTAAGTCAAACACTTTATTTAGCAGCTGAATGGGGGAATGAAAAAAAGTCAATAGTAGAAGACACCTATACCTATACACCTGACGGATCCTATTTTAAAATTGGTATTGATCAAAATACCTACGACAATTGGTATGGGATGAACAACATGATTCATTTAGGAGGGAGATTGGCCTATGCAAAATATAGTCAAACTGTAAATGAGTTCGCTGTATTTGACACAGACAGATATTGGAATCCAGAGGGCTTTGGTGTGAGCGATCAAAAACTTCCAACTTATAATGGTTTAAGTGCTTTGTGGCTAGAAGTGGTCTTTGGAGCCAAAGTAGAATTATTCGCCAATATTTTTTTAAATGCCAGTGTCAGGGGTGGCTATTTACTAAACCATGATAGCAACACAAACTTTCCAAACAATTGGGTTCCAGGTTTTAATGCTGTCACAGAAGAAAGCAAATTTGGAGTGGGTTACAATTATAGCATCAGTTATTTAATCCCAATTTTCAAAAAACCAAAAGTTTATAAAGAATCTGAAGAGGCTAAAAAGAAAAGGTTACAAGAAGCATCTGAAGAAAAAAGTATAAAAAAAGCACAACGAGCTGCAGATAAAGAGGAAAAAAAATCTTCAAAACAGCGCCTTTAACCTTTTAACTTAAGTTTTCTAGGGCCCACCAACTAAATTAAGCCTCTAGTAAAAGATATAAAGCAATGCCAAAGCTGTAGCAATTGCCATGACTATGAAAAGAGCGGTAAATGTAAAAAGACAGCCCTTAAACACCTCTTTTCCTCTAATCATCTCTACTGCCATAAATTACCTATCTCTATTTTATTTCTCTAAGACCTTTAATAAAAATCCATTTCATCATCATTTTCATTCCTTTTTCAGTCTCTACTACGCCAAATTTAGGACTCAAAAAATTAGCCAAAACAGCAGCAATAACAACCATATAGATAGGCATTTCAGCTACTACAAATGCGGATAAATACCTCAGTACTAAAAAGAAAAAAGTAAACCCGATAAAATTATACAACAGTGCTTTTGCTTTCATAGACTAGGTAAAAGATGGATTAAATTTAGCCCGTTTACTGCCCGCATACATCTCATACTTCACCAATCTAGATTCCAACTGTGAATTAAATACTTTTATTTTTCGAGAAGGCTTTAATCCAACAAATTTGAGGGCTTCTAAATTAGAGGTTATAAACCAAGCATGAGTACCTGGATAATTTTTTTTAAGGGTATTACCTATATTTTCATAGAAATCTCTCATCTCCACATCTAGTCGTTCCCCATAAGGTGGATTAAATACCATGTGAAGGGGTTGGTCTGGCACTTCTTTCTCCGTAGTGAAAAAAGATTTTCGCTCTACGGTAATAAACTCCTCCAATTGGGCCTCACTTATATTATCCTGTGCTTTTCTAATAGCAGAAGGCGCCTTGTCATAACCTGTAATTTTATAGGGGAAATCTGTCACTTTTTTTAAAGAGGCTTCCATAATTGTTTGAAATAAATCAGGATCAAAATCGGTCCATTTTTCAAAAGCAAACTCCTTTCTATTAATATTTGGCGGTATGTTACACGCAATCATAGCTGCTTCAATTAATAGTGTTCCACTACCGCACATAGGATCTAAAAAATCAGATTGGCCTTTCCAACCACTCAATAATAATATTCCAGCAGCCAACACCTCATTTATGGGCGCTATGTTTGTAGCCGTTTTATAGCCTCTAATATGGAGAGAACGACCAGAAGAATCCAATGAAATAGTACATTGATCTTTCTGAATATGAACATTCAACTTTAGATCTGGATGTTTCACATCTACATTAGGCCTTTCTCCAGTAGCTTCTCTAAAAGTATCTACAATAGCGTCTTTTACTTTTTGTGACACATATAAAGAGTGGGAGAAATATTCAGAATTAACAGTAGTATCAATAGCAAATGTGGTATCTAAATCCAAAAGAGAGGTCCAATCCATTTTAGCTACCTGTCGGTACAAACTGTCTTCGTTTGTAGCTTTAAAAGTGGCTATAGGCTTAATGATTTTTGTAGCTGTTCTTAAGCATAAATTGGCTTTATACATAAAACCCGTATCTCCTTCAAAATAAACGCTTCTTATAGCAGTTTCTACATTCAGTGCTCCTAGATCACGAAGTTCTTTAGCCAATATACCTTCAAACCCAAAAAGGGTTTTAGCAACCATTTTAAAATTTTTGTCTCGCATTCCGTTGGATTAAGCCACAAAAATACATTAATTTTATACCAAACCTATCCAAAGACTATCTATATACATAGTCGGCAAACAAAATGATTTACGCCCTTCCTATTTTCGCAGTAATTCTAAGCTTTTTAGGGGTGTATTTATTTCAACCAAAAAGCAAACAATTACTTAAATTACTTTTAGCCTTTAGTGGTGCTTTCCTATTATCAGTACTCATTTTTGAGTTATTTCCTGAATTGTACGAACACCAAGATCCAAAGCAAATGGGTCTATTCATTCTATTGGGAATATTATTGCAAATAGTCCTTGAATTTTTTTCTAAAGGAGCAGAACACGGTCATGTCCATTTAGATGCAAAAAGCACTAAAATACCGTGGATGCTTTTTGTGAGTTTGTCCATACATGCATTTTTAGAAGGCATACCGGTTGTGGACCACCATCACTTACTTTATGGTATTGTCATTCATAAAATTACCGTAGCAGTCATATTGAGCATTTTTATTCTAAAAACAAATATAAAATTTTACCAAGCTTTATTGGTAATGACCCTATTCTCCATAATGACACCACTGGGAAGTTTATTTTACAGCTTATACCAATTACCTCCAATATGGTCCAGCGCACTTAGCGCATTGGTAACAGGGGTGCTCTTGCATATTGCCACTGTAATACTGTTCGAAAGCTCAGAAGGACACTCTTTTAATCTCAGAAAAATATTGGTTATTATATTAGGTATAACTACCGCTTATTTCCTTTAAACATGTATAGTAAAGCAGCATTAAAAGCACTAAAACAAGACTTTTGGACCTCCTTTGGGAAGTCGTTTCCAAGAAAGTGGACGCTGTACAATACAAAAATAAAAGGCTTAGAGTTTAAATTCCATTTTGACAAAAAGAATGCAATGGTATGTCTGGACATAGACGACAATCTAGATAGACGCTTGGAATTATGGGACAAAATACAATCATTGCAAACCGTAGTTTTAGAAAGCTACCTATCAAATGCTATATTTGAAGAGATATTCTATATAGATCAAGAAAAAGACATTTCAAGGGTATATGTAATATTAGAAGGAGTCTCCATGCACAACAAAAATACTTGGCAAGAAGCCATGGTGTTTCTCAATGAATCGATGTCTCAATTTGAAAATTTCTTTGAAGATTTTAAAACCGTTTTGGAAGACTGAAAAACATATTTTAAATAGCAAAAAAGGGAACCCAATGGGTTCCCTTTTTTTTTGTGGTTTCTGGTGATATAATAAGTAAGTTGCCTTTTGAATAGGACAAAAAAAATC